>WNFY01000014.1_pt1 | contig 293748 bp, 261 predicted proteins | sample 5400091 | NCBI WGS metagenome assembly WNFY01 (sample SAMN13153364, study PRJNA577476) | soil metagenome | isolation source: 60 cm soil or saprolite under grassland replicate 1 | place: USA:California | collected 2016-06-15
ATGACCGGCCACCGCAGCCGCGTCCAGAAACTGCCGATCCGCCCGCTCGAAACCCTGCACAAGAAGATCATCCCAGGACGACGATCAAGAAGCGGGCGAACACACCGTCCTGCCGGCCCCTTTTCAGCGGGCTCCTAGCAGCTCGCCGGGAGGAGGTCAGGGCAGGAAGACGGTGCCGGCGTCGCCGAGCACCACGTCGACCGCCTCGTCGAGGGCGCCGATCACCGCCCGGGCGCCGCCGCCGACGACGAACTCGCAGCACGCCTCGACCTTCGGGCCCATCGACCCCTCCGGGAACTCGCCGGCGGCCAGCAGCTCGCGCGCCTCGGCCGCGGTCAGCTTGTCCAGCGTGCGGGCCCGAGGGGTGCCGTACCCGGTCTGCACCCGGGACACCTCGGTGAGGATCACCAGCTGCTCGGCGGCGACCACGACGGCTAGCCGGGCGGCGGTCCGATCCTTGTCGACCACCGCCTCGACGCCGCGGTAGGCCGTGCCGTCCAGCACCACCGGCACGCCGCCCCCGCCGGCGGCGACCAGGACATGGCCGGTCCGTGCCGCCAGCCGGATCGGCTCCTCCTCGACAAACCCGATCGGCCGCGGGGAGGCCACCACCCGGCGCCACTGGTCGGCCGCGACGGCCCGGAACACGTGCCCGGAGGCGCCGGCGATGCGGCGCGCGGCGGCCGCGTCGTAGCTTGGCCCGACCGGCTTGGTCGGCCGCCGGAACGCCGGGTCGTGGCCGTCCACGATCACCTGGGTGACCATCGGGAACACCCGCTGCGGCAGGCCGCGGGCGCGCAGCGCGTTGTCCAGCGCCTGCGCCAGCAGGTAGCCGATCTGCCCCTGGCTCTCCGCACCGCAGACGTCCATCGGCATCGGCGGCACCTGCGGGGCGGCAGCCTCCTGCTGCAGCAGGATCCGGCCGACCTGTGGCCCGTTCCCGTGGGTGAGCACCACGCTCACCCCGCGCTCGACCAGGCCGGCGACCGCCTCCGCCGGCGCGCCGAGGGCGGCCCGCATCTCCTCGGCCGTTCCGACGCCCCGGCTGGGGCTGAGCGCGTTGCCGCCGAGCGCGATCACGACCCGCACTCCGCGGATCCTAACCGGCCGGTCGTCGGCTCAGCTGGCCTGCTGGACCGGGGTGCGTTCGCCGGCCTCGCGCAGCTCGGGCGGCACCGCGGGCGTCCCGCCGGGGCCGCCGCGGGACCGGTCCGCCTTCGCCTTCGCCGCGTACATGTCCACGTACTCCCGGCCGGACAGGATCATCAGCTCGTACATGATCTCGTCGGTCATCGACCGCTCGACGAACCGGTCGCCGGCCAACCCCTCGTACCGGGAGAAGTCCAGCGGCCGGCCGATGCGCACGCCCGGGCGGCGGATCCGGGGCAGCCGCTTGCCGATCGGCTGGATCTTGTCGGTGTCGATCATCGCGCACGGGATGACCGGCACCCGGGCCTCCAGCGCCATCCGGGCCACCCCGGTCTTGCCCCGGTAGAGCCTGCCGTCCGGGGACCGGGTGCCCTCCGGGTAGATGCCGAGCAGCCCGCCGTTGGCCAGGATCCGCTTGCCGGTCTCCAGCGCCGCCTTGGCCGCGGTGCCGCTGCTGCGGTCGATCGGCACCTGGCCGATCGAGGACATGAACGAACGGGTGAACCAGCCCTTCAGTCCGTGCCCGGTGAAGTACTCCTGCTTGGCCAGGAACGTCACCCGGCGGTGCACCACCACGGGAAGGAAGACCGAGTCGGAGAAGGACAGGTGGTTGCTGGCCAGGATGGCGGCGCCGGACTCCGGGACGTTCTCCAGTCCCTCGACCCACGGTCGGAACACCAGTTTCAGCAGTGGGCCGAGGATGAAATGCTTCAGGACCCAGTAGAACACCGCGCCCTCCTCGTCCGTCCGAGCCTGACCGAGCGGGCGGCCTCCCCCACGCAGGGTACGGGCCGGGCCTGCCGACGGACAATCGCCGGGGGGAACGGCACGTGCCGGCCGGACGTGCGACGATGCGAAGACGGGCGGGCGTTGGAGGTGTGCCATGGGCATCATGCCGGGGGCCGAGCCGTTCGAGGCCGAGGGCGGCCCGGTCGGCGTGCTGCTCAGCCACGGCTTCACCGGCACCCCGCAGAGCCTGCGGCCGTGGGCCGAGCACCTGGCCGACGCCGGGTTCACCGTCGTGCTGCCCAGGCTGCCCGGCCACGGCACCCGCTGGCAGGACCTGAACGTCACGACGTGGGTGGACTGGTACGGCGAGGTCGCACGCGAGTTCGACCGGCTGCGCGCCCGGTGCGACCAGGTCTTTGCGTGCGGGTTGTCGATGGGCGGCACCCTGGTGCTCCGGCTCGCCGAGCAGCGGCCGGGCGAGCTCGCCGGCCTGGTGCTGGTCAACCCGTCGCTGGCCACCGAACGGCCGGATGCGCGGCTGCTGCCGCTGCTGCGCCACCTGCTCAAGTCGGTGAAGCCGATCGGCAGCGACATCAAGAAGCCGGGCGTCACCGAGCTGGCCTACGACCGGACCCCGGTGGAGGGCGCCTACCAGCTTTCCCTGCTGTGGAAGGCCACCCGGGCAGACCTCGGCAAGATCACCGCACCGATCCTGACGTTCCGCAGCCGGACGGACCACGTGGTGGAGCCGGTGTCCGGCCGGCTGCTGCGGGAGGGCTGCTCGGGCTGCGAGATCACCGAGCGGTTTCTCGAGGACAGCTACCACGTCGCGACGCTGGACAACGACGCCCCGACGATCTTCGCCGGCTCGGTCGACTGGATCCGGGCCAGGACCCGCGCCGCCGCGGCGGAGCCTGCCGACCGCGACGACGCCGCCGGCCACACCTGACGGATCGCGCCGTGCCCATCGACCCCGCACCCAGGCGCGGCCGCCGCGACAACGGACTGGACGCAGCGGCCTACGTCCCGCTCGCCGACGTCGACCCGCGCGTCGGGGAGCACCTGCTGGACGTGCTCAAGCTGGCCGGCGTGCCGGCGTACCTGGAGCCGTCCGCGGACGTCGAGCCGTACACCCGCGCGTACGCGCTGCCCAGCCCGCCGACCGACCGGCTCTGGGTCGACCGGGAGCAGCGGGCCACGGCCCGGGACATCGTCGAGGCGGAGAGCGCCGAGGCGCGGTCCTTCCCGTCCCGGGCCGGGCTCGACCGGTCCGACGACCGACCCTCGCAGGGGCTGACCGACCTGGACGAGGAGCGCGCCTGGGAGGAGATCGTCGCGGCGTTCCACAGCGATGCCGCCAGGCCCGCGGTGCCGCCTTGGCCGGTGCCGGAGGACGCCGACCCGGACCGGCCGCGAGCCGGCAGGGCGAAACCGGAGGCCGAGGAGACCCAACCGCGCGCCGGCGCGCCTGGCACCGGCGAGCGGCGGGCCGGCGACCCAACCGGCGACCCAACGGGCGACCCGGTCGCCGAGCCGACGCCCGACCCGGCCGCCGACGAGGAGGACCACTACCACCCGCCGCCGCCCCCGCCGCTGCCCCGGCCGTCCCGGCGGACCACGCTCGGTATCGTCCTGATCGGCCTCGGCGTCCTGCTGCTGTTCGGCCCGCGGCTGCTCGGCGTGGACGCCGGCACCGGGTTCACCGTCGGCGTGCTGGCGATCCTGGCCGGCGGCACGGTGCTGGTGCTCGGCCTGCGCGACTCCCGCTCCGACGACGGACCGGACGACGGCGCGGTGGTCTGACCGCTCCGGCCGGCGCCGGTAGCCTCGTCTGGTCACGACGACGTGCCAGTCTAGGAGCCGGAGTTGAGCACCGAGACCGTCGAGATCACCGGGCATCTGATGGACACCGGGGTGCTCGCCCGGGTCCTGGACGACGTGCTCGAATACGGCGGCGACTACCGGGTGGACCGGCTGGACCTGGGTCGGGAGCACGACGACGAGTCCTACGCCCGGATCTCGATCGGGGCCGAGGACGCCGAGACGCTGCAGCGGATCCTGATGCGGATCCAGATCCACGGGGTGAACAAGGTCGACCCTGGCGAGGCGGTGCTCCGGCCGGCACCGCGGGACGGGGTGTTCCCGGACGACTTCTACTCGACAACGAACCTGGACACCGAGGTCCGGCTGAACGGCGACTGGGTTCGGGTGGAGCGGGCGGAGATGGACTGCGGGCTGGTGGTCGCCGACGGCCGGGTGCTGACCGTGCCGGTCTCCGACGTGCGGGCCGGTGAGCAGGTGGTGTGCGGCGCCTCCGGCGTGCGTGTCCGGTTCGCGCCGCAGCGGCTGGAGGAGGGCGCCGGCTTCGAGTTCATGTCCTCGCCGGTGTCCAGCGAGAAGCCGCAGGCCCTCCTGGTCCGGCAGATGGCGGTCCGGATGCGCGAGGTGCAGGCCGCCGGCGGGCGCATCCTGTGGGTCGGCGGGCCGGCGATCGTGCACACCGGGGCGGCGCCGGCGATGGTGGCGCTGGTCCAGGCCGGCTACGTGGACGTGCTGTTCGCCGGCAACGCGCTGGCCACCCACGACATCGAGGCGGCGCTGTACGGCACCTCGCTCGGCGTCGACCTGGCCCACGGCGCCGGCGTCCCGCACGGGCACGAGCACCACATTCGGGCGATCAACACCATCCGCCGGTGCGGGTCGATCGCGGCCGCCGTCAAGCAGGGCGTGCTGACCCGGGGGGTGATGCACGCCATGGTCGTCGCCGACAAGAGGTTCGTGCTGGTCGGGTCGGTGCGGGACGACGGCCCGCTGCCGGACGTCTACACCGACGTGGTCGAGGGGCAGCGGGCGATGCGTGCCGAGCTGCCCGGGGTGGGCTTCTGCGTCATGGTCGCCACCATGCTGCACTCGATCGCGACCGGGAACATCCTGCCGGCCTCGGTGCCGCTGGTCTCGGTGGACATCAACCCGGCGACGGTGACCAAGCTGGCCGACCGAGGCAGCGCCCAGGCCGTCGGCATCGTCACCGACGTCGGCCTGTTCCTCGAGCAGCTCGCCCGCGAGCTGGTGCCCGGCTACGCCGGTGCGAGCGGGGTTGCTATCGCCACGTGACGTTCGTCCGGAGGCAAATTTCGCGTCATCGCTAAGATGATCACGCTGCCCACCGTTAGTGGGGTGGTGATGGCGATGACCTCCGCACTGACCGTTTTCGAGCTGTGGTGCCGGCTGACCGGCAGCGACCCCCTGTCGTTCGACGAGGCCGAGCGGGAGGCGTTCCTGGCCCGACCGCAGGTGCCGGCGCTCGCCGCGACCCCGTACCCGGTGCTGCTGGACGCCGGCATCGCCGCCGCCCGGCGTGGCTCGCTGCCGCTGGAGCGGTGGCTGGCGGCGGTGCGCCTGGTCAGGCCGGCGCCGGTCTGACCCCCCGCGTCGGCGCCCGGTCAGCCGGCCGGCTCCCAGCCCTTGGCCCGGTCGACCGCGCGCCGCCAGCGGGCGTGCCGGCCGTCGTCACGGGCGCCGGCGGCCGGCTCGAACCGCCGGTCCAGCCGCCAGGTCGCGGCCAGCTCGGCGGTCGACGACCACATCCCGGTGCCGAGGCCGGCCAGGAACGCCGCGCCCAGCCCGGTGGTCTCGGTCACCTCGGGCCGGCGCACCGGCACCCCGAGCTGATCGGCCTGCAGCTGGCAGAGCAGGTCGTTGGCGGCCGCGCCGCCGTCCGCGGACAGCTCGGGCACCGCGATCCCGGCCTCGCAGACCATCACGTCGACCACGTCCCGCACCTCGAACGCGATCGCCTCCAGGGTGGCCCTGGCCAGGTGCGCGCGGGTGGTGCCGCGGGTCAGGCCGAAGACCGCGCCGCGGGCGCGCGGGTCCCAGTCCGGTGCGCCCAGCCCGGTCAGCGCCGGCACGAACACCACCCCGCCGGCGTCCGGCACGCTGGCGGCCAGCGCCTCGACCTCCGGCGCCGACCCGATCAGACCAAGCCCGTCGCGCAGCCACTGCACCGCGGCGCCGGTCACGAAGACGGCGCCCTCCAGTGCGTGCACCAGCCCGCCGCCGAGGTCCCAGGCGACCGTGCTGAGCAGGCCGGCGGCCGAGCGCACCACCGTGTCGCCGGTGTTGACCAGCACGAACGACCCGGTGCCGTAGGTGCACTTGGACTGCCCCGGCGCGTAGCAGGCCTGGCCGAACAGCGCCGCCTGCTGGTCACCGGCGACACCGGCGACCGGCAGCCGCAGGCCGAGGAACTCGGCCGGGTCGGTCTGCCCCAGCACGCCGGAGGACGGCACCACCTCCGGCAGCGCGCCGCGGGGCACCGAGAACAGCTCGCACAGCTCGTCCGACCAGCCGCCGGCGGCCAGGTCGTACAGCAGCGTGCGGGACGCGTTCGACGGGTCGGTGACGTGCCGGGCGCCGGCGGTGAGCCGGGCCACCACGTACGCGTCGACGGTGCCGACCGCGGTCCGGCCGTCGGCCACCCCGGCCCAGGCGCGCTGGTCGTGCTCGGCCAGCCAGGCCAGCTTGGTGCCGGTGAAGTAGGGGTCCAGCCGCAGCCCGGTCAGCTCGGCCACCCGGGGCTCGTGTCCCGCCTCGCGCAGCCGGTCGCAGACCGCGGCCGTGCGCCGATCCTGCCAGACCACCGCCGGGCGCGGTGCCCGCAGCGTCGCGCGGTCCCAGAGCACCGCGGTCTCCCGCTGGTTCGTGACCCCGACCGCGGTCGGTGGCTGCTCCGCTGCGTCCAGCGCCTGCCGGCAGGCGGCCAGCGTCGCGGTCCAGATGTCCTCCGGCTCGTGCTCGACCCAGCCGGGACGGGGGAACAGCTGGGGGAACTCCTGGTAGCCGCGGCCGACCAGCTGACCGGCCTCGCCCACCATCAGCGCGGTCACTCCGGTGGTACCGGCGTCGATCGCGAGCACGGCCATGCCGGCCAGGTTAGGGCCTGTCCGGTGAACCTTCGGCGGCGCCCACGACGCGGGCATCCACCGAGGTCCACCGGACAGGCCCTCCATGATCATGTCGTGGCTGGATACGCTGCCGGGCAGCGGGGGCCGAGGAGAGGGAGGCCAAGGATGCTGATCGGCGTGCTCACCGGCGGCGGCGACTGTCCGGGGCTCAACGCGGTCATCCGCGCGGTCGTCCGGAAGGGCGCCGGCACGTTCGGCCACGAGTTCGTCGGCTTCCGGGACGGCTGGAAGGGTCCGCTGGAGGGGGACACGATGCCGCTCGGCATCCCCGAGGTACGGGGGATCCTGCCCCGCGGCGGCACCATCCTCGGCTCCTCCCGCACCAACCCGTTCAAAGTGGACGGTGGGGTGGAGAAGATCAGCGCGACGCTGGCCGAGCACGGCGTGGACGTGCTGATCGCGATCGGCGGCGAGGACACCCTCGGCGTGGCCCGGCGGCTGTTCGAGCACGGCGTGCGGGTCGTCGGGGTGCCGAAGACGATCGACAACGACCTGGCCGCGACGGACTACACGTTCGGCTTCGACACCGCGGTCAACATCGCGATGGAGGCGGTCGACCGCCTGCACACCACCGCCGAGTCGCACCACCGCGCGGTGGTCGTCGAGGTGATGGGCCGGCACGCGGGCTGGATCGCGCTGCACGCCGGGATGGCCGGCGGCGCGAACGTCATCCTCATCCCGGAACAGCCGTTCGACGTCGCCGAGGTGTGCTTCTACGTCGAGCGGCGGTTCGAGACGCACTACTCGCCGATCCTGGTGGTGGCCGAGGGAGCCACCCCGAAGGAGGGCACGATGACCCTGCAGGCCGGCGATGTCGACGCGTTCGGGCACGCCCGGCTCGGCGGGGTGGGCCAGCGGCTGGCCGAGGAGATCGAGCAGCGCACCGGCAAGGAGTCCCGTGCGGTCGTGCTCGGGCACATCCAGCGCGGCGGCACCCCGACCGCGTTCGACCGGGTGCTGGCCACCCGGTTCGGGCTGGCCGCCATCGACGCCGCGCACGACGGGGCGTTCGGCCAGATGGTCGCGCTGCGCGGCACCGACATCGTGCGGGTCCCGCTGTCCGAGGCGACCGCGTCGCTGAAGACCGTGCCGCTGCACCGGTACGCGGAGGTGGAGGTGTTCTTCGGCTGAGCGGCTGCGCCGGGGGCCTGGGGTAGCCGACCTACCATAACCGGGTGGGCGCCGACGTACCGCTGCGGGTGCCCCGCAACCGCGTCGATCCACACGCGGTCTGGCTCTGGGTCGGCGAGGGGGTGCTGAGCACCGCGGTGCTCGCCGCGGCGGCGGTGGCGGCCCGGCTGCTCACCCCGGCCGACCTGCCCGGGTGGTTGCGCACCCTGCTGGACGTCCTGCCCTGGCTGGTCATCCCGCTCGGCGCGGTGCTGGTGGTCGTCGAGCCGCTGTGGCGGTACCGGGTGCACCGCTGGGAGGTCACCGGCGACGCCGTGTACACCCTGGAAGGCTGGCTGACCAGGACCTGGCGGATCGTGCCGATTGCCCGGATCCAGACGGTCGACACCACCCGCGGGCCGGTGCAGCAGGCGCTGGGCCTGGCCACGGTGACCGTGCGGACCGCGTCGCACGCCGGCTCCACCGACGTCCAGCACCTGGAGGCGGGGCTCGCCGACGCGGTCGCGCACGACCTGGCGCTGCGGGCCAACGCGGTACGGGACGAGGCGACGTGACCGGACTCGGGGTCGCCGCCGCCGAGGTTCGGCGGCTGGACCCGAGGACCCTGGTCACCCGGCTGCTGACGCTGGCCGCGCTGCGCAACCAGATCGGGCTGTTCGTCTCGCTGCTGGCCATCTTCGGCCTGCGCGGCGGCTTCCGGGTGGCCGGCGTGGTCGCGGTGGTGGCCACCATCGGTGGGCTTGCCGCGGGTCGGGCGGTGCTGGAGTGGCTGCTGTTCAGCTACGCGGTGGACCGGGACCGGCTGGTGGTACGGCGCGGGGCGGTTCGCCGCTCGCTGACCGTCGTCCCGCTGGACCGGATCCGCGGGGTCGACGTGCACGCCTCGGCGCTGCAGCGGCTGCTCGGCGTCGCGGTCGTCCGGGTCGACGCGGCCGCCACCGGCGGTAACCGGGACGAGGCGATGCTCGACGTGGTGAGCCGCGCGGAGGCGGAGCGGCTGCGCCGGGTCCTGCTTCGCCAGGTCGCGGTCAGCCCGGTCGTCCCGGCTGCGGGCCCGGCGCCCGGGCCGCCGGTGCCGGGAGCACCGCCCGTGGCCGGGCCGCCGCCGTGGCCCGGCGCGCCGCCGTGGCCGAGCCGCACCCCGGCAGCCGAGCCGGCCGAGGAGCCCGGCGAGCTGCTGGCCCGGCTGCGCCCGGGCTGGCTGCTGTACGCCCCGCTGGTCGGCAGCTACCTCGTCGCGCCGGTGGCCGCGTTCTTCGCCATCCAGCAGTTCCTCGACGACCTGCGCATCCCGATTCTGGACCGGCCGGGCCGGCTGCTCGGCGGCCGGCGGCTGGACCCGTGGCTGGTCACCGGGACCGCCGCGGTGGTGCTGGCCGGCTGCCTGCTCGGCGCCGTCGCCACGGCCGCCGTCACGAACTGGGGCTTCACCCTCACCCGGCGGGCCGGCGCCCTGGTCACCGAGCGGGGCTTGCTGTCCCGCCGACAGGTCTCCCTGGAGCTGGCCCGGATCCGCGGGTACGCGCTGGTCGAGTCGCTGCCGCTGCGCGCGGCCGGCGCGGCCCGGCTGCTCGCGCTGGTGACCGGCCTGGGCGGGGAGAACGGCCGGCGCGGCCAGCTGCTCCCGCTGGGGCCGGCCCGGGTCGCCCGCGAGGTGGCCGCGGCCGCGGTCCTCTCGTTCACCGCCCCGCTGCGCCGGCATCCGGCGGCCGCCCGCCGGCGCCGCCTGGTCCGGGCCGTGCTGCCCTGGCTGCTGCTCGCGGTGCCGCTGGCGGTGCTGCGCCTGTGGCCGGCGGTGGCCGGGGCGCTCGCCCTGGGCGCGCTGGGCGTGCCGCTCGGCCTGGACCGCTACCGCGGCCTCGGGCACGGCCTCGACCCGGCAGCGATCTGCGTCCGGTCCGGCTCGCTGCGCCGGCGGCAGGTGGTGCTGGCCCGCGGCGGCGTGGTCGGCTGGCGGGTCCGGCAGTCGTTCTTCCAGCGGCGGGCCGGGCTGGCCACGGTCACGGTGGCGACCGGGGCCGGCGCCGGCGGCTACCACGTCATCGACCTGGCGGCGCCGGACGCGGTCGGGCTGATGACTGCGGTGAGCCCGGGGCAGCTGGCGGCGGTCACCCTGCCGGACCAGGGTCACCAACCGGGCCATACGCTGAGCCGGTGACCCTCGACAGCGGTCCGGCGGCGGCCGTCCCGGACGCCGACTCGCTGGACCGGTGGCGGTCCCTGTCGGTCGCCCAGCAGCCGGACTGGCCGGACCCGGCGGCGTTGCGCGCGGTCGCCGCCGAGCTCGGCGGCCGGCCCCCGCTGGTGGTGGCGGTCGAGGTGGACCAGCTGCGGTCCCGGCTGGCGGCGGTTGCCAGGGGCGAGGCGTTCCTGCTGCAGGGCGGCGACTGCGCGGAGACGTTCGACGGGGCGACCGAGCCGTCGCTGCGGGCCACCCTGAAGACGCTGCTGCAGATGGCCGTGGTGCTCACCTACGGGGCCAGCATGCCGGTGGTCAAGGTGGCCCGGATCGCCGGCCAGTACGCCAAGCCCCGGTCGGCCGCGGTGGACGCGGTCGGGCTGCCGTCGTACCGGGGCGACATGGTGAACGCGCTCGCTGCAAACGCCGACGCCCGCCGGCCCGACCCGCACCGGCTGCTGCGCGCGTACCACACGGCGGCCATCACACTGAACCTGCTCCGCGCGTTCGCCACCGGCGGCGAGGCCGACCTGCGCCGGGTGCACGACTGGAACAAGGACTTCGTCCGCACCTCGGCGGCCGGCACCCGGTACGAAGTGCTGGCCCGGGAGATCGACCGGGCCATGGAGTTCATGCGGGCCTGCGGGGTACGGGACGACGCGCTGCGCGGGGTCGAGCTGTACGCCAGCCACGAGGCGCTGATCCTGGACTACGAGCGGGCGCTGACCCGCCGGTACGGCCCGGCCGAGGCCGGCTACGACCTGTCCGGGCACTTCGTCTGGGTCGGCGAGCGCACCAGGGCCCTGGACGGCGCGCACATCGAGTTCGTCTCCCGGGTGGCGAACCCGATCGGCGTCAAGCTGGGCCCGTCGACCAGCCCGGAGTACGCCGCCGAGCTGGTCCGCCGGCTCGACCCGGACCGCACCCCCGGGCGGATCACCCTGATCAGCCGGATGGGCAACCACCGGGTGCGCGAGCTGCTGCCGCCGCTCGTGCAGAAGGTCGCCGGCACCGGGCACCCGGTGATCTGGCAGTGCGACCCGATGCACGGCAACACCGAGGAGAGCAGCAGCGGCTACAAGACCCGGCACTTCGAGCGGATCGTGGACGAGGTGCGCGGGTTCTTCGAGGTGCACCGGATGCTCGGCACCTTCCCCGGCGGCATCCATGTCGAGCTCACCGGGGAGAATGTGACCGAGTGCCTGGGCGGCGCCCAGGAGATCGGCCACGCCGACCTGTCCGGGCGGTACGAGACCGCCTGCGACCCGCGGCTGAACACCCAGCAGGCGCTCGAGCTCGCGTTCGAGGTCGCCGAGATGCTGCGCGACTGAGCCGACGGCTCTCAGCTCTCGGCGCCGAGCAGGTCCCGGACCTCGGCGTCGGTGGTCGGGGTGAAGTCCCGGTAGTAGTGCCCGACCGCGGCGAACGGCCTGGGCTGGGCCAGGACGACGAGCTGGTCGGCTTCGCCGGCCAGCTCGGCGACCGTGCGACGGGGCGCGACCGGGACGGCGAGGATCACCGCGAGGGGGGCGACGGCCCGGGCGGCGCGCAGCGCCGCCCGGGCCGTCGCCCCGGTGGCCAGCCCGTCGTCCACCACGATGACCAGCCGCCCGGCGAGGTCGACCGGCTCCCGGTCGCCGCGGTACGCCTGCTCCCGGCGGTCCAGCTCGGCCCGTTCCTGCGCGGCGACTCGCTGCAGCGCCTGGTCGGTCACCCGGGCGCGGGCGATCACGTCCTCGTTGCGGACCAGCACCCCGCCGCCGGCGACCGCGCCCATGGCGAGCTCGGGCTGGCCGGGCAGGCCGAGCTTGCGGACCACGAACGCGTCCAGCGGCGCGCCGAGCGCCCGCGCCACCTCGGCCGCCACCACGACGCCGCCGCGGGGCAGTCCGAGCACCACCATCCGGCGCCGGTCGAAGTCGCCGAGCAGCACCGCGAGCCGTTCCCCGAGGGCGCGGCCCGCCGCCACCCGGTCGGCGAACGGCAGCGCAGGCCCGGCCGACCCCGGTGCTGCCACGCCGGAGACCGTACCCGCCCGGGCCGCCGTAATTCGCCCGACGCGGCGCAGCGACGCCGCTACCGGGTCGGCATCGGCTCCGCGGTGACCGCGCCGCGCCGGCCCAGCAGCGGCGGGATGGTCGCGGCCGCGACGGTCAGCTCGTCCAGCAGCGCGCCGTGCAGCGCCTGCGCCCCGTCGCACAGCGCCCGCTCCGGGTCCGGGTGCACGTCCACGATCAGGCCGTCCGCGCCGACCGCCATCCCGGCCCTGGCCAGCGGCACCACCAGGTCCCGCCGGCCGGCGGCGTGCGACGGGTCGATGATGACCGGAAGGTGGGACAGCGCGTGCACCATCGGCACCGCGGACACGTCCAGCGTGTTGCGGGTCGCGGTCTCCGCGGTCCGGATGCCCCGCTCGCACAGCACGATGTCCAGGTTGCCGCGCTGTGCGATGTACTCCGCCGCCATCAGCCACTCCTCGTACGTCGCGCACAGCCCCCGCTTGAGCAGCACCGGCTTGCCGGCACCGCCGACCGCCTGCAGCAGCGAGAAGTTCTGCATGTTGCGGGCGCCGACCTGCAGCATGTCGGCGTACCGGCAGACCTCGTCCACGTCCGCGGCGTCGATCACCTCGGTGACTACCGGGAGGCCGGTCTTCGACCGCACCTCGGCCAGGATGCGCAGCCCGGCGACGCCCAGCCCCTGGAACGCGTACGGCGAGGTGCGCGGCTTGTAGGCGCCGCCGCGCAGCAGGGTGGCGCCGGCCCGGCGGGCCAGCTGGGCGGCGGCCAGGGTCTGCTCGGGCGACTCCACCGCGCACGGCCCGGCGATCAGGGTGAACGTGTCCGGCCCGATCGGCACCCCGGCCACGCTCACCGTCGAGGTGCGCGGATCGTGCTCCCGGCTGACCAGCTTGTACGGCGAGGTGATCCGGACCACCTCGGCGACCCCCGGCACATGGGTGACGTCGACCGCCTCTAGCACCGCCTCGTCGCCGACGACGCCGACGATCGTGCGGGTCACCCCGCGGCTGACGAACGCGCTGCCGCCTGCGGCCTCCACCCGGTGCACCACCTCGGCGAGGTCGGCGTCGCCCGCCTGCGGTGCCATCACGATGACCATGGGTTGTCCCCCGAACGGACAAGAGCCCCGGGCCGGCGGCCCGGGGCTCGATCTGGGTAGGTGTGGCTAGCGCGCGCGCCGCCGCCCCGCCCCGGGCACCCCGGGCGTGGTGGCATAGCCAAACCAGCGCTGCACGCCGCGGAGCGTACCGCACCCGCCGGGCCGCCGCGGGCGGCCCTAGAGCACTTCGAGGGTGACCGTGGAGCCGCGGGGGGCACGGGAGCCGGCCCTCGGGTTCTGCTGCCAGACCCGGCCGAGCACGCCGCCGAAGAAGTCGTGCGCCTGGACGGTGAAGCCGCGCTTCTGCAGCGTGCGGGTGGCGTCGTCGAGCGACTTGCCGGTCACCCGGGGGACCGTGACCAGGTCCGGGCCGGTGGACACCACGATCGTCACGACGGTGTCGCGGGCCACCGACTGGCCCCGGTGGCTCTCCGCGATCACCGCGCCCTCCGGGACGTCGGTGCTGGGCTGCTGGGTGACCCGGATGCGCAGCCCGGCGTGGGTCAGCGTGCTGGCCGCGTCCTGCTGGCTCGCCCCGACCACGTCCGGCACCGGCACCGGGGCCGGCCCGCTGGAGGTCAGCAGCACCAGCATGGTGCCGCGGTGCACCCGGTCGCCGGCGCCCGGGTCGGAGCGCAGCACCTGCCCGGCCGCCACCCGGTCGCTGTGCTCGGTGCCACCGAACCGGACCCTCAGCCCGGTGGCGGTGGCCGCCTGCACCGCCTGCTGCTGGGTCAGCCCGACCAGTGGCGGGACGTCCACGAACCGCTCGGTGCCGTACCACCAGCCGGCGCCGGCGGCGACCAGCCCGAGCAGCAGGACGGCGACCAACCCGACCACGAACCGGGACCGGTGCGCGCGCTGCTCGTCCCGTACCGGCCGGTCCGGACCGGGCCGGCGCCAGTCCGGCGCCGGGTAGCGGGGCAGCGCCGCGGTCGGTCGGGGTCGGGACGGTCCAGCCTGCCGGCCGGTGCGGATCGGCGCCGGCACCCGGCGCAGCCCGAGGTCGGCGCGGACGTCGGCCAGCCCCGCCAGGAACGCCCCGGCGTCGGCCGGTCGGGCCGCAGGCTCCCGCCGGGTGGCACGCAGCACCAGGTCGTCCAGCGCCGGCGGCATCGACGGCACGATGTGCGACGGCGGCGGGACGTCGGAGTGCACGTGCCGGTGCGCCACCGCGATGGCCGAGTCCCCCTGGTACGGCGGCTCGCCGGTGAGCATCTCGTACAGCACGATGCCGGCCGAGTAGACGTCCGAGCGGGCGTCCGCGGCGCCCCGGGACACCTGCTCGGGCGCCACGTAGGCGGCGGTGCCGAGGACGAGGCCGTCCTGGGTGGCAGCGGTGGTCGCCGCCACGGCCCGGGCCAGCCCGAAGTCGGCGACCTTCACCACCCCGTCGTCGGACAGCAGCACGTTCTCCGGCTTGACGTCCCGGTGCACCAGCCCGGCCCGGTGCGCGGCCGCCAGCGCCGCGAGCACCGGCTCGAGCAGCGAGGTCGCCTCGTCCGGCGGCAGCGGGCCGCGCTCGCGCAGCAGGTCGCGCAGGGTCCGGCCGCGGACCAGCTCCATGACCAGGAAGACCACCGGGCCGTCCGGTCCGGCGGCGGTGCCCTGGTCGTGCACCGCGACCGCGTTGACGTGCGAGAGCCGGGCCGCGGTGCGCGCCTCCCGGGCGAACCGGTCGACGAACACCGGGTCGCGGGCCAGCGCCCGGTCCATCACCTTGACCGCGACCAGCCGGTCCAGCCGCAGGTCGACGGCCGAGTAGACGCAGGACATCCCGCCGCGAGCCAGCCGCGCCTCGACCCGGTACCGGCCGTCGAGGACGCTGCCCACCAGCGGGTCGACGAGCGCCGTGCCCACGGTGTCCGAGTCTAGGGCTGCTGGCCGGACAAGCCTCCGCTATCCGCGCCAAAGCCGGCGCAGCGCCAGCACGCTGGCCACGTACCGGCGGGTGTCCCGGTACATCCCGCGGGTCCGCACGGACTTCAGGCCCTGGTAGTAGCCGGCGACCGCCTGCGGGAGCGGGGCGGCCCGGGTGAGCAGCCGCAGCAGCACGACGCCGGCCAGCACGTTGTCGTGCACGTCGAGCAGGTCCAGCCGGCGGCCGACCACGTGCCGGCCCAGCCAGCGCCCGGTCGACGGGAGTACCTGCATCACCCCGATCGCGTCGGCGGCGCTGACCACGTTCTGCTGGAATCCGGACTCCTGCTCGGCGACCGCGAGCGCCAGCGCGGGGTCGGTGCCGAACGCGCGGGCGGTGTGCCGGATCAGCACCCGGACCGCCAGCCGGCTCGGCGCCGGGCGGCGGGCGAGGATCCGCCGGTGCTGGGCGGCCTCGGCGGTGACCGCCGGGGGGTAGTGCCAGGCCGGCGCCGCGGCCGGGCGCCGCGGGCTGTGCCGCGGCGCCAGCCACACCGGAACGGCGAGCAGCTGCCCGACCCGGATGGTCGCCCGGCGGTCGAGCAGGTTGCGGGCGACGATCGCGGCCACGCTGGCCCGGTACCGCACGGCGATGGCGCCGACCGTGTCGCCGGGCCGGACCCGGTAGCGGACCGTGCCGGTGCCGGCCGGTCGGGCGGCCCGGGGCAGGTCCGGGACGAGCAGCGTTCGCCCGGCGTAGATGGTGTCGCCGGGAAAGTTGTTGAGCCGCTTCAGCAGCTCGACCGTGGTGCCGTACCGCTCGGCGATCGCCCACAGCGAGTCGCCGGGGCGGATCGGGATCCGGCCGGTCGAGCCGGCTCCGCCGGGCAGCGCGGCGACCGCCAGCGCCATGGTCGTGGCCAGGACCACGGCCTGCACCATCCGTTGCCACCCTGGCCGGCACCGTCCACACAGGCGCACGCAACCGCCGAGCATCGCCGCCCCCGTTCCCGTACCGGTCGATCCTCCGATTACGCAGCGTGTCAGCTTGACAGCGATGTGACAAGTGGTGTCGGAGTGAAAAAAAGAGACTAAAGGGGCCAGAGTGGCAGCGCCGTACACCGACCAGCGGCCGTCCCCGACCCGCCGTACGATGAGTCGGTCAGGACCGGGGAGCCCGCGGGAGGCGGGCTGAGAGGCCGGATGTGATCCTCCGGCGACCCGTAGCACCCGATCGGGGTAATGCCCGCGAGGGGAGTGGTAGGTCATGGAGTCCGATCCTTTCCTGGTGGCCGGCCGCGCGTACACCAGCCGGCTGCTGGTCGGCACCGGGAAGTTCGCGTCGCACCCGGTGATGCGGGAGGCCGTGCTGGCCAGCGGCGCCGAGATCGTCACGGTGGCGCTGCGCCGGGTCGACCTGAGCCGGATCGGGGACGGCGACATCGTCGACTTCGTGCCGCCCGGGGTGGCACTGCTGCCCAACACCTCCGGGGCGGTGGACGCGGACGAGGCGGTCCGGCTGGCCCGGCTCGGTCGCGCCGGCACCGGCAGCGACATGGTCAAGCTGGAGGTCACCCCGGACCCGCGGACGCTGTCCCCGGACCCGGTGGAGACGCTGCTGGCGGCCGAGCGGCTGGTCGCCGACGGGTTCACGGTGCTGCCGTACTGCTCCGCGGACCCGGTGCTGTGCCGGCGGCTGGAGGAGGCCGGCTGCGCCACGGTGATGCCGCTCGGCGCATGGATCGGGTCGAACCGCGGCCTGCGCACCCGGGACGCCATCGAGGCGATCGTCGCGCAGGCCGGGGTTCCGGTGGTCGTCGACGCCGGGCTGGGGGTGCCCAGCGACGCCGCCGAGGCGATGGAGACGGGCGCCGACGCGGTGCTGGTCAACACGGCGATCGCGGTGGCCCGCGACCCGGTGCGGATGGCCGAGGCGTTCGCGCTGGCCACCCGGGCCGGGCGGCTGGGGTACCTGGCCGGCCGGGGCGCCGTGCAGAGCGGCGCCGAGGCGGTGGCGTCCTCGCCGCTGACCGGGTTCCTCGACACGGTCCCGGCGGCCCAGACATGAGCGCCGCACCGGGGGAGTTCGCCCGCGAGCTCGCGACCCTCGACCTGGCCGGGCTGTCCGCGGCCGCCGGGCACGCCACCGACGCCGCGGTCGGCGCGGCCCTCGGCCGCCGGCCCACCGAGGGCGACCGGCTGGACCTGCGCGACCTGGCCGCGTTGCTCTCGCCGGCCGGCGCCCGGCGGCTGGAGGAGCTGGCCCAGGCCGCCCGGGCGGTGACCGTGCAGCGGTTCGGCCGGACGGTGCGGCTGTTCGCGCCGCTGTACGTGTCCAACGCCTGCCTGTCCACCTGCGCCTACTGCGGCTTCGCGAAGGGGCTGCCGATCGTCCGGCGCACCCTGTCGGTGGACGAGGTGGAGGCCGAGGCCCGGCTGCTGGCCGGCCGCGGCTTCCGGCACCTGCTGCTGGTCAGCGGCGAGCACCGGGTCGAGGTGTCCCAGGACTACCTGCTGGCCGTGGTGCAGCGACTGGGCTCGTTCCTGCCGTCGCTGTCCATCGAGACCCAGACCTGGTCCGACGACACCTACGCCCGGCTGGTCGCGGCCGGGCTGGAAGGGGTCGTGCACTACCAGGAGACCTACGACCGGGCCCGCTACGCACAGGTGCACGTCGCCGGCTGGAAGCGGGACTACGACCGGCGGCTGAACTCCACCGAACTGGCCGCGTCTGCCGGTGTCCGCCGGCTGGGCGTCGGCGCGCTGCTCGGCCTTGCCCCGGACTGGCGGGCCGACGTGCTGGCGCTGGCCGCGCACGCCGCGTTCCTGGTCCGCCGGTTCTGGCGGACCGAGGTCACGGTGGCGCTGCCGCGGATCAAGCCGTCGGCGGCCGGCTTCCAGCCGGAGCGAGCGGTCACCGACGCCGAGTACGTGCAGGCGCTGGCCGCCCTGCGGCTGTTCGAGCCCGAGGCCGGGATCGTGCTGTCCACTCGGGAGCCGGCCCCGCTGCGGGACGGGCTGGCGCGGATCGCGGTGACGCACATGTCGGCCGGCTCGTCCACCGAGCCCGGCGGCTACTCGCATCCGGGCGGCGCGCAGGAGCAGTTCGCGGTCTCCGACCACCGCTCGCCCGCATCCGTGGCCGCGATGCTCGAGGCGGCCGGCTACGAGCCGGTCTGGAAGGACGCCTTCCCGCTGCACGCCGCGGTCGGCGGCTAGCCGCGCCGCGCCGCGTGATGGACCGGGTGGTGGTGCTCGGCGCCGGACTGGCCGGAGCCCGGGCCTGCCAGCAGCTGCGGGCCGGCGGCTACGCCGGGGAGCTGCTGCTGGTCGGCGCCGAGTCCCGGCCGCCGTACGACCGGCCACCGCTGTCCAAGGCGGTGTTGCTGGGCCAGGCCGAGGACAGCGCGCTCGACCCGCAGCTGTACGCCGGCGCACAGCTTCGGCTGGGGGTCACCGGCACCGGGCTGGAGCCCGGCGTGCTCCACACCACCGCCGGCGAGCTGCGCTGGGACGGCCTGGTGCTGGCCACCGGCGCGGTGCCGCGGCGGATCGGCTCGGACGGGGCCGGCGCGCGGGTGCTGCGCACCGCCGAGGACGCGCTGCGGCTGCGCGCCGCGCTCACCCCGGGGGCCCGGGTGGTCGTCGTCGGCGCCGGCTGGATCGGCGCCGAGGTGGCCACCGCGGCGGCCCGGCACGGCTGCGCGGTCACCGTGGTGGAGGCGGCGCCCGCCCCGCTGTCGGTCGCGCTCGGCGCCGAGGTCGGCGCCCGCACCGCGCCCTGGTACGCCGAGGCCGGGGTGAGCCTGCGGGCCGGCGAGCCGGTGTCCGGGTTGGACGGTGCCGCCGTGGTGCTGGCCGGCGGCGAGGCGCTGCCGGCCGACGTGGTCGTCGAGGGCATCGGGGTACGGCCCGAGCTGGGCTGGCTGGCCGGCTCCGGGGTTGAGGTCGACCCGGGCAGCGGCGGGGTGGCGGTGGACGCCGGCCTGCGGGCCTCGCTGCCCGGCGTGGTCGCGGTCGGCGACTGCGCCGCCCGGTACTCGCCGCGGACCGGCGGCCGGGTCCGCACCGAGCACTGGGACGACGCGCTGCGCGGGCCCGAGGTGGCCGCGGCGAGCCTGCTGGGCGGGTCGGCGGTGTACGACCCGGTGCCGTACGTGTGGTCCGAGCAGTTCGGCCGCTACCTGCAGTGGACCGGCTGGCGGGACGGGCCGCCGGCGCTGTGGCGCGGCGACCCGGACCGCGACCGCGCCTGGGCCGCCGGATGGCTGGCCCCGGACGGCCGGCTGACCGGGTTCCTCGCGGTGGGCCGGCCCCGGGACGCGGTGCAGGCCAGGCGGGCCATCGACGCCGGCCGGGTCCCCGACCCGGACCGGCTCGCCGACCCCGCTGTCCCGGTCCGGGACGCCTGACGCCGGGGGCGGTTGGGTGACCTCGGGACTGCGCAGCCGGTCGCCGGGATGGCAATCTATGTCATGTGAGCGAGGCCGACGAGTGGCTGACCGTGACCGACGTCGCCGACCGGCTCGGCCTGCCGCCGACCCGGGTGCAGCAGATGCTCCGCGACGGCGCGCTGGCCGGGAGCCGGCAGGACGACGGCGTGGTCCGCGTCCCCGCGGACCTGCTGCTCGGCGACACGGTCATCAAGGGCCTGGCCGGGGTGCTGACGCTGCTCCGGGACGCCGGGTACTCCGACGACGAGGCGCTGCGCTGGCTGCACACCCCGGACGACACGCTTCCCGGCACGCCGGTGCAGGCGCTGCGGGGTGACCGGGGCAAGGAGGTCAAGCGCCGGGCGCAGGCCCTCGGGTTCTGATCGTCGATTGGGTGGCAGCGTGAGGAGCAGCCGATGAAGGTGGTCGTGAACGGCGCGGAGCGCGACCTCGCGCCGGGCACCAGGCTGCCGGCGCTGCTCGCCGAGCTGGGACTGCGGCCGGGCTCGGTGGTGGTCGAGCGGAACGGGACCGCACTGCTCCGCTCCGAAGTGGACGGTGTGGTGCTGGCCGACGGGGACCGGCTGGAGCTGGTCAGGGCGGTCGCCGGTGGGTGACTCGCCGGATCGGCGGGCGGACCGGCTGACGGCGCTGCTGGCCGGCGCCCGGCTGTACCTGTGCACCGACGCCCGGCGCCGGCAGGGTGACCTGGCGGCGTTCCTGGACGCCGCGCTGCGCGGCGGGGTGGACATCGTCCAGCTCCGGGAGAAGGGGCTGGAGGCGTGCGCGGAGATGGACTACGCCGAGCTCTTCGCCGCGGCCGCCGCTCGGCACGGCGCGCTCTGGTCCGTCAACGACCGGGCCGACCTCGCCCTGGCCACCGGCGCCGACGTGCTGCATCTCGGCCAGGACGACCTCCCGGTGCCGGTGGCCCGCCGGATCCTCGGCCCGGCGCCGCTGGTCGGCCGGTCCACCCACACCGAGCCGGAGGTGGACGCGGCCGCGGTCGAGTCCGGAGTGGACTACTTCTGCGTCGGGCCGTGCTGGCCGACGCCGACCAAGCCGGGCCGGCCGGCGCCGGGTCTGGACCTGGTCCGGCACGCGGCCCGGACGGCGCCGCCGGACAACCCCTATACGCGGCCGTGGTTCGCGATCGGCGGCATCGACGCCGGCCGGCTGGACGCGGTGCTGGCCGCCGGGGCCCGGCGGGTCGTGGTGGTCCGGGCGATCACCGAGGCGGACGACCCGCAGGCCGCGGCCCGCGAGCTGCGTGCCCGGCTGGCCGCCGCCGACGACCTGCGGCCGGCGCCCTGATGGGACGGCTGACCTACCTCGCGGTGCTGGCCGGCTGCGTGCTCGGCACGCTGCCGCTGGAGATCTGGCTGGGCACCCGGGTGTACCGGCGGCCGCGCCGCTGGCTGCTCGCGATAGCCCCGACGTTCGTCCTGTTCGTCGGCTGGGACCGGTACGCGATCGCCCGGCACCAGTGGGCCTACGACCCGCGGCAGACCACCGGGCTGCTCCTGCCCGGCCGGCTGCCGGTGGAGGAGGTGCTGTTCTTCCTGGTCGTGCCGACCTGCGCGATCCTGGCCTTCGAGGCGGTCCGGGCGGTGCGCGGCTGGCCGGCCGGCGACGAGCCCGACGACCCGGCCGGGCCGCCCCGGTGACGTACACCCAGCTCGCCGTGCTGGCCGCCGGTGCCGCGGTGGTCGCCGACTGGGCGGTGCTGCGCACCCGGCTGCTGCGCCGCCGGCTGTTCTGGACCAGCTACGCGATCGTGCTGGCGTTCCAACTGGTCACCAACGGCGTCCTCACCGGCCGCCGGGTGGTCAGCTACGACCCGCACACCGTCCTCGGACCTCGGCTGGCCTACGCCCCGGTCGAGGACCTGCTGTTCGGGTTCGCCATGGTCACCCTCACCCTGTCGACCTGGGTATGGGCCGGCCGTCAGCGTCGGCGCACGGCCCGGGCCCGGACCAGGCCGGGCACCAGCACCGCGGCCCGGCGCGGGAGCGACACCGACACCCGGCGGTCCAGCACCCGGTAGTCGGCCCGCTCGACCTCGTCCAGGATCCCCCGGTAGAGCCGTAGCGCGGTGCGCACGCAGTCCCGGCTGGTCGGGTGCAGCAACCGGATGCCGGGCTCGGCGGACCGGTACAGCTCCCTGGTCCGGGCGACCTCGTAGGCGAGCAGCCGGCGGATCGGGCCGTCCACCACGCCGCGGGCCAGCCGCTCCCGGTCCACCCCGAAGTGCGCCAGGTCGGCCATCGGCAGGTAGACCCGGCCGCGGCGGAGGTCCTCGCCGACGTCCCGGACGAAGTTCGACAGCTGGAACGCCAGCCCGAGGTCCACCGCGTACGGCTCGGCCAGCTCGGAGTCGACCACCGGCTCCAGGATCGGCAGCAGCTGCAGGCCGATGACCGCGGCCGACCCCCACATGTAGCGGGTCAGCTCGGCGTAGTCGGCGTACTCGGCGACGGTGAGGTCCATCCGCATCGCGGCCAGGAAGTCCTCGAACCGGGCCAGCGGAATGTCCCACCGGCGCACCGTGTCCAGCACCGCCCGGCCCACCGGGTCCTCCGAGTCGCCGGCCCGCAGGTCATCCAGGAAGCGCCCGCCCCACTTGTCCAGCCAGCCGGCCCGCTCGGCGGAGGTCAGCGTCGAGTCCAGGTCGTCCACGATCTCGTCGGCGTACCGGGCGAACCCGTACAGCGCGTGCACGTAGGGCCGCTTCGCCGGCGGCAGCAGCAGGGCGGCCAGGTAGTAGGTGCGGCCGTGCCGCGCGTTCAGCCGGCGGCAGTGCTGGTACGACGCGCGCAGCGGGGCGCCGGCGATCCCGGCCGCGTCCAGGTCCCGCCCGCTCACGACCCGGCGACCGCGGTCCCGGCGATTGCGGCCCCGGCGATTGCGGTCCCGGCGACCGCCGGCGCGCCGGCTGCGGCCCCGGCAACCAGGATCGGCAGCGGCCCGTCGTCCCGGTGGCCGCGCTCCCGCCCGCGCTCGTAGCCCAGCACCGCGTAGGTCGTCGCCACGCTGGCCAGCGCGGTGGCCACGGTCGGCAACACCTCCAAGAACAGGTTCTCGCCCTGCGGTGTGACCATCATCGACAGCCACACGCTGGCCCCGGCGGCGACCAGCCAGACCCGGTGCGGCAGCCGGACCGCCGCCCCGATCACGATCGGCCAGATCACGTACCAGGGCTGCACCACCGGCCCGAGCATGACCACCGCGAGCAGGGCCAGCCCGAGCCCCCGCACCGGGCCGATCCGGCGGGCGCGCAGCCACAGTACGAGCACGACCGCGGCGGTGACGGCCTGCCCGACCACCCGGAGGACGGAGATGGTCGGGTCCGCCGATGTGACGAAGTTCGGCAGCCCGCGCAGCACGTCGGCCAGCATGCCCAGCCCGGTCGGCACCGACAGCCAGGTGACCACCTGGCCCGGCGTGTTCAGCTGCCGCACCCAGCCCAGCCCCAGGCCGCTGGCCAGGGTGACCAGGCCGGTGGTGGCCAGCGCGACCGCGCCGACCCGCAGGCAGGCCCGCAGCAGGGTGGCCCGGCCGGCCAGCCGGCGGGCCCAGACCGGGGCCAGGAACGCCACCGCCAGCACCGCCGGCGCCTTGACCAGCACCGCGCAGGTGCACAGCGCCACCCCGACCGCCAGCCAGCGCTGGTCGGTGGCCTCCACCGCGATCGTGACGCCGGCCACCACCAGCCCGAGCATCAGCGCGTCGTTGTGCCCGCCGCCGACGAAGTGGGCCAGCACCAGGGGGTTGAGCAGGGCCAGCCAGAGCGCGCCCCGCGGGTCCACCCCGCAGGCCACCGCCAGCCGGGGCAGGTAGCGGGCCATCAGCAGCACCCCGGCGACGGCCAGCAGCCGCATGCACAGCACGGTCAGCACGACGTGGTCGCGGGTCACCATCGCGACCACCCGGCCGAAGCTCAGCCACAGCGGGCCGTACGGCGCCGGGGTGTCCACCCACATCCGGGAGATCTCGTCCAGGAACGGCCCGGGCAGCGACGCGGGACCGTAGGTGTACGGGTCCAGCCCGGCGTGGGTGATCTGGGCCTGGGCGGCGTAGCTGTACAGGTCGCGGCTGAACAGCGGCACCGCGACCAGCAGTGGAGCGCCCCAGAGCATGGCGATGCGCAGCAGCCGGGTCTCCCCGGTGCCCGGCTCCCGCCGCCGCACCGCCCGACCGAGGTGCAGCCAGGCCATGCCGAGCACGGCCAGCCCGACGTACACCAGGGTGAGCGCCACCCGCTCGCCGGCGCCGTGCCGCAGCACGGTGAGCACCGGGGTGCGCTTGACCGGGTCGTAGGCCGGCATCGCGCCGGAGCCGAGCGAGCCGAGCACGAGCAGCACAGAGCCGGCGATCCCGGCACCCACGGTGCGGTAGAGCGGGTGGTCCCAGGGTCGCGTCGCTCCGGCGGCCGCGCCGGCGGGGGTGATGGTCGCCGTCGCGGTCACGCCCCCGGGCTTCTCGACGCCGGCTGCGGCTCGGCCAGCAGACCGCGGCCGGGCAGCGGCAGGATCTCGAACATGATCGCGGACGACCCGACCGCCAGCCCGGCCAGCACCGCCTGGACGATCGCGGTCACGTCCACCGTGCCGCCCTTCGGCATCAGCAGCATCGCCAGCACCGCGGAGCCCGTCATCACGGCGGTGCGGGCGCCGGTCGTGCCGATCCCGGCGGCAATCAGGATGAACCCCCACAGCAGGTACCACGGCTGCACCACCGGGCTGAGGACCACGACCGCGGTCAGCGCCAGCCCGAGCGAGCCGACGATGCCATACCGCTCCGGCCGGGCCAGCAGCAGCAGGCAGATCACCAGCGCGGCGACCCCGCCGGCGCCGCGGAACACGGAGATCGCCAGCGTGGTGTAGTCGCCCAGCCCGACCCCCTTGGTGAGCGCCCCGGACGCCTCGCCGAGCAGGGTCGTCGCGGACAGCCAGTTGCGCACCGCGCTCGGCGTCTGCAGCGCCCCGATCCAGCCGTAGCCCAGGCCGCTCAGCCAGGTGACGCCGGCGATGGTGCCACCGGCCAGCAGTCCGGTGGACAACCCGGCGCGCAGCACCCGGGCCCGGCCGGTGAGCATCCCGGCCCACAGCGGGACCAGGAACAGCAGCGCCAGCGCCGCGGCCGGCGCCTTGATCAGCACCGCGAGGGCGCAGGCGACCACGCCCAGCGCCGGCCGCCGGTCCAGCGCCAGCACCAGGCCGGCGACGACGAGACCGACCAGCAGCGCGTCGTTGTGCGCTCCGGACACGAAGTGCAGCAGCACCAGCGGGTTGAGCAGGGCCAGCCAGAGCGCCCGGTCCGGGGCGACCCCGCAGTGCACGGCCAGCCGCGGGACATACCGCACCAGCAGCCCCACCCCGACCAGCGCCACCAGGCGCAGGGTGAGCACCGTGGGCACCACGTGCCCGCCGCCCACCCCGACGGTCAGCCGGGCGAGCAGCAGGAACACCGGCCCGTACGGGGCCGGCGTGTGCCGCCACATGGTGCCGATGTCGTCCAGGAACGGGCCGGGCACCGCGGCCGGGCCCCAGAAGTACGGGCTGGAGCCTTGCTGCACCAGCCAGCCCTGGGCCGCGTAGCTGTAGACGTCCTTGCTGAACATCGGCGGGGCCAGGCACAGCGGCAGCGCCCACAGCCCCAGCGTGACCAGCAGCGACCGCAGCCGCGGACCGCCAGGGGTGCCGACCAGCCGGCCGAGGAAGAGCCAGGCCACCACCAGCAGGGCCAGCCCGGCGTACGCGATGACCAGCGCGACCGCCGGGGTCTCCCGCAGCTGGTGGATGACCGGCGCGTGCGAGAACGGGTCGTGTGCCGGCAGCGCCCCGGCGGCGCACCCCCCGACCGCCAGCGCCGTCGAGCCGGCCAGGCCCAGAACCCGGTAGCGATCGAGGAGGCCCAACTCGCGGATCTGTCGGTAACGTCGCTCCGAGGGCCCGAGGACGGACGGCACGCCGAGCAAGGTTACCCGGCCCACCGAAGATCGGTCGCCTCCACCACGCGTATCACACGTACGGCGACCTGGCGTGATCGGCCGCGCGCTCAGCGCAGCGAGCTCGTGCGGGGTGGCCCGGTGACCCGCTCCGCCGCCAGCCGCCCGGAGATCAGCACCATCGGCACGCCCACCCCGGGGTGGGTGCCCGAGCCGCAGAAGACGACGTTCTCTAGCCCCGGGGCGAGGTTCGGCGGCCGCCACGGACCGGTCTGCCCGAGCGTGTGCGCCGCCGCGAACGGGGTGCCGGCGGCCAGCCCGGCCCCGGCCCAGTCCGCCGGGGTGACCACCCGCTCGACCTCGATCGCCGCGCCGAACCCCGGGTAGCCGCGCCGCTGCAGGGTGGCCACCACCTCGTCCCGGTACCGCGGGCCGACCACCCCCCAGTCGATCCGGGCGGTCAGGTTCGGCGTCGGGAACAGCACGTAGTAGGTGTGCCGGCCGGCGGGCGCCAGCGTCGGGTCGGACCGGGTCGGGTTCGTGACCAGGAACGACGGGTCGCTCATCAGCTCGCCGCGGTCGATCAGCTCGCCGAACACGCCGCGCCATGACCGTCCGAAGTGGATGGTGTGGTGGCCGCCGCCCGGGTAGCCGGCGGTGCCGCCGACGTGCAGCAGGAAGCAGGACGGGGAGTACCGCAGCCGGGCCAGCCGCCGGGCCAGCCGGGGCGGCAGGCAGCCGGCCGGGAGCAGCTCCCGGCAGGCCACCGGCAGGTCCGGGGTGAGCACCACCACGTCGGCCGGGATGCGTTCCCCGCCGGCGGTGTGCACCGCGGTGGCCCGGCCGCCGGTCACCTCCACCCCGCTGGCCGCGGTCCGGTACCGGAACCGCGCCCCGTGCCGGGCCGCGGCGGCGGCCAACGCCCGCGGCAGCGCGTGCATGCCGCCGGCCGGGAAGTACACCCCGGCCACCGTGTCCAGGTAGGCGATCACCGCGTAGATCGCCAGCGCCCGGAACGGGGACAGGCCGGCGTACATGGCCTGGAACGAGAACACCCGCCGGGTGCGCGGGTCGCGCAGGTGGCCGCCGACCACGGGAGCGAGCCGGCGGAGCCCGCCCAGCGCGGCCAGCCGGACCAGCCCGGTGCCGACAAGGTCCACCGGGGAGTCCAGGTTGCGGTCGATGAACGCGCGCATCTCGGTGCGGTACAGGGCCGAGACGAGCTCGACGAACCGCAGGTAGCCGGCCGCCTCGGCCGGGCCGCACACCCGCTCCACCTCGGCGGCCATCTCGGCGGCGTCGGCGTGCACGTCCAGCGACGACCCGTCCGGGAAGAACGCCCGGTAGGCCGGCCGGACCGGCCGCAGGTCGAGCCGGTCGGACAGCCGCTCGCCGACGCACTCCAGCGCGTCGGCGACCAGGTCCGGCATGGTGAGCACCGTCGGCCCGGTGTCGAACGTGTACCCGCCCACCTGCAGCCGCCCGGCCCGCCCGCCGGGCAGCTCCTCCCGCTCCAGCACGGTCACCTCGCGGCCGGCCGCGACGAGCCGCAGCGCCGCGGACAGCCCGGCCAGGCCGGCGCCGACGACCACCACCCGATCCGTCGGTCCGGGCACGGTCCGCACCGTGAGCAGCCTAGTGTCCCGTCGCGGGGGACTTCGGCCGGACGAACGCCCGGCGTAACCCGTGCCGGTCACCCGGCACCGTAGGCTGGCCCCCATGACGACACCGGCCCGGCGGCCTCCCTCGCTCCGCTCCGGCGGCGTGCTCACTCGCGAGGCCGCCTCATGACTCCGACGGTGCGCGACCGGCTGGCCGAGAGCCGCCCGACGTTCTCGTTCGAGTTCTTCCCGCCCAAGACGGATGAGGGCGAACGCCAGCTCTGGAAGGCCATCCGGCAGCTCGAGCCGCTGCGCCCGTCGTTCGTCTCGGTGACCTACGGGGCCGGTGGGTCGACCCGGGACCGCACGGTGGCGATCACCGAGCGGATCGCCACCGAGACCACGCTGCTGCCGATGGCCCACCTCACCGCGGTGAACCACTCGGTGGCCGAGCTGCGGCACATCATCGGGCGGATAGCCGCCGCCGGGGTGCGCAACGTGCTCGCGCTGCGCGGCGACCCGCCCGGGGACCCGCTGGGGGAGTGGCCGCAGCACCCGCAGGGGCTGGCGTACGCCGAGGAGCTGGTCCGGCTCGTCCGGAGGCACGGCGACTACTGCGTCGGGGTGGCCGCGTTCCCGGAGAAGCACCCGCGGTCCCCGGACGTCGACTCCGACGTGCACTACTTCATCCGCAAGTGCCGGGCCGGCGCCGACTTCGCGATCACCCAGATGTTCTTCCGGGCCGAGGACTACCTGCGGATGCGGGACCGGGTGGCCGCGCTCGGCTGCGACGTGCCGATCATCGCCGGCATCATGCCGATCACGAACGTGCGGGGCATCCAGCGGTCCGCCGAGCTGTCCGGAGCCGCCTTCCCGGCCGACCTGGCCGCCCAGCTGTACGCGGTCGAGGACGACCCGGCCGCGGTCCGCCGGGTCGGCGTCCAGCACGCCAGCGCGCTGTGCGAGCGGCTGCTCGCCGAGGGCGTCCCCGGCCTGCACTTCTACACGCTGAACCGGTCCACCGCGACCCGCGAGGTCTGGGCCAGCCTCGGCCTGGCTCGGGTCTAGAACCCAGTCGAGTGGACCCCAGTCGAGTGGACCCCAGTCGAGTGGCCGCACCGGGCGGTGGCGAGCCGGCGCCGGAGGGCGTCACGGTGACCGGCTCGGGCACCGCGGAGGCGGTGCCCGACGTGCTGGTCGCCAGGCTCGGCACCGAGGCGAGGGCGGGCACCGTCGCCGAGGCGCTGGACGGCTCGGTCCGCGCACTCGCCGGGGTGGTCGCCACGCTGCGCGCCGGCGGGGTCGGCGAGCTGGACCTCAGCACCGGTTCGGCCACGGTGTGGCCGATCGACGACGGCCGCGGCCGGGTGTCCGGCTACTCGGCCAGCCAGCAGCTCACCGCCCGGCTGCGGGACCTGGACCGGGCCGGCGCGCTGGTCAGCGAGGCGATGGCGGCCGGCGGGGACGCGGCCCGGCTGCACGGGCTGTCCTTCGACCTGTCCGACACCCGGCAGGTGACCGAGTGGGCCCGGGTGCAGGCCTGGCAGGACGCCCGGGCCAAGGCCGGCCAGCTAGCCACCCTCGCCCGGCGCACGCTCGGCCAGGTGGTGCGGATCAGGGAGGGCGGGCCGGTGTACCCGATGGGCCCGCAGCGGGTGCATCTCGTGTCGGCGCCGGCGGCTGCCCCGATGCCGGTCGAGCCGGGCACCACGACCGTCACCGTGACGATCGAGGTGGAGTGGGCGTTCCTGGGCTGACCTGGCTCGGGTTCGGGGTGGCCGCCGGCGGCCTGCTGGCCGGCACCCTGCGCGCCGCCCGGCCGCCGGCCGGGCCGGTCCCGGACCGGGCCGAGTACCTGCGCCGCTGGTCGCCGCTGCACGGCGGCTACGACCCGGCCGGCAGCACCCTCACCAGCCGGTGGCTGGGCCTGGTCTACCGGGTGGCCCGCCCACTGGCCGCCCGCGGGGTGCCGGCCGACGCGCTGACCGGCTGGGGCGTGCTGGTCAGCCTGGCCGTGCCGGTGGTCGCCGGATACCGGGCCGGGTGGCCGGTGCTGGCCGGGTTCGCCCTGGCTGTGGCCGGCCTGCTGGACAACCTGGACGGCGCGGTGGCCGTGCTCGCCGGGCGGGCCCGGGGGTTCGGCTACGTGCTGGACTCGGTCGCGGACCGGGTCTCCGACGCCGCGGGGGTGGCCGCGCTGTGGGCGCTCGGCGCCCCCGGATGGCTGTGCGTCGCCGGCGGTGGCGCCTCGGCACTGCAGGAGTACGCCAGGGCCAGGGCCGGCGCCGGCGGGATGACCGAGCTCGCCGTGCTCACCGTGTTCGAGCGGCCCACCCGGATCGTGCTCACCGCGTTCCTGCTGCTCGGCTGCGGGCTGCTGGCCGGGGCTGCCGACCACCTGGCAACGGCGGGCACGGCCGCCTGGGCGGTGCTCGGCGCCGCCGCGCTGGCCCAGCTGCTGGTGACGGCCCGCCGCCGGCTCAGCTGACCCCCACCCCTGGGCGATGTCAGGCGGGGCCGATCAGGCCGGCCACGATCTGTGCGGACAGCGCGACCAGCGGCAGCCCGCCGCCCGGGTGGGCCGAGCCGCCGACCAGAAACAGCCCGGGCACCGGGGAGCGGTTGGCCGGCCGGAGGTATGCGGAGCGAGGCCCGTTGGCGGACGTGCCGTAGATCGCGCCGCCCGGCGCCCTGGTCCGCCGGGCGAGGTCGGCCGGCGTGATGACCTCGGAGAACAGCAGCCGGTCGGTGACCGGCAGGCCACGGCGGGCCAGCAGGCCGAGCAGCCGCCCGGCGTACGACCCGGCCAGCTCGGGGGAGTCCCAGTTCACCGCGCCCGGGCCACGACCGTGCCGGGGCGCGTTGACCAGGACGAACCACGCCTCGTGGCCATCCGGGCGAACCGCCGGGTCGTCCGGGCAGCTGATGTAGATCGTCGGATCGGCGACCGGGGCGGCCGGGTCGCCGAACACCGCGTCGAACTCCTGGTCGTAGGTGGCCGGGAACAGCACGTTGTGGTGGGCCAGCCCGGGTGTCCGACCACGCACCCCGAGCAGCACGACGAACCCGGACAGCGACGGCACCGCCCGCCGCACCCTGCGCAGCAGCCGGGGCAGCGGCAGCAGGTCCCGGTAGACGTGCCGGGCGTCGGCGTTCGCCACCACCACGTCGGCCGGCAACCGCCCGCCGTCGGCCAGCCGCACCCCGCTCACCCGGCCGGCCGCGGTCTCGATCCGCACCACGTCGGTGCCGGTGCGCACCGTTCCGCCGCGGCTGGTCACCCGGTCGGTGAGCGCGCCGGCCAGTTGGTGCAGCCCACCCTGGACGTACCAGCCGCCGAACGCCTGCTCCACGTACGGCACCACGGCGAGCGTGGCCGGGGCGCGGCGCGGGTCCGACCCGGTGTACGTCGCGTACCGCTCCAGCACGGTGCGCAGCCGCGGGTCGCGCAGGTAGCGGGTGCCGAGTTGGCGCAGCGTCTGGCCGGGGCCGATCGCCAGCAGGTCACGGACCCGCACCGCCTGCCGGGCCAGATCGGCCAGCCCGTTCACGGTGGAGCCGAGGAACGGGCCGCGGGAGGCCCGCCAGATGCGCTCGCCGCGCTGGGTGAGCCGCTGCCAGTCGGAGCCGGCGCCCGGGCCGAACGCCGCGTCCAGCCGAGCCCGCAGGGCGGTCGCGTTCGCGGTGGAGTCCAGCCGGGTGCCGTCGGTGAACCGGTACCTGACGATCGGCTCGACCGGGCGTAGCTCGAGCACCGACTCGATCGGGTCGCCGGTCTCCAGGAACAGGTCGCGGAACACCTGGGGCAGGGTGAGCAGCGACGGCCCGGTGTCGAACCGGAACCGGCCGGCCGGGGTCTGCCGCTCGTGCGTGCCGAGCTTGCCGCCGACGGTCGGGGCCTGCTCGCACACGGTCACCTCGTGGCCGGCGGCGGCCAGCCGGGCGGCGGCCGCCAGGCCGCCGACCCCGGCGCCGATCACCACCACCCGGCTCATGCCCGCTCCTCGCTCATGGCAGCGGCCGGCCCTTCCAGGTCAGGGTGCGCCGGCGGTGGCCCTGCCAGGAGCGGGCTGTGAGCAGACCCACGGTGGCTACCGAGATCGGGTGGGCCAGCGCGTCCGGCAGGACCCGGGCACCGGTGAGCCGCCCCGCGACCACCCGACCCACCACGCCGGCAGCGTATCCGGCCAGGCCAACACGGGAACCGCGGGCCGCCGCAAGCACCGGAACGAGGTACAGCAAGGCCAGCAGCGCGCACCCGGCCGCGGCCCGGCCCGGCGACCGGAACGCCGACCACAGTGACTTGGTGTAACCGTCGCGGAGCTCAGCCCAGCCCCGGTACATCCGGCAGCCGGCCAGCGCGGTGCCGTCCGCGACACAACCGCGCCCGCCGGCCCGCTTCACGGCGCGCAGCAGCGCGATGTCGTCCAGCACCTCGGCCCGGACCGCGGCGTGCCCGCCGGCCCGGCGGTACGCGGCCCGGCGCACCGCCAGCAACTGCCCGTTCGCCGCCGCCAGCGAGGGGCGCGGCGAGCGCTCCGCGAGGCGCAGCGGCAGGAAGGTCAGCCAGGACCACTGCAGCAGCGGCTGCACCAGCCGCTCGGCCGGCGACTCGGCCCGCTGCCGCGGGCACGGCGAGACGAGGTCGAGGCCGGCGGTGGCCAGCAGGTGGACGGTCGCGGCCACCGCGTGCGGTGCGAGCACCGTGTCCGCGTCGACGAACACGAGCACCTCGCTGCCCGGGTCCGCGGCGTCGGCGAGCTGCTGGCAGGCGTGCGGCTTGCCCAGCCAGCCCGGCGGGAGCGGCCGGCCGGCCAGCAGGGTGAGCCCGGGGCCGGCCGCACCGCCCGCGCCGGCGACCCGGCGGACCACCTCGGCGGTGCCGTCGGTCGACCCGTCGTCCAGCACGATCAGCTCCATCCGGTCGGCGGCGGTCTGCCGCAGCAGCGCCCGCAGGCAGGGAGCTACCCGGTGGGCCTCGTTGCGCACCGGCAGCAGCACCGAGACCCGGCCGGACGGCCGGGGCGGGTAGCGGGCCGGGCGGCGCAGCAGCGCTACGTTGACCATCGCGTGCAAGCTGCCCGCGGCCGCGCCGGCCGAACCCGCCCAGACGATCGAACGGCCCAGCCGCCGGACGGCCGTACGGGTCACCGCAGCCGCGCCGACACCGGCCTCGCCGGCGGCCCGGTCCGGCGCAGCGCCAGAGCGAGCGGCACCGCGACCGCGCCCATGCCGAGGCCGCCGTACAGGGCGGCGGCCGGAAGTCCGAGGAACGCCGCCAGGGCGAGCACCGAGGACAGGTAGGTCCACAGGTACAGCGCGTACGGCACACCGTCGCGGGTGGACGGCGCGACCGCGGCCGGCCCGGCGGCGGCGCGCAGCGCGACCATCAGTGCGGCTGCCACCACCAGCCAGCCGGCGTAGTCGGTGACCGGCACCTGCGGGACGCCGGGCAGCGCCGGGTGCGGGTCGGTCCACCGCCAGTGCCCGGCGGCGACCATCTGCGGGTCGAGGAAGAGGTCCCAGGAGGCCAGCGCCCAGGCCGAGACGGCCACCGCCCGGGCCCCGCCGCCGGCCAGCCGCCGGCCGGCCAGGGACGCCGGCCAGCCCATCATCACCCAGGCCAGCGGGACCACCAGCGGCACCCCGAGCAGCCGCGGGCCGAGCGAGCCGGCGTACTCGTACCGTCCGAACGGGACGCCGGTCGCGGTGCCGACCGCCTCCACCAGCAGCCCGCCCAGCCCGAGGACGACGACCACCGCGGCGGCCGTGCGTGGACCCCGGGTGACCGCCGCGTGCGCCACCGAGGCGGCGGCGAACAGCAGCACCGCCACCCCGGTCAGCGCGTCCCGGCCCGAGCCGTGCACCAGCGGGTAGCCGACCTGGGCCAGCACCGCGGCGGCGGCCAGCGGCAGCACCACCCGCAGCAGCAGCACCGAGCCGCGGTCGATCACGGCCGGTGGCCCTCGGCGCGCAGCGGGCGGTCGGGCTGGGCCGGGTCGGCGCCGGCCGCGGTGAGCGGCAGCGTGGCACCGAGGACGGCGAACGGCCGGCTGTCGCCCGGGAAGAGGTGGTGCCGCACCAGGCCGACGAAGCCGAGCGAGCGGTACAGCCGCCAGGCCCGGGTCTCACCCTCCGGCGTGGACAGCAGCACTCGCTGCTGGGGCAGCCCTTCGACCAGCGTGGTGAGCAGCGCCCGGCCGATGCCGCGGCCCTGCCAGGCCGGCCGGACGTGCAGCTCGGACAGCTCGAAGCAGCCCTCCAGCCACTCCGCGGCCAGCGCCGCGCTCAGCGCCGCCCGCACCTGGTCGTGCCACCACTGCCCGGACGCGGTGGCGTAGCCGTAGCCGAACCCGACCAGCAGGCCGCCCCGGGCCCCGCCGTCGTCGCCGCCCTGCACCGCGGCAACGCTGCGGAACCCGGGCCGCCGGGTGTGCGCGACCGCGAACCCGGCGCGGTGGTGGCCGGCCTCCGGCGGGTACTGCATCGCCTCGGCGTACAGCGCCATCGCCTCGGACAGCCGGCTGCGCATGTCGGCCGGAGTCCACCGCTGGATCCTCATCGGAGCGGGTCCCTGCCGTCGAGGGTGCCCGCGCCGCCGAGGACGGCGAAGCGGCCGAACCGGTCCTCGGCATGCCACCGCTGCTCCGCGGTACGCCGGTGCCGGTCCACCGCGACCCGAGCCACCGCGGCCGACACCCGCCGGGCCGGGACCCGCCACCGGTGCAGCGTCACCAGTCCCGGCACCGGCTCGACCCGCGAGCCGTCGCTCATGGGGAAGCAGGGTAGGTCCGCAGCACGACCGGCGGCGCACCCGACCGGCCCAGTCGACTCGCTCAGCCGACCTCGGCTGGGCTGCCGCCGGTGATCCGCAGCAGCTCGGGGTAGCTGGTCGAGAACACCGTGTGCGGGGCACCGGCCGACGCCCAGACCACCGGGTGCGGGGCCAGTGCGGTGTCCACCAGGGTGCGCAGCGGCGCGGGGTGCCCGACCGGGGCCACCCCGCCGATCGGCTGCCCGGTCGCCGCCCGGACCAGGTCCTTGTCGGCTCGGTCCAGTCGGGACACCCCGAGCAGCCGGGCGACCAGCGCGGTGTCGACCCGGTGGGCGCCGCTGGTGAGCACCAGCACCGGCTCTCCGTCGGCCGCGAAGACCAGCGAGTTGGCGATCGCGCCCACCTCGACGCCGAGCACGGCGGCGGCCTGCGCCGCGGTGGTCACCGGCCGGTCGAACTCCCGCAGGGTGCCGCCGGCGCCGGCCGCGGCCAGCGCCTCGGCGACCCGCCGGACGTTGGGGTGCAGGGCCCGAGTCACCGGCCAACCGTAGCGACACGCGGTCCCACATTTCGCGCTCATTTCACCCCGCGGTCGCTCGCGGGCTGGTCGAATCCACCCAGTCGAGTCGGCGCCGCGCCGGGTTCCCCGGCCGGACGAAGGGAGTCGGGCATGCCCGATCTGGTATTTGACCGCAGGCAGCTGCTGGCCGGGGCTGCGACCCTGGCCGCGGCGACGGCGCTCGGTGCGACCGCCGGGTCCAGGTCCGCGGCGGCCGACACCGCCTCGCCGTTCCTGCTCGGGGTGGCCAGCGGCGACCCGCTGCCGGACGCGGTGGTGCTGTGGACCCGGCTGGTGCGCGACCCGTTCGACGCCGGCTCGATGCCGTCCCGTCCGGTGGAGATCGGCTGGGAGGTTGCGCACGACGCCGGCTTCCGGCGGGTGGCCCGGCGGGGCAGCGCGCTGGCCCACCCGGCGCTGGCGCATTCGGTGCACGTCGACGTGTCCGGCCTGGAGCCGGCCCGGGACTACTTCTACCGGTTCCGGGCGCTGCGCTCGGTCAGCCCGGTCGGCCGCACCCGTACCGCGCCGGCGCACTGGGCGCACCCGCAGCGGCTGCGGCTGGGCATCGTCAACTGCCAGGACTACCAGAACGGCTACTGGCCGGCCTATCGGGGCCTGGCCGGCGAGGACCTGGACGTCGTGTTCCACCTCGGCGACTACATCTACGAGTACGACCCGGACTCGGCGTTCCCGGACCGGCTGCACACCACCCCGGACCAGCCCGGTATCGACCAGCTGCTCAGCCTCGCCGACTACCGCAACCGGCACGCGCAGTACAAGCTCGACCCAGCGCTGCAGGCGGCGCACCACGCCTTCCCGTGGGTGGCGACCTGGGACGACCACGAGACCGAGAACAACTACGCCGACCTGGTCGACGAGATCGACGACACCGGGGCGAAGCTGCAGCCGCCGGCCGAGTTCGCCCGGGAGCGGGCGCACGCCTATCAGGCGTACTACGAGCACATGCCGATCCGTCCCCGGTACCAGCTGGGCTCGTCCAGCTTCCGCATCTACCGGCGCCTCGACTTCGGGTCGCTGGCCCGGTTCTCCGTGCTGGACACCCGGCAGTACCGGACCGACCAGCCGGGCGGATTCCCGAACGACTTCGGCCCGGTCCAGGTCGGGCAGGGCAACGGCGCCGGCACGCTGACCGGCGGCACCCAGGAGACCTGGCTGGACCGCGGGCTGACCCGCTCGCACGCGGTGTGGAACGTGATCGCGCAGCAGGTGATGATGAGCCGGTTCCGGTTCCCGGACCCGGCCGGCCAGCTCCCCGGGATCTTCGCGAACCTCGACCAGTGGGACGGCTATGCGCCCCAGCGGACCAGGCTGCTGCAGTTCCTCGACCAGGCGCAGGTGCCGAACCCGGTCGTGCTCGCCGGCGACATCCACTCCACCTGGTTCAGCGACCTCAAGCTCGACTTCGACGACCCGGCCTCCAGGACGGTGGCCACCGAGTTCGTCGCGACCTCGATCAGCTCCGACTTCCCGGCCGCCTTCGACGCGGGCATCCGGCTGATCAACCCCATCCTCAACCCGCACGTCCGCTACTTCGACGGCTCCAGGCACGGCTACCTGCGCTGTACCGTCGACCGCTCCGCCTGGCAGACCGACGCCCGCGTCGTGGACACCATCGCCGTCCGCGACACCCCGGTCTACACCTCCGCCTCGTTCGCGACCGAGGCCGGTCACCCCGGAGTGGTCCCGGCCTAGGTACGGGGGCACCCGCGGTCAGGTGTGCAGGCCGCACTCGGTCTTGGCGGTGCCGGCCCAGCGGCCGGAGCGGGGGTCGGCGCCGGCGGCCACCCGGCGGGTGCACGGGGCGCAGCCGATCGACGGGTAGCCGTCGTAGACGAGCGGGTTGACCAGGATGCCGTGCTCGGCGATATAGGTGTCGACATCGGACTGGGTCCAGCAGGCCAGCGGGTTGACCTTCACCATGCCGCGGCGGGCGTCCCACTCGACCGCGCGGATGTCCTGCCGGGTGCTGGCCTCGTCCCGGCGGATGCCGGAGGCCCAGGCGGCGTACGGCGCCAGCCCGCGGGCCAGCGGCTCGACCTTGCGCAGCGCGCAGCACCGGTCCGGGTCGCGGTCGTGCAGCCGCGGTCCCTCCTCGGCGTCCTGCTCCGCGACGGTCCGGCGGGGCAGCAGCGTCTGCACGGTGACCGGCAGGGTGGCCGCGACCGCGTCCCGGGTGCCGATCGTCTCGGCGAAGTGGTAGCCGGTGTCCAGGAAGAGGACCGGAACGCCCGGGCGGACCCGGGAGGCCAGGTGGGGCAGGACCGCGTCGGCCATCGAGGACGCCACGCAGAACCGGTCGCCGAACTCGTCCACCGCCCAGCGCAGCAGGTCCAGCGGCTGGGCGCCGTCCAGCCGGGCCCCCGCCTCGGCCGCCAGCTCGGCCAGCCGGCCGTGCTCGGTGACCGGGGCACTCATGGTCCACGCTCCGTCGCGGTGGCCGGCTCGGCCGGCGCTTCGGCCCGGAGGCTGCGCAGCGCCCAGGCCCGGCGGCAGGAGCCGCAGACCCAGTCGCCGTGCCGCTCGCCGAGCTGGCGGATGTCCTCCTCGCCGCAGTACGGGCAGTAGAACGGCGGCGCGGCATGAGTGCTCATCTCCGGCTCCTCCGGTGGTCCGGCCGGCGACCCGCCAGCCGGACCGCCTCCGTCGCCCTCCGCTGGCGCTGGCTCACCTGAACCACGCCTCGTCGCCCCGGGCCACGTAGCCGGCGAACGTCTCGCCGGGCGCGCGCCGCTCGGCGAAACCGCGCAGCACCCGCTCGACGTAGTCGGCGGCCTCGTCCGCGGTCACCTTCAGCCCGCGGAACTTGCGGCCGAGAGCGGACTCGGCGCCCAGATGTCCGCCCAGGTGCACCTGGAACACCTCGACGTCACTCCCGTCCGGCCCGCGCTGCACCGACCCCTTCAACCCGATGTCGCCGACCTGGAACCGGGCGCAGGAGTTCGGGCAGCCGTTCACGTTGATCGTAACCGGCTCGGTGAAGCCCGGCAGCCGGCGCTCCAGCTCCCGGTACAGCCACTGGCCGCGCGCCTTCGTCTCCACGATCGCCAGCTTGCAGAACTCGATCCCGGTGCAGGCGATGGTGCCCGCCCGGAACGGGGTCGGGCGGACCGGAAGGTCCAGTGTGGACAGCTCGGCGACCAGAGGGTCGACCCGGTCGGCCGGCACGTCCAGGATCACCATGTGCTGCTGGGCGGTGTTCCGGATCCGCCCACCGCCGTACTCGTCGGCCAGCTCCGCCACCCTGGCCAGTTGGGTGCCGCTGGTCCGTCCGGCGCGCAGCGGGAACCCCACCGCGTACCGCCCGTCGGCCTGCTGCTGGACCCCGGCATGCCCGCGCGGGCCCTGGTACGGCTCCGGCGGCGGGCCGTCCGGCAGCGGCGTGTCCAGGTACTCCTTCTCCAGCACCTGCCGGAACCGCTCCGCACCCCAGTCCGCGAGCAGGAACTTCAGCCGGGCGTGCGCCCGAGACCGCCGGTACCCGTAGTCCCGGAACACCCCGGTCACCCCGGCCCAGGCCTCGGCCACCCGGGCCGGCTCGACGAACGCGCCGAGCCGCTGGGCGAACCGCGGGTTGGTGGACAGCCCGCCGCCCACCCACAGGTCGAAGCCCGGCTCGCCGTCCGGCCCGGTCACCCCGACGAACGACACGTCGTTGATCTCGTGGTTCGTGCAGTGCCGGGCGCATCCGGAGATGGACGTCTTGTACTTGCGCGGCAGGTTGGAGAACGCCGGGTCGCCGACATACCGGTCCGCCACCGCCCGCAGCGCCGCGGTGGCGTCCAGCGTCTCGTCCGCGGCCACCCCGGCCAGCGGGCAGCCGAGGATCACCCGGGGCGTGTCGCCGCACGCCTCGGTGGTGTCCAGGCCGACGGCCTCCAGCCGGCGCCAGATCTCCGGCACGTCCTCGATCCGGACCCAGTGCAGCTGAACGTTCTGCCGGTCTGTGACATCCGCCACATCCCGGCCGAACTCGGTGGAGACCCGGGCCAGCACCCGAAGCTGCTCGCTGGTCAGCCGGCCGCCGTCGATCCGGATCCGGAGCATGAAGTGCTCGTCCTCGAGCTCCTCCGGCTCCAGCACCGCGGTCCGGCCGCCGGGTATCCCGGCCGCCCGCTGGGTGTACAGGCCGTACCAGCGGAACCTGGCCCGCAGGTCGGCCGGGTCGATGCCGCGGAAGCCGGTGTGCGCGTAGATGTCGAGGATGCGCCGCTTGACGTTCAGCGGGTCGTCGTCCTTCTTGGTTCGCTCGTTCGCGTTCAGCGGCTCGCGGTAGCCCAGGGCCCACTGGCCCTGCCCCATCGCCGTTCCGGTGCGCGCCATGCGCGGGACTCCTCGCCAGTTCCGGACGCCGGGGTGGCGGCGCCGGGCAAGTCGGGACTGGATCAGCGGGCGAGGGGACAGCCGGCGCTGCCGACCCGGCGGAGGTCGATGTGCAGCCGAGCCACCAGGGGCACGCCGGACGAGGTCACCCATCCAGAGTGACACAGCCGGCGGCGCGCGCAAACCACGGCTGCGCTCGACGCATGCCGGGTGCTGTGGGATCATCCACAGCATGCTGTACTCGGCTGGTCTTGTCGCGCGGTTGCATGTCGACCTGCTGCGCGTGGCCAGCATGGTGTGTCCGCCCGCCTGACCGGGTCGACCGCCGGCGCGTTGCCGCGCCTGCCCTGAGTTCCTCCGTCGACCCGACCGGGCGCCGGTCCGGTGCGGTGTCCCCGCTCCTCCCGGTTGCGCCCGGCTGCCGTCCTGCCGCGCCCATCCGAGGGGAGCATCGTGACCACCTCGCTGACCGCGTCCGGAGCGACCGGACCGGTGGCAGCCCCACCGTCCGCCCACCTGCCGCCGGCCCAGCGGCTACCGCCCCGGTCACTGCTGGACCTCCCGGTCCGGGCCCACCCGTTCGGGGCCGGGTCGCCGGCCGGCGGCGCCACGGTCTGGTTCACCGGGCTGCCGAGCGCCGGCAAGACCACGGTGGCCCGCGCGGTCGCCGAGCAGCTGACGATCCGGGGCCATCGGGTCGAGCTGCTGGACGGGGACGCGATCCGCGAGACGCTGTGCGTGGACCTCGGCTTCTCCCGCGCCGACCGGGACCGCAACGTGGCCCGCATCGGGTTCGTCGCGGCGCTGCTGGCCCGGCACGGGGTGTTCGCGCTGGCCCCGGTGGTCTCGCCGTACGCCGCCGCCCGGGACGCGGTACGGGCGCAGCACGCCGCGCAGGGCCTGCCCTACCTCGAGGTCCACGTGGCCACCCCGGTGGCCGAGTGCGCGGCCCGGGACGTGAAGGGCCTCTACACCAGGGCGTACGCGGGTGGGCTGCGGGGCCTGACCGGAGTGGACGACCCGTACGAGCCGCCGCCGCGGCCGGACCTCCGGCTGGACACGGTCGGGCGGATGGTGGAGCAGAGCGCCGCCGAGGTGCTCACCCTGCTGCGCCGGCGGGGACTGGCATGACCGCCACGCTCGGCGTGCAGGCAGACCGGCGCACCGGGCTCACCGCGCTGGAGGACGAGTCGGTGCACGTGCTGCGCGAGGTGGTGGCCACCTTCGAGCGGCCGGTGCTGCTGTTCAGCGGCGGCAAGGACTCGATCGTGCTGCTCCGCCTGGCCGAGAAGGCGTTCTGGCCGGGCCGGGTCCCGTTCCCGGTGATGCATGTGGACACCGGGCACAACTTCCCGGAGGTGCTGGAGTTCCGGGACCGCCGGGTAACCGATCTCGGAGTCGCGCTGGTGGTGGCCAGCGTGCAGGAGTCGATCGACGCCGGCCGGGTCCGCGAGCTTCCCGGCCGGCCCCGCAACCCGCTGCAGACGGTGACCCTGCTGGACGCGATCGGCGAGCACCGGTTCGACGCGGTGCTCGGCGGGGCGCGCCGGGACGAGGAGCGGTCCAGGGCCAAGGAGCGGGTCTTCTCGGTACGCGACGAGCTCGGCCAGTGGGACCCCCGCAACCAGCGGCCGGAGCTGTGGGAGCTCTACAACGGCCGGCACCGGCCCGGCGAGCACGTGCGGGTGTTCCCGCTGTCCAACTGGACCGAGCTGGACATCTGGCGGTACGTCGCGGCCGAGCGCATCGAGATGCCGTCGATCTACTTCGCGCACCGGCGGGACGTCGTCGAGCGGGACGGGATGCTGCTCGCCCTCACCCCGTGGACCCCGGCCCGGCCGGGCGAGCCGGTCCTGCACGAGTCGGTCCGCTACCGCACCGTGGGCGACGCCACCTGCACCGGCGCCGTCCGCTCCACTGCGTCCACAGTGGACGAAGTGGTGGCCGAGACGGCGCTGTCCCGGCTCACCGAGCGGGGCGCCACCCGGGCGGACGACCGGGCCAGCGACGCGGCCATGGAGGACCGGAAGCGGGAGGGCTACTTCTGATGGTGGGGTCGGTGACCGGCGGCGCTGACATCACCCGGGAGGCGGCCGCCGTGCCGGTCGGTGCCCCCGCCGGGTCGCTGCTGCGGGTGGCCACCGCCGGCTCGGTCGACGACGGCAAGAGCACCCTGGTCGGCCGGCTGCTCTACGACGCCAAGGCGGTGCTGGCCGACCAGCTGGCCGCGGTGGCCGACGCCAGCCGGCGGCGCGGGTACGACGAGGCCGACCTGGCACTGCTCGTCGACGGGCTGCGGGCCGAGCGCGAGCAGGGCATCACCATCGACGTCGCGTACCGGTACTTCGCCACCGCGCGGCGCTCGTTCGTGCTGGCTGACACGCCCGGACACGTGCAGTACACCCGGAACATGGTGACCGGAGCGTCCACAGCGGACGTCGCGGTGGTGCTGGTGGACGCGCGGGCCGGCCTGCTGGAGCAGTCCAGGCGGCACGCCACGGTGGCGGCACTGCTCGGCGTCGGACACCTGGTCCTCGCGGTGAACAAGATGGACCTGGTCGGCTGGTCCGAGGACGTCTTCGACGGGGTGCTGCGGGAGTTCGCCGAGCTGGCCGAGGACCGGGCGGTGCGGTCCTGGTCGGCGGTGCCGATCTCCGCGCTGCACGGGGACAACGTGGTGGACCGTTCGCAGCGGCTGCCCTGGTACGCCGGCCCGCCGCTGCTGGAACTGCTGGAGACGGTGCAGCCGCCGGTGCCGGACGAGGCCGGCAGCCGGTTCCCGGTGCAGCTGGTGATCCGGCCGCGCACCGCCGCGCACCCCGACTACCGGGGGTACGCCGGCCGGGTCGCCGGCGGCGTGCTGCGGCTCGGCGACCCGGTCACCGTGCTGCCGTCCGGCCGGACCACGTCGGTGGCCGCGATCGACACCGCCGACGGCCCGCTGGAGGAGGCGCCGGCCGGCCGGTCGGTGATCCTGCGGCTGGCCGACGACCTGGACGTGTCCCGGGGCGACCTGCTGGTCGGCCCCGGCCAGCCGGCGCAGGTGACCAGGGAGCTGACCGCGACGGTCTGCTGGCTGGACGAGGCCCCGCTGCGGCCCGGCTCGCGCTGGCGGGTGCGGCAGGCCACCCGCGACGTCCGCGGCGTGGTCGGCGACGTGCTGGACGTGCTCGACGTGACCACCGGCCGGCACGGCCCGGCGGACGCGCTGGCGCTCAACGACATCGGCACGGTGACGCTTCGGACCGCCGAGCCGCTGGTGATCGACCGGTACGCGGCCAACCGCCGTACCGGAGGGCTGCTGCTGGTCGACGAGCTGGCCGGGACGACGGCCGGGGCCGGAATGGTGGCCGAGGCGCGATGTCCGGACCGGAACGGCCGCTGACCCGCCCGCCACCACTCGTCCCAGAGGACCCACGTGATTCCGTTCCGCTCCGCCCGCCGACACCGACCAGCCGGTCCGGTCGCCCGCGCGCTGACCGCGCTGGCCGTCGCCGCCGCCGTGATCGGCCTGGCCGCGGCCTGCGGCAAGGCCACCGGCTCGACCGGGCCGGCCGGGCCGGCGCAGACGCTGCGGCTGGGCTACTTCCCGAACGTCACCCACGCCACCCCGCTGGTCGGCGTGGCGAAGGGCTTCTACGCCAGGCGCCTGGGCACCACGAAGCTGGAGACCCAGACGTTCAACGCCGGTCCCGCGGAGACCGAGGCGCTGCTGTCCGGCGGCCTGGACGCCGGTTACATCGGCCCCAGCCCGTCGATCAATGCCTGGGCGAAGACGAAGGGCCAGGCGATCCACATCATCGCCGGCGCCACCTCGGGCGGCGCCTCGCTGGTGGTGAAGCCGGGCATCCACACCGCCGCCGACCTGAAGGGCAAGCGGCTGGCCACCCCGCAGCTCGGCAACACCCAGGACGTGGCGCTGCGGGCCTGGCTGAAGGACAACGGGCTCACGGCCAGCAGCCCGACCGCAGCCGGCGACGTGTCGGTGGAGCCCACCGACAACGCCACCACCCTGCAGCTGTTCCAGCAGGGCAAGCTCGACGGAGCCTGGGTGCCGGAACCGTGGGCCTCCCGGCTGGTGCTGGACGGCGGCGGCACGGTGCTGGTGGACGAGCGGACGCTGTGGCCGGGCGGGAAGTTCGTGACCACGAACCTGATCGTGCGCACCGACTTCCTGGACCAGCATCCGCAGACGGTGCGCGCGCTGCTGCAGGGCCAGGCCGACACCAACGACTGGATCGCCCGGCACGAGGCCGAGGCGAGGGCGACGGTGAACGCCGAGCTGAAGCGGATCACCGGGAAGGCGCTGAAGGATGCGGTCATCGACCGCGCCTGGTCCCAGATCGCGATCACCAACGACCCGCTGGCCAGCTCGCTGAAGACCTCGGCGGACCACGCGGTCGCCGCCGGCCTGCTGCAGCAGGTCGACCTCAAGGGCATCTACGACCTGCGGCTGCTACGGGAGGTGCTGTCCACCCGCGGCCAAGGCGGGATCGACGACGCCGGGCTGGGCAGGAGCGGCGGATGACCGGCCCAACGAACCGAGGAGCCCAGCCATGACCGCTGTCGACACCGACCTCCGGCCGGAGGCGCCGCAGGCCGACCTCGAGCCGGGGTCACGGGCCGGCGTGCCGCAGCGACCGGCGACGCCCGGGACCGGGCCGCCGGCGGTCCGCATCGACCACCTGACGAAGCGGTTTGGCCGCGGGCCGGTGGTGCTCGACGACGTCAGCCTCCGGGCCCGGGAGGGCGAGTTCGTCTGCCTCATCGGCGCGTCCGGGTGCGGCAAGTCGACGCTGCTGGCGCTGCTCGCCGGGCTGGAGCAGCCCACCGGCGGGTCGGTGTCGGTGGTCGGCGGGCGGGCCGCGTTGATGTTTCAGGAGCCGGCGCTGCTGCCCTGGCTGACCGCCGCCGGCAACGTGGAGCTGGCGCTGCGGCTGCGCGGCGTCGGCCGGCGGGCCCGCCAGGCGGAGGCGCTCGACCTGCTCCGGCTGGTTCGGCTGGACGGGGCGGCCCGGCAGCGGCCGCACGAGCTGTCCGGCGGCATGCGGCAGCGGGTCGCGCTCGCCCGAGCCTTGGCCCAGCAGTCCCCGGTGCTGCTGATGGATGAGCCGTTCGGCGCGCTGGACGCGATCACCCGGGACGTGCTGCACGAGGAGCTGGTGCAGGTCTGGCGGGAGACCGGGCGCACGATCGTCTTCGTCACGCACAACGTGCGGGAAGCGGTCCGGCTCGGCCAGCGGGTGGTGCTGCTGTCCTCCCGGCCGGGCCGGGTGATCCGGGAGTGGCCGGTGCACATCTCCGGGCCGCGGCGGATCGAGGCGCCCGAGGTCGCCGCGCTCGCCGTGGAGATCACCGACAGGCTCCGGGAGGAGATCCGCCGCCATGCCGGCTGAGCTCACCGTGCACGGCGCGGGCGCCTCGGGCGCCGCCCCCCCGGCGGACGACCCCGGCGGGCCGGGCGGCGACGCCGAGCCGACGTTCGACTCACTGGAGCGCGGCCTCGATGTGCTCACCGCGACCGCGCCACCGGCCCGGGCGCCCTGGCGGCGGGTGGCAAGCCGAGTGCTCCCGCCGCTGGTCGCCGTCGGCCTGGTGCTGCTGGTCTGGCAGAGCATCTTCTGGGCGAACCTGCGGCCGAGCTACGCGTTCCCGGCGCCGGCCGAGGTGTGGTCGTCGCTGGTCGAGCAGTGGCGGTCCGGGGCGCTGCCCCGGGCGGTCTGGCTGAGCGTCTCCCGGGCCCTGCTGGGGTTCTCCGCCAGCGTGCTGATCGGCACCCCGCTCGGGCTGCTGGTGGCCCGGGTACGGCCGGTGCGGGCGGCGATCGGGCCGATCCTGTCCGGCCTGCAGTCGCTGCCGTCGGTCGCCTGGGTGCCGGCCGGGATCGTGTGGTTCGGGCTGTCCAGCGGCACGATCTACTTCGTCGTGCTGCTCGGGGCCGTCCCGTCGATCGCGAACGGGACGGTGTCCGGGGTGGACCAGGTGCCGCCGCTGTACCTGCGGGTGGGACGGGTGCTCGGCGCCCGCGGCCTACGCGCCGCGTGGCACATCGTGCTGCCGGCCGCGCTGCCGGGCTACCTCGGCGGGATCAAGCAGGGCTGGGCGTTCGCCTGGCGCTCGCTGATGGCCGCCGAGCTGATCACCCAGGCCCCCCGGCTGGGCACCGGGCTCGGGCAGCTGCTCGACGCCGGGCGCGAGCTGTCCGACGTGTCCCTGGTGTTCGGCATGATCGTGGTCATCCTGGTCGTCGGGGTGGCGATCGACCGGCTGCTGTTCTCCCCGGTGGAGCGCGGCGTGCTGCGCCGGCGCGGGCTGACGGTGCGGTGACCCGCCGATGACCGGGTATCCGCTGCTGCTCGACCTCACCGGCCGGCGGGTCGTCGTGGTGGGCGGCGGCCGGGTGGCCCTGCGCCGGGCGCGCGGGCTGCTGGACGCGGGCGCGCTGGTGCACGTGGTCGCGCCGGAGGTGCTGCCGGAGTTGGCGGAGCTGGCGTCGGCCGGGGTGGCGGTGCACCGGCGCGAGTACGCCGACGGGGACCTGGCCGGCGCCTGGCTGGTCGAGGCGTGCACCGACGCCCCGGCGGTGAACGCCGCGGTGGCCGCCGAGGCGGAACGCCGGCAGGTGCCCTGCGTCCGGGCCGACGCCGCCGGCTCGCGGACCGCGCAGACGCCAGCGGTGGCCCGGTCCGACGGTGTCACCGTGGCGGTCAGCGCCGGCGACCCGGGTCGGGCCACGGCGATCCGGGACGCGCTGGCCCGCCTGCTCGACCTGGGCGAGCTGCCGACCCGTCGGCTGCGCCGGGCGGAGCGCGGGTGGGTGGCGCTGGTCGGCGGTGGACCCGGCGACCCCGAGCTGATCACGGTGCGCGGGCGCCGGCTACTCGCCGACGCGGATGTCGTGGTGGTGGACCGGCTCGCGCCGAGGGCGCTGCTGGACTCGCTGCCACCGGCGGTCGAGATCGTCGACGTGGGGAAGGCGCCTCATGGGCAGGGCCCCACCCAGCAGGAGATCAACGCGCTGCTCGTCGACCGGGCCCGGGCCGGCCGCCGGGTGGTCCGGCTGAAGGGCGGCGACCCGTTCCTGTTCGGCCGCGGCGGCGAGGAGGTGCTCGCCTGCCTGGCGGCGGCCGTCCCGGTCGAGGTGGTGCCCGGGGTGAGCTCGGCGCTGGCCGCGCCGGCCTACGCGGGCATCCCGGTGACCCACCGGGGCGTCGCCTCGGACGTCGCGGTGGTCTCCGGCCACCTGGACCCCGCCCAGCCGGGCAGCACCGTCGACTGGCAGGCGCTGGCGGACGGCCCGGCCACGCTGGTGCTGCTGATGGCGCTGGACCGGCTGGACGCGATCGCCACCGAGCTGGTCAAGCGCGGCCGGCCCGGCGACACCCCGGTGGCCGTCATCCGCAACGCCACGCTGCCCGACCAGCAGGTGCTGGTCGGCACCCTGGGCACCGTCGCCGAGCAGGTCGGCCGGGCCGGGCTGCGCCCACCGGCCGTCGTCGTGGTCGGCGACGTGGTCCGGCTCCGGGACCGGCTGGCCGCCGCGCCGCCGCCGGACCGGGCGCCGGACCCCCCGCCGGACCGCTGAGACACACCGGGCGGCGTTGCGCGGCGGTCGTTGCGCTTCCCGGTCCCGCGCGGCTACCCTCACTGTCGTTCGAACATGCGTTCGAATGACAGCCGACCCCCGGCCGGGCCGCGGTCCTCGACCCCCGCGCCCGGCGGGGGGCCGGTGAGCCACGAGGAGTGAAGGAGCCATGTCTACCAGCGCTGTCTGTCCAGTCCGGTCGCCGCGGCCCGGCTCGGTCGAACCGTCCGCGCTCGGTTTGATCGATCAGGCCCGGCGCGGTCTCCGCGACGCCGCAGCCATCGAGGCGCCCGCCGAGCGGTACGCCGCGGCGCACCTGGCGGCGCTGCGCGCCGCCGCGGCGGTGCTCGCCGCGCGGGCCACAGCCAGCGACCCGCGGCTGCGTCGCCGCCGGCCGACCAGCGCGTGGGTGCTGCTGACCGGAGTCGCTCCCGAGCTGGCCGAGTGGGCCGCCTTCTTCGCCGCCGGTGCCGGGAAGCGGGCGGCGGCCGAGGCCGGCGTGGTGCGCGCGGTCACCCGCCGCGAGGCGGACGACCTGGTCCGGGACGTGGCGTCCTTCCTCGCCGTGGTGGAGACGACGCTCGGGCTGCTGCCCGCCCCGGAGACCCGGGCGGTGGCCGGGTGACCGGGCGGGCACGGCGGGTCCCGACGGGGCCACTAGTCTCGGCTGCGTTACCGCTCCGCCCGGCCCGGGTGGACCGACCGCCCTAGCGGTGCCGCCGTGGGCGGCGGGGGCAGTCCGGCGTTCATCGAGGAGGCTCCGGTGCCGGAGGGGTCGCGCGCTCCAGTGGCGCCGCGCGCCGCGGTCATCTGGGCGGTGCTGCGGGGCGAGCTCGACCGTCGTGTCGCCGGCGGCGACCGGAGCCGCCTGCTGGTGCTCGACCTGGGCGGCGGCAGCGGCGTCTACGCTGTCCCGCTGGCCGAGCTGGGCCACGCCGTCACGGTCGTGGACACCAGCCCGGACGCGCTGGCCACACTGCAGCGCAGGGCCGGCGAGGCCGGCGTCGCGGACCGGGTCACCGCGGTGCCCGGGGACGTCGAGCGGATGCCCGACGAGATTCCGCTGGACGCCTACGACCTGGTGCTCTGTCACGGGCTGCTGGAGATCGTCGACGACCCGCAGCGGACGCTGGCCACGGTGGCCGGGCGGGTCCGGCACGGCGGGTGTGCCAGCCTGCTGGCGGCCGGCCGGGCCGCGACGGTGGTGTCCAGGGCGCTGGGCGGACACCCGGCGGCGGCGCTCAGGGCCCTCACCGACGCGGACGGCCGGTGGGGGGACGGCGACATGCTGCGCAGGAGGTTCGACACCGACCGGCTGCGGGAGCTGGTCAGCGGAGCCGGGCTGGCGGTCGAGGCGGTGCACGGGGCGCGGATCTTCGCCGACCTCGTCTCGGGAGCGCTGCTGGACGGTGTCGCCGGAGCCGCCGACGCGCTCCGCGAGCTCGACCTCGCCGCATCGGAGCTCCCGCCGTACCGGGACATCGCGACCCAGCTGCACGTCCTGGCCCGCCGTCGCTGACCGCGGCGGCCGTTCGCCCGCCATCCCGCCGACCTGGCCCGCCGACCTGGCCCGCCGACCTGGCCCGCCGACCTGGCCCGCCGACCTGGCCCGCCGACCTGGCCCGCCGACCTGGCCCGCCGGTCTGGCTCGGCGGCGTGCCGTGCGGTTCTGTCGGTGGACCGTGCTTGACTGCCGATGACGACCCGACGGCGGCCGGGAGGGGCATGGGACGCAGCCAGCAGATCGGCCGGGCCGGCCCGCCGACCGAGCCGGCGGCGGACGACACCGGCTGCTCGATCCTGCACGTGGACATGGACGCCTTCTACGCCAGCGTTGAGCTGCGCGGCCGGCCCGAGCTGCGCGGGCAGCCGGTGATCGTCGGTGGCGGGAGTCGCGGGGTGGTGCTGTCCGCGACCTACGAGGCCCGCGCCTGCGGGGTGCACAGCGCCATGCCGATGACCCGGGCCCGCCGGCTGTGCCCGCAGGCCGTCGTGCTGCCTCCGGACTTCTCGGCGTACGCCGAGGCGTCGGCCGGCGTGATGGCGGTGTTCCGCTCGGTGACCCCGCTGGTCCAGCCGCTGTCCCTGGACGAGGCGTTTCTCGACGTCGGCGGGGCGCGCCGCCGGCTCGGGCGGCCGGCCTGGATCGGCGAGTGGATCCGCGCCCGGATCGCCGACGAGCAGGGCATCACCTGCTCGGTCGGGGTGGCCGCGACGAAGTTCCTGGCCAAGCTCGCCTCCACCCGGTGCAAGCCGGATGGGCTGCTGGTCGTTCCGGCCGGCGGAGCCGAGGAGTTCCTGCACCCGCTTCCGGTGACCGCCCTGTGGGGCGTCGGGGACCGCAGCGCTGAGGTGCTGCACCGGTTCGGCCTGCACACGGTGGGTGACCTGGCCCGCACGCCGCTGCCTTCGCTGCGCACCATGCTCGGCCAGGCGGCCGCCGAGCACCTGCACGCCCTGGCCGCCGGCCGGGACGCCAGGGACGTCGATCCCTACGAGCCGGACAAGTCGGTCGGCGCCGAGGAGACGTTCGACACCGACGTCGACGACCACGCCGTGGTCCGCCGCGAGCTGCTCCGGCTGGCCGAGCGGACCGGGCGCCGGCTTCGCGCATCCGGCCAGGTCGGGCGCACTGTGGCGATCAAGGTCCGGTTCGCCGATTTCACCACGATCACCCGCGCCCGCACCCTCGGGGTGCCGACCGACGCCGGTCAGGAGATCTACGACACGGCGCGGTCGCTGTACGACCGGCTGCGGCTGGACCGGGCCCGGATCCGGCTGGTCGGCGTGCGGGTGGAGGGCATCGTGCCGGCTGACGCGGCGCCGCGGCAACTGGAGATCGGGTCGCGCGAGCGGGGCTGGCGGGAGGCCGACCAGGCGGTGGACCGGGCGGCCCGGCGGTTCGGCAGCGGCTCGGTGCGCCCGGCGGCCCTGGTCCGGCGCACCGACGGGCAACCCGCCGTCCAGCCGCCGCGCTGACGCCGACGGCCCTCGGCAGCCGTCGGGCGGTCGCAGGCTCGCCCGCTGGCCCTTGCCGGCAGGCCCACCCGCTCACGCAGGCCGCCGGGCCGGCCGGCCGCCGGGCCCCCGGCGGGCTTCCGACCGCTGACCGCGCGGCATCTGGCCGCTGAGCGACCTCGCGGGCCGGCGGTATGGCCCGTGGGGGTACGTTCGAGGGGGCCTCGGTTCCGCTGCTCGCCCGTTCGTCTTTCACCTTGCCCCACGGGCTCGTATCCTCAACAGCGACGGCCGCACCGCGGCTGCCAACGCCGTTCCCCACCGGGCATCCCAGCCGCGGTGGGCGCACCGTCAGGAGGGGCGCCGTGCCGCTCTCGGATCATGAGCAGCGCTTGCTCGAGCAGATCGAGCGGGCGTTGTATGCCGAGGACCCGAAGTTTGCCTCGACGGTGAGCTCGACGGACCTCCGCACCCATGCTCGCCGGCGGGTGCGCCGGGCCTTCGTCCTCCTGGTGCTCGGCATGGTCGCGCTGCTGGCCGGCGTGATGGTGCCGTCGGTTCCGCTCGGGGTGGCCGGTTTCTGCATCATGCTCGGCGCAGCCGGGTTCGCCGCCTCGCAGTACAAGCGCCTGGCCGGCCGCCCGGACCTGCGGGTCGCCGGGTCGGACCGGGCCACCGCCCGCCGCAAGCCGCGGAAGTTGCCGCTGCTGCAGCGGATGGAAGAGCGATTCCGCCGCCGCTTCGACGAACGCTGACCGGAAGGCAGTCCGGTCCGGCCGCGCGCCCACGCCTCAGGTAGCCCGTAGCCCCGGCGGGGGCCTGGTCGAGTGCGCTCGAAGGCCTGTCCCTAGTGGCGGGCCCGGCGGGCAGCCAGCCGCAGTGTGATGAGCGCACGGCGCAGACCGTCGGCCAGTCGGGTGACCGACATCGAGGCCTCTTCGGTCCGCCGGGCGGCGGCCGCTCGAGCGGCCCGCAGGGTGGACGCCGGCAGCACTTCCGGCAGCCAGCGCCGCCACCCGGTCACGGTGGCCCGCAGGCCGCGCCGGACCGCACGCACCGCGGTGGGCAGGTCCCCGTCCACGCCGGCGACCGGGGCATACCGGGCACGCTCCTCGGCCAGCGCCGCGAGCCGCAGCGCGGCCGCGGCCGGCGGATCCAGGTCCAGCTCCCGGGTCAGCCGGGTGGCGCTGCGCCGCGGCGTCTCGGTGTCGGGGATGGCGACGGAGTAGTCCTCCGCCGAGGCCAGCACCTCGTCCCAGGCCGTCCGGGCGGCCGGCCCGGCGTCGGCGCCCCCCGCCGTTCGCAGCCGCCGCCGGCGCATCACGACTCGCCCCACCCCGGGCGAGAGCAGCAGCACGATCAGCGCCAGCAGCCCCACCGACCCCAGCGCGATCTTCGGCGTGAACAGCCCGTGCTGGCTACCGGGAGCCGTGTTCGGGTTGCTGATGTCGTTCGGGTCGAGCCGTCCGCTGGCGCGCGCGCCAGACCCGGACGCCCCGGTGACGACGCCCCCGGGCAGATTCGAACTGGTGGTCAGGCCGGCGTGCGGCGCCCACGGCAGGTCGACCGCTCGGCCGTCCCGCAACGGCGTCGGGTCGAACGGCACCCAGCCGATCTCGGCGAAGTACGCCTCCACCCAGGCATGCGCGTCGCTGGTCAGGACCGACCAGGTGCCGTCGGGGGACCGGCTCTTGTGGGTGTAGCCGATCACCACCCGGGACGGCACCCCGACCAGCCGCAGCATCACGGCCATCGCCGCCGCGTACTGCTCGCAGAAGCCCTGCTTCTTGGTCAGGAAGTCGACCAGCGCGTTGCCGCTGTCACCCGGCTGCGTCTGGGTCGAGTAGGTGAAGCCGCCGGCCGGGTCGGTGAAGTAGTCGCTCAGCGCACGCGCCTTCTCGTACGGCGTCTTCCTGTCCCCGATGGCGTCGGCCACCGCCCTGTGCACCTTCTCCGGGACCACCGGCTCCTTGCCCAGCGCCTGCATCACCGGGTTGTCGGAGGACAGCTGGGGCGAGTCGACCAGGTCGCCCAGCGACGGCCGTGGCTCGAACCCGTCGATCGTGTAGCCGAACCCGCCGCGGCGCGGGCCCCCGGCCACCACCTCCGCGGTCTGCGGCCGGTACCCCCACCCGTCGAGCGCGCCGCCGGTGACGCTCTTCGCGAAGTAGAACGTCGGCAGCGCGTCGTCGCGGAACTGGTCGGTCACGTCGACCCGGGCCGAGTACGGCTTCTCCCCGCCCGAAATCGGCTGGGCGTCGGGGCTCTGCAGATCCTCGCCGAGGGCGTCGGCGGCCCGCGTCGGGCCTTCGACCCAGCCTGCCGCGACGTACTTCTCCAGCACCTTCACCCGCAGGTACCACAGGTCGCCCTGGTCGGCCGCGGTGTTGACCCGGAACAGCTCCTTGGGCTCGGGCTCGGCGAGCTGACCACGGAGCGCGGCGAACGGGCTCAGCGGCCCGGTCCCCGATCCGGTGCCGTCGCCGACGCCGGTGCGGCCCAGCTTGGACAGCGCGTTCGTGGTCAGGCCCGGGATGAACAGCGGCAGGATCACCGCTGCGGCCAGCGCCGCCGCCCCGATCCGCTGCCCGGTCAGCGGGACCGGGGCCTCCTCGCCGGCGTCGTCGGGTTCCCCGGTCGGGGCGATCGGCCGGCCCCAGCGCAGCAGCCGTTCCCGGCCCTCGACCATGAGCAGGATCAGATAGCCGGTCGCACCGATCACGAACAGCGGCCAGGGCACGCCGTCGGTGGCGACGGCGGTCGGCACCGCGTACAGCGCGAGCAGCGCCAGCCCGGCCGCGGCCGGCCGGCGCAGCGCGACCGCGACCAGGTCCACCACGATCGCGACCAGCCCGACCGAGCCAGCGGTGATCAGCACCAGCCCGGACTCCGCCGGCACCGGGGCGGCCAGCTCGTGCACGTCGGTGAACCCGCTCTGGATGCCCTCCTGCAGGGCCCGCATCGCGCCAGGGCTGGGGAACAGGCCGAGGAACGCCCGGTTGCCGGCGAACACGATGACCAGGTACTCCAGCAGGCCGACCAGCCCGGTCAGCGGCACCAGCCAGGCCGGCAGCCGCACCCCGCGAGCCAGCAGCTGGGCGGCCACCACGGCGCCGACGGCGGCCCAGGTGAACCACAGCCAGCGCCAGCTCAGGTACACCGCGCCCACCGGCATCGCGGCCAGCGCGGTCGCCCACCCGGCCGCCAGCGTCATGCGGGTGCTGGCCCTCATCGCCCGCTCCCTGCCCCCATCGGCCCAGCGCTCATCGGCCCGGTGCTCATCAGCCCGGTGCTCATCAGCCCATCACCGGCTCGGTGCGACCCGGGCTGTCCACCGGCAGAACCGGTCCGGTCCCGACCGACCGCTCGCCGGCACGCGGCCACACCTCCGGCAGCGAGTCGCCGTGCCGGACTCGGACCAGCCGCCAGCCGCTGCGGCTGAGCGTCTCGGCCGCAGCGTCGTAGGCCGCCTCCGCCTCGGCCCGGCCGCGCGGCGCCAGGCCCATCCACGTCGTGGCGTCCACCAGCAGCGCGATCGAGGTGTCCGTGGGCGACCGGGTGGCGGCGAGCGCGGACACCTGCTCAGCGTCCAGCAGGCCGAGCACCGCCACCAGGGTGCCGGTCGAGTCGGTGCCGCGCAGCGCCGCCACGGCGGCCTCCAGGCCCCTGCTGCGCGAGGTGCCCACCTCGGCCAGGTGGTCCAGCAGCGCCCCCTCGTCGCCCAGGTCGGCGCCCGCGGCCACGCGGCCGGAGTCGTCGATCAGGTGCACCGCGTACCCGAGCCGGGCGGCGTGCACGCCCACGCTGGCCGCGGCGCTCACCGACCATTCGAAGCTGGACCCGGGTCCGTCGCCGCGGTGCGCGACCGCCCGGGTGTCCAGCAGCAGGATGACCCGGCTCTGCCACGGCCGCTCCTCGCGGCGGACCATGAGCTTGCCGACCCGGGCGGTGGACCGCCAGTGCACCTTCCGCAGGTCGTCGCCGTTGCGGTACTCCCGGGTGGCCGCGTCGTCGTCGCCCCGGATCGCGACCGACCGGCTCACGCTCTCGCCACCGGAGTCCCAGGCGCCGCCGAGCCGGACCGAGCGCAGCGGATACACGGTCGGAACCACGGTGAGGTGGTCCACCGCGCTGAACGAGCGGGTCAGCTCGACCAGGCCGAACGGGTCGGCGAGGCGTAGCCGCAGCGGCCCGATCCGGTACCGCCCGCGGGAGTCCGATCGCACCGGGTAGCGCACGGTCCGGTGCTGGGTCGCGCCGATCCGGTCAACGGTGAACCGCGGCCGCCCGCCCAGCGTGTAGGGCACCTCGTCCTCGAGCAGCAGCAGCCCGGTCGGCAGCATCGAGACGTTCTCCAGCCGGAGGATCACCTCGGCCGGCTGGCCCACCGGCACCCGGCTCGGACCCAGCGACCGCGCGCAGGACAGCCGGAACCGGGTACGCGCCACCACGGCCGCCGCGACCAGCGGCAGCGCCAGCAGGAAGCAGGCGACCCGGAGCAGGTCCCGCTCGCCCAGCACCACGGCGCACAGCGCGGCCGCGGTGCCGGCCGCCAGCAGGCACCGGCCACGCGTGGTCAGCCCGGACAGCGCGGCCCGCATCAGGGGGTGTCCCGTCGGTCTTGGCGGGTGCCTGCGGCGACCCAGGTGTCGTCCGGCCGGGCCGAGGAGGAAGCCGCCACATGGAGGTCACACCGGCGACGAGGAGAACGCAGCCGGTCTGGGTCTGGGCGCCGTGAGCGCCGGCGAAGATCCACGGGACACCCCCTGACTAGCCTCCGGGGGCGGATCGCACCGGGGGCGCGTCGACCGAACGCGGGATCGGCACCCGGTGGACGATCTCCCCGACGATGCCGTCCGCGCTGCGCCGGGCGATCTGCGCCTCGGCGGTCGGCAGCACCCGGTGCGCCAGCACCGGCAGGGCCAGCCGCTGCAGGTCGTCCGGCAGCACGTAGCTGCGCCCATCCAGGGCGGCGGTCGCCTTCGCCGCCCGCAGCAGTTGCAGGGTGGCCCGCGGCGAGGCGCCCAGCCGCAGGTCGGGCGACCGGCGGGTGGCGTTGACCAGGTCGACCGCGTACCGCCGGACCGCGTCGGACACGTGCGTGTCGTGCACCGCCGCGATCAGCGCGCGCACCTCCGGCCCGGTGGAGACCGGCTTCAGCGTCTCCAGCGGGTCCCGGCCGGCGTGGTCGACCAGCATCGTCATCTCGGCGCCGGCATCCGGGTAGCCCATCGACACCCGGGCGGTGAACCGGTCCCGCTGCGCCTCGGGCAGCGGGTAGGTGCCTTCCATCTCGATCGGGTTCTGGGTGGCGATCACCATGAACGGCGTCTCCAGCACGTAGGTCACCCCGTCGACGGTGACCTGCCGCTCCTCCATGCACTCCAGCAGTGCCGACTGCGTCTTCGGCGACGCCCGGTTGATCTCGTCGCCGACCACCAGGTTCGCGAACACCGCGCCGGCCCGGAACTCGAAGTCGCGGGTCTCCTGGTTGTAGACGCTCACCCCGGTCACGTCGCTGGGCAGCAGGTCGGGGGTGAACTGGATGCGGCGCACCGTGCAGTCGATCGACCGGGCCAGCGCCTTGGCCAGCTTCGTCTTGCCGACCCCGGGGACGTCCTCGATGAGCAGGTGGCCCTCGGCGAGCAATACGACCAGCGCAAGCCGGACCACCTCGGCCTTGCCGTCGATCACCCGCTCGATGTTCGCCGCGATCCGGGCGCTGATCTGCTGCACGGCGTCGAGGCTCAGCCGGCCGGGTCCCGGCGCCGAACCGTCGCTCATCGCAGGCACCGGGCGGCCGACGGTCGGTCTGCTCGCCGGTGCCTTACCGCTGGCCTCGTGCAACGCCACACGCTCCTCCTCGGCCCCACGGTGGCGGGGGTGACCCACGTCTGTGCCAAACCTACGGGACAGCAGGACGGCCGCGACCCGTCGACCACCGGCGGCGTTCCCGTTGCTGACAGTCTGTCAAACCCGACGGTGCGGGCCTGACCAGCGTTACCAACGTGACACCTGATACTCGGAAGGAGACCAGGGGTGGATCCGGCCGAGGCGGTACGCATCAACCGTACATTCCACGACCACGAGTGCGTCTACTACGACGAACGGTTCGCGATCGCGCACGACGCCCGGTCGGCACGCCAGGCCAGGGCCGAGGTCGAACGGCTGCTCGGCCGCCGGCTGCGGGCCGGCGAGGTGGTCCTCGACCCGGGTTGCGGCACCGGCTGGCAGGCCGCCGGCTTGCGCCGGGCCGCGCCGGCGGTCCGGGTGGTCGGCGCCGACCTCTCCGCCGGCATGCTCGGTCGGGCCAGGGCCGCCGGCGGGTGGCCGCTGGTGCAGGCCGACGCCGCCCGGCTGCCGCTGGCCGACCGAAGCGTCGACGTCGTGGTCACCCGGGGGGTGCTGCACCACCTGCCGGAGGTGGTCGGCGCGCTGGCCGAGTGGCGCCGGGTGCTGCGGCCGGGTGGTGCGGTGGTGCTGGTGTCCGAGCCGACGCCGGCCGTGGACCGGCACGCCACCGTGCTGGTACGCGCGCTGCTGCCGCTGCTGCGCCGCCCGCTCACCGCCGAGGAGGACTTCTGGGAGGTCGCCTCGATGGCGGCCAACCTGCACGTCTTCACCGCCGAGCAGGTGGGCCGGCTGGCTAGGCAGGCCGGCTTCGCCGGCGGCGCGCTGCGTACCGGCGGCTTCCTGGCCACGCTGGTGCTCACCGCGAGCTATGTCGTGCACGGACGGCGCCGGAGGCTGGCCCGGTGCATCCCGTGGCGGGCGCTGGAGGCGGCCGGCCGCCGGCTGGACGCAGTGGCCTGCGACCGACTGCTGCCCGCGCCGCTGCGGCACACCGTGGCCGGTGTGCTGCTGCGCTGACCGCCGCGGCGACACGCCGGAGTCAGGCCGACGCGCCGGCGTGACCTCGGCGGGGAGACATACCGGCTGCACGGCAGGCGAGGAAGCTTGACCGGGTCGGGGACCCGCGGCGATCCTGACGGCCGCCAGCGGAAGGAGACCACGCCATGTCCGCCGACGACGGGTTCGGGTATGGGACGGACGCAGCGATCGCCGCTCCGCCCGGGACTGCCCTCGAGGTCGTCACCCGGCGCACCATCACGGCGACCTCGGCCGACCGCGACGGCATGACGCTGGACGAGATCGCCGGCTTCCTGCGCCGCGCCATGATCTCCGGGCTCGACCCGGACACCGCCGTGCGGGTGCGCGCCACGCGTAAGGGCGTTGTGGTCGCGATGAGCGTCGAGGGCGTCGCCACCGGCGGCTGAGCCGGGCCGCCCCAACCCACCTCGCACGGGCCCGGCCGCGTCGGCCTGGCTGGCCGTGCACCGTCCGCGTAGATCCCTTCTGACCGGTTTCTGCCGTCACCACGACTCGGTGCGGGTGGGGACCACGCGTGAAATCGGCGCGTGAGGTGGAGGGAAGTGGGGTATGGTGGTGCGCGGTGGGTGCCGGCAGGGCAGGCGCTCGCCGGGGTCGAGCGGAGGTGGCGCCGGGTGTTCCTCGGCACGCACTCGCTGCGGCTCGACGAGAAGGGCCGGCTGTTCCTGCCGGCCAGGTTCCGGGACGAGCTGGCGGAGGGCGTTGTGATCACCAAGGGGCAGGAGCGCTGCCTCTTCGTGTTCCCGCTGGCCGAGTTCCGCCGGGTCACCGAGGCGCTGTCGCAGGCTCCGGTCACCCAGAAGACGGTGCGTGACTACAGCCGGGTGTTCTTCGCCAGCGCGTGGCAGGAGGAGCCGGACAAGCAGGGGCGGGTGACCATCCCGCCCGCACTGCGCGAGTACGCCGGGCTGGCCAAGGACTGCGTCGTGATCGGCGCGAACGCCCGGGTGGAGATCTGGGACTCCGCCGCCTGGGAGGCCTACCTGGCTGATCGGGAGCAGGCGTTCGCCGACCTGGAGGAGGAGGTGCTGCCCGGAGTGCTGTGACCGCGCGGATCCGTGCGGCGAGGTCTCCCCCCGCTCCAGCCGCCTCCCTGACGCACCTTCCCCGGCGCCAGGTGGGCCGACCGGAGCGGGCGGGGACCAGGCGGCACGGCCACCGCTCTGCATGCCGTAGCCGGTGGGGTGACGGAGGGTCGAGATGGAGAGCAGGCACGTCCCCGTGCTCCTGGGCCGGGTGCTGGCCTTGCTCGGGCCCGCTCTGGAGGGGCATCCGGCTGTCCTGGTCGACGCCACGGTGGGCCTCGGGGGGCATGCCGAGGCGCTGCTCGCCGCGCATCCGGCGCTGACCCTGGTCGGTCTGGACCGCGACCCGGAGGCGCTGCCGCTGGCCGCCGAGCGGCTGGCGCCCTACGCCGACCGGCTGCGGCTGCGCCGGCGGGTCTACTCCGCGCTGCCCGAGGTGCTGGCGGAGCTTGGACTGGCCGCGGTGGACGGCGTGCTGTTCGACCTCGGGGTCTCCTCGCTGCAGCTGGACGAGGCGCGGCGGGGCTTCGCGTACGCCCAGGACGCGCCGCTGGACATGCGGATGGACGGGTCGGCCGGGCCGACCGCGGCGGACGTGCTGAACCAGTACTCGGTTGCGGAGCTCACCAGGGTGCTGCGGGAGTACGGAGAGGAGCGGTTCGCCGGGCGGATCGCGGCCGCTGTGGTGCGGGAGCGGGCCCGGGAGCCGTTCGGGTCCACCCTCCGGCTGGCCGACCTGGTCCGGGCCTCGATACCGGCGGCCGCCCGGCGCACCGGCGGGCACCCGGCGAAGCGCACGTTCCAGGCGCTGCGCATCGAGGTGAACGGGGAGCTGGCGGTGCTGCGGGTCGCGCTGCCCGCCGCGCTCGACGCGCTCCGCCGGGGCGGGCGGATCGCCGTGCTGAGCTACCACTCGCTCGAGGACCGGCTGGTGAAGCGGGCCTTCGCCGCCGGGGCGCGGGGGAGCACCCCGCCCGGACTGCCGGTCGAGCTGCCCGAGGCGGCACCGGTGCTGCAACTGCTCACCCGCGGCGCGGAGACCCCCTCGCCGGACGAGGTCGCCGCGAACCCGCGAGCCGCTTCCGCGCGGCTGCGCGCCGCCGCGCGGATCCGGGACCTCCGGCTGACCCCCCTGCTGACCACGTTGGGCGCCGCCCGATGACCGCCCCGGCGCGCGGCGCCCGCGCAGCCGCGCCGATGCCCTCGCGAGTTCAGACCGGCCGCGCCCGGTCTGCCCGGGTCGGTGCCCAGCCGGCCGCGCCGGGCCGCGCCGGGCGGGCCGGGACGGTGCCGGTGGACGCGTCGGCTCGGTCTGCCCGCGCCGGGCGGGCCGGGACGGTTCCGCTGGACGCGTCGGCTCGGTCTGCCCGCGCCCGGTCTGCCCGGGTCGGTGCCCAGCCGGCCGCGCCGGTCCGGGCCGGGCGGGCCGGGACGGTGCCGCTGGACGCGTCGGCTCGGTCTGCCCGTGCTCGGTCTGCCCGGGTCGGGGCCCAGCCGGCGGCGCCGGTCCGGGCCGGGCGGGCCGGGACGGTGCCGTTGGACGCGTCGGCTCGGTCTGCCCGCGCTCGGTCTGCCCGGGTCGGGGCCCAGCCGGCGGCGCCGGTCCGGGCCGGGCGGGCCGGGACCGTGCCGCTGGACGCGTCGGCTCGGTCTGGCGGCGCCCGCGGTACGCCGGCTCAGCCCGGCCGCACGCCGTCCGGCCGGATCGGTGCCCAGTCGGCCGCGCTGGTTCAGCCGAGGCGGGTCGGCGGCTCGCCGGCCGCAGCGCGCGGCCGTTCGGCTCGGGTCGGCGAGCGGCCGGCGGCAGGGTCTGGCCGGCGCGGTGCGCCGGCCGGGGCGGCCGGCCGGTTGGGTCTTGTCAGGAGTGCCCCTTCGGAGGCGTTGGCTCGGTCCGGCCGGGTTCCCGAGACGTCAGCGCCGGCGCTGGTCAAGCCCAGGCGGGTCGGCGGTTCGACCGCCCGCGCGGCCGAACGGCCTCGCCGTGCCGGCCGCGCCTCGCCCACGGTGCCGGCCGGTCCGAGCCGTCCCGTGCGGTCGGCTCGGGTCGACCGCACCCCACCGCTGGCATTGGCGCGGGCCGGTGTGGTGGTGCCTGACCGGGCCACGTCTGGCCGGAGCGCCCACGCCGGGTGGGACCAGTCGGCCGACGCACCGGCGGCCAAGCCTGCGGCCGGGTCGAAGGCCGGCGCCCGGAGGGTCGAGGGTCGGACCGCGGCGGCGGGTGGCGCGCGGGCCGAGCGGGCCGCGCCGGTGCTGCGGCTGGTCGCCGGGCACCGGCCGCGCCCGCCGCGGACGCCCTTCGTCGTGCTGGTGCTCGCCGTGCTGGGCGGGGGGCTGGTCGGGCTGCTGCTGCTCAACTCGGCGGCCGCCGCCGACTCGTTCGCGCAGGAGCGGCTCCAGCAGCAGAACGCCGACCTGACGGTTCGCGAGCAGGAGCTGAGCCGCGAGGTCGCCGCGATGGAGGCGCCCGGCGCGCTAGCCAGGCAGGCGCGCAAGCTCGGCCTGGTGCCCAGCGGCGAGCCGGGGTTCCTCATCGTCGGCCCGGACGGGTCCACCCGCGAGGTGGGCACGCCGAGCCCGGCGGCCGCGCCGGCACCGCCGCCGAGCTCGCCCACCGCCGGTCCGGGCACACCGACCTCGACCGCAGGCCGTACGGCGCAGCCCACCACCACGGCCACCATCCCGCCCACCACCGCGGCCCGCGCCGGCGCCACCCCCAACCCGGCGAATGGACCCGCGCCCACCCCGACAACGCAGCCGGCGCCGGCGCCCGGCCCGCGCCGATGAGCACGCCACCGCGCGGCGGCGCCGGCTCGCCCAACCGGAACGACCGTTCCGGGCAAGCCGCACCCCGGTCCGGCGCCCGCCATCGGGACGGCAGGCTCGCCCCCGCGCCGGCGCCGGCTGGGCGCGAGGCCAGGTCCGGGGTGGCCCCGCGGGCGGCAAACCCCGGCACCGTCCGACAGGCGGGCGTCGCGAGCCCGGACGCCACGCCTCGGCGCGCCGGCTCGGCGGGCCGGTCGCGTTCTGGCGGTGCCACCCGGTCCGGCGGTGCCACCCGGTCCGGCGGCGCCTCCCGGTCCGGTGCGGGTCTGGGGTCCGGCACTGCGGGCCGGTCGCGTTCTGGCGGCGCCACCCGGTCCGGCGGCGCTACCCGGTCCGGCGGCGCCTCCCGGTCCGGCGGCGCCTCCCGGTCCGGTGCGGGTCTGGGGTCCGGCACTGCGGGCCGGTCGCGTTCTGGCGGCGCCACCCCGGTGGCACCCTGTCCCGCGCGGGTACTTCTAACGGCCGGGCGGGGGCGCCGGCGGCCGCTCGGTCCGGCGGCCATCGTGCTCGCGCCGCGCGGGGCGGGACCACCGCGCCGGTCCGGCGCCGGCGTCCACCTCCTCCGCCGCGGCGCCCGCCTCGGCGCCGGATCCGGCTGGGCGACCCGCACCGCCGGCTGACTGCCGGGTTCGCCACGGTCTGCGTCCTGCTGGTCGTGCTCGGCGGGCGGCTGGTCCAGCTGCAGGCCCTGGACGGGCCGCACTACGCGGCGGTGGCGCAGCAGCAGCGGCTGGACACCACCGACATCCCGGCCGAGCGCGGGCGGATCCTGGACCGGGACGGGCGGGTGCTCGCCTACACCGCCGCCGCCCGCACCGTGTTCGCCGACCCGTCGCTGGTCATCGACCCGGCCCGGACCGCAGAGGCGCTGGCTCCGCTGCTCGGCCAGCCGGCCGGGACGCTGGAGCCGAAGCTCCGCCGGTCCGGCCGGTACGTGGTGCTGGCCAGAGACGTCTCGCTGACCGACGCGGCCCGGATCACCGCGCTGAGGCTGCACGGCATCGCCACCCAGGGCGCCAGCCAGCGGATGTACCCGGGACGGGACAGCGCCGCCGCGGTGATCGGCTTTACCGGCCGGGACGGCACCGGGCTGGCCGGCATCGAGCTGCGCTACGACGACCTGCTGGCCGGCACGGCGGGCAAGATCGTGGTGGAGACCGGCCGGGAGGGCCAGGAGATCCCGAGCGGGTTGCGCCGGGAGACCCCGGCCGTGCCCGGCTCGTCGGTCCAGCTGACGATCTCCGAGGACCTGCAATACGTGGTCCAGCAGGCGCTGGCCGAGCAGGTCCGCCAGGCGCAGGCCAAGGACGGGCAGGTCGTGGTGCTGGACGCGCACACCGGCGAGGTGCTGGCGATGGCGTCCACCCCGACCTACGACTCGCAGCGGGCCGGCGCGACCAACCCGAAGTATCTCGGCAACCCCGCGGTGCAGTCGGTCTTCGAGCCCGGCTCGGCCAACAAGGTGGTCACCTTCTCCGGCGCCATCGAGCGCGGCCTGATCCGCCCGGACACGCCGGTTGCGGTGCCGGGCAGCATCCGGGTGGCCGACCGGATCATCCACGACGCCTGGCCGCACGGGCTGGTGCACTACACGGCCGCCGGGGTGCTGGCGAAGTCCAGCAACGTCGGCACGCTGGAGATCGCCCAGCGGCTGGGGCCGGAGGCGTGGTACGAGTACGTCACCAGGTTCGGGATCGGCACCCGCACCGGGATCGAGCTGCCGGGGGAGAGCCCCGGGCTGCTCCCGGCCCCGGACACCTGGTCGGGGAGCACGTTCGGGAACCTGCCGATCGGGCAGGGCGTCTCGATGACCGCGCTGCAGCTCGCCTCGATGTACCAGACGGTGGCCAACGACGGTGTCCGGGTGCCGCCGCGGATCGTGGCCACCACGATCGGCCCGGACGGCCGGGCGAGGCCGGCGGTCCGGCCGGCCGGCATCCGGGTGGTGGACGCCACGGCCGCGCGCACGGTCCGGACCATGCTCGAGGCGGTGACCCAGAAGGGCGGCACGGCGCCGAGCGCGGCGATCGACGGCTACCGGATCGCCGGCAAGACCGGCACGGCGCAGAAGCCGAACCCGCGCTGCCACTGCTACTCGGGCGGCGGCTACTGGGCCACGTTCGTCGGCATCGCACCGGCCGACGCGCCGCAGTTCGTCGTCGCGGTGGTGATCGACGACGCGAAGGGCGGCCGGCACGGCGGCGCGGTCGCCGCACCGCTGTTCCACCAGATCGCCTCGTACGCGCTCACCCAGCGCGGGGTGCCGCCGAGCGGCTCGCGGTCGCCGACCTTCCGGCTGGTGCTGGACTAGGGGGTGCCCCCTAACCGGATGCGCGGCCGCCAGACCGGCTCGGTAGCCTTGCCTGCCGTGTCCGCGACCCCCTCGCTGCGGCCGAACCGGCCGCGCCCGCACCGGCTCGCGGACCTCGCCCGGGCCGCGGGCCTACCTCCGCCGGCCCTCGATGCGCAGGTCACCGGCGTGTCGCTGGACTCCCGGGCGGTACGCCACGGCGACCTGTACGCGGCCCTGCCGGGCTCCCGGACGCACGGCGCCAAGTACGCGGGCGCGGCGGCCGCGGCCGGCGCGACCGCCGTGCTGACCGACCCGGCCGGGCAGCCGGAGGCGGCCGAGGCCGGGCTGCCGGTCCTGGTCGCGGCAGCGCCACGGGCGCTGCTCGGCCGGCTGTCCGCGCTCGTCTACGGCGATCCGACCGCGGCACTGCTGGTGCTCGGGCTCACCGGCACGAACGGCAAGACCACCACCGCGTACCTGCTCGAGCACGCGCTGCGCCGGGCCGGTCACCGCACCGGCCTGCTGGGCACCGTGGAGACCAGGATCGCCGGCCGGGCGGTGCCGAGCGTGCGCACCACGCCCGAGGCGCCCGACCTGCAGGCGGCGTTCGCCGCCATGGTCGAGCAGGGAGTGACCGCCGTGGCCATGGAGGTGTCCAGCCACGCGCTGGCCCAGGGCCGGGTCGACGGGACCCGGTTCGCCGCCGGCGCGTTCACCAACCTCTCCCAGGACCACCTGGACTACCACGCCGACATGGAGGACTACTTCGCCACCAAGGCGGCGCTGTTCGACGGGCGGTGCGCGCACGAGGTGGTCAACATCGACGACCGGTACGGCCGGCGGCTGGTCCGGCCGGACACCGTGACGGTCTCCGCGGCCGGCGACCCGGACGCATCCTGGCGGGCCGCGGAGGTCGTGGCCGAGCCTGGCGGGCAGCGGCTGCGGATGCTCGGGCCGAACGGGGTCGACGTGCCGGCGACGATCCGGCTGCCCGGCGCGTTCAACGCCGCGAACGCGCTGCTCGCCGTCGCCACCCTGGCCGCGGTGGGGACGGACCCGCACGAGGCGGCCAAGGGGATCGCCGACACGGTGGTGCCGGGACGGATGGAGCCGGTGGACGCCGGCCAGCCGTACGTGGCGCTGGTCGACTATGCGCACACCCCGGAGGCGGTGGCCCGGCTGCTCGCCGCGGTGCGCGCCGGCACCCGGGGGCGGGTCATCGCCGTGCTCGGCTGCGGTGGCGACCGGGACCGGGCCAAGCGTCCGCTGATGGGCGAGGCCGCCGCCCGGGGCAGCGACCTGCTCGTCGTGACCGACGACAACCCGCGCTCGGAGCCGCCGGCAAGCATCCGCTCGGCGATGCTGGCCGGCGCGCTCGCGGTGCCCTGCGGCGAGCGGGGCGAGGTGGTCGAGGTCGGCGACCGCCGGGAGGCGGTCGCGGCGGCGGTCCGCGCCGCCGGTCCGGGCGACGCCGTGGTGATCGCCGGCAAGGGACACGAGCAGGGCCAGGAGATCGCCGGGGCGGTGCACCCGTTCGACGACGCCGCCGTGTTGCGGGCCGCGATCGAGGCGTCCGGGTGATCCCGCTCACCCTCGGCGAGCTGGCCGCGGCGGTGCACGGTGAGCTGCGGGACGTTCCGGACCCCGCTGCCCGGATCACCGGCGAGGTGGAGCTGGACTCGCGGCGGATCGCTCCGGGCGGGCTGTTCGTGGCGCTGCGCGGGGCACGGGTGGACGGCCACGCGCACGCCGCCGACGCGGTGGCCGCCGGTGCCGCCGCCGTCCTGGCGGCGCGGCCTGTGGGGGTGCCGGCCGTGCTGGTGCCGGACGTCCGGGACGCGCTCGGCCGGCTGGCCGCCGCGGTGCTGGCCCGGCTGCCCGGGCTCACCGTCGCCGGCGTCACCGGCTCCTCCGGCAAGACGTCCACAAAGGACCTCCTGGCCCAGCTGCTGGCCCGGCTCGGGCCCACGGTCGCGCCGCCCGGGTCGTTCAACAACGAGCTGGGCCACCCGTACACCGTGCTGCGCTCCACTGTGGACACCCGGTTCCTGGTGCTGGAGTACAGCGCCCGGGGGGTCGGACACATCGCGGCGCTGTGCCGGATCGCGCCGCCCAGGATCGCGACCGTGCTGAACGTGGGCTCGGCGCACCTGGGCGAGTTCGGCTCCCGGCCGGCCATCGCGGCATCCAAGCGCGAGCTGGTCGAGGCGCTCCCGGCCGCCGCGGACGGAGGGGTGGCGGTGCTGAACGCGGACGACCCGCTGGTGCTGGCGATGGCCTCGGCCACCGCGGCCCGGGTGGTCACCGTCGGCACCTCGGACACCGCCGACCTGCGGGCCACCGGCATTCGGCTGGACGAGCGCGGCCGGCCGGCCTACCGGCTGGTCGCCGGCGGGGCCGGCGCGAGTGACCAGGCCGAGGTCCGCCTCGACCTGTACGGCGCCCACCAGGTGCCGAACTCGCTGGCCGCCGCCGCGGTGGCGATCGAGCTGGGCCTGCCGCTGCCGGCGGTCGCGGCCGGGCTCGCCGAGGCTCGGCCGCTGTCCCGGTGGCGGATGGAGGTCACCGAGCGTCCGGACGGCGTGCTGGTGGTCAACGACGCCTACAACGCGAACCCGGAGTCGATGCGGGCCGCGCTGACCGCGCTGGTGACGATGTCCCGCGGCCGGCGGTCCTGGGCGGTGCTGGGGCACATGGCCGAACTTGGCCCGGCCGCGGCCGTCGAGCACGAGGCGCTCGGCCGGCTGGCCGCCACGCTCGGGGTGGACCGGCTGGTGGTGGTCGGCGCCGAGACGGAGCCGATCGGGTCCGGCGCGCTGCGCGAGGAGTCCTTTCGAGGAGAGTCGGTGCACGTGCCGGACGTGCCGGCCGCGGTCGCGCTGCTGCGGGCCGAGCTGCGGCCGGGCGACGTGGTGCTGGTCAAGGCCTCCCGCGCGGCCGGGCTGGAACGGGTGGCGCTCGCCCTGACCGGTGCCGCCGCGCTGGGGGGCGCCCGGTGAGGTCGCTGCTGGTCGCGGTGCTGGTGTCGCTGCTGATGTCGATCCTGTGCACCCCGGTGGCGATCCGGATCTTCCGCAGCCGTGGGTTCGGGCAGGAGATCCGGGAGGACGGCCCGCGCACCCACCAGGCCAAGCGCGGCACGCCGACCATGGGCGGCGCGGTCATCATCGTCGCCACGCTGGTCGGGTACGCCGCCGCGCACCTGCTGGTCGCCGGGCACGCCGGCAGCGGCCCCACCGCCTCCGGGATGCTGCTGCTCTACCTGTTCACCGGGCTCGGCCTGGTCGGCTTCCTGGACGACTTCATCAAGATCCGGCGGCAGCGCAACCTCGGCCTGAGCGCCACCGCGAAGTTCGGCGGGCAGCTGTTCGTCGGCGTGTCGTTCGCGATCCTCGCGCTCGGCTTCCACGACGGGCACGGCCGCAGCCCCGCGTCCACCCACCTGTCCTACGTCCGGGACATCCCGCAGATCGGCCTCGGCTCGGTGTTGTTCGTGCTGTTCGCCTATGTCGTGATCAGCGGTAGCTCGAACGCGGTGAACCTCACCGACGGCCTGGACGGGCTGGCCGCCGGCAGCTCGGCCATGGTGTTCGGGGCGTACACGGTGATCTCGTTCTACCAGTTCCGCAACGCCTGCGAGACGGTCGCGCGGGCCGGCTGCTACCAGGTCCGGGACCCGCTCGACGTCGCGCTCGTGTCCGCCGCGGCGATGGCGGCCTGCTTCGGCTTCCTGTGGTGGAACGCGTCGCCGGCCCGGATCTTCATGGGGGACACCGGCTCGCTGGCGCTCGGCGGCCTGATCGCCGGCATCGCCATCCTGTCCAGGACCGAGCTGCTGCTGGTGGTGCTCGGCGGCCTGTTCGTGGTCGAGACGCTGTCGGTGATGCTGCAGGTCGGCCTGTTCAAGCTGCGCCGGCGCCGGCTGTTCAACATGGCCCCCATCCACCACCACTTCGAGCTGGCCGGCTGGGCCGAGATGACCGTCATCGTGCGGTTCTGGATCGTCGCCGGGCTGGCGGTGGCGTTCGGGATGGGCCTGTTCTACGCCGAGTTCATCTCCTACGGCCTGCCGGGGTGAGCAGGACCACGGCCTCCTACGCGGGGATGCCGGTGCTGGTGGCCGGTGCCGGCGTCTCCGGCGAGGCGGCCGCGCGGGCGCTGCTGCGGCTCGGCGCGCTGGTCACCGTCGCCGACCGGTCCGCCTCTGAGCGGACCACCGCGCTGGCCGCGGCCGGCGCCCGGGTCGCCCTGGGGCTGGCCGCGCCGCCGGAGGGCACCCGGCTGGTGGTCACCTCACCGGGCTGGCGGCCGGACGCCCCGCTGCTGGTCGCCGCCGCCTCGGCCGGCTTGGAGGTGATCGGCGAGGTCGAGCTGGCCTGGCGGCTGCAGCGGCTGCGTCCGGCCGGCGCCGCCCCGTGGCTGGCCGTCACCGGCACCAACGGCAAGACCACCACGGTGCGGATGCTCGAGGCGATGCTGCGAGCCGCCGGCCTGCGCGCGGTGGCCGCCGGGAACGTGGGCCTGCCGGTGGTCGACGCGGTGCTCGCCGACCCGCCCTACGACGTGCTCGCGGTCGAGCTGTCCAGCTTCCAGCTGCACTGGTCGCCGTCGCCCCGGCCGGCCGCCGCCGCGGTGCTCAACGTCGCCCCCGACCACCTCGACTGGCACGGCTCGCTGGCCGGGTACCTGGCCGACAAGGCCCGCATCTACGCCGGCGACCCGGTGGCCGTGTTCAACGCCGACGACCCCTGGTCGTCCCGGCTGGCCGCCGGGAACGCCCGCCGGATCGGCTGCACGCTGTCCACCCCCGACCGCGGCCAGTTCGGGGTCGAGGACGGCGTGCTGGTGGACCGGGCCTTCGCCGGGGCCCGCCCGCCCGGACCGTCCCGAGTGGAGCTCGCCACCGTCGCCGAGGTCCGCCCGGCCGGGCCGCACAACGTGGCGAACGCGCTGGCCGCCGCGGCCCTGGCCCGGGCGCACGGCGTGCCGGCGGACGCGGTCGGCGCCGGGCTGCGCGCGTTCGTCCCGGACCGGCACCGCAACGCCGCGGTCGCCGTGCTGGCCGGGGTGTCCTACGTGGACGACAGCAAGGCGACTAACCCGCACGCGGCCGCGGCCTCGCTGGCCGGCTACCCGCGGGTGGTCTGGATCGCCGGCGGCCTGCTCAAGGGCGCGCCGGTGGACGGGCTGCTCGCCGAGGTGGGCCCGCGGCTGGCCGGGGTGGTGCTGCTCGGGGCCGACCGGGCGGCGATCCAGGCCGCGATTGCGCGACACGCACCCGATGTCCCGGTCGTCGAGGTCGCCAGGACCGACGATGGGGCCATGGGCGAGGTGGTGCGGGCCGCGGCCGGGTTGGCCCGACCCGGCGACACCGTGCTGCTCGCCCCGGCGGCCGCATCGCAGGACATGTTCGTCGACTACGCCGCCCGCGGCGACGCGTTCGCCGCCGAGGTCCGCGCGCTGGACCGGTCGTGACCGGGCGGAGCGAGCCCGGCTCCACCGGCCCGACCGGCGCGCGGAGTGTGCCGCTGCTGGACCGCCCGCTCACCTCGCTGCACCTGGTCCTGGTCAGCGGCGGGCTGCTGCTCGGCATCGGCATGGTGATGGTGCTCTCCGCGTCCATGTTCGAGTCCTACGTGGACCTCGGCACCACCTATGGGGTCTTCACCAGGCAGCTGATGTGGCTGGGCATCGGCGTTCCGGCGTTCTGGCTGGGCCTGCGGCTGCCGCCCCGGGGGTACCGGCTGCTGGCCTACCCGGCGCTGCTGCTCGCCGCCGGGCTGCTGGCCGCCGTGCTGCTGCCGGGCATCGGCCAGAAGGTGCACGAGGCGCGCCGTTGGATCGACCTCGGGCCGATCCAGCTGCAGCCCTCCGAGCCGGCGAAGCTGGCGCTGACCCTGTGGGGCGCCGACCTGCTGGTGCGCAAGCACCGGATGATCGGCCGGCTGCGACACCTCGCGGTCCCGCTGCTGCCGGTGACCGCGCTGCTGGCCGGGCTGGTGATGCTCGAGCCCGACCTGGGCACCACGCTCTGCCTGGGCCTGGTGCTGTTCGGTCTGCTGTGGACGGCCGGCACGCCGGCTCGGTTCTTCGCGCTGGTCACCGCGCTGGTCGGGGCAGCGGTGGTGGCGCTGATCTACTACGAGCCGTACCGGCTGGTCCGGCTCACCGCGTTCCTGGACCCGTTCCACGACCGCAGCGACACCGGCTACCAGGCCGTGCAGGGGTTGTACTCGCTGTCCACCGGCGGGCTGTTCGGCGTCGGGCTGGGCCAGAGCAAGATGAAGTGGGGGCTGCTGCCGAACGCGCACACGGACTACATCTTCGCGATCGTCGGCGAGGAGCTCGGCCTGGTCGGCTGCCTGGTCGTCCTGCTGCTGTTCGCCACCCTCGGCTATGCCGGGATCCGGATCGCCCGGCGCACCGCCGACCCGTTCGTCCGGCTGGCCGGGGCCGGCGCCACCACCTGGCTGGTCGGGCAGGCGGTCATCAACATGGGGTACGTGTGCGGGCTGCTGCCGGTGACCGGCATCCCGCTGCCGCTGATCTCGTTCGGCGGCACGTCCCTGGTGGTGACGCTGTTCGTGCTCGGCATGCTCGCCTCGTTCGCCCGGCACGAGCCGGCGGCGGTGGCTCAGCTGAGCCGGCGCCGGCGCGGCTGGGTGGCCCGGGTGTGCTTCCTGCCGCCGCCCCGGCCGTACCCCGAACGGCGCCGCCCGGCCGGGAGCCGGGCAGCGGCACCTCGGAAGGCCGCGGCCGGGGGGCGACTGGCGTACCGGCGCACCGGCACGGCACGATCGGACACCGCGGTGCGGTCGGGGGCGGCTTCCCGGTCCGGTGCGACGGCGGTGTCGCCCGGTGCCGGCCGGTCCGGCGCAGCGCGATCCGGTCGACCGCGTCCCGTGGAGGCAACCCGCCGATGACCCCTCCCGTGCACGTCGTGCTGGCCGGTGGCGGCTCGGCCGGGCACGTCGAGCCGGCGCTGGCCACCGCCGACGCGCTGCGTCGGATCGCCCCGGACACGGCGGTCACCGCGCTGGGCACCAGCCGCGGCCTGGAGACGAGCCTGGTGCCGGCCCGCGGCTACCGGCTGGAGCTGGTGCCGCCGGTGCCGCTGCCGCGCCGGCCCACGCCGGACCTGCTGCGGCTGCCGAACCGGCTGGCCGGCGCGGTGCGGCTGGCCGGCGAGGTGCTGGCCCGGGTGGGCGCCGACGTGGTCGTCGGCTTCGGCGGGTACGTGTCGGTGCCGGCCTACCTGGCCGCCCGGCGGCGGGGTGTGCCGATCGTGGTGCACGAGGCGAACGCCCGGCCCGGGCTGGCCAACCGGGTCGGCGCCCGCCTCACCCCGTACGTGGCCACCGCCTCGGCCACCGTGCCGCTGCCGCACGCCCGGCCGATCGGCATCCCGCTGCGGCGGGCGGTGGCCACCCTGGACCGGGTGGCCGAGCGGGCCAAGGCGCGCGCGCACTTCGGGCTGGACCCGGACCGGCCGACGCTGCTGGTGTTCGGCGGCTCCCAGGGCGCGCAGGCGCTGAACGCCGCCGCCGCCGGCGCGGCGCCCCGGCTCGCCGCCGCCGGCGTGCAGGTGCTGCACGCGGCCGGCCCGAAGAACGTGCTGACCGTCCCGGCGCCGCCCGGCGGCCCGCCGTACGTGCTGGTGCCGTACCTGGAGCGGATGGAGCTGGCGTACGCCGCCGCCGACCTCGCGCTGTGCCGGGCCGGCGCGATGACCTGCGCGGAGCTGACCGCGGTCGGCCTGCCCGCGGCCTACGTCCCGCTCCCGCACGGCAACGGCGAGCAGCGGCTGAACGCCGAGCCGATCGTCGCCGCCGGCGGCGGCCTGCTCGTCGACAACGCGCGGTGCGATCCGGACTGGGTGGCGGGCACGCTGCCCGCGGTGCTCACCGACCCGGCCCGGCTGGCCGCCATGTCCGCGGCGGCCGCCGGGCAGGGACACCGGGACGCCGATGTCGCGCTCGCCCGGCTGGTGCTGGAGGTGGCCGCGGGAGAGGGCCGGACGAAGGGATCCCGGTCGTGACCGTGCAGGTGCTCGGGCCGGTGCACTTCATCGGCATCGGCGGCGCCGGGATGAGCGGGATAGCCCGGATCATGCTGGCCCGCGGGGTGTCGGTCTCGGGCAGCGACGCGAACGACTCGGCCGGGCTGGCCGCGTTGCGCGACCTCGGCGCGACTGTCTACATCGGACACGACCCGGGGAACGTCGGTCCGGCGGTGGGGACGGTCGTGGTGTCCACCGCGATCCGGCAGGCCAACCCGGAGCTGGTCGAGGCGCGCCGGCGGGGGGTTCCGGTGCTGCACCGGGCCGCCGCGCTGGCCGGGCTGATGGAGGGGCGGCGCCGGGTCGCGGTCGCCGGCACCCACGGCAAGACCTCGACGGCGTCGATGCTGACCGTGGCCGCGCAGGCCTGCGGCGCCGACCCGGCCTACGCGATCGGCGGGGACCTGGTCGGCACCGGGTCGAACGCCCACGACGGGGCCGGCGAGCTGTTCGTGGCCGAGGCGGACGAGAGCGACGGGTCGTTCCTGCTGCTGTCCCCGGACGTCGCGGTGGTCACCAACGTGGAGGCCGACCACCTCGACCAGCACGGCACCGCGGAGGCGGTCGCCGCCGTGTTCGAGCGCTTCGCCGGCCGGATCGCGCCGGACGGGGTGCTGGTGACCTGTGCCGACGACCCGGGCGCCGTCCGGCTGGCCGCGGCGGCCGCCCGGCTGCCCCGCCGGGTGCGCAGCTACGGGGAGTCCCCGGCCGCCGACCTGCGGCTGACCGAGGTCGCGCTCGCACCGGCCGGCTCCGGCTATCAGGCCGTGCTGGACGGGGTGCCGGTGAGCCGGGTGCGGGTCGCCGTGCCCGGCCGGCACATGGCGCTGAACTCGGCAGCGGCGCTGCTGGCCGGCCTGGAGCTGGGCCTGCCGGCCGACCGGCTGGTGGCCGGGCTGGCCGGCTACGGCGGGGTGCGCCGCAGGTTCGAGCTGCGCGGGACCGCGGCCGGGGTCCGGGTGTACGACGACTACGCGCACCACCCGACCGAGGTCGCCGCCCAGCTGCGGGCGGCCCGGCTGGTCGCCGGGGACGGGCGGCTGGTGGTGGGGTTCCAGCCGCATCTGTTCAGCCGCACGGCGGCGTTCGCGGCCGAGTTCGGGGCGGCGCTCGGGCTGGCCGACCAGGTCGTGGTGCTGGACGTCTACCCGGCCAGGGAGGACCCGGTGCCCGGCGTCACCGGCAAGCTGGTCGCGGACGCGGTGCCGCTGGCGGCCGGGCAGGTGCACTTCGAGCCGGACCGGGGCGCGGTCGCCGGCGAGCTGGCGGCCCGGGCCCGGCCCGGAGACGTGGTGATCACCATGGGCGCCGGCGACGTGACGTCGGTCGGGCCCGAGGTGCTCGCCCTGCTGGCCGGCCGGGCCGGACCCGGGCCGGCCACCGGCGGCGGCATCGGCGGCGGCGTCGATGCGCCGAGGACGCCGGCGGAGCCCGTGCCGGCGGGCCCAACCCGGTACCCGCGGACCGGGGTCGGGACCGACGCCGGCTTCCCCGCCGGACAGGGCGCGGCCGGCCCGGAGGAGCGGCGGCGGTGACCGGACGGTCGACGTCCGCCCCGTCCCGGCCCGCCGCCGGCCGGGTGCCCGCCGTCCGGCCCGGCAGCGACCCGCCATGGTGGCGCACCCGGCGGGCGGTCGTGCTGGCTGCCGTGCTGGTGACGCTGCTCGGCGCCGCCGGCTGGGCGGTCGGCTGGACCAGCCTGCTCGGCGTTCGGGCGGTCGCGGTGACGGGGGTGCGGGCGCTGTCCTCGGCCGAGGTGACCGCGGCCGCCGCGGTGCCCCGTGGCCAGCCGCTGGCCCGGGTGGACACTGCTGCGGTGGCCCGCCGGGTCGGCGCCATCGCCGGGGTGGCTCGGGTGGCGGTGACCCGGTCCTGGCCGTCGACGCTGCGGATCGCGGTCACCGAGCGGCGGGGTGTCGCGGTGGTCACCAGGGACGGCACGCCCTGGCTGGTGGACGGCACCGGGGTGGTGTTCCAGCGGCTGACCGTGCTGGCAGGCGGCCTGCCCCGGCTGGACGTCCCCGCCGCCGGCCCGGACGACCCGGCCACCCGGGCCGCGCTCGCCGCGCTGTCGGCGCTGAGCCCGCCGGTACGGGCGCAGCTGCGGGTGGTGGCCGCCGCGACCGCCGAGGCGGTGCGGCTGGATCTGTCCGGCGGCCGCACGGTGGTCTGGGGCGACGCCTCGGACGCCGCGGCGAAGGCCCAGGCGCTGCAGGCGCTGCTCGGCCGCCCGGGCCGGACCTACGACGTGAGCACCCCCGCGGTCGTGACGGTGCGCCCGTGACCGTGCGGGTGGAGCGGTCCGGCCCGGTGGTCACCGTGCTGATCGACCGGCCGGAGGTGCGCAACGCGGTGGACGCGCAGACCGCGGCGGTGCTGGTGGACGCGTTCCGCGCGGTCGACGCGGACGATGCGGTGCGCGCCGCCGTGCTGACCGGCGCCGGCGGCACCTTCTGCGCCGGCGCCGACCTGCACGCGCTGGCCGCCGGCCGGCCGAACCGGCTCGAGCCGGACGGCCCCGGTCCGATGGGGCCGACCCGGATGCGCCTCGGTGTTCCGGTGATCGCCGCGGTCGAGGGGTACGCGGTGGCCGGCGGCCTGGAGCTGGCGATCTGGTGCGACCTGCGGGTGGTCGCGGCCGACGCCGTGTTCGGTGTGTTCTGCCGGCGCTGGGGGGTGCCGCTGATCGACGGCGGCACGGTACGGCTGCCGCGCCTGGTCGGCCTCGGCCGCGCCCTCGACCTGATCCTGACGGGCCGCCCGGTGCAGGCCGCGGAGGCCGCCGCGATCGGCCTCGCCGACCGGGTCGTCCCGACCGGCACCGCCCGGGCCGCCGCCGAGGGCCTGGCCCACACCCTCGCCGCGCTGCCGGCCGAGTGCCTGCGACATGACCGGCTGTCCGTCCACGAAGGACTCGACCTGCCGCGCGACGCCGCGCTCGGCAACGAGTTCCGGCACGGCATGATCTCCCTGGCCGGCGCCGCCGAGGGCATCGCCCGGTTCGCCGCCGGGGCCGGCCGGCACGGCAGGGACGCCACCGCCGCCGGCACCGACGAGTAGCCGACCGGCCAGATTTCGCCGGCACGGGCGGGGATCGGCCGACACGCCGCGTGCGGTCCTGGACCGGGTGGGGAGGGCTGCTTACTGTCCGTTGCAGCGTCGAGGTTGACATAACTATAAGGGTCAACTTGAGGGTGAGGGTAGCCGCTCGACGACCACGGCAGCGATCGAGGAGAGCAGTCGGATGACACCACCGCACAACTACCTCGCGGTCATCAAGGTCGTGGGGATCGGCGGCGGCGGCGTCAACGCCGTCAACCGGATGATCGAGGTCGGGCTCAAGGGCGTCGAGTTCATCGCGATCAACACCGACGCCCAGGCGCTGCTGATGAGCGACGCCGACGTCAAGCTCGACGTCGGCCGGGAGCTGACCAGAGGGCTCGGCGCGGGCGCCGACCCGGAGGTCGGCCGGAAGGCCGCCGAGGACCACAAGGAGGAGATCGAGGAGGTCCTCAAGGGTGCCGACATGGTGTTCGTGACCGCCGGCGAGGGCGGCGGCACCGGCACCGGAGGGGCGCCGGTGGTGGCCAGCATCTCCCGCCGGCTCGGTGCGCTCACCATCGGCGTGGTCACCCGGCCGTTCTCGTTCGAGGGCAAGAAGCGGGCCAGCCAGGCCGAGATCGGCATCGAGGAGCTGCGCAGCCAGTGCGACACGCTGATCGTGATCCCGAACGACCGGCTGCTGCAGATCAGCGACCGCAACGTCAGCGTGATGGACGCGTTCAAGAGCGCCGACCAGGTGCTGCTGTCCGGCGTGCAGGGCATCACCGACCTGATCACCACACCGGGCCTGATCAACCTCGACTTCGCCGACGTGAAGTCGGTGATGAACGGCGCCGGGTCGGCGCTGATGGGCATCGGCAGCGCCCGCGGCGACAACCGGGCGGTGGCCGCCGCCGAGCTGGCCATCGCCAGCCCCCTGCTGGAGGCCTCGATGGAGGGCGCGCACGGGGTGCTGCTGTCCATCTCCGGCGGCTCGGACCTGGGCCTGTTCGAGATCAACGAGGCGGCGTCGCTGGTCGCCGACGCCGCGCACCCGGACGCGAACATCATCTTCGGCGCGGTGATCGACGACGCGCTCGGCGACGAGGTCCGGGTGACGGTGATCGCCGCCGGGTTCGACGGCGGGCAGCCGAAGCACCGCCCGACGCCCGCCGCCCGCGCCGAGTCGCCCGCGACGGCCTCGCCGTACCAGTCGAGCTCGCCGTACGCACCGGCGCCGGCCGTCAGCCGGTCGCTGCCGGCGCCCCCGATGGCCCGGGCGGCGCCCGCGCCGACCGGCAACGGTCGCCGCCCGGTGGAGCTCGACGACGACCTCGACATCCCGGAGTTCCTGAAGGGGTAGCGGTCTGGCCCGGCGGATGCACACCCCTCGACTGGGCCGGTCGGCGGCCAACTGGCAGGCTTGACGGCCGTGACCGAGCAGCGGTTCCGGGTGCGTCGCGTCGTCACGTCCCGGGCCGGCGGGGCGAGCATCGGCAGCTACGCCGCGTTCAACCTGGCGGACCGGGTCGGCGACGACCCGGCCGCGGTCGCGGCCAACCGGCAGCGGCTGGCCGCCGCGCTCGGCGTCCCGGCCGACCGCGTCGTCTGGATGGACCAGGTGCACGGCTGCGAGGTCCGGGTGGTCGACGGCGGCCAGCCGGGTCCGCTGCGCGGCGTCGACGCGGTGGTCACCGCCGAGCCTGGGCTGGCGCTCGGTGTGCTGGTCGCCGACTGCGTGCCGGTGCTGCTGTCCGACCCCACCGTCGGCGTGGTGGCGGCCGTGCACGCCGGGCGGTCCGGCGCCCGGGACGGGGTGGTCCGCAACGCGGTCGGCGCGATGTGGCGGCTCGGCGCCGAGCCAGGACGCACCGAGGCGCTGCTCGGCCCGGCGATCTGCGGCGCCTGCTACGAGGTGCCCGGCGACCTGCAGCGGGAGGTCGAGGAGCGGCTGCCGGGCAGCGCCAGCACCACCCGCCGCGGCACCACGGGGCTCGACCTGCGGTCCGGGCTCGCCGCCCAGCTGACCGCGCTGGGCGTCGCCCACGTGGTGGCCGACCCGCGGTGCACGGTCGAGGACCCGGACCTGTTCAGCTACCGCCGGGACCGGGTGACCGGCCGGCAGGCGGGGCTGATCTGGATCGAGCCGGCGCCATGAGCCCCGGCCGCACGGGGTGGGCGTGACCGAGCTCGACCCAGCGGATCCGCGCACCGCGGAGATCGCCGCGAACCTGGCGGCCGTCCGCGCCAGGATCGCGGCCGGCTGCGCGGCCGCCGGCCGGGACCCGGCCACGGTGACGCTGGTCGCGGTGACCAAGACGTTCCCGGTGCAGGACGTGCGCCGGCTGCTCGCCCTGGGCGTCGCCGACATCGGGGAGAACCGGGACCAGGAGGCGCGGGTCAAGGCGGCCGCCGTGCCGGCCGCCCGGTGGCACTTCGTCGGCCGGCTGCAGCGGAACAAGTGCCGCTCGGTGGCCAGCTACGCGGTGCTGGTGCACTCGGTGGACCGGCCCGAGCTGGTCGCCGCGCTGGACGCCGGCGCCCGCCAGACCGGGCGCGCACCGCTGGACGTCCTCGTCCAGGTCAGCCTCGACGCCGACCCGGCCCGCGGCGGCGCGCTGCCGGCCGACGTGCCGCGGCTGGCCGCGGCCATCGCGGGCACCGCGGGACTCCGGCTGGCCGGTGCGATGGCGGTGGCGCCGTTCGACGCCGACCCGCTGCCCGCGTTCGGCCGGCTCGCCGAGGTCGCCGCCGAGCTGCGCCGCGACCACCCGGACGCGACGATCCTGTCCGCCGGGATGACCGGCGACCTGGAGGCCGCGCTCCGCTGTGGCGCGACACACGTGCGCATCGGTACGGCGTTGCTCGGCGGCCGGACGCCTCCGGTCGGGTAGTGTCGCCCGGACGTCGCCTCGGGGCGGCGGCATGTCCGGTGCCGACAACCCCCGGCTGAACGAGGAGGAAACCCCGATGGCGGGAGCCATGCGCAAGATGGGGATCTACCTCGGCCTCGTCGAGGACGACGAGCGCCGGGCCGAGCTGGCCGAGTACGAGGAGTACGACGAGTACGCCGAGGCCGAGGTGGTGCCGGCCCGGCGGGAGCGGTACAGCCGGGGCTGGGACGACGTCGAGTCCCGCCCGATGCCCGCCCACGACGGCGGCGGCTACCGCGAGCCGGTCTACCGCGACACCCCGGAGGAGCCGGCGTACCGCATCACCACCCTGCACCCGCGGACCTACAACGAGGCGCGCACGATCGGCGAGCACTTCCGCGAGGGCACCCCCGTGATCATGAACCTGACGGAGATGGACGACGCGGACGCAAAGCGGCTGGTCGACTTCGCCGCCGGGCTGTCCTTCGGACTTCGTGGCAGTATCGAGCGGGTGACGAACAAGGTGTTCCTGCTCTCGCCGCAGAACGTCCACGTCACCGCGGAGGACAAGGCCCGGATCGCCGAGGGCGGGTTCTTCAACCAGAGTTGATACGGGGACGCGGCGCAGGGGCCGCGTAGGGACAGGTCACGGTGCCCGGAGGCGTGCGGGCACCTGGGGAACGCGGGAGTTCGGTGGCTGCAATCTGGGTGTTAGCGTACTTCGTCCTGCTCGTCTTTTTTATCCTGCTCATCGCCAGGCTAGTGTTCAGCTACGTGATGATGTTCGCGCGGTCCTGGCGGCCGAGTGGAGTAGTGGCGGCTGGGCTGGAGGTTGTCTACACGGTGACCGATCCGCCCCTGAAGGCACTCCAGCGCGTGCTCCCTCCGCTGCGTCTGGGAAACTTCCAGCTCGACCTGGGTTTCATGGTGCTGCTGTTCGTGGTCTACATCTTGATGGCTGTAGTCCAGCACCTGGCATCGTAGAGGCGCCAGGCACGTACGCTGACCCGTGTCCCGTCGATCCGAGGTGATCCGATGCCCCTGACCCCAGCCGACGTCCACAACGTCGCCTTCAAGAAACCGCCGATCGGCAAGCGTGGGTACGACGAAGACGAGGTGGACGCCTTCCTCGACCTCGTCGAAGCCGAGCTGTCGCGGCTGATCGAGGAGAACAACGACCTGAAGGCGCAGGTCGAGGACATGCAGCGGAGCGGACCCCCCGGCCCGATGCGCCCGGTCCCGCCGCCGGAGCAGATGGCGCCGCCACCGCCTCCGGTCGTGCAGTCCCGGATCGACGAGAACAGCCAGGTCGTCAAGGTGCTGGCGATGGCCCAGGAGACCGCCGAGAAGTACGTGGCCGACGCGAAGACCGAGGCCGACCGGATGGTGGGCGAGGCCAGGGCGGCCTCCGACCGGATGATCGGCGAGGCGCGCGGCAAGGCCGACTCGATGATGGCCGAGGCCCGCAACCGGTCGGACGCGGTCGAGCGCGACGCGCGCGGGAAGGCGAACGCGCTGACCCAGGAGGCCGAGCGCAAGCACAACGAGATCATCGGCGGCCTGGAGCAGCGCAAGACCACGCTGGAGAAGCGGATCGAGGAGCTGCGCACGTTCGAGCGGGAGTACCGGACCAGGCTGAAGTCGTACCTGGAGTCGCAGCTGCGTGACCTGGAGGGTCGCGGCTCGGCCGAGCCGGCCACCGCGGCGGCCGGCGCGGGCGCCTACGCCGGCGGCTACGGCATGCGGGGCGACTCCGGCGACGGTCGCGGCGAGGGCTAGCCCCGTGGCCGGGCCCAAGCCGCCGTGATCCCACTCAGCCTGCTGTCCGTCCTCGCTTCGCTCGGACTGCTCGCCGTGGGACTTGCCGCGACCAGTCAGGTGCTGGTGTTGGGCTCGCTCGGTGCCAGCGTCGCGGCCGGAGTCTTCCTGTCCGTTTCCGTACTCCAGAGACGCGGCCGGGTCTCCGCCGACGTCCCGCCATCCGGGGACGCGCCTCTGCTCCCCGTCGATCTGGGTGGCCCGCAAGCCGGACCCCCGCCCCCGTACTTCCCCCCCGACATGGGCCAGCCCGGCCCGGGCCATCCCGGCACGGGCTATCCGGGCTTTCCCGGCGCGGGCTTTCCCGGCATCGGCCAGCCCGACGCGGCGCCCGCGTCCACCGGCCGTGCGCCCGACGACGCGGTCACCGAGGAGATGCCCGGGCCCGCCGACGGCGCCCCGGCCGCCGCTCCGGCCGACGACGCCGACGCGGCCGTTCGGCGGCCGGAGGCAGCCGATGCCGGCACGGCGCCGCTCGACACCGCCGCCGGCGTGCAGCCGCCGGCCCAGCCGGAGACGAGCCGGGCCGATCGGTGGCCTGCCGAGGTCGCCCAGCCCCCGGCCGCCCAGCCCCCGGCCGGCCAACCGCCGGCCGGCCAACCGCCGGCCGGCCAACCGCCGGCCGCCCAGCCCCCGGCCGCCCAGCCCCCGGCCGGCCAACCGCCGGCCGGGGAACGGCCGGCTGCGGAGCCGGCCGAGGAGGACATCCCGGTCGGCGCGGCGCTGCGCGCTGCGCAACTCGACGACGAGGTGCTGGTGGTGGACGGCCGGCCGCGCTACCACCTGGCCGGCTGCGCGTTCCTGGCCGGCAAGCCGACAGTGCCGCTGCCGCTGTCCACCGCGCGCCGGACCGGCTTCACCCCGTGCGGGCTGTGCCGCCCGGACTCCACCCTGCTCGCCAGGGCCAGCTCCCGGCGGCGGTGAGCGCCGGGCTCGGTTGAGGCCCCTCGGCCTAGACCCGGCGCAGGACGAAGGACAGGCCCAGCTCCGGGTCGCCGTGCCGGGGCAGCTCGGTGTCCGCGCCGGTGGTCGGCAGGCCCTCGGTGTAGGAGGCGGCCAGCACCTCGCCGGCCACCGTGTCCGCGTGCTCGCGCAGCGCCGCCGCCAGGTCGTCGTCCGACGCGGTCCACCACAGGGCGATCCGGTCGGTGATCGACAGCCCGCTGGTCTTCCGGGCCTCCTGCACCAGCCGCACCGCCTCCCGGGCGAGCCCGGCCCGGCGCAGCTCCGGGGTGACCGTCAGATCCAGCGCGACCGTGGCGCCGCCGGAGGTGGCCACCGCCCACCCGAGCCGCGGCGTCTCGGTGAGCTGCACCTCGTCCGCCGACAGGGTCACCGGCTCGCCACCCACCTCGACGGTGGCCTGGCCGTCGGCGCGCAGCGCCGCGGCGAGGATGGCCGGGTCGGCCGCCCCGATCGCGGCGGCCACCTCCTTCGTCCGCGGCCCGAACCGCTTGCCCAGGGCCCGGAACTGGGGCCGGGCGGTGACGTCCACCAGGTCGCCGGCGTCGGCCAGCGGGTCCAGCCCGGTCACGTTCAGCTCCTCGGCGACCAGCGCGCGCAGCTCGTCCGGGACCGCCGGCCAGCCGGCCGCGCCGACCAGCGCCCGCCCCAGTGGCTGCCGGGTGCGTACCTTCGCATCCGTGCGCGCCGCGCGGCCGAGCTCGACCAGCCGCCGGACCAGCGCCATCTGCTCGCCCAGCCCCGGGTCGGCCAGGGCCTCCCGGTCGACGGTGGGCCAGTCCCGCAGGTGGACCGAGTCGGGCAGGTCCGCCCACACCGCGGTCACGATCGCGTCGTGCACAGCCTCGGTGACGAACGGGGTGAACGGCGCCATCAGCCGGGTGAGCACCTCCAGGCACTCGTGCAGGGTGGCCAGCGCGGCCGGGTCGCCGTCCCAGAACCGGCGGCGGGACCGGCGGACATACCAGTTGGACAGGTCGTCGACGAGCTGGGCGATCCGCCGGCCGGCCCGCGGCGAGTCGAACGCCTCCAGCGCGGCGTCCACCTCGAGCACCGTGCGGTGCAGCTCGGACAGCGCCCACCGGTCCAGCAGCGGCCGGTCCGGCACCCCCGGCACCGGACCGGCGCCCACCACCCATCCGGCGGCGCTGGCGTAGAGGGTGAGGAACGACACGGTGTTCCAGTAGGTGAGCAGCACCTTGCGGACGATCTCCTCCAGCGCCGCGTGCCCGATCCGGCGGGACGACCACGGCGAGCCGCTGCACAGCATGAACCAGCGCACCGCGTCCGCGCCGTGCCGGTCCATCAGGGGGATCGGCTCCAGGATGTTGCCCAGGTGCTTGCTCATCTTCCGGCCGTCCTCGGCCAGGATGTGTCCCAGGCAGAGCACGGTCTGGAACGAGGACCGGTCGAGGACCAGCGTGCCGACCGCCATCAGGGTGTAGAACCAGCCACGGGTCTGGTCGATCGCCTCGCAGATGAACTGGGCCGGGTAGGTCGCCTCGAACTGCTCCTGGTTCCGGTACGGGGCTCCCCACTGGGCGAACGGCATCGAGCCGGAGTCGTACCAGGCGTCGATCACCTGCGGCACCCGGCGGGCCGGCTGCGCGCAGGTCGGGCAGGTCAGCCTGACCTCGTCCACGAACGGCCGGTGCGGGTCCAATGTGGACAGATCGCGGCCGGCGAGCATGCCGAGCTCGGCCAGGGAGCCGACGCAGGTGAGGTGCCCGTCCGGGCAGCGCCAGACCGGCAGCGGGGTGCCCCAGTACCGGTCCCGGGACAGCGCCCAGTCCACGTTGTTGGTCAGCCAGTCGCCGTACCGGCCGTGCTTGATGTGCTCGGGGTGCCAGTCGGTGCGCTCGTTCTCCCGCAGCAGCGCGTCCTTGATCTCCGTGGTCCGGATGTACCAGGACGGCAGCGCGTAGTACATCAGCGAGGTGTGGCATCGCCAGCAGTGCGGGTAGGCGTGCTCGTACGGCTGCTCGCGGACCAGCAGGCCGCGCTCCCGCAGGTCCTGGACCAGCACCGCGTCCGCCGCCTTGAAGAACATCCCGCCGACCAGCGGCAGGTCGGCCCGGAAGTGCCCGTCCGGCTCGATCGGGTTGACCACCGGCAGCCCGTACTCCCGGCTGGCGGACAGGTCCTCGGCGCCGAACGCCGGCGCCTGGTGCACCAGCCCGGTACCGTCCTCTGTGGTCACGTAGTCGGCCAGGATCACGTAGTGCGCGCCCGGGATGTCGACCAGCTCGAACGGACGGACGTAGGTCGAGTGCTCCAGCTCCCGGCCGGACAGCCGGGCCAGCACCTCCGGAGCGGGGTCGGTGCCGAGCACCCGGTCCAGCAGCGGCTCGGCGACGACGAACCTGCCGGCCGAGGTACCGGCGATCACGTACTGGACGTCCGGGTGCACCGCGACCGCGGTGTTGGAGACCAGCGTCCACGGCGTCGTGGTCCACACCAGGAAGGCGGCGTCGTGCTCCGCCGCCGGGCCGCTGGTCGCCGGGAACCGCACGTACACCGACGGGTCGACGACGGTCTCGTAGCCCTGGGCCACCTCGTGGTCGGACAGGCCGGTGCCGCAGCGCGGGCAGTACGGGGTGACCCGGTGGTCCTCGACTAGCAGCCCGCGGTCCCAGATGACCTTGAGCGACCACCAGACGCTCTCGATGTACTCCGGGTCCATGGTCCAGTACGCGTCGGCCAGGTCGACCCAGTAGCCCATCCGCTCGGTCATCGCGGCGAACGCGTCGACGTGCCGTTTCACCGACTCCCGGCACCGGGCGTTGAACTCGGCCACCCCGTACCGCTCGATGTCCTGCTTGCCGGCGAAGCCGAGCTCCTGCTCGACGGCGATCTCCACCGGCAGCCCGTGGCAGTCCCAGCCGGCCTTGCGCGGGACATGGAAGCCCTTCATCGTCTTGAACCGGGGGAAGACGTCCTTGAACACCCGGGCCTCGACGTGGTGGGTGCCGGGCATACCGTTCGCCGTCGGCGGACCCTCGTAGAACATCCAGATCGGGCCGCCGGCGGTCTTCTCCAGGCTGCGCCGGAAGACCTTGCGGTCCCGCCAGCGCTGCAGCACGTCGCGCTCCAGCGCGGGCAGGTCGACGCGCGCGGGAAGCACCGGGAAGGATCGTGTGTCGCTCATGGACGGTGCTGCTCCTCCATCGGCCGGTCCGGACGACTCGTGCTCGACGGAGGGACGACGGCCGGGCTGGACTGCCCGGGGATCCGCCGCGGTACCACCCTCCTTGGCGGCCGGACTGGGCCGGCCGCCCTCTTCGTTTCGCTGTGCCGGGTCTACTGGGGCGTCTGTTGCGGCCTGTCGCCCGTTCTTCCGAAGCTCGGGGGTGATTTTCGCGCCGGCCAGGCCTCCCGGGCTCACACCGTCCCCGGGTCGCTGCTGGCTGCGTCCGGCGCTACTCGTCCCCGTCAACGCTTGACACCGACATGGTAGCGAAGGCGACAGGCGAGCGAGCGGCGCGGCGCGGGGCGGCTTGGGTCCCGGGCGAAACGCGAAGCGTTCCGTTGGGCCCAGCGGAGCGAGCCAAGGAGCCGAGCCATCAGCGCGGCGGGGGTGGGCGAGAATCCCCGCATGGGTTCGACCGGGGGCGGGGTGCGGGTGCCGATCCGGGTGCGGCCGGGCGCCTCCCGGACCGCGGTCGGCGGCGCCTACCAGGCCGGCGGGCCGGGCGGTCCGGCGCTCGTGGTCGCGGTCACCGCCCGCGCGGTCGACGGCAAGGCCACCGAGGCCGCCCTGCGCGCGGTCGCCGGGGCGCTCGGCGTGCGTCCCGCCGCGGTCACCCTGGTGTCCGGCGCGACCGGCCGGGACAAGGTGGTCCTGGTCGACCCGGCGCCGGCCGACCTGCCCGCCCGGCTCGCCGTCCTGCTCGACACCGGGTGAGCCTGCTCGCGGCCGGCTCCGGCTCGATCGGCGGGGTGCGGCTGGAGGTGGCGCTGCTGGCCGGCGCGGCGGTGGTGCTGCTCGGCGTTCTCGCGGTCCGCGTCTCCACCCGGCTCGGCCTGCCCAGCCTGCTGCTCTACCTCGGCATCGGGGTGGCGCTCGGCGAGTCCGGCCTTGGGCTGCGGTTCCACGACACCGCGCTCGCCCAGACCCTGGGCTTGTCCGCGCTGGTGCTGATCCTGGCCGAGGGCGGGCTCACCGCGCGGTGGGCCGCGGTGCGCCGGATGGCCCCGTTCGCCGTCGTAGTGTCCACCGCCGGGGTGGCGGTGAGCGTCGCGGTGACCGGCTGGCTGGCCACCGTGGTGCTGCGGGTGGACGCCCGGACCGGGCTGCTGCTCGGCGCGCTGGTGTCGTCCACCGACGCCGCCGCGGTGTTCGCCACCCTGCGCCGGCTCGGGCTGCGGCCGCGGCTGGTCGCGGCGCTGGAGATGGAGTCCGGCCTGAACGACGCCCCCGTCGTGCTCCTGGTCACCCTGCTGGCCAGCGCGCCGGCGCATTCCGCGGCGACGACGGTCGGGCTGGTGGGGTACGAGCTCGTCGCCGGCGCGGGGGTCGGGCTCGCGGTCGGCTTCGGCGCCGCCGCGGTGCTGCGCCGCGGCGCGCTGCCGGCCGCCGGGCTCTACCCGCTGGCCGCGGTGACCTGCACGGTGCTGGCCTATGCGGTCGGCACGATCGCGCACGCTTCCGGCTTCCTGGCCACCTACCTGGCCGCGCTGGTGCTGGGCAACACCGGGCTGCCGCACCGGCGGGCCACCCTGGGGTTCGCCGAGGGGCTGGCCTGGCTGGCCCAGATCGGGCTGTTCGTGCTGCTGGGCCTGCTGGTCAGCCCGCACCGGCTGCCGGCGTCGCTGGCGCCGGCGCTGGTGGTCGGCGCCGGGCTGCTGCTGGTGGCCCGCCCGCTGTCGGTGCTCGTCTCGGCGGTGTGGTTCCGGATGCCATGGCGGGAGCAGGCGTTCGTGTCCTGGGCCGGGCTGCGCGGGGCGGTGCCGATCGTGCTGGCGACGATCCCGCTGACCACCGGCCTGCCGGCGGCCCGCCGGCTGTTCGACGTCGTCTTCGTGCTGGTCGTGGTGTTCACCCTGGTGCAGGGCACCGCGCTGGCCCGGCTGGCGGGCTGGCTGAAGGTGGCCGCGGCGGCCGAGCCCCGGGAGGCGGAGGTCGAGTCGGCGCCGCTGGAGGATCTCGGCGCCGACCTTCTGCAGGTCCGGGTGCCGCCGCGGTCCCGGCTGCACGGGGTCTACGTGCGCGAGCTGCTGCTGCCGGCGGGCGCGGTGCTGTCGCTGGTGGTCCGGGGCGGGCAGGCGTTCGTGCCCGACCCGGACACTCGGCTGGTCCGCGGCGACCAGCTGCTGCTGGTGGCGACCAGCGGGTGCCGGGACGAGGTGGAGCGCCGGCTCCGGGCGGTCAGCCGGTCCGGTCGGCTGGCCCGCTGGCTCGGCGAGTCGGGTGAGCCGGGCGAGGACGGGTAAGGAGTCGGAGCCCACTGCTATCACGCTCACTGCGACGATCCGTGACCGGAGTGTCGGCTTATGTGACGAGGAGTGAGGAGTCGGCCGCGTCACGTTGTCGCCGCGCCGCCCGGAACGTATCCTGTGCGCTCACTCGTGATCTTGTTTGATCACCGCTGCGCGGTCACGGGTGCCTGGAGGGAGGTGCGGACCACGATGGCGAAGAAGACGACGGCCGCGGCAGCGGCCGCTCCGGCGAAGGCGACCGCGCGGACGAGCCGGGCGCGGACGACGCCGGCGGCGGACGGCAGGGCCACCTCCGCACGACCGTCGGCCAAGGCTGCCTCCGCAGCGAAGCCGGCGGCGAAGTCGACGGCGGCAAAGTCGACGGCGGCAAAGCCGGCCGCCGGGAAGGCGGCGCCGGCCAAGCCGGCCGCGCCGAAGACCACCCGGGCGAACGCGACGGCGCGTACCGGCTCGGCCACGGCGCCGGCCGGGAAGGCCGCCGGCAGGACGGCCGCAGGGAAGGCCGCGGCCAGGTCGGTGGACAAGGTGGCGAGCAAGCCGGCGAGCACCGCGGCCGGGTCGGCGGCCGGGTCCGGCCGGAGCACCGTCCGGTCCGCCCCGCCGGCCAAGGCGACCGGCGCGGCCGCGGGCCGCGGCAGGTCGGCCGGGCCGGCCAAGGCGCCGGCGAAGAAGTCGAGCATCGGACCGCGCCGGGACGGCGGGTCCCGCCGGCCGCCGGCGACCAAGGCGCCGGCCGCCACCGCGGCGGCCAGGTCCGCCGCAGTGGCCGCTGGGGGGCGGGAGGGCCCTCCGGTGCCGGCCGGCACCGACTGGACCGCCGAGGAGCTCGCCGAGGTGCGCGCCGACCTGGTCGGCCAGCTGACCGCGCTGCGGGCGGAGTACGACCAGGCGCTCGTGGACCTGAACACCCTGCAGCGCAGCGCGAACGACGGCGCCGGGGACGACCAGGCCGATGCCGGCACCAAGACGTTCGAGCGGGAGCAGGAGCTGTCCATCGCCAATAACCGGCTGGACCTGCTCACCCAGATGGAGCGGGCGATCGAGCGGATCGACGCCGGCACCTACGGGCGCTGCGAGAGCTGCGGCAACCCGATCCCGAAGGCTCGGCTGCAGGCGTTCCCGAGCGCGACCCTGTGCGTTGCCTGCAAGCAGCGGGAGGAGCGTCGTTAGGGCCTCCGGGGACCCGGGCGAGAATGGTCGGGTGAGCAGCAGCACCGAGCCCACCCGACCGCGGCGCACCAGGCTGCTCGCGGTCACCGCGGTGACTCTCCTGCTCGCCGACCTGGCCACCAAGATGATCGCCGTCGGGCAGCTGACCGGGCGGCCGGTGCGGATCCTGGGTGGGCTGATCTACCTCACCGAGGCCCGCAACAGCGGCGCGGCGTTCTCCTTCGCCGAGGGCGCCACGGTGCTGTTCACCGCGGTCGCCGCGGTGGTGATCACGGTGATCGTGCGGACCGCGCCGCGGCTGCGGTCCGCGCCCTGGGCGGTCTGCCTCGGGCTCATCCTCGGCGGCGCCGCCGGCAACCTGGTCGACCGGCTGTTCCGGTCGCCGGCCCCGCTGCGCGGGGCCGTGGTCGACTGGATCAGCCTGCTCGACCCGCACGGGGACGTCTGGCCGATCTTCAACCTGGCCGACTCCGGGATCGTGGTCGGCGGGGTGCTCGCCGTGCTGCTGGCCACCATGGGCTACGAGGTGGACGGCCGCCGGCACCGCAGTCGGGACCGGCCGGACCAACCCCACCCGGCGGACCTCCCCGGCCAGGAGGAGCCCGGCAGATGACCGAGCGAGCCGCCGAGCCGGCTGCCCGGGAGCGGCGCATGCTGCCGGTGCCGGACGGGCTGGACGGGCTGCGGCTGGACGCCGCGCTGGCCCGGCTGTTCGGCTTCTCCCGCAGCACCGCGGCCCGGCTCGCCGACGCCGGCGAGGTGAGCGTGGACGGCCTAACCCGGGGCCGGTCGGACAGAGTGCGGGCCGGGGCGCTGCTGGAGGTTGTCCTGCCCGCGCCGGCCGCCGCGACGACCGCTCCCCCCGAGCCGGTGCCCGGCCTGGACGTGGTGTACGCGGACGACGACCTGGTGGTGGTGGACAAGCCGGTCGGCGTCGCCGCGCACCCCAGCCCCGGCTGGGACGGCCCCACCGTGGTCGGCGGCATCGCCGCGATGGGCCACCGCGTGTCGACCGGCGGGGCGGCCGAGCGGCAGGGCGTGGTGCACCGGCTGGACGTCGGCACCTCGGGGCTGATGGTCGTCGCCGCCAGCGAGCGTGCCTACACCCGGCTGAAGGACGCGTTCCGGGACCGGACCGTCCAGAAGCACTACCACGCGCTGGTCCAGGGCCACCCGGACCCGACCAGGGGGACCATCGACGCGCCCATCGACCGGCATCCGACCCAGGACTGGAAGTTCGCGGTGGTCGCCGGCGGGCGACCCAGCGTCACCCACTACGACACGCTGGAGGCGTTCCGGGCGGCGACCCTGCTCGAGGTCAGGCTGGAGACCGGCCGCACCCACCAGATCCGGGTGCACCTGGCAGCCGTCCGGCACCCGTGCGTGGGGGACCTCGGCTACGGCGCCGACCCGACGCTGGCCGCCCGGCTCGGGCTGACCCGGCAGTGGCTGCACGCGGTCCGGCTCGGCTTCCCGCACCCCGCCGACGGGCGCTGGGTCGAGCTCACCAGCGGGTACCCGGACGACCTGGCCCGGGCGCTCACCCTGGTTCGCGAGCCCTGATGGCGGCGGCGACCCTCCGGGCTCGCCGATCTTGGTCGAGTCGACGCATCGCGCCGTGCCAGGAGGTCGACTCGGCCGAGATCGGCCGGGGCGCGGGCGGATGACCTCGGTCGCCGCGGGTGCCCACCTGGAGGGCGGCCTGCGCCTGGCCGCGGTGCTGCTGGTCGGGTACCTCCTGCTCGGGCAGCCGCTGGTCGGCGCCTGGAGCCACGACCGGTTCCGCCGCCGGCGCGCCACCGACCCGCGGGCGCTGCTGGGCCGGTACCGGCGGACCGCGGCGCTGGAGTGGTCGCTGCTCGCCGCCGCGCTGGCGCTGGTGGCCGCCGCCCCCGGACTCGACCTGGCCGACATCGGCGTGCGCTGGCCGGGGCTCGGCTCGGGCCGGGCGCCGTACACGCTGGTGGCCGCGGCCGGGCTGGCGGTCACCGCGGCGCTGATGGCCGGGCTGCGGCGCCGGGTGGACCGCGGCACGCCGGTGACCGCGCCGGCCGAGGTGCTGATGCTGCTGCCCAGGACCGTTCCGGAGCGCCGCGCGTTCGCGCTGGTCGCGGTCACCGCGGCGGGGTGCGAGGAAGCGCTCTATCGCGGCGTGCTGCTCGGCGTGGCGATCGCGCTGCGCCCGGGCCTGCCCGCCGGGTGGCTGGCTGTGCTCAGCGCGGCCGCGTTCGGCCTGGCGCACAGCTACCAGGGGGTGCTCGGCGTGCTCGGCACCGCGGTGCTCGGCGGCTGCCTGGCCGTGCTCTACCTCGGCTCGGCCAGCCTGCTGCTGCCGGCGCTCTACCACCTGCTCGTCGACCTGCGCATGCTGGTGCTCGCGGTCGGCCGACACGGGCCGGCGGCTCGCCGCCGGCAAGCGGCCAACCGCCCCGGCCGGCACGCGGCCCGTGGCCCCGGCCGGGCCTGAGCGCCGACACGCCCGGTGTCCTGCGCCGTTCGGCCGGGCGCCGAAAGTGTCCGGACCGCAGTGTAGAAAGGCGTAGTCTCCCTTCCCCGCCGCGCCGAGGAGGTCTAGCCGTGCCCGCCGCCCGGGACTCGTTCGTGCATCTCCATGTGCATACCGAGTATTCGATGCTGGACGGCGCGGCCCGGCTGACCGACCTGTTCGCCGAGACCAGCCGGATGGGGATGCCGGCGCTGGCGATGACCGACCACGGCAACGTGTTCGGCGCGTACGACTTCTGGAAGCAGGCCACCGGCGCCGGGGTGAAGCCGATCATCGGCATGGAGGCGTACGTGACCCCCGGCACCAGCCGGTACGAGCGGACCAGGGTCCGCTGGGCCGAGGGCGGCGAGGACGACGTCTCCGGCGGCGGCGCGTACACCCACATGACCCTGCTGGCCGAGTCGACAGCCGGGATGCACAACCTGTTCCGGCTGGCCAGCCGGGCGTCCATGGAGGGTTACTTCTACAAGCCGCGGGCCGACCGGGAGCTGCTGCGGACCTACGCGCCCGGGCTGATCGCCACCACCGGATGCCCGGGCGGGGAGGTGCCGACCCGGCTGCGGATCGGCGACTACGCCGGCGCCCGGCAGGCCGCCGCCGAGCTGCGGGACATCTTCGGCGCCGGGAACGTGTTCGTGGAGCTGATGGACCACGACCTGGAGGTCGAGCGGCGGATGCGCTCCGACCTGCTCCGGCTGGCCCGCGACCTGGACCTCCCGCTGCTCGCCACGAACGACCTGCACTACACGTACCCCGACGACGCGGGCGCGCACGAGGTGCTGCTCTGCGTGCAGTCCGGCAAGACGATGGCCGACCCGAGCCGGTTCAAGCTGGACGGGCAGGGCTACTGCCTCAAGTCGCCGGCGGAGATGCGGCAGATCTGGCGGGAGCTGCCGGAGGCCTGCGACAACACCCTGGCGGTGGCCGAGCGGTGCTCGGTGGGCTTCACCGAGGGCGCCGACCTGATGCCCCGGTTCCCGGTCCCGGCCGGCGAGACCGAGGAGTCCTGGCTGGTCCGGGAGGTCGAGCGCGGGCTGCACCGGCGGTTCCCGGCCGGGGTGCCGGAGGCGCACCGCAGGCAGGCGGAGTACGAGGTCGGCGTGATCTGCCAGATGGGCTACCCGGGATACTTCCTGGTCGTCGCCGACCTGGTGCGGCACGCCCGGGCGAGCGGGATCCGGGTCGGCCCGGGCCGCGGCTCGGCGGCCGGCTCACTGGTGTCCTACGCGCTCGGGGTCACCGAGCTGGACCCGATCGAGCACCGGCTGCTGTTCGAGCGGTTCCTCAACCCGGACCGGGTCTCGATGCCGGACATCGACCTCGACTTCGACGAGCGCCGCCGCGCGGACATGATCCGCTACGCCACCGAGAAGTACGGCGAGGAGCGGGTCGCGCAGATCATCACCTACGGCACGATCAAGGCCAAGCAGGCGATCAAGGACTCGGCCCGGGTGCTCGGTTACCCGTTCGCGTTGGGCGACCGGATCACCAAGGCGATGCCGCCGTCGGTGATGGGCAAGGACGTGCCGCTGTACGGGATCTTCGACCGGGAGCACCCGCGGTACCGGGAGGCCGCCGAGTTCCGCGCGCTGTACCAGGCGGATGCGGAGGTGCAGCGGGTGGTGGACACCGCCCGCGGGCTGGAGGGGCTCAAGCGGCAGTGGGGGGTGCACGCGGCCGGGGTCATCCTGTCCCGGGAGCCGCTGCTCGAGGTGATCCCGATCCAGCGCCGGGAGCAGGACGGCGCGATCATCACCCAGTTCGACATGGGCGCGTGCGAGGCGCTGGGGCTGCTGAAGATGGACTTCCTCGGCCTGCGCAACCTCACCGTGCTGGACGACTGCCTGGCCAACATCGCGGCCAACCGGGGCAGCCGGCTCGCCCTGGAGGAGGTGAAGCTGGACGACACCGCCACCTTCGAGCTGCTGGCCCGCGGCGACACTCTCGGCGTGTTCCAGCTCGAGGGCGGCCCGATGCGGGCGCTGCTGCGCTCGATGCGGCCCACCTCGTTCGAGGACGTCTCCGCGGTGTCCGCGCTGTACCGCCCGGGTCCGATGGGCGCCAACGCGCACAACGAGTACGCCGACCGGAAGAACGGTCGGAAGCCGATCACGCCGATCCACGCAGAGTTGGAAGCAGCGCTGGCGGACATTCTGGACGAGACCTACGGGGTGATCGTCTACCAGGAGCAGGTCATGGCGATCGCGCAGAAGGTCGCCGGGTACTCGCTGGGCAAGGCCGACCTGCTGCGCCGGGCGATGGGCAAGAAGAAGAAGGAGATCCTGGAGAAGGAGTTCGTCCCGTTCTGCCAGGGCATGCAGGAGAACGGATACTCCGAGGACGCGATCAAGACGCTGTGGGACATCCTGGTCCCGTTCTCCGACTACGCGTTCAACCGGTCCCACACCGCGGGCTACGGCCTGGTCTCCTACTGGACGGCGTACCTCAAGGCCAACTACCCCGCCGAGTACATGGCCGCGCTGCTCACCAGCATGCGCGACGACAAGGAGCGGAGCGCGGTCTACCTCAACGAGTGCCGGCGGATGGGCATCCGGGTGCTGCCGCCGGACGTGAACGAGTCGGACGCCACATTCACCCCGCGGGGCGGCGACATCCGGTTCGGGCTGACCGCGATCCGCAACGTCGGGGAGAACGTGGTGGGTTCGATCGTGGCCTGCCGGCGGGCCAAGGGCCGGTTCGGCGACTTCTCCGACTTCCTGCGCAAGGTCGACGCGGTGGTCTGCAACAAGAAGGTGGTCGAGTCGCTGATCAAGGCCGGCGCGTTCGACTCCCTCGGTCACTCCCGGCGCGGGCTGCTGGAGGTGCACGCGGACGCGGTGGACGCCTGCATGGAGACCAAGCGGGCCGAGGCGGTCGGGCAGTTCGACCTGTTCGGCTCGCTGGACGAGGGGGACGACCAGGCCCTGCGCACCGCGTTCGACGTGGTGGTCCCGCCCGGGGAGTGGGCCAAGCCGCAGCGGCTGTCGTTCGAGCGGGAGATGCTCGGGCTGTACGTCTCCGACCACCCGCTGCTCGGCGTCGAGCACATCCTGGGCACCGCCGCGGACACCTCGGTGGCCGCGCTGCAGACCGACGCGGTGCCGGACGGGCAGTCCGTCACGGTCGCCGGCATCCTGTCCAGCGTGCTGCGCCGGGTGAACAAGACCGGCGTGCCCTGGGCCTCCGCCGTGCTGGAGGACCTGGAAGGGTCGGTCGAGGTGCTGTTCTTCCCCTCGACCTACGCCCAGGTCGCGGTGAACGTGGCCGAGGACGCCATCGTCGTGGTCCGGGGCCGGGTGGACCGCCGGGAGGACGCGGCGAAGCTGGTGGCCAGCGACCTGACCGTCCCGGATCTCTCCGAGCGGGAGCGCGGGCCGGTGGTGGTGTCGCTGCCGGCGGCCCGGTGCACGCCGCCGATGGTCGAGCGGCTGCGCGAGGTGCTGGCCACCCACCCGGGGACCACCGAGGTACGGCTGCAGCTGGTCAACGGCGACCGCACCACCCAGTGGCGGATGCCCGAGGCGCTACGGGTGTCGGCCACCCCCGCGCTGATGGGCGACCTCAAGGCGCTGCTCGGCCCGACGTGCGTGATCGGCTGACCGGCGGGCGCCGTCGGAAAGAATGACGCGGTGCCCTCCCGGACCGCGCTGGCCGCGCTGACCTCGCGGTGGCGCTCGGCCGCTGCCCGGGTCGCCGGCACGCTGGCCGGCGGTGCGCGCTGGGCCGGCTTGGGCGGGCCGGCTGGCGGGCTGGGCGCCGGCGGGCTGGGCGCCGGCGTCGCGCTGTCCGGCACGGTCTGGCCGGGCGGCGACGCCGAGCCGTACCACGGGGTGGTGCTGGTCGGCCGGGACGGCCGGATCGCCGCGCTCGGTCCACCGGCCGCGGTGCCGGTGCCGGACGCCGTGCGCACCCTCGGCGGCCCGGGCTGCTGGGTCGGCCCGGGCGTGATCGACGCACACGTCCACCTGGCGTTCGGCACCGCCGAGGCGGCGCTGCGCGGCGGCGTGGTCGGCGTCCGCGACCTGGGCGCGCCGCGCGGCGACGCGCTGCGCTGGCGGACCGGCCACCGGCCGCCACCGCCGGGGCGGCCGTACGTCGGGGTCGCCGGGCCGATCCTCACCGCGCCCGGCGGGTACCCGTCCCGGTCCTGGGGCGCGGACGGGTTCGCCGCGTTCGTGGCCACCCCGGCCGCCGCTCGGCTGGTCGTCCGCGGGCTGGCCGGCGACGGCGTCGACCTGGTGAAGATCGCCCTGGAGGCGGGCCCGGACGGGCGCTGGCCGATGCCGCCGCCGGGCGTGGTGCGGGCCGTGGTGGACGCCGCGCACGACGCCGGGCTGCGGGTCACTGCGCACGCGCTGACCATCGAGGCGGTGGTCCGCGCCCTGGACGCGGGAGCCGACGAGCTGGCCCACACGCCGACGCAGCGGCTCCCGGAGCCGCTGGTCGACCGGATCGCCGCGGCCGGCATCCCGGTCGTGTCCACCCTGCAGACGTTCTTCTCCACCGGCACCGGCCGGGTCGCCGCCGGGAACGCGGCCGCGCTGCACCGGGCCGGCGCGCGGCTGGTGTACGGCACCGACCTCGGCAACGCCGGCACCCGGCCCGGCGTCGACCCGCGCGAGCTGGACCGGCTCGCCGACGCCGGGCTGGGCCGGCGGGGAGCGCTGCTGGCCGCGACCCTCTGGGCGGCTCGGCTGCCCGGGGTGCGCAACCGGACCGGGCGGCTGACCGTCGGCGAGCCGGCCGCGCTCGTGCTGCTCGCCGGCGACCCGACGGTCGAGCCCGGGGTGTGGAGCCTGCCGCTCGCCGTGGTGTGCGACGGCCGGCTCGTCGAGCCTGCCGGGTCGGCGCCTGACACACTGGAGCAGGCTCCCCGGGGTGGGGCGCCGGACGATCGGCAGGGACGGTGAGATGCGGCATTCGGGCTGGGACGAGCCCGCCGAGGCCTCCGGCCGGCCACCGGGCGGCAGCCAGGCACCCTGGCAGCTACCGGGCCACACCGGCCTGGTAGAGGCGGGCGGGTACGCCGAGCAGCCGCTGCCGCCGGCCGGCTGGCGCCCGGTCGCCACCGGGCGGCCCAGCCGGGTCTGGCCACCGACCAGGCAGGAGATCGTCGCCGCGGTCGGCACGGTGGTCGCGCTGGCCGCGGTCGGCCTCCCGGTCGCCCTGCTCTGGCGCGGGGTCGCGCCGCGGCTCGGATTCCGGATCGTGTCGTCCGGCAACCCGGTGCCGGTGGTCCCGGAGACCGAGCAGTTCTTCGCGGCGGACGGCTGGTTCGCGGTGCTCACGCTCGCCGTCGGGGTGCTCGCCGCGGTGCTGCTGTGGCAGCTGCGGTCCGCCCGCGGGCCGACCGCGCTGGTCGGGCTGGCTCTGGGCGGGTTGGCCGGCGCGGTGGTGACCTGGAAGTTCGCCGTGGTGCTGGCGCCGGGGCCGAGCGATGCCGCGCTGCACCAGGTCGGCAACCTGGTCTACCCGGCGCTGCGGCTGCGGGCGCTCGCCGAGCTCGTGGTCGAGCCGATCGCGGCGGTGATCGGCTACCTGGTGTTCACCGGGTTCGCCGGCCGGAACGACCTCGGCTCCGGCGGCCCGCCGCCGGAGCCGGACCCCGTCGCTGGCTGAGGCCCTCGGCGGTGGACCGCTCCGCGGGACGAGCACGGTCCGGCCGAGCGGGGAACAACGGGAGCACGCCACCTGCCGGGCGCGGATCCGCCGGCGCCAGGCGGAATACTGGGCGTGTGCTGACCCGCATCGACCTGCGCGGCCGCCCGCTGGACGCGGACCTGTGCGGCGTGCTCCCGCGCGCCGCGGTGGACGTGGACTCCGCGGTGCATGCGGTGCGGCCGGTGGTCGAGGCGGTGCGGGACCGCGGTGCCGGCGCGGTGCGGGAGGCGACGCTGCGCTTCGACGGCGTCCGGCTGGGCGACCTGCGGGTGCCGGCGGCCGCGCTGGTCGACGCGCTGGACCGGCTCGACCCTGCCGTCCGCGCAGCGCTGACCGAGTCGATCCGGCGCGCCAGGCTGGTGCACCAGGCGCAGCGGCGGGACCCGGTGACGGTCCGCGTGGTCGCCGGCGGGACGGTGACCGAGCGCTGGGTGCCGATGTCCCGGGTCGGCCTCTACGTCCCGGGCGGCCTGGCCGTGTACCCGTCCAGCGTGGTGATGAACGTGGTGCCGGCGCAGGTGGCCGGGGTCGGCTCGCTCGCCCTGGCCTCCCCACCGCAGCGCGAGAACGGCGGGCTGCCACACCCGGCGATCCTGGCCGCCTGCGCGCTGCTCGGGGTCGACGAGGTGTACGCGGTCGGCGGCGCGCAGGCGATCGCGATGCTGGCCTACGGGGTGCCGGCCGGGCCCGGCACCGGCGGGTCGCCGGCGGTCGACCCGGTTCGCCCGGTCGACATGGTCACCGGGCCGGGCAACGTCTACGTCGCCGCGGCCAAGCGACTGGTGCGCGGCGTGGTCGGCATCGACGCCGAGGCGGGGCCGACCGAGATCGCCGTGCTGGCCGATGACACCGCCGACCCCGGGCACGTCGCCGCGGACCTGCTCAGCCAGGCCGAGCACGACACGCTCGCCGCCTCGGTCCTGGTCACCGACTCGGCGGCGCTGCTGTCCGCGGTCGACGTCGAGCTGGCCGCCCAGGTGGCGGCGACCAAGCACGTGGAGCGGGTGACCGCGGCGCTGACCGGCCGGCAGTCCGGGGCGGTGCTGGTCCGCGACCTGGAGCAGGGCCTTGCCGTGGTGGACCGGTACGCCGCCGAGCACCTCGAGGTGATCACCCGGGACGCCCGCGCGGTCGCCGAGCGGGTGCGCAACGCCGGCTGCGTTTTCGTCGGGCCGCACTCGCCGGTGTCGCTCGGGGACTACTGCGCCGGGTCGAACCACGTGCTGCCCACCGGCTGCACCGCCCGGCACGCCAGCGGCCTGTCCGTGCAGACCTTCCTCAAGGGCGTGCACCTGGTGGAGTACGACGAGCGGGCGCTGGCCGAGGTGGCCCACCACGTGGTCGCGCTCGCGCACGCCGAGGACCTGCCCGGGCACGCCGCGGCGGTCGAGGCGCGCGGCCGGCGACGACAATGACCGGCGGGATGCAGACGCTGCCGCTGCGGGACGACCTGCGTGGGCGGATCCCCTACGGGGCGCCGCAGCTGGACGTCCCGGTCCGGCTGAACACGAACGAGAACTCCCACCCGCTGCCGCCGGCGGTCGTCGAGGAGGTCGGCCGGGTGGCCCGGGAGGTGGCGGTGACGCTGAACCGGTACCCGGACCGGGACGCGCTCGCCCTGCGCGCCGACCTCGCCGGGTACCTGGGGCACGGGCTGTCGACCGGCTCGGTGTGGGCGGCGAACGGCTCGAACGAGGTGCTCCAGCACCTGCTGCAGGCCTTCGGCGGGCCGGGCCGGACCGCGCTGGGCTTCATCCCGTCCTACTCCATGCACCCGATCATCGCCGCCGGCACCGCCACCGGCTGGGTGGACGGCGCGCGGGCGGCCGACTTCACCGTGCCGGCCGACCGCGCCGCCGCGCAGGTCCGCGAGCACCGGCCGGACCTGGTGTTCCTCACCTCGCCGAACAACCCGACCGGCACCGCGCTGCCGCTGGACGTGGTGCGGGCCGTGCTCGAGGTGGCGCCCGGGATGGTCGTGGTGGACGAGGCGTACGCCGAGTTCGCCCGCCCCGGCACCCCGAGCGCGCTCAGCCTGCTTCCCGGCCGCACCCGGCTGGTGGTCACCCGGACGATGTCGAAGGCGTTCGCCATGGCCGGGCTGCGGCTGGGTTACCTGGCGGCCGACCCGGCGGTGGTGGACGCCGTCCAGCTGGTGCGCCTGCCGTACCACCTCTCCGCGCTCACCCAGGCCGTCGCCCGGGTCGCGCTGGCGCACGCGCCGGCACTGCTGGCCACCGTCGAGGCGGTGAAGGCGGAGCGGGACCGGATCGTGTCCTGGCTGCCGGAGGTCGGCCTGCGGGCGGTGCCGAGCGACGCGAACTTCGTCCTGTTCGGACGGTTCGCCGACGCCACTGCGACGTGGCGGGCGCTGCTCGACCGGGGTGTGCTGGTCCGGGACGTCGGGCTGCCCGGTTGGCTGCGGGTGACGGCCGGGACGGCGGTCGAGGTGGACGCATTCCTGGCCGCGTTGACCGAGGTGGTCAGCGTGACATCGGTGGAGGAGCGGGAGTGAGGCGAACCGGTCGGGTGGAGCGGGAGACCGCCGAGTCGTCGGTGCTGGTCGAGATCGACCTGGACGGCACCGGGCGGACCGAGGTGGACACCGGCGTCCCGTTCTACGACCACATGCTGTCGCAGCTCGGCCGGCACGGCGGCTTCGACCTGACCGTGCGGACGAAGGGCGACCTGGAGGTGGACGCCCACCACACCGTCGAGGACACCGCGATCGCGCTCGGCCAGGCGTTCGCCCAGGCACTCGGCGACAAGGCAGGCATCCGGCGCTTCGGCGACGCGCTGGTGCCGCTGGACGAGGCGCTGGTGCAGGCCGCGGTCGACCTGTCCGGCCGGCCGTACCTGGTGCACGTCGAGCCGGACCGGATGCCGCCGACGATCGGCCCGCAGTACCCGACCACGCTGACCCGGCACGTCTGGGAGTCGTTCGCGCACAACGCCCGGATCGCCCTGCACGTCATCGTGCACAGTGGACGGGACGGGCACCACGTGGTGGAGGCGCAGTTCAAGGCGGTCGCCCGGGCGCTGCGGGAGGCGACGGCGCACGACCCGCGCACCTCCGGCGTGCCGAGCACCAAGGGCGTGCTCTGATGGCCCGGTCATGAAGCCGAGCGTGGTGGTGCTCGACTACGGCTCGGGCAACCTGCGGTCGGCGCAGCGGGCGCTGGCCCGGGCCGGCGCGGACGTCACGGTGACCGCGGACGGCGGCGCCGCCCGGGACGCCGACGGGCTGGTGCTGCCGGGCGTGGGTGCGTTCGCCGCCTGCATGGCTGGTCTGTCCGCAGTGGACGGTGCAGCGGTGGTCGCGGACCGGGTCGCGGCCGGCCGCCCGCTGCTGGGCATCTGCGTGGGGATGCAGGTGCTGTTCGACTCCGGCGACGAGCACGGCGTGGTGACCGACGGCCTCGGCGTGCTGCCCGGGAAGGTGCGCCGGCTGCGGGCACCGATCCTGCCGCACATGGGCTGGAACACGGTGACTCCGGCGGCCGGCTCGGTGCTGTTCGCCGGCCTGAGCTTGGACACCCGGTTCTACTTCGTACACTCGTATGCCGCGTCCGGCACCGAGGGCCTGGTGACCACCGCCGAGCACGGCGAGCCGTTCGTGGCGGCGGTGGAGCGCGGGTCGGTGACGGCGACCCAGTTCCACCCGGAGAAGTCCGGCGACGCCGGCGCCCACCTGCTGACCAACTGGCTGGGCAGCCTTCGATGAGCGAGCGCGAGGGCCCGCAGCGCGAGCGGGGAGCGAGGGAGCCGGTCCGGCCGGGGAACGCCGGGCGGGCCGGCAGAGGAGCGGGAGATGAGTAGAGAGCGGGCACGGCGCCGGGCGGAGCGGGTCGCCGCGGCCAGCCGGCGGGCGGCGGAGGCGGCGCGGCGATCGGCCCGCGCCGCCGCCCGGCGGCGGCGCCGGGAACGCCGGCGGGCCGCGCTGCGGGCGGCCCTGCCCTGGGCGCCCGGGCAGCGGTGGAGCCGGCGCACCCGAGCGCAGCGGGCCGCGGTGGCCGGCGTCCTGCTCGCCGTGCTGCTGCTCAGCTGGCTCGTCGCCTCGTCCTGGACGGTCGTGGTCGCGGTCGGGCTGGCCGCGCTGATCGCCACCCCGGCGCTGGTCACCCTCTTCCTCGATCGGAGCAGCCGCTGATGGGGACGTTCACCCTGCTCCCCGCGGTCGACGTCGCGGACGGCCGCGCGGTCCGGCTGGTCCGCGGCGAGGCCGGGAGCGAGACCTCATACGGCGACCCGGTGCAGGCCGCGCTGGCCTGGCAGCGGCAGGGCGCGCGGTGGATCCACCTGGTCGACCTGGACGCCGCGTTCGGCCGGGGCACCAACCGCGAACTGCTCGCCGAGGTGATCCGTGCCGTGGACGTCGCGGTCGAGCTGTCCGGCGGGATCCGGGACGACGACTCGCTGGCCGCCGCGCTGGCCGCCGGGCCGGCCCGGGTCAACCTGGGCACCGCCGCGCTGGAGGATCCTGACTGGGTGCGCACGGTGATCGACCGGCTCGGCGACCGGGTCGCGGTCGGCCTGGACGTGCGCCAGTCAGGGGAGTCGTTCCGGCTGGCCGCCCGCGGCTGGACCCGGGAAGGGGGCGAGCTGTTCGACCTGCTCGCCCGGCTGGACGCGGACGGCTGCCCCCGGTACGTGCTGACCGACGTGCGCCGGGACGGCACCCTCGGCGGGCCGAACCTGGACCTGCTCCGCGCGGTCTGCGCGGCCACCGACCGGCCGGTCGTGGCCAGCGGCGGTGTGTCCACACTCGACGACCTGCGGGCGCTGGCCGGGCTGGCACCGATCGGAGTGGAGGGCGCGGTGGTCGGCAAGGCGCTGTACGCCGGCGCGTTCACGCTGGTCGACGCGCTGGCCGCGGTCAGTGAAACCGAGGACGGGGTGCGGTCGTGACGGTGCGGCGGGTCTCCACGGGCGCCCCGTGGGAGCCGATCGTCGGGTACAGCCGGGCGGTGGCGGCCGGCGACCACGTGTTCGTGACCGGCTGCACGTCCATCGTGGACGGCGCGGTGGTACACCAGGGCGACCCGTACGCCCAGACGGTGCGGGCGATCCGCAACGTCGAGGCCGCGCTGGCCGAGCTCGGTTGCACGCTCGGCGACGTGGTGCGGACCCGGATCTTCGTCACCGACATCGCCCGGTGGGAGGAGTACGGCCGGGCGCACGGCGAGCTGCTCGGCGCGGTCCTGCCGGCCACCTCCATGGTGCAGGTGTCCCGGCTGATCGACCCGCAGATGCTGGTCGAGGTGGAGGCGGTCGCCTACCGGCCCGGAGTGGGCGACGGATGAGCGAGCGCGAGGGCCCGCAGCGCGAGTGGGGAGCGACGAGGGGTGCCCGCCGCGCGGAACGAGGGGCGGACTGGCCGAGGAGCGGGAGTTGACGGTCGCGGTGCGGGTGATCCCGTGCCTGGACGTGGACGGCGGCCGGGTGGTGAAGGGGGTCAACTTCGGCGGGCTGCGGGACGCCGGCGACCCGGTGCAGCTGGCCAGGGTCTACGACGCGCAGGGCGCGGACGAGCTGACCTTCCTGGACATCACCGCGTCCAGCGCTGGCCGCGAGACCATGTACGAGGTGGTGCGCCGCACCGCCGAGCAGGTGTTCATCCCGCTCACCGTCGGCGGCGGGGTCCGGTCGGTGTCCGATGTGGACGCCCTGCTGCGGGCAGGCGCGGACAAGGTGAGCGTCGGCACCGCGGCGGTGGACCGGCCGGAGCTGCTGTCCGAGGCGGCCGACCGGTTCGGCGCGCAGTGCGTCGTGCTGTCCGTCGACGCCCGGCGGGTCCGCGCCGGGGCGGCCCCGACGCCGTCCGGCTTCGAGGTCACCACGCACGGCGGGCGGCGCGGCACCGGTATCGACGCGGTGCAGTGGGCGGCCCGGGGTCAGCGGCTGGGCGCCGGGGAGATCCTGCTCAACTCGATGGACGCGGATGGCACCCGGGACGGGTACGACCTGCAGATGCTCGCCGCGGTCCGGGCCGCGGTGAGCGTGCCGGTGGTCGCCAGCGGTGGGGCCGGGACACCGGCGCACTTCGCGCCGGCGGTGGCCGCCGGCGCGGACGCCGTGCTGGCGGCGAGCGTCTTCCACTTCGGCGCGCTGCGCATCGCCGAGGTGAAGTCGGCGCTGCGCGCCGCCGGCGTGACCGTCCGCTAAGGCTAAGGACCGATGTCCGCCGCGGCCAGCTTGGCCACCGCGGCTCGGTCGCCGCGCACCTCGACCCGGGCGACGGTTCGCCGGTTGAACGCGTACAGCGCCACCTCGACCGGGTCGCCGGTGACGGTGACCGCCGGCTCGCCGCGCCTGGCCCGGATCCGGGCCTCGGTGCCGGCCCGGTGCAGCACCACGCCGACCGGGGCGCGGCGGAGCATCAACCGGCCGGCCAGCCGCAGGTGCCCCCAGACCGTGTCGGCCAGGTCGGTCGGCACCGCGCGCGGCACCCAGCCCGGCTGGGCCCGGCGGACGTCCTCGTGGTGCACCAGGTACTCGAGCAGGTTGACCGCGTCGCCCAGCACTGGCGCCCCGTGCGGGAGCCAGGCGGGTGGGCCCTGGCGCACCAGCCGGACGCACTCCGGGTACGGGTGCTCGGCCTTGAACTGCTGCTGCACCCGCTCCGTCCGGGCGGACAGCCGCGGCACCGCTATCCCCGGCCAACTGGCCGGGACCCGTTCCCGCACCACCAGGTGGGCGGCAAGGTCGTAGGTGGTCCAGCCGGCACACAGCGTCGGCGCATCCGGCCCGATCCGGTCAAGGAGGTCAGCGAGGGCGGCACGCTCAGAAGCGACGTGGTTTGTCACGCCATCAGCATAAATGGTTAGCCTCACTAACGACCGTCGGTAAGCTGGCCCGGTGAGCCGAACGCCTACCGACGTGCTTGCCCGAGGTCTGCGGGTGCTCGGCGTCGGGATCCGCGAGCAATGGCGGATCTTCGCCTTCGCGGTCACCGGCAGCGCGCTCTACGGCGGGATGACCATCGGCAGCGCGTTCGTGATGGGCCAGGTCAGCGCGCGGGCGATCGTGCCGGCGCTCCGGGACGGCCGCACCACCGCCGGCGCGCTGCTGGCGGCCGTGCTGGCCATCGTCGGGGTCGCGGTGCTCAAGATCGTCGGGATCCTCGGCCGGCGGCTCGGCGCCGGCGTCATGCAGTACCGGCTGCAGGCGTCCTACCGGCGCCGGGTCACCCGCCAGTACCTCCGGCTGCCGCTCGCCTGGCACCAGCGGCATCCGACCGGCACCCTGCTGTCCAACGCGAACGCCGACGTCGAGGCGACCTGGTACCCGATCGCCCCGCTGCCGTTCGCCTGCGGCGCGGTGCTCATGGTGGTGGCGACCGGGGTTGCGCTGGTGCTCACCGACCCGGTGCTGGCGCTGGTGGGCCTGGTGATGTTCCCCAGCATCTTCGCGGTCAGCGTGGCCTACTCCCGCCGGATGTCGCCCCGGATGACCTACGCCCAGCAGCTGCGGGCCGAGGTGAGCGGGGTGGCGCACGAGAGCGTCGACGGCGCCCTGGTGGTGAAGACGCTCGGCCGTGAGGAGGTGGAGACCGAGCGGTTCCGAGCCCGGTCGCTGCGGCTGCGGGACGCCATGGTGGCGGTCGGGCGGGTTCGCGGGGTGTTCGACCCGCTGATGGAGGCGCTGCCGGCGTTCGGCACGCTGGCGGTGCTGCTGATCGGCACCGCCCGGCTCCGGTCGGGCGCGACCACGGTCGCCGACCTCGTCTCGGTCGCCTACCTGTTCACCGTGCTGGCGCTGCCGGTCCGGGCGATCGGCTGGGTGCTCGGCGAGCTGCCCCGGGCCGCCGTCGGCTGGGATCGGGTGCAGCAGGTGCTGCAGGCGACCGGCGGCCAGGAGTACGGCGAGACCGCGATCCCGGTCACGGACGCCCCGGCCGAGCTGGCCGTCGCCGGGGTGAGCTTCCGGTACGGCGCGCGGGCCGACGCCGGCGGCGGCGCCGTCGACGGCGCCGCCGGCTGGGTCTCCGCGCCGGCAGCGGACCGGACCCGGGCCGCCGGCCGGCCCGAGAACGGGTCGGACGGCGCGGCGCCGGGGCGGGCGGTCGACCCGGTCGACGACCGGGCGCTGCGCCAGGTGACGTTCGACGTCCGGCCGGGCCGGACGGTCGCCGTCGTCGGCCCGACCGGCAGCGGCAAGTCGACGCTGATGACGCTGCTGGTCCGGCTGGTCGACCCGGACACCGGGGCGGTGCTGCTGGACGGCGCGGACCTGCGCACGCTGCGCCGCGGTGGGGTGAGCCGGCACGCGGCCGTGGTCAGCCAGGGCACCTTCCTCTTCGACGACACGGTCCGGGAGAACGTCACGCTCGGCGCCGGCCTCGGCGACGAGCAGGTGTGGGCCGCGCTGCGGCTGGCCCAGGCGGACCGGTTCGTCCGGGCCCTGCCAGCCGGCCTGGACACCCGGGTCGGCGAGCGCGGCACCTCGCTGTCCGGCGGGCAGCGGCAGCGGCTCGCGCTGGCCCGGGCGGTGGTCCGCCGGCCCCGGCTGCTGCTGCTGGACGACGCGACGAGCAGCGTCGACCCGGCGGTCGAGGCGGCGATCCTGCGCGGGCTGCGGTCCGCCGACCTGGCCGCGACCGTGGTGGTGGTGGCCTACCGGCGAGCCACCATCTCGCTGGCGGACGAGGTGGTCTACGTCGAGCACGGCCGGGTGCTCGGTCGGGGGTCGCACGACGAGCTGCTGTCCAGCACCCCCGGGTACGCCCGGCTGGTGCTCGCCTACGAGGAGGCCGAGCAGGAACGCCGGCGCGGCCGGAAGGAGGAGGCGGCCCGGGCCCGGCCTGGAGCCGCCGCCGCCGCGGACGGCGAGGAGGGCGCCGCGTGAACGAGGGCGAGCGCACCCGGCGGGAGTCGCCCGCCGACGATCGGGGCCGGGCCGCCCCCCGCCCAGGGGCGACGGGCGGGCCGAGGTCGGCCGGCCGGCCGACAGCACTCCGAGCCACGGTCCCGGACCCGGGCCGCCGGACCCGGTTCGAGGATCCGGAGACCGACGACCCGACCGCTGCGGTGCAGTTCGACGAGCCGCCCGCCGAGTGCCGGACGGCTCCGGCCGCCGCGGCCGAGCCGGTCGGCCCGGCCCGGTCCGCCGGCGCGGCCCGCACCCTGGCCCGCGGCCTGCGGCTGGTGCCGGAGATACGCCGCGGCCTCGGCCTGACCCTGCTCCTGGCGCTGGTCGCCACCGCCGGGCGGGTGGTCGTCCCGATCGCCGTTCAGCAGACCCTCGACCGCGGTGTGCTCGGCCGCGGCAGCAGCGGACCGGACCTGGGCCTGGTCCGGGCCATGGTGCTGGCCTGCATGCTCGCCGTGCTGGTCACCACCGGCTCCGCGTACCTGCTCAACTACCGGCTGTTCCGCACCGCCGAGACCGCCCTGGCCGCCCTGCGGGTGCGCGCGTTCCGGCACATCCACGACCTGTCGGTGCTGCACCAGCAGGCCCAGCGACGCGGCTCGCTGGTCTCCCGGGTGACCAGCGACGTCGACCAGATGTCCGTGTTCGTGCAGTGGGGTGGCTTCTTCATCCTGATCAGCGTCGTGCAGCTGATGCTCGCCACGGTGCTGATGGCCATCTACTCCTGGCCGCTCACCCTGCTGGTCTACGCCTGCTTCCTGCCGTTGACCGTGGTGCTGCCGAAGCTGCAGCGGCGGCTGGCGGCGGCCTATGCGGCGGTCCGCGAGCGGGTCGGGGAGATGCTCAGCGCGATCGCGGAGTCGGTGGTCGGCGCCCAGACGGTGCGGGCGTACGGGATCGAGGACCGCACCGCGGCCCGCATCGACGGCGCGATCGAGCGGCACTACCGGGCCGCGGTCCAGGCCCAGACCCGGACCGTGGTCGTGTTCACCGCCGGCGAGCTGGTGGCCGCTGTCGCGAACGCGGCCGTGGTGGTCGTCGGCGTGCTGCTCGGTCTGGCCGGTCACCTCACCGTGGGCCGGCTGGTCGCCTTCCTGTTCCTGGTCACGCTGTTCATCCTGCCGGTGCAGATCTCCACCGAGGCGCTCACCGAGGCGCAGAACGCGCTCGCCTCGTTCCGCCGGGTGCTCGACGTGCTGGACACCGAGCCGGACGTGGCCGACCCGGGCCCGGCCGGGCGGGCGCTTCCTCCGGGCCCGCTCGGCGTGCGGTTCGAACACGTGCACTACGCCTACCCGGTGCAGCCCGGCCTGGCCGACTGGGCCGGGCCGGCGGAGCCGGCCGTCGATCCCGGCGACCGGGACGCCGCGCCGGCCGCCGAGCCCGGTCGGGAGGTGCTGGTCGACGTCGACCTGGAGATCCCGGCGCGCAGCCGGGTGGCGGTGGTGGGGGAGACCGGCTCCGGGAAGACCACCTTCGCCAAGCTGCTGACCCGGCTGATGGACCCCACCCGGGGCCGGGTGCTGGTCGGTGGGGTGCCGCTGACCGAGGTGTCGTTCGACTCGCTCCGGTCCCGGGTGGTGATGGTGCCGCAGGACGGGTTCCTGTTCGACGCCAGCATCGCGGACAACGTCCGGTACGGGCGGCTGGACGCCACCGACGCCGAGGTCGAGGCCGCGGTCGAGGCGCTGGGCCTCGGCGACTGGATGTCCGGGCTCCCGGCCGGCGTCCGCACCGTCGTCGGCGAGCGCGGCGAGGCGCTCTCGGTCGGCGAGCGTCAGCTGGTCGCGATCGTCCGCGCCTACCTCGCCGACCCCGACCTGCTGGTGCTGGACGAGGCGACCTCGGCCGTCGACCCGGCCACCGAGGTGCGGCTGCAGCGGGCGCTCGACTCGCTCACCCGGGGACGCACCACGCTGACCATCGCCCATCGGCTGGCCACCGCCGAGGCGGCCAACGAGGTCATCGTGGTGGACGACGCCCGGATCGTGCAGCGCGGCCCGCACGCCACGCTGGTCGGCCAGCCCGGGGTGTACGCCCGGCTGCACGCCTCCTGGGTGGCCCACCGCCGGTCCGCCTGATCGGGGCCTGTCCACTGCCGGCCCGTCCGGGTCGTCTCTCAGCCGCCCCACTGGGTGGTGTGCAGCACCGTCCCACCTCCCCCCGAACCGCGGCGATCTCCGACATTGGTGACGCCTCGTGTTCGGCATGATGCGGAGAGGTTGACCGCCCGCCTATCGCTGCTCAACGTGTGAGCCGGACGGCCCGCGGGACGTCCCTTCTGCCGGCCGACACCGGGTCGGCATACGGGGGAGGGGGGAGGTGATCACGTGGCCGAGGAGAGCGTGCGGATCACCCTGCTCGACGGGCCCGCGGCGGCGACCGGGTGGACCTGGGACTGGCCGGCCGAGGACGAGGCGATCCCGGGCTGACCGGTCGCGGGCCCAGCCGGCACCGGCCTCACAGCGCAGGCACAGCGGCCGTACAGCGACCGCACAGCCCCGGCTCCCACCCTGAACTGCATCGGCCGGGCCGAACCTGCGAAGGTGGCACTGCCAGCACCGGACGGGGGTGGACCGTGACCACAATGCGACGGCGGGTGCTCGTCGTGGACGACGAGGAGAACGTGGCGCACCTGGTGGCGTCCGCGCTGCGCTTCGACGGCTTCGAGACGATCACCGCCGACACCGGCTCCCGGGCGCTGGCCGCGGTCGCCGAGCACACCCCCGACCTGGTCGTGCTCGACATCATGCTGGGCGACCTGGACGGGATGGAGGTGCTGCGCCGGCTCCGCAACGGCGGCTCGGACGTGCCGGTGGTCTTCCTCACCGCCCGGGACGCCGGCGAGCACCGGATCGAGGGCCTGCGCGCCGGAGCGGACGACTACGTGGTCAAGCCGTTCAGCGTGGAGGAGCTGCTGGCCCGGGTGCACGCGGTGCTCCGCCGCACCGCGCCGCCGGAGCGGGCGCCGGCGTCCCTGGTCCGGGTCGCCGACCTGGAGCTGGACGAGGAGAGCCGCGAGGTGCGCCGGGGCGGTACGGACGTCCAGCTGACCCCGACCGAGTTCGAGCTGCTGCGCTACCTGATGCGCAACGAGCGCGTGGTGCTGTCCAAGTCGCAGATCCTGGAACGGGTCTGGAAGTACGACTTCCAGGGCAAGTCGAACATCGTCGAGCTCTACGTGGGATACCTGCGCCGCAAGGTCGACTTCGTCGAGCCGCACCTGATCCACACCGTGCGCGGGGTCGGGTACGTGCTCCGCGCGCCACGATGATGGTGTCATGCGGGCCCTCTCGCTCCGGACCCGGCTGGTCGCCGTAGCGGTCCTGCTGGTCGCCTTCGCGGTGACCGCGCTCGGCGTCGCCACCTACTTCTCGCTGCGCGGGTTTCTCTACAGTCGGCTCGACGACGACCTCAGGTCCGCCGCGCGCACGCCCGTCATCAGGTTCTGCCAGGAACCCGGACGCCCACCGCCGGCGCCGCTGCCGTCCGGTACGGCGGTCGAACCGGTGGACTCGACCGGCGCAGCCATCCAGCCGCAGTGCTCGTTCGGGCTGGCGGTCAACACGCTGGACATGGCCGCCGGTGATCTCCCCCGGTTGCTGGCGAACCTGGGCGCGCCGATGACCGTCCACTCCACCTCCGGTGCGGAGGTTCGGGCGATCGCGGTTCAGGCCAGCGGCGGCGGTGGGGGGGACGTATCACTCGCGTATGCGGTCTTCGGCGCGTCGACCGGCGGGGTCTCCGACACGCTGGGCAAGCTGCTCGCGCTGGAGCTGATCGGCGGTGCGGTCGCGGTGGCCGGCACCGCCGCGCTCGGCGCCGCGGGAGTGCGGCTGGGGCTGCGGCCGCTGGACCGGGTCACCCGGACCGCCCGGGCGGTCGCCGCCGAGCTGTCCCCGGACGGCACCGGGCTGGACCGGCGGGTGCCGGCCTCCGCGCCGAACACGGAGGTCGGCCAGCTGGCCGAGGCGGTGAACACCATGCTCGACGCGGTCGAGCAGGAGTACCACGCGCGCTGGGAGAGCGAGCAGCGGATGCGCCGGTTCCTGGCCGACGCGTCGCACGAGCTGCGCACCCCGCTGACCTCGCTGCGCGGGTACGCCGAGCTGATCCGGCTGCGCGGGGGCGACGGGTTCGGTTCGGAGGCCCGCGACTCGCTGCGCCGGATCGAGTCCGAGGGCACCCGGATGAGCCGGCTGGTCGACGACCTGCTCACCCTGGCCCGGTCCGACCGCGGGGTGCCGGTGGAGCGGGTCCCGGTGGACGTCGCCGAGGTGGTCGAGGACGCGGCCGCGGACCTGCGGGCCGCCCATCCGGACCGCGAGGTCAGCGTCGACACCGCCGGCCCGCTGGTCGTGCTCGGCGACCGGGACCAGCTCGTCCAGGTGGTGAACAACGTGCTGAACAACGCGGCCGCGCATGCCACCTCCGGCGGCCCGATCTCCGTCTCGGCCGGCCGGCAGAACGGCGAGGTGGTCGTCGCGGTCGCGGACACCGGCCCGGGCATGCGGCCGGACCAGGTGGCGCATGCGTTCGACCGGTTCTGGCGGGCCGACGCCGCCCGCACCCGGGTCCGGGGCGGCAGCGGGCTGGGCCTGTCCATCGTGCACGCGCTGGTCACCGACCACGGCGGCCAGGTGGACCTCGACTCGGCGGTGGACACCGGCACCACGGTCACGCTGCACCTGCCGGCCGCCGCCCGCCCGTCCGGCGGTTGACCGCTGGGCGACTCAGGCCTGGCTCAGCGCCGGGTACCGGACCTCCGTCAGCGCTTCGGAGACCTCCCACAGCCGGCGCGCGGTGTCCGGGTCGGTGGCCGCCCGGCCCATCGACACCAGCCTGGGATGGCCGCGCTGCTGGAACGGTCCGGCCGGGCCGAGGTAGCTGCCGCCGGCCACGGCCGGCTCGGTCGCCGCGTACAGCGTGGGCAGCGCGCCCATCGCGGCGGACTGCGCGAACAGCCGGTTGGTGACCGTCATGACCAGCTCGGGCAGCCGTCGGCCGGCCATCCGCGGGCCGGTCGCCTGCAGGTTCGTCGCCGCGTACCCGGGATGCGCGGCGACCGAGACCAGGTCGACCCGGGCCACCGCGGCGCGCCGCTGCAGCTCGAGGGTGAACAGCAGGTTTGCCAGCTTCGACTGGCAGTACACCTGCCAGCCGCGGTAGTGCCGCTCGGCGTTGAGGTCGTCGAAGTCGATCCGGCCGAGCTGCGCCGCGGTGCTGCTCACCGTCACCACCCGTGCGCCCGGCCTGGCCAGCAGCCGGGACAGCAGCAGGCCGGTCAGCGCGAAGTGGCCGAGGTGGTTCGTGCCGAACTGCATCTCGAACCCGTCCGCGGTCTGCCGCCGGGGCAGCGCCATCACCCCGGCGTTGTTGACCAGCAGGTCCAGAGCGTGCGGCACGGCCGCGGACCCGGCGAACCGGCGGACCGAGCCGAGGTCGGCCAGGTCCAGCGCGGCGAGCCGGGCGTTGGCGTCGGGCACCTCGGTGGTCAGCCGGTCCAGCGCCTGGGCGCCCCGGCCCTGGTCCCGGCAGGCCAGCACGACCTGCGCGCCGTGCCTGGCCAGCTCGAGGGCGGTGTGGTAGCCGAGCCCCGAGTTCGCGCCGGTGACCACTGCGGTCCGGCCGGCCAGGTCGGGAATGTCGGCAGCGCTCCATGGCATGCCGGCATTCTGCCCGGCAGCGCCGCGGCCGGCATCTCCCGGCCCGGCGCCGCCTGGCGAGGTCCGGCCCAGCGGGGTCCCGGCACAATGGACCGCGTGTCCGGACCTCGCCGAGCCTCGGCCCTCGACCCGCAGATCGCCGCCCGGCTCAAGCGCGACGCACACGGGCTGTTCCCGGCGGTCGCCCAGCAGTGGGACACCGGCGAGGTGCTCATGGTCGGCTGGATGGACGACGAGGCGCTGCACCGCACCCTCACCACCGGCCGGTGCACGTACTGGTCGCGGTCCCGCCGGGAGTACTGGGTGAAGGGCGACACGTCCGGCCACCCGCAGTGGGTGAGGTCGGTCGCGCTGGACTGCGACGGCGACACCGTGCTGGTCAGGGTCGACCAGGTGGGCGCCGCCTGCCACACCGGCGAGCGCACCTGCTTCGATTCGGGCGCGCTGCCCGCCGAGGTGGGCCCCCGACCGGAGCCGGGCCGGGCGACGCCGCGGGCCGGGCGGCCGTCGTGACCACCGGGGTGCCCGACCCGCACCCGGCCGGCTTCGCCGCGCTGGCCGAGTCCTACCGGATGGTGCCGGTGACCCGCCGGTTGCTGGCCGACGGCGAGACGCCGGTCGGGGTGTACCGCAAGCTGGCCGGCGGCCGGCCGGGGACGTTCCTGCTGGAGTCGGCCGAGCCCGGCCGGTCCTGGTCGCGGTACTCCTTCGTGGGGGTGCGCTCGGTCGCCACGCTGAGCGAGCGGGACGGCCGCGCGGTCTGGCTGGGCGACCCGCCGCCAGGGGTGCCGACCGGCGGCGGAGACCCGCTGCAGGTGCTGGCCGCCACCTGGCGGTCGCTGCGGTCGCCCCGGCGGCCCGGGCTGCCGCCGCTGACCGGCGGGCTGGTCGGCTACCTCGGCTACGACGTCGCCCGCCGGCTGGAGCGGCTGCCCTCGTTCGCCGCCGACGATCTCGGCCTGCCCGAGCTGTGCATGCTGGTGGCCACCGACCTCGCGGTGGTCGACCATCTCGAGGGCAGCGTCCTGCTGGTCGCCAACGCGCTGCTGCCCGCCACGCCCGGCACACCGTCCGACGTGGACAGTAACTATGCCGATGCAGTGTCCCGGTTGGACGCGATGACCGCGGCGCTGGCCACCGCGTCGGCGCCCAGCGTGGCCACCACCCGGCCGGTGCCGGCGTCGGAGCCGGTCTCCCGGACCCCGGCCGGCAGCTACCAGCCGGCGGTGAAGGCCGCGCTGGACGCGGTTCGGGCCGGCGAGGTGTTCCAGGTCCAGATCGGACAGCGGTTCGAGGTGGACACCACGGCGGACGCGCTCGATGTCTACCGGATGCTGCGCACCCTCAACCCGTCGCCGTACATGTACCTGCTGCGGCTGGACGGCTTCGACGTCGTCGGGTGCAGCCCGGAAGCGCTGGTCACCGTGCAGGACCGAAAGGCGGTGCTGCACCCGATCGCCGGCACCCGCAAGCGCGGCTCCACCCCGGAGCGGGACGCGGCGCTGGCGGCCGAGCTGATGAGCGACGCCAAGGAGCGGGCCGAGCACGTCATGCTCGTCGACCTGGCCCGCAACGACCTCGGCCGGGTCTGCACCCCCGGGACGGTGCGAGTGGTGGAGTTCGGCGCGCTGGAGCGGTACAGCCACGTCTGGCACATCGTGTCCACTGTGACCGGTCAGGTCGGACCGGGGCACGACGCGCTGGACGTGCTCACCGCCAGCTTCCCGGCCGGCACCCTGACCGGGGCGCCGAAGGTGCGCGCGATGGAGCTGATCGACGAGCTGGAGCCGGTCCGGCGCGGCATCTACGGCGGCGCGGTCGGCTACCTGGACGCGGCCGGCGACCTGGACATGGCGATCGCGATCCGGACCGCGGTGATGGTGGGCGGCCGGGCCTACGTGCAGGCGTCCGCAGGGATCGTGGCGGACAGCGAGCCGGCCGCCGAGGAGCGGGAGACCCGCAACAAGGCGCGGGCCGTGCTGCAGGCGATCGCCACCGCCGAGACGCTCACCCCGGCACCGTGATCGACCAGTCCGAGCCGCCCAGCGTGCCGGGCGAGCCACCGCGGGACGCGAGCGCACCGACCGACCGTGGCGCGGCTGCCGCCACGGCGGGGTCGCCGGGCCGGGAACTGGGACAGGTGCTGGCGGCGTGCGCCGGCGGCGCGGCGATGGCGCTGCTCGCGTCCGGCCGGGTCTGGCTGCGGCTGACCGCGCCGCGCACGCCGCCGCTGCCCGGCCTGTCCGCGGCGCTCACTGGGCGGGATGTGGAGCCGCTGGTGCCCGCTCTCGCCGTGGTCGGCCTGGCCGGTGTCGTCGCCCTGCTGGCCACCCGTCGCTGGGGGAGAGTGCTGGTCGGTGCGCTGCTCGCCGCGGCGGGGCTCGCGCTGGTGATCCGGTCCATGCCGCACCTGGCCGCTCCGTCCGCCGGCCATGCGCGCGCCCTGCTGATGGACCAGGGCCGGGCAACCGGTGAGCCGCCCGGGACGACGGTGACCGCGACGGCGAGCCGCGGCTGGCCGGTCGTCGCGGCGCTGGGCGGGCTGGCCCTGCTCGCCGGCGGCCTCGGCACGGTGCTGCGTTGCCGGCGCTGGCCCGGGATGCCGGCTCGCTACGACCGGCCGGCCGCCACGCCCGGCTCCGTCGAGCCGCGCGCCGGCACCGACGGTCCGGAACCCGGCGAGCCCGCCGCCGGCGCGGCCTGGGAGGCGCTGGACCGAGGCGAGGACCCGACCCTTGCCGACCCGGATCGAGGCGGCGAGTGAACGCCCACCGGGCCCGCCGCGAGCTTCCGGCCGCCCGTTCACCCCGCCCGAACACTGCTCGAACACTCCGCTGACCTGGGGTGTCCCCGTCCGGTGCGACCGTGACGCCGTACCGTCCGGGCGGAAAGGGGGGCTCGCATGCCGGGAGCCGGCGCGGCCAAGGGCCTGGTGCTCGTGGTCGAGGACGAGAAGGCGATCGCCGACCTGGTGCGGCTGTACCTGTCGCGCGAGGGGTTCGGGGTGCACGTCGAGGCGGACGGGCGGGCCGGGCTGGCCGCCGCCCGCCGGCTGCACCCGGTGGCGATCGTGCTCGACGTCGGGCTGCCCAGCCTGGACGGGGCCGAGCTGTGCCGGGCACTGCGGGCGGCCGGCGACTGGACCCCGGTGCTGTTCGTCACCGCCCGGGACGACGAGGTCGACCGGGTGCTCGGCCTGGAGATGGGCGCCGACGACTACATCACCAAGCCGTTCTCGCCGCGCGAGCTGGTGGCCAGGGTGAAGACGGTGCTGCGGCGGGCCCAGGGCCGGCCGGACGACGCCCCGGTGCTCCAGGTCGGCACGGTGCTGCTCGACCCGGCCCGGCGCAAGGCGTTCGTCCAAGACACCGAGGTCGCGCTGACCACGACCGAGTTCGACCTGCTCGCGTTCCTGATGCGCCGGCCCGGCCGGGTCTACGAGCGCGACCACCTGCTCTCCGAGGTGTGGGGCTACGCCGCCGCCGCCGGCACCCGGACGGTGGACGTGCATGTCGCCCAGCTGCGCGGCAAGCTCGGCGAGGCGAGCCCGATCCGCACCGTCCGGGGCGTCGGCTACTCGGCCGAGGCGCCATGACGGCACGCCCGCGGTGACCCCGCCGACCGGCCAGCCGGGCGGACGGCGCCGGCCGACGCTGGCCTCCCGCACGGCGCTGGTGACCATCGCGGTCGCCGCGGTGGCCGTGCTGGTCGCCGGTGCGGTGTCGCTGGGCCTGGTCCGCTCGGTCGGCGAGGCGGAGGGCCGGCACACCCTGGCCGTGCTGGCCGACAACGTGGCCGGCGCGCTGTCCCAGCGCCCGGTCGTGAACCGCACCCTGACCCGGCAGTTCCTGGGCAGCACCGACATCCGGTACGCGATCCTGGATCGCACCGGCGCGGTCGTGGCGGGGCAGCCGCTGGCCGCGCAGGTGCTCACCCCGGCCGAGGCCGGTCAGGTCGCGGTGTCCCGGCAGCCGGTGTCGGTGGTCCGCCGGGTGGCCGGCGTCACCGTCTTCGCCGAGGCCCGGCCGCTGCCCAGCGGCGGGCTGGTGCTGGCCCAGCGGCAGAGCGAGGCGGCGCCGTTCGCCCGGACCGCCGTCGGCCGGATCGGCCTCGCCCTGCTGGTCGGCCTGGCCGTGGCCGCGGTCGCCGGGGTGCTACTGGCTCGGCTGCTGGCCCGCCCGCTCACCCGCGCCGCGTCCGCCGCGCACGCGCTCGCCTCCGGGGAGCGGGACGTTCGGCTGCCGCCGGAGGGCCCGGCCGAGGTCGCCGCGGTGGCCGACTCCCTCAACGCGCTCGCCGCCGCGCTGCAGTACAGCGAGGGTCGGCAGCGGGAGTTCCTGCTCTCGGTCTCGCACGAGCTGCGCACCCCGCTGACCGCCATCACCGGGTTCGCCGAGTCGCTCGCCGACGGGGTGACCACCGAGCACGAGGTGCCCGCGGTCGGCGCCACCATGCTCGGCGAGGCGCGCCGGCTGGAGCGGTTGGTCAGCGACCTGCTCGACCTGGCCCGGCTCGGCGCCCAGGACTTCCGCATCGACCTGCAGCCGGTCGACCTGACCGCGCTGGTCAGCAGTGCCGCCGAGGTGTGGCGGGCGCGCTGCGAGGCGGTCGGGGTGGCGTTCCGCGCCGACCTGCCGCCACACGAGCTGGTCACCGTCACCGACCCGACCCGGCTCCGGCAGATCGTGGACGGGCTGGCCGAGAACGCGCTGCGGGTCACCCCGGCCGGCGCGCCGATCGTGCTCGCCGTCCACCCCCGTCACGGCTACGCCGCACTGCAGGTGCGCGACGGCGGCCCGGGACTCACCCCGGACGACTGCGCCGTCGCGTTCGAGCGGTCGGTGCTCTACGAGCGGTACCGCGGGGTGCGCAGGGTTGGCACCGGCGCCGGCCTCGCCCTGGTGCATGGCCTGGCCACCCGGCTGGGCGGCACCACCGAGGCGGGACGGGCGGTCGAGGGCGGCGCCTGCTTCACCGTGTGGCTGCCGCTTCTCGCCCCGACCGCGCTCGCGGACACCGTGCCGCTGATCCGAGGAGCCGGCCACCTCGGCCCGGCCGCAGCCGGCTGACCGCCCGAGGCTGGGGCGGGTCAGGACCGGCCCGGACAAGTGGGTAGAGTCGCCGGTCGGCGGTGCCCGCCATGCCGCGCAACGGAGAGGGCAGCACGTGAGCGTTCTCGACGAGATCCTCGCCGGCGTCCGCGCCGACGTCGCAGATCGTGAGGCCGCTCTCCCACTCCACCTGGTCAAGGCCAGGGCCGCCCGATGCCGGGCGGCGCTGGACACGATGGCGGCGCTGCATGCCCCGGGCGTCGGGGTGATAGCCGAGGTCAAGCGCGCCAGCCCGTCGTCCGGCCCGCTGAACGACATCCCGGACCCGGCCTGGCTGGCCGGCGAGTACCAGGCCGGCGGCGCCCGGGTGATCAGCGTGCTGACCGAGCGGCGGCGGTTCGGCGGGTCGCTGGCCGACCTGGACGCCGTCCGGGCGGCGGTCGACGTGCCGGTGCTCCGCAAGGACTTCGTCGTGTCCGCCTACCAGGTGCACGAGGCGCGCGCGCACGGCGCGGACATGGTGCTGCTGATCGTCGCGGCGCTGGAGCAGAACGCGCTGCTCGGACTGCTGGAGCGGGTCGAGTCGCTGGGCATGACCGCGCTGGTCGAGGTGCACACCGAGGCCGAGGCGGACCGGGCGCTGGAGGCCGGCGCGCGGGTGATCGGGGTGAACGCGCGCGACCTGAACACCCTCGAAGTCGACCGCAGCGTGTTCGAACGGATCGCGCCCGGCCTGCCCACCGAGGTAGTCAAGATCGCCGAGTCGGGCGTGCGCGGCCCGCACGACCTGATCGAGTACGCCGCGGCCGGCGCCGACGCAGTCCTGGTCGGCGAGGGCATCGTGACCCAGCTCAGTCCCCGGCAGGCGGTCGCCGACCTGGTCACCGCCGGAGCGCACCCGGCAACGCCGCGGGCCGCTCATGACCGCTGACCCGTCCCCCGCGTCCCGGCCCGCGCCGCCGCCCCAGCCGCCCGGCGCACCGTCCGCCCTGCCCGACGCCGCGGGGCACTTCGGTCCGTATGGGGGTCGGTTCGTGCCGGAGGCGCTGGTCGCCGCGCTGGACGAGCTGGCCGCGGCGTACGCCGCGGCCACCGCCGACCCGGGGTTCACCACCGAGCTGGACCGGCTGCTGGCCAGCTATGTCGGCCGGCCGACCCCGCTCACCGAGGCGCGCCGGCTGTCCGGGCCCGCCGGCGGCGCCCGGATCCTGCTCAAGCGGGAGGACCTCGCACACACCGGCTCGCACAAGCTGAACAACGCGCTGGGGCAGGCGCTGCTCACCCGCCGGATGGGCAAGACCCGGGTGATCGCGGAGACCGGCGCCGGCCAGCACGGGGTCGCGACGGCGACCGCATGCGCGGTCCTCGGCCTGGGCTGCGTCGTCTACATGGGCGCCGAGGACACCCGCCGGCAGGCGCTGAACGTGGCCCGGATCCGGATGCTCGGCGCCACCGTCGTCCCGGTGACCACCGGGTCGCAGACCCTCAAGGACGCGATCAACGAGGCGATGCGGGACTGGGTGACCAACGTCGAGACCACCCACTACGTGATCGGCTCGGTGATGGGACCGCACCCGTTCCCGGCACTGGTCCGCGACCTGCAGCGGGTGATCGGCGTCGAGGCCAGGGCGCAGACGCTCGAGCTGGCCGGCCGGCTGCCGGACGCGGTGGTCGCCTGCGTCGGCGGCGGGTCCAACGCGCTCGGCATCTTCGCCGCGTTCCTGGCCGACCCGGACGTGGCGCTGCTCGGCTTCGAGGCCGGCGGCGAGTCGATGGAGCGGGGCCGGCACGCCGCCACCCTGGCCGCCGGCCGACCCGGCGTGCTGCACGGGATGCGCAGCTACCTGCTCCAGGACAGGAACGGGCAGACCCTGCCCACCCACTCGATCTCGGCCGGCCTGGACTACCCGGGAGTCGGCCCCGAGCACGCCTGGCTGCACGACACCGGCCGGGCGTCCTACCAGCCGGTCTCCGACGCCGAGGCGATGGACGCAATGGCGCTGCTGTGCCGGACCGAGGGGATCATCCCGGCGATCGAGACCGCGCACGCGGTGCACGGCGCCGTGCAGGCCGGCCGCTCGCTCGGGCCGGACGGGCTGGTCCTGGTGTGCGTGTCCGGCCGCGGCGACAAGGACATGGACACCGCGGCTCGCTGGTTCGGCCTGATGGACGCGGAGTAGGGCGTGGGCCGGCTCGCCGACGCGTTCGAGAAGGCCCGGCTGGACGGTCGGGCCGCGTTGGTGGGCTACCTCCCGGCCGGCTTCCCGTCCGTCGCCGGCGCGGTGGCCGCGCTGACCGCGATGGTCGACGCGGGGGTGGACGCGGTCGAGGTCGGGCTGCCCTACAGCGACCCGCTGATGGACGGCCCGACCATCCAGGTCGCGGTGTACCGGGCGCTGGCCGGCGGCACCAGCACCGAGGACGTGCTGCGCACCGTGGCCGCGGTGGCCAGGACCGGCGCGCCGACCGTGGTCATGACCTACTGGAACCCGGTCGAGCAGTACGGCGTCCAGCGCTTCGCCGCCGACCTGGCCGCGGCCGGCGGCGCCGGTGCGATCACCCCCGACCTGACCCCGGAGGAGGCCGGGCCGTGGCTGGCCGCGGCCGAGGCGGCCGGGCTCGACCCGATCTTCCTGGTCGCGCCGTCGTCCACGGACCGGCGGCTGGCCCTGATCGCCCGGCTGTGCCGCGGCTTCGTCTACGCCGCCTCCACGATGGGCGTCACCGGGACCCGGGACCAGGTCAGCGACCGTGCCCCCCGCCTGGTGGAGCGGGTCCGCGCGGTCACCGGCACTGCGGTCGCGGTCGGCCTCGGGGTGTCCAGCGGCGAGCAGGCCGCTCAGGTCGCCGGGTACGCGGACGGTGTGATCGTCGGATCCGCGTTCGTCCGCCGCCTGCTCGACGCCCCGGACGAGGCGGCCGGCGTCGCGGCGGTCCGCGAGCTCGCCGCCGACCTCGCCGCCGGCGTCCGGCGCCGCTGAACCCCGCATGGGGGATGGGCTGGTTGGGCGCGGTCGACACCGCGCGGGGTGCGGCCGGTGGGCGCGGCTGGTCAGCGTGGGCGCGGTCGCTCAGCGTGGGCGCGGGTGAGTGGGCGCGGGGTCGGTCGCCGCGCAGGGTGGCTCAGCGGGGTCAGCGGGCGAGGTGGCGGATCACGCCGGAGCGGCCGGCGGCCGCGTCGGCGACCGCGGCGGTCGCCGTCGTCGTCGCCGGGCGCGGCACCTCGCCGGGCTGGTGCCAGCCGAGGTGGCAGATGCGACCGCGGCCGTTGAGCACCGCCTCGCCGCTCAGCACCTCGCACCGGAACGCGTAGGTGAGCAGATCGGGGAGGTCCTCGTTGTCGCCGTCGAGGCCGCCCGTGAGGTGGTAGAGGCCGACCATGTCGACGACCCGCGTCTCCAGGCCGGTCTCCCGGCGGACTTCGCGCACGATCGCTTCGGTGGGCAGCTCGGCCGGCTCGATGTGGGCGCCGGGTAGACCCCAGCGCTGCCGACCGTGGGTCTGCTGGACCAGGAGCACTCGGCCTTCGGCATCGCCGATGACCGCGGCCGCGGTCCGCGTCACGCGGTTCATGAAGGAACCCTAGACGCCCGTCCGCCGGGACAACAGGGTGCGAGCGGCCGGGGCCAGCACCGGACGTACCGGCCCGGGCCGGCCGCTGCTCGCCGGCGACCGGAGGCGGTAGCGGAACGAAACTCCCGTACCGACTAACGTGTGCCCGTGCATCCCACCCTTGCCTACCTGCCCAGCCCAAGAGACGGCGTCTGGCATCTCGGCGCGATCCCGATCCGGGCGTACGCACTGTGCATCATCGCCGGCATCGTGCTGGCCGTCTGGATCACCGAGCGCAGATGGGTGGCCCGCGGCGGCCGGCGCGGCACGGTCTCCGACATCGCCGTCTGGGCGGTGGTCTTCGGCCTCGTCGGCGGCCGGCTCTACCACGTGCTGACCGACCCGGAGCTGTACTTCGGCGCCGGCCGGCACCCGCTGGACGCGTTCAAGGTCTGGCAGGGCGGCCTGGGCATCTGGGGCGCCATCTCGCTGGGCGGGGTCGGCGCCTGGCTGGGCTGCCGGCGGCGGGGGATCAAGCTCCCGCCATACGCCGACGCGGCCGCCCCGGGCATCGCCGTCGCGCAGGCGGTCGGCCGCTGGGGCAACTGGTTCAACCAGGAGCTCTTCGGCCGGCCGACCACGCTGCCGTGGGGGCTGAAGATCGACCCGGGCCGCCCCAGCACGGTCCCGGGAGCGCAGGCCTACCACCCCACGTTCCTGTACGAGTCGCTCTGGGACCTGCTGCTGGCCGCCGCGCTGGTCTGGGCGGACCGGCGGTTCAAGATGGGCCGCGGCCGGGTCTTCGCCCTCTACGTCATGGGCTACACGATCGGCCGGGTCTGGATAGAGGCGCTCCGCATCGACACCGCCAACCACATCCTCGGCCTCCGGGTGAACATCTGGACCTCGATCATCGTCTTCGTCGGCGCGTTGATCTACTTCCTGCGCCATCCCGGCCCCCGCGAGACCGACGTCGAGCCGGTCCCGGCGGCCGCCGCCGCGGCCGGCGAGGCACCCGCCGGAGGCGCCACCGAGGACGCCGAGCCAGCCGAGCCGGAGGCGGCCGGCTCGATCGCGCCGGAGCCGGCCGCGGACGATCTGGAGGTGGCCGAGCCGGGCGCGGATGCGGCCGACCACGACGCCGGCGACGCCGCACCGGCGGCGACACCAGACGCCGGCCTGGCCGAGGCCGCCGCGAGCACCGCGAGCCCACGCCCGAGCGCCGAGCCGGCGGCGCCCGATCCGGACCGCGCGAGCGCGTCCGCCGGCGACGCCGGGTCGCCAGGGGCACCAGACGCCGCCGAGTCCGAGGCCGAGACCGCGGTGGCCGGGCCGGCAGAGGGAGCGGCCGGCCCGCCCGCGAGTGCACCGAACAACTCCGCGCGGGCGGACCGCGACGGCTCCGGACCCCTGGTCGGCAAGGGAGGGACGGATCACCCGACCGGCGTAGGCTCGACCCGTGGCGACGAGTCCTGAGACGTCAGAGGGCCGGCCGCCCGACCAGGTCAACCCGGAAATCCACCACGACCATCGCGACGTCACCGGGGGCTGGCTGCGCCCAGCGGTGTTCGGCCTGACCGACGGGTTGGTGTCGAACTTCGCGCTGATTGCCGGGGTGGCCGGCGGCGGCGCATCCTCCAAGGCGATCGCCCTGGCCGGCTTCGCCGGCCTCGTCGCCGGCGCGTTCTCGATGGCGACCGGGGAGTACACCTCGGTGGCCTCGCAGACGGAGCTGACCCGGGCCGAGATCGACGTGGAGCGCGCCGAGATCAGCAAGCGGCCGCACGCGGAGATGGCGGAGCTGGCCCAGCTCTACGAGGCCCGCGGCGTCGACCGCGAACTGGCCCGGCAGGTCGCCGCGCAGCTGTCCCGGGACCCGGAGCAGGCCTGGCGGATCCACGCCCGGGAGGAGCTCGGGGTCGACCCCGACGACCTGCCCTCGCCGTGGACCGCCGCGTTCTCCTCGTTCGCCTCGTTCACCGTCGGCGCCCTGCTGCCTCTGCTGCCCTACCTGTTCGGCGCCACCTCCCTGCTGGTCTCCGGGATGCTGGCCGCGCTGGGCCTGTTCGGCGCCGGCGCGTACACCACCCGGTTCACCACCCGTAGCTGGCTCTACAGCGGCACCCGGCAACTGCTGCTCGGCGTCGCCGCGGCCGCAGTGACCTACGGCATCGGCGCCGCCCTCGGCACCACCCTGGGCTGAGGCCCGGCGGCTCGGCGGCCCAGTCCACAGCCCGCCGAACGGTTGTCCACAGGCGGCCTTGCGACACTTTCGCGCCCCGACACCCGGGCCTAGGGTGAGGCTCGTCACGGCATCAGCCGCGGCGACTCGACAACGTGGGGAAGCCCAATGACACGGATCGAAGTCACCGTCGACGGGGTCCGCTACTCCGACGAGGTCGAACCCCGGCTACTGCTCGTCCACTACCTGCGCGACCGGCTCGGCAAGGTCGGCACGCCGATCGGCTGCGACACCTCCAACTGCGGAGCTTGCACGGTCCACCTGGACGGGGTCAGCGTGAAGAGCTGCTCGGTCCTGGCCGTGCAGGCCGACGGTCACGACGTCACCACGATCGAGGGGCTGAGCACGGGCGGCGAGCTGCACCCGATGCAGCAGGCGTTTCGGGACAACCACGCATTGCAGTGCGGCTTCTGCACGCCCGGGATGGTGATGGCCGCGCTCGACCTGCTGCGAGACAACCCGAGCCCCACCGACGAGGAGATCCGCGACGGGCTGGAGGGCAACCTCTGCCGCTGCACCGGCTATCAGAACATCGTGCGCGCGGTGCGCGCCGCCGCCCAGGCGCAGGCCGGGCGGGCCGCCGAGCCGATGCCGGCCCAGACGGCGATGGAGGCGACCCGATGAGCGAGGAGATCGACGCCGGCAGCGCCGCCGCGCAGCTGGCTGAGCACGGCGCGCCGGACGGGGCGCTCGAGGTGGGCCGGCCGCGGCGGCGCAAGGAGGACGCCCGGCTGCTGACCGGCAGCACCCGGTGGACCGACAACATCACCCTGCCCGGCCTGCTGCACATGGCCATCCTCCGCAGTCCCATCGCGCACGCCCGGATCACCCGGGTGGACGTCGGCCCGGCGCTGCAGCGGCCGGGCGTGATCGCCGCGTTCTCCGGCGCCGACCTGTCCGCCGAGCTGGGCACGCTGCCCTGCGCCTGGCCGGTGACCGCCGACATCGTGCAGCCCGACCACCATCCGATGGCGGTCGACGAGGTGCGGCATGTCGGCGAGGCGGTGGCGGTCGTGGTGGCCCGCGACCGGTACGCGGCGGCCGACGCGCTGGAGGCAGTCGTGGTCGAGTACGACCCGCTGCCGCCGGTGCTCGACATGGAGGAGGCGCTGAAGAACGAGGTCCTGGTCCACTCGGACAAGGGGACCAACAAGACGTTCCTGTGGCCGCTCGACGGCGGGGACTACGACGCGGCCCGGGCCAGGGCCGACGTCGTGGTGACCCGGCGGTACATCCAGCAGCGGCTGATCCCGAACGCGATGGAGCCGCGGGCCGTGGTGGTGGAGCCGATCGCGGCCGCCGGGGAGTACACCGTCTACTCGGCCACCCAGATCCCGCACATCCTGCGGCTGATGCTCGCGCTGGTCACCGGCATCCCGGAGCAGAAGGTGCGGGTGGTGGCGCCCGACGTGGGCGGCGGGTTCGGCTCCAAGCTGAACGTGTACGCCGAGGAGGTCATCGCGCTGGTGGTGGCCCGCCGGCTGGGTCGCCCGGTGAAGTGGACCGAGTCGCGCAGCGAGGGCTACCAGGCCACGATCCACGGCCGCGACCAGATCCAGGACATCGAGATCGCCGCCACCCGGGACGGCACGATCCTCGGCCTGTCCGTGGACCTCAAGGTCGACATGGGTGCCTACCTGCAGCTGGTCACCCCGGGGATCCCGATACTGGGCGCGTTCATGTTCAACGCGATCTACAAGATGGAGGCATACCGGTTCCGGTGCACCGGCGTCTTCACCACCAAGACGCCGACGGACGCCTACCGGGGCGCCGGCCGCCCGGAGGCGACGTACGCGATCGAGCGGATCGTCACCGAGCTGGCGCACGAGCTGGGCATGGACCCGATGGAGCTGCGCCGGAAGAACTGGATCCGGCACGAGGAGTTCCCCTACACCACGATCGCCGGGCTGACCTACGACAGCGGCAACTACGAGGCGGCCACCGAGAAGGCGATGCGGCTGTTCGGGTACGACCAGCTGCGCGCCGAGCAGGCACAGCGCCGGCGGGCCGGTGACCCGGTGCAGCTTGGGCTCGGTATCTCGACGTACACCGAGATGTGTGGGCTGGCCCCGTCCCGGGTGCTGGGCTCGCTGTCCTACGGCGCCGGCGGCTGGGAGGGAGCCAGCATCCGGATGCTGCCCAGCGGCAAGGTCGAGGTGGTAACCGGGACCAGCCCGCACGGGCAGGGGCACGAGACCGCCTGGAGCCAGATCGCCGCGGACGCGCTCGGCGTGCCGTTCGACGACGTCAGTGTCATCCACGGGGACACCCAGTCCGCGCCGCAGGGCATGGACACCTACGGGTCCCGGTCGCTGACCGTCGGCGGAATAGCGGTCCACCTGGCCGCCGGCAAGGTGATCGAGAAGGCCCGCCGGGTCGCCGCGCACCTGCTGGAGGCGGCCGAGCGAGACGTCGAGTTCGCCGCCGGAGCGTTCTCGGTGAAGGGCTCGCCGGAGGCGCGCAAGACCATCCAGGAGGTCGCGCTGGCCACGTTCGCTGCGCACGACCTGCCGGCCGGCATGGAGCCGACGATCAACGCCGAGGCCGTGCTGGACCCGGAAAACTTCTCCTTCCCGCACGGCACCCACCTGTGCGCGGTCGAGGTGGACACCGAGACCGGCCACACCAAGATCCGCTCGTACGTGGCGGTCGACGACATCGGCCGGGTGGTCAACCCGCTGATCGTCGAGGGCCAGGTGCACGGCGGGGTGGCCCAGGGCATCGCGCAGGCGCTGTACGAGGAGGCGGTGTACGACCCGGACGGCAACCTGGTGACCGGCACGATGGTCGACTACCTGGTGCCGGCCGCGCCGGACCTGCCGGACTTCGTCACCGACCGCACCGAGACGCCGGCGACGTCGAACCCGCTCGGCGTCAAGGGGGTCGGCGAGGCCGGCACGATCGCCTCCACCCCGGCGGTGGTGAACGCGGTCGTGGACGCGGTGCGACACCTCGGGGTGAACGACATCCGGATGCCGTGCACGCCGGAGCGGGTGTGGCGGGCCATCCACGAGCGCGGCTCGGGCGGCGGTGACCGGGCGCCGGAGGGCACCGTCGGGTACGGCGGGGCGCAGACCGCGACGACTGCGGGAGGTGCGGAATGATCCCCCCGAGCTTCGACTACGCACGACCGTCCAGTGTGGACGAAGCAGTGGCCGAGCTGGCCCGCGCCGGTGAGGACGGCAAGGTGCTGGCCGGCGGGCAGAGCCTGCTCCCGCTGCTTCGGCTGCGGCTGTCCTACCCGTCGACGGTGGTCGACGTCGGCCGGATCGAGCAGCTGCGCGGGGTCCGGCTGGACGGGGACGCGCTGGTGATCGGCGCGATGACCACCCACCACGACGTGCTGCACGACCCGCTGGTGGCCGAGCACTGCCCGGTGCTGGCGCAGGCCACCGCGACCGTGGCCGACCGGGCGGTGCGTAACCGCGGCACGTTCGGCGGCTCGCTGGCGCACGCCGACCCGGCCGCCGACCTGCCCGCGGTGGCGCTCGCCCTGGACGCCGAGATGGTCTTGGCCGGCACCGGCGGGCAGCGGCGCACCGTGCCGGCCGGCGAGTTCTTCCGGGACTACCTGGAGACCGCGATCGGCCCGGGCGAGCTGCTGGTCGAGGTCCGGGTGCCGCGGCTCGGGCCCGGGTGGGGCAGCGCGTACGAGAAGTTCCAGCGGGTCGCCCAGGCCTGGGCGATCGTCGGCGTGGCGGCGCTGGTCCGCCGGGACGGCGACACGATCGCGGAGGCCCGGGTCGGGCTGGCGAACATGGGCTCGACCCCGCTGCGGGCGGCCGCGGCCGAGCAGGCGATGGTCGGGGTCGCGACCGCGAACGGCGGGATCGCCGCGGCGGCCCGGCACGCCGCCGACGACACCGAGCCCCCGGCGGACCTGTCCGGCCGGCCGGACTACCGCCGGCACCTCGCCGAGGTGCTCACCGGACGCGCGGTCCGCCGCGCCGCCGCCGCCGCGGGAGCTGGATGACAGCTGACACGGCGGCCGGCCCGCGGGGGCTGCTGCCGGCCGGGGCCGAGGACCCGGCCGGCCTGGCCGCGCGGCTCGCCGAGGTCGGCTACCTCGCCGACCTCGGCCTGGCCACCGCGGCGTACCTGGCGCTGCGGTTGCATCGGCCGCTGTTCTGCGAGGGCGAGGCCGGCGTCGGCAAGACCGAGCTGGCCAAGGCGCTGGCCGCGTTGCTGGACGCGCCGCTGATCCGGCTGCAGTGCTACGAGGGGATCGACGCCAGCCAGGCGCTCTACGACTGGGACTTCCCGCGCCAGTTGCTGCATCTGCGCGCGGCCGAGGCGGCCGGCGTGACGGACGTGGACGCGCTGGAGTCCGAGCTGTACAGCCGGCGGTTCCTGCTGGCTCGCCCGTTGCTGGCCGCGCTGGAGACGACGCCGAGCGTGCTGCTGGTCGACGAGGTGGACCGCGCCGACGACGAGTTCGAGGCGTTCCTGCTGGAGGTGCTGTCCGACTTCACCGTGACGGTGCCCGAGCTGGGCACCCTGCACGCGCAGACGCCGCCGGTCGTCGTGGTCACCAGCAACCGCACCCGGGACGTGCACGACGCGCTCAAGCGCCGCTGCTACTACCACTGGCTGGAGTTCCCGGACTTCGACCGGGAGGTGGCGATCGTCCGGCTCCGGGTGCCGGCCGCCTCGCAGCGGCTGGCCCAGGAGGTCACCGCGGCCGTGCACGCGCTGCGGGCCCAGGACCTGCTCAAGCCGCCGGGCATCGCGGAGACGATCGACTGGGCGGAGGCGCTGGCCGCGCTCGGCGCCAGCGCCCTCGACCCGGCGCTGGCCGCGGCCACCCTGGGCGCGGTGGTGAAGTACCGGGAGGACGCCGAGCGGGCCAGGGGCCTCGACGTGGGAGCCCTGGTCGCCCGCGCCGTCGCGGGCGCCTGAGCCGGGGTGCGGAGACGGGGCACCCGATGGCCGAGCTTGACGCGGTGGCATTCCTGGTCGTGCTCGGTCGGGCGCTGCGCGCGGCCGGGGTGCCTGCCGGCCCGGACCGGGTGCAGCGCGCCGTCGAGGCGGCGGCCGCGCTGGACCCGGTGCGCCGCGAGGACGTCTACTGGGCCGGCCGGGTCACCCTCTGCGCCGGGCCGGAGGACCTGCGCCGGTACGACGCGGTCTTCGCCGCGCTGGTCGGCGGCGAGCTGCCGCGGCTGCGTCCCCGCCCGGTCGCCGTCGTGCAGTCGGTGCCGGTCGCGATCGCCGGCCCGGACGGCGACGCGACCAGCGGCGAGGACATCGACAGCGACGCGGTGCTGCGGGCCGCGGCGAGCACCGCGGAGGTGCTCCGGCACAAGGACGTGACCACGCTGGACCCGGCCGAGCGGGACGCCATCCGGCGCGCCCTCGCCGCGCTGGAGCTGCCCGGCGAGCCGCGGCTGTCCCGGCGCTGGCGGCGCTCGCCCTCCGGCGGCACGGTCGACCCGAGGCGCACGGTACGGGCGCTGCTGCGGTCCGGCGGCGAGCCGGCCAGGCTCTACCACCGGCGGCACGCCCAGCGGCCGCGCCGGGTGGTGCTGCTGGTCGACGTGAGCGGGTCGATGAGCGCCTACGCCGACGCGCTGCTGCGGTTCGCGCATGCGGCCAGCCGGCGCCGGGCCACCCCCACCGAGGTGTTTACCGTCGGCACCCGGCTCACCCGGGTGAGCCGCGAGATGGCCTCCCGGGACCCGGAGACCGCGATGGCGGCGGTCGCCGCGGCGGTGCCGGACTACTCCGGCGGCACCCGGCTGGGCGTGCTGCTGCGGGAGTTCCTGGACCGCTGGGGCCAGCGGGGAATGGCCCGGGGGGCGGTGGTCGTCATTCTCTCCGACGGGTGGGAGCGGGACGACCCGGCTCTGCTCGGCGCCCAGATGGCTCGGCTGGGTCGGCTCGCGCACCGGGTGGTGTGGTGCAACCCGCGCAAGGGGCGGCGCGGCTTCGCGCCGCTCGCCGCCGGGCTGGCCGCCGCGCTGCCGTACGTCGACGACTTCGTCGAGGGGCACAGCCTGGCCGCGCTGGCCCAGCTGGCCGAGGTGGTCGCCGGCAGCGGAGCCGGCGGGAAGGAGCGGCTGCGTGCGTGACATCCTCGGGTCCCTGCGCGCCTGGTACGGCACCGGGCGCCCGGTCGGGCTGGCCACGGTGGTGGGCACCAGCAGCAGCGCGCCGCGGCAACCGGGCGCGGCCATGGCGGTCAGCTCGGACGGGGAGGTGGTCGGCAGCGTCTCCGGCGGGTGCGTCGAGGGCGCCGTCTACGACCTGGCCACCGACGTGCTGGCCGGCTCCGGACCGGTGCTGCAGACCTACGGGTACAGCGACTCGGACGCGTTCGCGGTCGGGCTGACCTGCGGCGGGTCGGTGACCGTGTTCGTGCAGGCGGTGCGGTCGGCCGAGATGCCGCAGCTCGGCGAGGTGCTCGGCGCGGTGGACGCGCACGCGCCGGTGGCGCTGGCCACGGTGATCACCGGTGGTGGGGTCGGCGGCCGGCTGGCGGTCTGGCCGGACCGGACCGCCGGCACGCTCGGCAGCGACGGGCTGGACGCGGCGGTCACCGACGACGCCCGCGGCATGCTGGAGCAGGGCGCCACCGGGCAGCGGCACTACGGCGAGCACGGCGAGCGCCGGCGGGACGAGGTCACCGTGTTCGTCGAGGCGTTCCAGCCGCCGCCGCGGATGCTGGTCTTCGGCGCCATCGACTTCGCCGCCGCGGTGGCGCGGGTCGGGAAGTTCCTCGGCTACCGGGTCACCGTGTGCGACGCCCGCGCGGTGTTCGCCACCGCCCGGCGGTTCCCGGACGCCGACGAGGTCGTGGTGGAGTGGCCGCACCGGTACCTGGCCAGGACCCCGGTGGACGCCCGCACCGTGATCTGCGTGCTCACCCACGACCCGAAGTTCGACGTTCCGCTGCTCGAGGTGGCGCTGCGCACCCCGGCCGGGTACATCGGCGCCATGGGCTCCCGGCGCACCCACGACGACCGGCTGGCCCGGCTGCGGGAGACCGGGCTGACCGACGCGGAGCTGGCCAGGGTGCACTCGCCGATCGGCCTCGACCTCGGCGCCCGCACGCCGGAGGAGACCGCGGTGGCGATCGCCGCCGAGATCGTCGCCGGCCGGTGGGGCGGCAGCGGTCGGCCGCTCGGCGAGACCGCGGGCGCGATCCATCGCCACGACGCGGCCGCCCCGCCCGAGCCGGCCGGCCGGCGGTGAGCCGGCCCGCCGCGCCGGGGCAGGTCGCCGGCCTGGTGCTCGCCGCCGGCGCGGGCGTCCGGATGGGCCGGCCGAAGGCGCTGGTCCGTTACCGCGGCGAGCTGCTGGTCGAGCGGGCCTGCCGGCTGCTGGCCGACGCGGGATGCGACCCGGTGCTCGCGGTGCTCGGCGCCGGCGCGGACGAGGTGCTGGCCACCGCCCGGCTGCCGGCCGGCTCCAGGACGGTGACCAACCCGGACTGGCCGTCCGGGATGGCCTCGTCGCTGCGGACCGGACTGGCCGCCCAGCCACCGGAGGCGGCCGCGGTCGTGGTCACCCTGGTGGACACCCCCGGGGTCGGGGTGTCCGCCGTGCGCCGGCTGGTCGACGCCTGGCGGGCCGGCGCCGCCGCGGCCCAGGCCAGCTACCGCGGCCGCCCGGGACACCCGGTGCTGCTGTCCCGCTCCGTGCTGGCCGAGGTGGCCGCCGCGGCCACCGGCGACCGGGGCGCCGGGGACTGGCTGCGGGCCCACCCCGACGCGGTCGCGCGAGTCCCCTGCGACGGCACCGGGTACCCCTCTGACTTGGATACACCCGACGATCTCGCCGCCGCGCTGGGCGCGGCCGGAGAGGAGTGAGCCGTGCAGCTCGACCATGAGTTCACCGTGCCGGTGCCGATCGACCAGGCGTGGCAGGCGCTGATGGACGTGGAGCGGATTGCCCCGTGCATGCCGGGCGCCGCCGTGACCAAGGTGGAGGGTCAGGACGTCGAGGGCACGGTCAAGGTCAAGGTCGGGCCGATCACCGTGACCTACGGCGGCAGCGCGACATTTCTCGAAGTGGACGACGCGGCGCACCGCGCCGTGATCGAGGCGCACGGGAAGGAGACCCGCGGCGCCGGCACCGCCAGCGCCCGGGTCACCACCCGGCTGCACGAGGACGGCGGGCAGACGAAGGTCACGGTCAGCACCGACCTGTCGGTCACCGGGAAGCCGGCCCAGTTCGGCCGCGGGGTGATGAGCGACGTCGGGGCGAAGCTGCTGGGCCAGTTCGCCGACTGCCTGTCCCACGAGCTCGCCGCGCCGTCCGCCGGAGCAGCGCCGGAGGGCCAGCCGACCCCGGCCGCACCGTCGGCAGCGCCGGCCGCCGCCTCCGACGGTGCGGCCGGGCGGCCGGCGCCCACCTCGGCGCTGGACGCGACCGCGCTGCCGGAGGCGGACACGGCCGCGCCGACGTCCCGGCCGGCCGCCGGCCGCCGGCCGGCCGAGGCGATCGACCTGCTCAGCACCGCCGGCGGCCCGGTGCTCAAGCGGCTCGCCCCGATACTGGCCGCCGCCGCACTGATCGTGCTGGTCGTGACCGTTCTGCGCCGCCGCCGCTGACCCGCGTGGACATGCCGTCCGGGCCAACCCGCCGGTAGCATCGAGAGCACAACGCGGGCCGACGTCGTCCCTGCCACCAACCTGACAGCCGACGACGGGAGCCGCCTTGACTCCGCATACCTCGCCGTTCTCCGCTGTCCCGGCCGCCGCGGGCCTGTACGACCCGGCCTTCGAGCACGACGCCTGCGGGGTCGCGTTCGTGGTGGACGTCCGCGGCCGGCGGACGCACCGGATCGTGCAGCAGGCCCTCGCCGCGCTGCGCAACCTCGACCACCGCGGGGCCGCCGGCGCCGAGCCGAGCTCGGGCGACGGCGCCGGGATCCTCCTCCAGCTCCCGGACCAGCTGCTGCGCGCGGTGGCCGGGGTGCCGCTGCCGCTGCCCGGGGGGTACGCGGCCGGGCTGGCGTTCCTGCCCACCGACCAGGACGAGGCGGCCCGGGCCAGGGCGCTGGTCGCCGAGATCGCCGCCGAGGAACGGCTGGCCGTGCTGGCCTGGCGCGACCTGCCCACCGACCCGACCGGCCTGGGACCCACCGCGCTGTCCGTGATGCCGCGGTTCGGCCAGCTGTTCGTGGCCGCGCCCGACGGCGCCACCGGGATGGACCTCGAGCGCCGGGCGTACTGCCTGCGGAAGCGGGCCGAGCGCGCCGCCCGCGACGCCGACCTCCCGCTTTACCTCCCGTCCCTGTCCGGCCGCACCCTGGTCTACAAGGGCATGCTCACCACGGCCCAGCTCGGCACGTTCTTCCCGGACCTGACCGACCCGCGGGTGACCAGCGCGCTGGCGCTGGTGCACAGCCGGTTCAGCACGAACACGTTCCCGTCCTGGCCGCTGGCCCACCCGTACCGGTTCGTCGCGCACAACGGCGAGATCAACACGATCAAGGGCAACCGGAACTGGATGCGGGCCAGGGAGGCGCTGCTCGACACCGATCTCATCGACGGCGACCTGTCCCGCTTGCTGCCGGTGTGCACCGAGGGGATGTCCGACTCGGCCTCCTTCGACGAGGTGCTCGAGCTGCTGCACCTCGGCGGCCGGTCGCTGCCACACGCGGTGCTGATGATGATCCCGGAGGCCTGGGAGAACCACGCCGAGATGGACCCGGCCCGGCGGGCGTTCTACGAGTACCACGCGGCGCTCATGGAGGCGTGGGACGGCCCGGCCTCGGTGACCTTCACCGACGGCACCCTGATCGGCGCGGTGCTGGACCGCAACGGGCTGCGCCCTGCCCGCTGGTGGCGCACCGCGGACGACCTGGTCGTGCTGGCCAGCGAGACCGGCGTGCTGGACCTGGACCCGGCCTCGATCGTGGCAAAGGGACGGTTGCAGCCGGGCCGGATGTTCCTGGTGGATACGGCGGCCGGACGGGTCGTCACCGACGAGGAGATCAAGGGCGGGCTGGCCGCCGAGCATCCCTACGGCGAGTGGCTGCACGCCGGCATGCTGCACCTGGACACCCTGCCCGGACGGGCGCAGCTGCCCCGGCCGCACGAGGACGTGGTGCGCCGGCAGCGGCTGTTCGGCTACACCGAGGAGGAGCTGCGGGTGCTGCTCGCCCCGATGGCCAGCAGCGGGGCCGAGCCGATCGGCTCGATGGGCAGCGACACCCCGGTCGCCGTGCTCTCCACCCGGCCGCGGCTGCTCTACGACTACTTCAGCCAGCTTTTCGCCCAGGTGACCAACCCGCCGTTGGACGCCATCCGGGAAGAGCTGGTCACCTCGCTGGCGGCGACCATCGGCCCGGACACCAACCTGCTGCGGCCGACCCCGGCCGGCTGCCGCAAGATCGTGCTGCCGTTCCCGGTGCTGGACAACGGCGACCTCGCCAAGATCATGCACATCAACGACGACGGCGACCTGCCCGGCTTCGCCGCCGCGGTGGTGCCGGGCTGGTACGACGTGGACGGTGGCGGGCCGGCGCTGGCCACCGCCCTCGACCGGGTGCGCGCCGAGGTGTCCGCGGCGATCGACGCCGGCGCCCGGATCGTGGTGCTGTCCGACCGGTGCCCGGCGCCGGACGCCGGCGCTGCCCGGGCGCCGATCCCGTCGCTGCTGCTCACCAGCGCGGTGCACCACCACCTGGTGCGCGAGCGCACCCGGACCCGGGTCGGCCTGGTGGTGGAGTCCGGGGACTGCCGGGAGGTCCACCACCTCGCCCTGCTGCTCGGCTACGGCGCCGCCGCGGTGAACCCGTATCTGGCCTTCGAGTCCGTCGAGGACATGGTCGCCGAGGGCCGGCTGCCCGGCCTGGACCCGGCCACCGCGGTCCGCAACTACGTCAAGGCGCTGGGCAAGGGCGTGCTCAAGGTGATGTCGAAGATGGGCATCAGCACGGTCGGCTCGTACACCGGCGCCCAGGTCTTCGAGGCGCTCGGGCTGGCCCACGACGTGGTGGCGGAGTACTTCACCGGCACCACCTCCCGGCTCGGCGGGGTCGGCCTGGACGTGTTGGCCGCCGAGGCCGCCGCTCGGCACCGCTCCGCGCACCCGGACAACCCGGCCCGGCAGGCGCATCGGCGGCTGGATGGCGGCGGGGAGTACCAGTGGCGCCGGGACGGCGAGCTGCACCTGTTCAACCCGGATACCGTGTTCCTGCTGCAGCACGCCACCCGGGCCCGCCGCTACGACGTCTACCAGCAGTACACGTCCACTGTGGACGAGATGTCCCGGCGGGCGGCCACCCTGCGCGGCCTGTTCGGCTTCCGCACCGGGGTCCGCCCGCCGGTGCCGCTGGACCGGGTCGAGCCGGTGTCCGAGATCGTCCGGCGGTTCTCCACCGGGGCGATGTCCTACGGCTCGATCTCGGCCGAGGCGCACGAGACGCTGGCCATCGCGATGAACCGGCTGGGCGGCAAGTCGAACACCGGCGAGGGCGGCGAGGACCCGGCCAGGTTCGTCCCCGACCCGAACGGCGACCTGCGCCGGTCCGCGATCAAGCAGGTCGCAAGTGGACGGTTCGGGGTCACCAGCGAGTACCTGGTGAACGCGGACGACCTGCAGATCAAGATGGCCCAGGGGGCGAAGCCGGGGGAGGGCGGCCAGCTGCCGGGCGGCAAGGTCTACCCGTGGATCGCCCGGACCCGGCACTCCACCCCCGGCGTCGGGCTGATCAGCCCGCCGCCGCACCACGACATCTACTCGATCGAGGACCTGGCCCAGCTGATCCACGACCTGAAGAACGCCAACCCGCAGGCCAGGGTGCACGTCAAGCTGGTGGCCGAGGTCGGTGTCGGCACGGTCGCCGCCGGGGTGGCCAAGGCGCACGCCGACGTGGTGCTCATCTCCGGGCACGACGGCGGCACCGGAGCGGCGCCGCTGACCAGCCTCAAGCACGCCGGGATGCCGTGGGAGCTGGGTCTCGCGGAGACCCAGCAGACGCTGCTGCGCAACCGGCTGCGGGACCGGATCGTGGTGCAGGTGGACGGCCAGATGAAGACCGGCCGGGACGTGCTGGTGGCCGCGCTGCTCGGCGCCGAGGAGTACGGCTTCGCCACCGCGCCGCTGGTGGTCTCCGGCTGCGTGATGATGCGAGTCTGCCACCTGGACACCTGCCCGGTCGGGGTGGCCACCCAGAACCCGGAGCTGCGCAGGCGGTTCACCGGGCGGCCCGAGTTCGTGGTCACCTTCTTCGAGTACGTCGCCGAGGAGGTCCGCGGGCTGCTGGCCGAGCTCGGCTTCCGGTCGCTGGACGAGGCGATCGGGCACGCCGAGCTGCTGGACACCCGGGTCGCCGTCGAGCACTGGAAGGCCGGCGGGCTGGACCTCGCGCCGCTGCTCGAGGTGCCCGCGCTGGCCGGGGCCGGCGCCCGGCGGCAGACCGTGCAGCAGGACCACGGGCTGGCCGCGGCCCTGGACAACACGCTCATCCAGCTCTGCGAGGGCGCGCTGCTGGACGCCTCGCCGCTGACCCTGGAGCTGCCGGTACGCAACGTCAACCGCACCGTCGGCACCATGTTGGGATCGCTGGTGAGCCAGCGGTTCGGCGGAGCCGGGCTGCCGGACGACACGATCGACATCACCTTCACCGGCTCGGCCGGCCAGTCCTTCGGCGCCTTCCTGCCCCGCGGGGTCACCCTGCGGCTGCTCGGCGACGCCAACGACTACCTCGGCAAGGGGCTGTCCGGTGGCCGGATCACACTGCGCCCGGACCGGGGGGCGCCGTTCCCGGCCGAGCAGAACGTGATCGCCGGGAACGTCATCGGCTACGGCGCCACCGGCGGCGAGATCTTCGTCCGGGGCGTCGTCGGGGAGCGCTTCTGCGTGCGCAACTCCGGCGCGACCGCGGTGGTCGAGGGGGTCGGCGACCACGCCTGCGAGTACATGACCGGAGGCACCGTGCTGATCCTCGGTCCGCACGGGCGCAACCTGGCCGCCGGCATGTCCGGCGGCGTCGGCTACGTCCTGGACCTGGCCGCGCACCGGGTCAACGCGGGGATGGTCGACCTCGATCCACTGTCGGGTTCGGACGCCGAGGAGGTGTACGCGCTGCTGGCCCGGCACCGGAACGAGACCGGGTCGACGGTGGCGGACGCGCTGCTGGCCGACTGGCCGGCCGCCGCCCGCCGGTTCGGCAAGGTGATGCCGCGCGACTACAAGCGGGTGCTGGAGGCCAGCCGACTGGCCAGGGCAGCCGGGCGGCCGGAGGAGGAGGCGATCATGGAGGCCGCCGGCGGCTAGGCCTGGCCAGCGCCCGGCGCCGGTGGCCGGTCTGCGACATTTGGCCCGCGCCCGAACGCCTCCCGGCCTAGGGTCCTACCGGTGCCGCCGACCCAACGGCGGCTCAAAGGAGGGCCCCGTGCGAACAAAGTCGTTTGCCGCGGCGGCGTCAGCGGTCATCGCTGCCGCCGCGCTGGCGCTGGTCGGCGCACCCGCCGCCGCCAGCACCGGAACTCAGGCCGCCGCCGGTGCGGCCGCCGCCGGCACTCGGTACGTCGTGCTCGGCGCGGACGGCGTGTCCAGGGCGGACGCGCTGGCCGCCATCGCCCGCGCCGGCGGCCGGGTCGTCGCGGAGAACCGCGACATCCAGACGTTCACGGTCGAGTCGGCCAGCGCCGGCTTCGTCGCCGCGGTCGGCCGGGAGCACGCGCTCGCCGGCGCCGCCCGCGACCAGATGGTCGGCCAGGTGCCGGGTGCGGCCAAGGTCGACGTCAACGCCGAGGTACAGGCGGCGGCCGCGGCGGCCGCGAAGGCGACGGCTGCCGGCCAGACCGCGGCCACGGCCGCCCCGGCGAGCACCGGCGCCGAGCCGCTGGCCGACCTGCAGTGGGACATGCGGATGGTGAAGGCCGACCAGGCCCACCTGACCAACAACGGCGACCGGCGGGTGCTGGTCGGCATCCTCGACTCGGGCATCGACACCTCCAACCCGGACCTCGCCGCGAACACGAACCTGGCGCTGTCCCGCAACTTCGTCACCGACATCCCGCCGCTGGACGGCCCCTGCGAGTTCGCCGGCTGCGTCGACCCGGTCGGCTGGGATGACAACGGGCACGGCTCGCACGTGTCCGGCACCGTCGCCGCGGCGCTCAACGGGGTCGGCACCGCGGGCGTCGCGCCCGGGGTCACCCTGGTCGAGATCCGCGGCGGCCAGGACGCCGGCTTCCTGTTCCTCAACCCGGTGATCACCGCGCTGACCTACGCCGCCGACATCGGCATCGACGTGGTCAACATGTCCTTCTACCTCGACCCGTGGCTGTTCAACTGCACGGCCAACCCGGCGGACAGCCCCGAGGCGCAGGCCGAGCAGCGGGCCATCATCGCCGCCATGACCCGGGCGATGAACTACGCCCACCAGCACAGCGTCACGATGGTCAACTCGCTCGGCAACGAGCACAGCGACCTGGGCAACCCGCCGGTCGACACGTCCAGCCCGGACTACCCGCTCGGCACCGCCTACCCGCGGACCATCGACAACGCCACCTGCCTCGACCTGCCGGTCGAGGGCCCGTACGCGCTGGGCGTGTCCGCGCTCGGCCCGACTGGCCGCAAGGCCGACTACTCCAACTACGGGCTGGAGCAGATCACCGTGTCGGCGCCGGGTGGCTTCTTCCGGGACGGGTTCGGCACGCCGACCTACCGGACGAACGGCAACCTGGTGCTGTCCACGTACTCCAAGGTCAGGCTGCAGGCGCTGGGTCAGGTCGACGCGAACGGCAACATCGTGCCCGGCTTCGAGGGCCTGGTGTTCAAGTCGTGCACGGCCACCGGGCAGTGCGGGTACTACACCTACCTGCAGGGCACCTCGATGGCGGCGCCGCACGCCACCGGGGTGGCCGCGCTGATCGTCGGCCGGTACGGGCACAAGGACAAGCAGCACGGCGGGCTGACCATCGACCCGGACCGGGTGGAGCAGATCCTCACCGACTCGGCGGCAAAGCAGCCCTGCCGGGTCCCGGTGGAGAGCTACCTCAACGAGGGCCGTGACTCGTCGTACGACGCCCCGTGCGTCGGGTCGCTCGGCTTCAACAGCATCTACGGACACGGCATCGTCGACGCGCTTGCGGTTGTCGCCGGCCCGTTCGGAGGCTGACCACACCGGGGCTGACCCCCTGCGGACCACTCCGCAGGGGGTCAGCCCCGCCTACTCTTTGTACGTGACGCGGCGCGCGAAGATCGTCTGCACCATCGGCCCGGCCACGGCCACGCCGGACCGGATCAGGGCGCTGGTCGAGTCCGGGATGGACGTCGCCCGGCTCAACTTCAGCCACGGCCACCGGGCCGATCACGAGCGGGCCTACCAGCTGGTCAGGGAGGCCTCGGACGCCGCGGGGCGCAGCGTCGCGGTGCTGGCCGACCTGCAGGGTCCGAAGATCCGGCTCGGCACCTTCGCCGACGGGCCGGTGGTCTGGCGCACCGGCGAGCGGGTCACCATCACCACCGCGGACGTGCCGGGCAGCCACGACCGGGTGTCCACCACCTACCCGCTGCTCGCCGAGGACGTCCGGCCCGGCGACCGGCTGCTGGTCGACGACGGCAACGTCGCGCTGGTGGTGCTCGAGGTGGACGGCGGCGACGTGCGCTGCGACGTGCTGGAGGGCGGCCCGGTCTCCGACTGCAAGGGCCTGTCGCTGCCCGGGGTCGCGGTCAGCGTGCCGGCGCTGTCCGACAAGGACGCCGAGGACCTTCGGTTCGCGCTCGGGCTGCGGGTCGACCTGGTCGCCCTGTCGTTCGTCCGCTCGCCGGAGGACGTCCAGCTCGTGCACAAGGTCATGGACGGCGAGGGTTGCCGGGTGCCGGTGATCGCCAAGCTGGAGAAGCCGGAGGCGATCGCCAACCTGGACCGGATCGTGGCCGCCTTCGACGGCGCGATGGTGGCCCGCGGCGACCTCGGCGTGGAGCTGCCGCTGGAGCGGGTGCCGCTGGTGCAGAAGCAGGCCATCCAGGTCTGCCGGGAGAACGCCAAGCCGGTGATCGTCGCCACCCAGATGCTGGAGTCCATGATCGAGCATTCCCGGCCGACCAGGGCCGAGGCCTCCGACGTGGCGAACGCGGTGCTGGACGGCGCCGACGCGCTGATGCTGTCCGGGGAGACCAGCGTCGGGCGGTACCCGGTGCAGGCGGTCTCCACCATGGCCCGGATCATCGACTGCGTGGAGAGCGCCAGCACCGCGGTGCCCGAGCTCCGCAAGCTGCCCGACACCAAGCCGAGCGCGCTGGTCAAGGCGGCCAAGGAGATCGGCGAGGTGCTCGGCGCGGCGGCGCTGGTGGCGTTCACCCAGACCGGCGACACGGTGCGCCGGCTGGCCAGGCACCATTCCGCGCTGCCACTGCTGGCCTTCACCCCGGAGCCGAGCGTGCGCGCCCGGCTCGCGCTGACCTGGGGGGTGGAGACGTTCCTCGTGCCCACCGTGCGGCACACCGACGAGATGGTCCGACAGGTCGACCAGTCGATGCTCGAGCATGACCGCGGCAAGGCGGGCGACCTGGTGGTCATCGTCGCCGGAAGCCCGCCGCACACCCCCGGCTCGACGAACCTGATCAGGGTGCACCGGCTCGGCGACCACGATGACCGCGGCTGACTCGGCCCCGGCCGGCCAGCCGCTGGTCGGCGGGCTGATCCGGCTGCTCGACCTGGAGCCGATCGAGGTCGACATCTTCCGCGGGGTCAGCCCGCAGGTCTCCCACCAGCGGGTGTTCGGAGGGCAGGTCGCCGGCCAGGCGCTGGTCGCCGCAGGCCGCACGGTCCCGGCCGACCGCCCGGTGCACTCGCTGCATGCGTACTTCATCCGGCCCGGCGACCCGGCCGTGCCGATCGTCTACCTGGTCGACCGGATCCGGGACGGCCGCTCGTTCACCACTCGCCGGGTGGTCGCCGTCCAGCACGGCAAGGCGATCTTCAACCTGGCCGCCTCGTTCCACCGGGCCGAGCCCGGGCTGGACCACCAGGGCACGATGCCCGCCGTGCCGGACCCGGAGACGCTGCCCACGCTGGTCGAGCGGCACCAGGGCCACGAGGCGGTCGCCGACCGGACGCGGCATGTGACCATGCCGCTCGACCTGCGGTACGTGGCCGACCCGCCGTGGCTGGCCCGTGGCACGCCGCGGCCGGAGCCGCGCAGCCAGGTCTGGATGCGGGCCGCCGGGCGGCTGCCGGACGACCCGCTGCTGCACGTGTGCGCGCTGACCTACGCCAGCGACATGACCCTGCTCGACTCGGTGCTGCTCACCCACGGCCTGGCCTGGGGGATGGACGAGCTCAAGGGCGCCAGCCTGGACCACGCGATGTGGTTCCACCGGCCGTTCCGGGCCGACGAGTGGCTGCTGTACGACTCGGAGAGCCCGTCCGCGTCCGGTGGCCGCGGGCTGGGCACCGGCCGGATCTGGACCCGGGACGGCCGGCACGTGGCGTCGGTGGTGCAGGAGGGGCTGCTGCGGGTCATCGCTGCCCGCAGGCGCGCCTGAGGACGCGCGCGCTCGAGGTTCGCTCCTTCGTCGCTCCTCAGCCGACCCGGGGGCCGACCGCCGGACGACCCGGCAGCAGCTCGTCCGCGGTGGCCCGGATCAGCTGCCAGGCCGCCGCCACGTGCCGCCGCTCGGTGTGGGTGCCGCCGATGGCGAACCGCAGCGTGTGCCGGCCGCGCACCCGGGTGTGGGTGAGGTACGCGCCGCCGCTGGCGTTCACCCGGCGCAGCAGCTCGGCGTTGAGGGCGTCGGCCGCCTCGCCCGACCCGCCGGGTGTCCCGCGCAGCCGAAGGCAGACCAGCGACAGCGGGTGCGGCGCCACCACCTCGAACCGCGGGTCGTCGGCCACCCACCGGGCCAGCTCCTGGGCCAGCGCCAGGTGGCCCCGGATGTGCTCGCGCAGCCCGTCGGCGCCGTACCAGCGCAGCACCGCCCAGAGCTTCAGCGCCCGGAACCGCCGGCCGAGCTGGATCTGCCAGTCCCGGTAGTCGATCACCGCGCCGCTCTCGCTGGCCGCGTTGCGGAGGAACTCGGGCAGCACCGACAGCGCGCCGAGCAGGGCCGAGCGGTCGGCCACCCAGAACCCGTCGCAGTCGAAGTTGGTCAGCAGCCACTTGTGCGGGTTCATCGAGTACGAGTCGGCATGCTCGCCGACGCCCGCGTGGGTCCAGCGCAGCTCGGGGCAGACCGCCGCGGCGCCGGCGTAGGCCGCGTCCACGTGCAGCCAGGCGCCGTGCTCCCGGCACACCGCGCCGATCCGCGGCACCGGGTCGATCGCCGTGGTGGACGTGGTGCCGACGGTGGCGACCACCATCGCCGGGGTCGTCCCGGCGGCGCGGTCCGCGGCGACCGCCGCCTCCAGCCGGTCCGGCCGCATCGCCAGGGTCGCCGGGTCGGCCTCGACCGAGCGCAGCGCGCCATCGCCGAGCCCGGCCATCCGCACCGCCTTGAGCACCGCCGAGTGCGCCTCGACCGAGGCGTAGACCGCGTACCGGCCGCAGCCCACCCCGGTCCGCCCGGCCTCGCCGGCGCTGGCCCGGTGCAGTGCGGCCAGCAGCGCCACCAGCATCGCGGTGGACGCGGTGTCCTGGATCACCCCGCCGCCCCGGCCGGCGGACCGGAACCGATCCGGCAGGCCGAGCAGCTCGGCCAGCCAGTCCATCACCTGCGTCTCCAGCTCGGTGCAGGCCGGCGAGGTGGCCCAGAGCATGCCCTGGACGCCGAGCCCGGAGCAGAGCAGGTCGGCCAGGATCGCCGGGCCTGAGGCGTTCGCCGGGAAGAAGCCGAAAAAGCTCGGGTGCTGCCAGTGCGTGATGCCGGGCAGCAGGATCCGGTCCAGGTCGGCGAGGACGGCCTCGAACGGCTCGCCGCGCTCGGGGGGGTGCTCCGGCAGCGCAGCGCCGACCTGGCCCGGCTCGACCTGGGCGGCGACCGGCAGGCTCTCCACCCGGTCGTGGTAGTCGGCCACCCAGTCCACCACCTGCCGGCCGTAGCGGCGGAACTGCTCGGACGTCATGTGCGTGCTCACCCGGCGACCGTACCCACCCGGCCGGAGCCGCCCGGGCGGTACGCCCGGACACCTGCGGTACCCAGTGCCGACCGCTGGGTACATAGCCAGGTGTCAGCCCGCGCGAGAGGAGCGGACCATGGCGGTACGCGACAAGGTCCGTGGCAAGGCTCAGGCCACCACGGGTCGGGCCAAGAGGCGGGTCGGGCAGGCCACCAACAACGGCCGCCTGGTCCGCCAGGGGTGGGTCCAGCAGGTCAGGGGCAACCTCCGGCAGGCGTTCGAGAAGATCAAGGACGCCTTCCGCCGCTAGCCCCCGAACCCGACATCCGCTGGCCGGCGCCGGGGCCGGGGATACTGGCCTCGGGGGCACGGCTGTGAGGGGGATGTGGCGGGCGAGCGGCATCGGCACGGAGAGCTGACCGCGGCCGGCCGGCATCGGAGCCGGCTGGCCGCGGTGCTGCTGATCACGCTCGGGGTGCTGGTGGCCGAGCTGGTCGGCGCGGTGCTGTCCGGCAGCCTGGTGCTGCTGGCCGACGCCGGGCACCTGGCCACCGACGCGGCCGGTCTCGCGCTGGCCCTGCTGGCCGCCTGGTTCGCCGGCCGGCCGGCAACCCCCCGCCGCACCTTCGGCTACCAGCGCGCCGAGATCCTGGCCGCGGCGGTGAACTCCGCGCTGCTGTTCGGCGCCAGCGGCTACATCCTGGTCCAGGCTGTGCGCCGGCTGATCCAGCCGCCGGAGGTCGGCACCGGGCTGATGATCGCCTTCGGCCTGGTCGCGGTGGCCGGGAACCTGACCTCCCTGCTGCTGCTGCGGGCCGGGCAGGCGGAGAGCCTGAACCTGCGCGGGGCGTTCCTCGAGGTGCTCGCCGACACCGTAGGTGCCGCCGCGGTCGTGGTCGCCGCCCTGGTCGTCGCGCTCACCGGCTTCCGCCGCGCGGACGCCATCGCGGCCGCCGCGGTCGGCCTGCTCATCGTCCCGCGCACGCTGCGGCTGCTCCGGGAGGCGCTGGACGTGCTGCTGGAGGCGACCCCGAAGCACGTCGACCTGGACGACGTCCGCCGGCACCTGCTGGACACCCCCGGCGTGCTGGACGTGCACGACCTGCACGCCTGGACGATCACCTCGGGCCTGCCGGTGCTGTCCGCGCACGTGGTGGTCGCCGACGCGGCCTACGCCGACGGCGGCCGGGTGCTGGACCGGCTGGGCGCCTGCCTGGCCGGCCACTTCGACGTCGAGCACTGCACCTTCCAGCTCGAGCCCACCACGCACGCGGCGCACGAGAGCGGCATCCACCACTGACCCCTGCCGCTGCCCCGATCGACCGGCTTCGGAGCCGGCATCGGCAAAGCCCACTGGCGGGAGCAGGGGATCCGACGAGTGCCCCGGGTGGGATTCGAACCCACACTGGATGGTGTTTGAGACCATCGCCTCTGCCGGTTGGGCTACCGGGGCGGGTGGCGGCCGGTACGAGCGTAGCCCGGGTACGCTTCACGTTCGGTCCGCGACGACGCGTGTCCGACGTTATCCCCGCAGGAGACACCGTGTCCGACATCCCCGCACGCCGGGTCCTCATCGCCGAGGACGAGGCGCTGATCCGGCTGGACCTCAAGGAGATGCTCGAGGAGGAGGGCTACGACGTGGTCGGCGAGGCCGACGACGGCGAGCGGGCGGTCGCGCTGGCCAACCAGCTCCGCCCGGACCTGGTCATCCTGGACGTGAAGATGCCGAGGCTGGACGGGATCGCGGCGGCCGAGCAGATCGCCGGCGAGCGGGTGGCGCCGGTCATCATCCTCACCGCGTTCAGCCAGCGGGACCTGGTCGAGCGGGCCCGTGAGGCGGGCGCGATGGCCTATCTGGTCAAGCCGTTCCAGAAGAAGGACCTGCTGCCGACGATCGAGATGGCTGCGTCCCGGTTCGCCGAGATCGTCGCGCTCGAGCAGGAGGTCAGCGGCCTGCAGGAGCGGCTGGAGGCACGCAAGATCATCGAGCGGGCCAAGGGCGTGCTGATGACCGAGCACAACATGACCGAGCCGGAGGCGTTCCGGTGGATCCAGCGCACCGCGATGGACCGCCGGACCACGATGCGGGTGGTCGCCGAGGCGATCCTGGCCGCCGGCTTCGACCTCACCGCCGCCGACACGGTGCGCTGAGCCGGCCCGGGCGGGCAACCGGCCCGGTCCGCGCCCGTCGGCGGGTGCGGCGGGGTCGCGGTTGCGTTACGACCTGTGGCGTCGTCGCTGCTCTCGTCACGGAGTGCGCTATGTTGCGCGGCACACCGGGTCACGGCAGGGCCGGTCCCGGCGGTACACAACCTGTCCTATGGAGGTTCCGGTGCGTCGCACTCTCCAGGGCCTCGCGGTCGTAGCGGCCGCGTCGACCCTTCTGCTCTCCGGCTGCGGGGGCAAAAACAACAACAGCAACGCAGGCGGGGGAGGCGGGGGTGGTGGACCGGCGACCGTCAAGATCGGCTTCATGGGCGACCTGACCGGTGAGAACGCGGGCATCGTGATCCCGCCCCGGAACGGCGCCCAAATGGCCATCGACGAGTACAACGCCACGAACCCGGCAACCAAGGTCCAACTGGTGCCGTACGACAGCCAGGCGCAGCCCGACCAGGCGGCCAGCCTGGCCCAGCAGGCGATCAAGACCGACAAGGTCGTGGGGATGATCGGCCCGGCCTTCTCCGGCGAGTCCCAGCAGGTCGGCCCGATCCTGGAGGAAGGCCAGATCCCGAGCATCTCGCCCTCGGCCACCAACGTCACGCTCGGCCAGAAGGGCTGGAAGTACTGGCACCGCATCGTGGCCAACGACGGGGCGCAGGGCACCGGCATCGCCAACTACATCGCGGACGGGCTGAAGGCGAAGAACGTCTTCGTCATCCACGACAACCAGGACTACAGCAAGGGCCTGGCCGACATCGTGACCAGCACGCTGAAGAACAAGTCCGTCACGGTCGAGAACGACGTGATCGACCCGCAGGGCTCGGACTACGCCTCGACGGTGAACAAGGTGAAGCCAGCCAAGCCGGACGCGATCTTCTACGGCGGCTACTACGCCCAGGCCGGCCGGCTGCTCAAGCAGCTGCGCCAGGCCGGCGTGACGGCACGCTTCCTGTCCGGCGACGGCTCGCTCGACCCCGGTCTCGCCAAGGGTGCCGGCGGCACCAACGCGGACGGCGCGATCGTCGGCTGTCCTTGCCTGATCGACCCGACCGGCGAGGCCAGCGCGGCGAGCAAGAAGTTCGCGGACGCCTACAAGGCGAAGTTCAGCACCCCTCCATCGATCTACTCGGGCGAGGGCTACGACGCGGCGACCGCCTTCATCGCGGCGATCAAGGCCGGGAACACCGACGCGACGAAGATCAACCAGTACCTGTCGACGATCGACATAGCCGGCGTGACCAAGCAGATCAAGTTCGGGTCGAACGGTGAGCCGGCGGCCGGCGACGTCTACATTTACGAGTTCAAGGGCGGCTCGTACAAGCTGCTCGGCAACACGAAGGAGAACCCGCCGCCGCGCTAGTACGGCGGCGGCAACCGTACGGCACGGCCCACAAGGCGCAGGAGCGGGAGCGCGCCGGCGCTCCCGCTCCGGTCACGAAGGCGGACCACCTGTGCTGCACAACCTCATCAACCAGTTCTGGCCGGCCACCGTCGACGGCCTCTCGCTCGGCGCCATCTACGCGCTCGTGGCGCTCGGCTACACGATGGTCTACGGGGTGTTGCGACTGATCAATTTCGCGCACTCCGAAGTCTTCATGATCGGCACCGTGGCCGCCCTGTGGGTGCTGACCGAGATCGGCGTGTCGAGCCCACTCGGCGGCTTCGGCCTGATCGGCATGCTGGTACTGCTCGCGGTCGTCGGCATGGTCGTCTCCGGTGGCGCCGCGGTGACGCTGGAGTTCGTGGCCTACCGGCCGCTGCGCAAGCGGGGCGCCTCCCGGCTCGCCGCGCTGATCTCGGCCATCGGCGCCTCGCTGTTCCTGCAGCAACTGTTCGCCCTGCTGGTGATCCCGAAGCTGTTCCACCGGTCGAAGGCCGGCGGCCACCTGCCGGTGCAGGCGCCGAACTGGGTGCAGCTGAGCGACGTCTTCTCCATCGGCGACTTCGTCGTCCGCAACGACAAGCTGCTCGTCGTGGTCGGCGCGGTGCTGATGATGGTGGCGCTGGACCAGTTCGTGAGCCGGACAAAGCTCGGCCGGGGGATCCGGGCGACCGCGCAGGAGCCTGAGACGGCGGTGCTGATGGGGGTCAACATCGACCGCATCGTGACCGCGACGTTCGCCATCGGCGGCGCGATGGCCGGTGTCGCCGGGGCGCTGTACCTGATGCGGTTCGGGGAGACGAACTTCTTCGTCGGGTTCCTGCTCGGCATCAAGGCGTTCACCGCCGCGGTGCTCGGCGGGATCGGCAACCTGCGGGGCGCGCTGGTCGGCGGCTTCGTGCTCGGGCTGATCGAGATGTACGGGTCGGCCTTCTTCGGATCGGAATGGCAGCACGTGGTCGCCTTCACCGTCCTGGTCCTGGTCCTGATGTTCCGCCCCACCGGCATCCTCGGTGAGTCCCTCCAGCGAGCGCGCGCATGAACGGAAACCGAAACGACACCCTCGGCCCGCTGACCAGCGCCCGCAGCGGTGTCACCGGCGGCCTCGAACGAGTCCGCGAGTGGTGGGCGAGGGCACCGCGGCCGGCCCGCTGGCTGGTCTACCTGGCCCTGGTCGCCATCGCCCTGGTGCTGCCGAACCAGTCGATCGGCAGCTTCATGACGCCGCGCAGCGACTGGCCCACGGTGCTGTTCTACCCGATCGGGATCTACATCCTGCTCGCCATCGGGCTGAACGTCGTGGTCGGGCAGGCCGGCCTGCTCGACCTGGGCTACGTCGCGTTCTTCGCCATCGGCGGCTACATGATGGCGGTGCTCGGCACGAAGTTCGGCTGGGACTTCTGGGAGATCCTGCTGGTGGGCGTGCTGGCGTCGGCGGTCTCCGGGCTCATCCTGGGCGCTCCGACGCTGCGGCTGCGCGGGGACTACCTCGCCATCGTGACCCTGGGTTTCGGGGAGATCGTCCGGATCACCGCGCAGAACACCGACTACATCGGCGGCCCGCGCGGCATCGCCGGGATCCCGCACCCGCCGAGCTTCAGCAACGTCGAGATCTTCGGCGTGAAGCCGTTCAAGTACGGCGTGCTGGACCCGCGGCCGTACTACTACCTGCTGGTCGTCGTGATCGTGATCACGATCATCTTCGCCAAGCGGCTGGAGAACAGCCGGGTCGGCCGGGCCTGGGCGGCGATCCGGGAGGACGAGGACGCGGCCGAGCTCATGGGCGTGCCCACGTTCCGGTTCAAGCTGGCCGCGTTCGCGATCGGTGCCGCGATCGGCGGAGCGGCCGGCGTGGTCTGGTCGGCCAAGGTGATCTCGATCATCCCGAACAACTTCCCGTTCATCCTGTCGGCGACCATCCTCGCCGCGGTCGTGCTCGGCGGCTCCGGGAACATCCCGGGCGTCATGCTGGGCGCGTTCCTGATCGGCTGGCTGCCGGAACGGTTCCGGGAGCTGCAGGACTACCGGGTGCTGGCGTTCGGCGCCGTGCTGGTGCTGATGATGGCGCTGCGCCCGGAGGGCCTGCTGCCGTCCCGGCGGCGCAAGGCCGAGTTCGCCGAGGGCGGCGGTGGGATGGGCAGCCTCGGCGCCGAGGTGGGCGCCGCGCAGGTTGCCGCGTCGGCCGGAGTGACCAGTGAGTGAGCCGAGGACCGACCCGCCGGTCGCCGGTTCCGACGCCGACCGGGCGCTGCTCGAGCTCCGCGGGCTGACCATGCGGTTCGGCGGCGTGGTCGCCCTGAACGACATCGACCTGGCGGTCGCCGTCGGCGAGATCTTCGCGCTGATCGGCCCGAACGGCGCGGGCAAGACCACCGTCTTCAACGTGGTGACCGGCGTCTACCAGCCGAGCGAGGGCATGGTGCGCTTCGGCGGCGAGCGGATCGACGGCAAGAAGCGGTTCACCGTGACCAAGCTCGGACTGGCCAGGACCTTCCAGAACGTTCGGCTGTTCCACAACATGTCCGCACTGGAGAACGTCATGGTCGGCACCGACGCCCACCACCGGACCGGGCTGGCCGGCGCTGCGCTCGGGCTGCCCTGGCACCGGCGCGAGGAGCGCGACGGCCGGGCCAGGGCGCAGGAGCTGCTGGAGTTCGTCGGCATCCCGACCCGGCGGGACGAGGCGGCGAAGAACCTGCCGTACGGCGACCAGCGCCGGCTGGAGATCGCCCGGGCCCTGGGCACCGACCCCAAGCTGCTGCTGCTGGACGAGCCGGCGGCCGGCATGAACCCGGCCGAGAAGCAGTCCCTGCAGGAGCTCATCCAGAAGATCCGGAACTCCGGCCGCACGGTGCTGCTGATCGAGCACGACATGAGCGTGGTGATGGGCATCAGCGACCGGATCGCGGTGCTGGACTTCGGCGAGAAGATCGCCGAAGGCCTGCCCGTCGAGGTGCAGAACGACCGACGGGTCGTCGAAGCGTACCTGGGGGCGCCGGCCGATGCTTCTTGAACTCGAGGACGTGCACGTCCACTACGGGAAGATCGAGGCCCTCCGGGGCATCTCGATCACCGTCGACGAGGGCGAGATCGTCACCCTGATCGGGGCGAACGGCGCCGGCAAGAGCACCACCCTGAAGACGATCTCCGGGCTGCGCGGGGTCTCCCGCGGCCGGCTCCGGTTCGGCGGGCAGGTGATCACGAAGATGCCCGGGCACAAGCGGGTGCTCGCCGGCATCGGCCAGGCCCCGGAGGGCCGGGGCATCTTCCCCGGGATGACCGTCGAGGAAAACCTCTACATGGGGGCGTACGCCCGTAAGGGCGACCTCTCCGGTGAGCTGGCCGAGGTGTACGAGCTCTTCCCGCGGCTGGCCGAGCGCAAGCGCCAGGCCGGCGGCACCATGTCCGGCGGGGAGCAGCAGATGCTGGCCATCGGCCGGGCGCTGATGGCCAAGCCGAAGGTGCTGCTGCTGGACGAGCCGTCGATGGGCCTGGCGCCGATGCTGGTCAAGCAGATCTTCTCGATCATCGAGGAGATCAACCGGCGCGGGACCACGGTCCTGCTGGTCGAGCAGAACGCGCAGCAGGCCCTGCAGATCGGACATCGCGCGTACGTGCTGGAGACCGGCCGGATCGTGAAGAGCGCACCGGCGCGGGACCTGCTGGACGACCCCGACGTGAAGGCGGCCTACCTCGGCGGCGGGCACGGGCCGGACGCCCGTGGCGGGGACGGTCGGCACCGGCGAGGCTGACGCCTCCGACCAGGCCCTACCGATCTGGCCCTACCGGTCAGGCCCCGCCGGTCAGGCCCGGTCAGGTGGACGGCAGTGGGATCTGGACGGCCGGGTCGAGGTCGGTCAGCCGCAGCAGTCGCAGCTTCGAGCCCTTCGGCACGTCGTAGTACATGTCGAACTGGACGCCGTCCTGCGCGCCGAGCTCGATCGACTCCGGCTGCCGCTTGATCACCATCGTCTGCCAGTCCGGGGGGTGCGCCGCGCCGCCCGCGGTGACCAGCACGATGTGGGCGAGGGTGAGGAACACGAAGCTGCGCGAGTCGTTCTGCACCGAGACCCGCAGCCGGTCGAACTCCCCGCGCGGCGCGAAGTCCGCGTGGGTACCGGCCAGCAGCGGCATGTGCGCCCGCACCCCGATCACCGCGACCTTGACCTGGCCGCTGACCGCGGTGGCCCCGGCCACCGGGGTCTCCGACAGCCGCACCGGCCGCGGCGGCAGCGGGTAGGTCGGCGACGCCGCCGGCGGCACCGGCCCGGACCCGTGTGAACACCCGGCCAGCACAATGGCCAGCACCGTCACCAGGGTCGCGGATCGGCACCGCACAATCGGAACGCTACCTGGGACCGGAAAGCACAAGGGCCGACCCGGGGGCTTTTGGTGCCGTCCCGCGCCTCCGCATCGCGGGACGTTCTCTACTCAGCGCTCCGGGCCGGCCGGGCATGGACAGTAGGGCAGTCCGAGCGTGCCGTCAAACCCCTCGTCGGCCGTCCTGTCGTACCCCGACCCTAGACTGCCGGACGTGACCGACGCCCCCCGGCTGCTCCTGCTCGACGGCCACTCGCTGGCCTACCGGGCGTTCTTCGCGCTGCCCGTCGAAAACTTCAATACGATCACCGGACAGCCGACCAACGCGGTGTACGGGTTCACCGCGATGTTGATCAACCAGTTGCGCGACGAGCATCCCACCCATGTCGGGGTCGCCTTCGACGTAGGCCGCAAGACGTTCCGGAACGAGACGTACGCGGAGTACAAGGCGGGCCGGTCCGAGACGCCTGCCCCGTTCCGCGGGCAGCTCAGCCTGATCCAGGAGGTGCTCGGGGCGCTGCGCATCCCGATGGTCTCGGTGGAGGGGTACGAGGCCGACGACGTGATCGCCACACTGGCCACCCAGGCCGAGGCGCTGGGCATGGCTGTGCTGATCGGCACCGGCGACCGGGACGCGATCCAGCTGGTGAACGAGCACGTCACGGTGCTCTACCCGCGGCGCGGGGTGTCCGAGCTGGTCCGGTTCACCCCGGAGGAGGTGCAGGCGCGCTACGGGCTGACCCCGGCGCAGTACCCGGACTTTGCCGCGCTGCGCGGCGACCCGAGCGACAACCTGCCCAGCATCCCGGGAGTGGGGGAGAAGACCGCGGCGAAGTGGGTGCGCGACTTCGGCTCGCTGGACGAGTTGGTGCACCGGGTGGACGAGGTCAAGGGCAAGGCGGGGGACGCGCTGCGGGCGCACCTGGCCGACGTGATCCGCAACCGGCAGCTCACCGAGCTGGTCCGCGACGTCCCGATGCCGATCGGCCCGGCCGAGCTGCGGCTCGGCCAGTGGGACCGGGACGAGGTGCACAAGCTGTTCGACAACCTGGAGTTCCGGGTGCTGCGGGAGCGGCTGTTCCAGACCCTGACCGCGGTCGAGCCGGAGGCGGACGAGGGCTTCGACGTCGAGGGCCGGGTGCTCGGCCCGGACGATGTCGGCGGCTGGCTGGAGGAGAACGCCCGGTCCGGACGCCGGGTCGGGGTCAGCGTGCGGGGCACCTGGGGTCGCGGCGGCGGCGTGGTGACCGGGGTCGCGCTGGCGGTGGAGGGCGGCAAGGGGGCGTACGTCTCCGCCGAGGAGCTCACCGACGCCGACGAGCGGGCGCTGGTCGACTGGCTGACCGACGAGTCGGCGCCGAAGGCGATGCACGACCTGAAGGGGCCGCTGCTGGCCCTGCACGCGCGCGGCTGGGACGTCGCCGGGGTCACCAGCGACACGGCGATGGCCGCCTACCTGGCGCTGCCCGGGCAGCGCACCTTCGACCTGGGCGACCTGGTGCTGCGCTACCTGCGCCGGGAGCTGCGGGCGGAGTCGGCCGAGGCGGAGACCGGGCAGCTGTCCCTGGACGGCGGCGAGGACGAGGCGGACGCGGCGATCGGGCAGACCGAGGCGGTGCGGGCCAGGGCGATCGCCGACCTGGCCCGGGCGCTGGACGACGACGTCGACCGGCGCGGGTCCGGGGCGCTGCTGCGCGACGTCGAGCTGCCGCTGACGTTCGTGCTGGCCCGGATGGAGGAGGCCGGGGTCGGCGCCGACCTGGATTACCTGATCGGCCTGCAGGCCGAGTTCGCCGCCCAGGTCAAGGCGGTCGAGCAGGATGCGTACGGCAGCGTCGGCCGGGAGTTCAACCTCGGCTCGCCGAAGCAGCTGCAGCAGATCCTGTTCGACGAGCTCAAGCTGCCCAAGACGAAGCGGATCAAGACCGGCTACACCACCGACGCCGACGCCCTGTTCTGGCTGTCCGAGCAGGCTCCGGACGTGCCGCTGCTCGGCCACCTGCTCCGGCACCGGGACGTGTCCCGGCTGAAGACGGTGGTCGACTCGCTGATCCCGATGGTCGACGAGCGCGGCCGGATCCACACCACGTTCAGCCAGATCATCGCGGCCACCGGCCGGCTGTCCAGCCAGGACCCGAACCTGCAGAACATCCCGATCCGCACTGCCGAGGGTCGCCGGATCCGCCGCGCGTTCGTGGTTGGCGACGGGTTCGAGGCGCTGATGACGGCCGACTACAGCCAGATCGAGATGCGGATCATGGCGACGCTGTCCGAGGACGCCGGGCTGATCGAGGCGTTCGAGTCCGGGGAGGACCTGCACACCTTCGTCGCCTCCCGGGCGTTCAACCTGCCGCCCGAGCAGATCGACCCGGAGCTGCGCCGGCGGATCAAGGCGATGTCGTTCGGCCTGGCCTACGGGCTGTCCGCGTTCGGTCTGGCCCAGCAGCTGCGGATCAGCGCGGACGAGGCCCGCGAGCAGATGGACGCGTACTTCGAGCGGTTCGGCGGAGTGCGCGACTACCTGCGGGGCGTGGTCGACCAGGCCCGCCGGGACGGCTACACCGAGACGATCCTGGGCCGCCGGCGTTACCTGCCCGATCTGACCAGCGACAACCGGCAGCGCCGGGAGATGGCCGAGCGGATGGCGCTGAACGCGCCGATCCAGGGCTCGGCCGCGGACATCATCAAGGTCGCGATGCTCAACGTGGATCGGGCGCTGCTGGCAACCGGGATGCGGTCCAGGATGCTGCTGCAGGTGCACGACGAGTTGGTGCTGGAGGTGGCGCCCGGCGAGCGGGACGCGCTCGAGGAGCTGGTCCGTCGGGAGATGGGCGGGGCGTACCGGCTGGCCGTCCCGCTGGACGTGTCCATCGGGGTCGGCCGCACCTGGGACGACGCCGGCCACTGACGAGGCCGCCGACGAGTCGCTGACGAGGTCGCCGACGAAGGCTGCGGACGCCAACCACGAGGGGACGCGGGAGCATCAGGTGCCAGAGCAGGACACGCACGAGGGCGACGCCCCGAAGCAGGCGCCGCCGGCGCCCCGACGGGCCGACCCACAGCCGGGTACCCCAGGCACCCGAGAGGCCGGCAGCCCGGATCAGGACGCGCCGGAGCCGGGTGCGCAGGAGCGGGGTGCCCGGGAGCCGGGCGGCCCGGAGCCGGGTGCCCAGGAGCCGGGCGGCCCGGAGTCCGGTGTGCCGGGGCGGGGTGCGCCGAAGCCGGGAGCCGACCCGGCCGCCACCCCGGACAGCCCGGCTTGGCGATCCGACCTGGCGGTGCGCGAGCCAGCGCGATACGCACGGGGCCGGCCCGAGCCCGGCCGGCCCGAGCCCGGCCGGCCCGAGCCCGCCCCGGCCGGCTACTCCGGCTGGACGCCGCCGCCCGGGGGCCGGGACCGCCGCCCGGACGACCGCCCGCCGTCGCCCGCCGCGGTGCCGCCGGCCGCGCCGGCGGACCGATCGGTGGGCACCCGGATCTGCTTCCTGCTGGCCGCGCTGCTGCTGGTGCTGGCCGGCTACCTGCTGCTCGCCCCGCTGGAGCGGCCGAGCAGCCAGGGGCCGCCGTTCGGCTGCGGCACCGCGCTGCACCCGCCGTCGGACAGCTTCGCCCGGGCGGTGTGCGGCGGGCTCAACCGCCAGCACGCGATGCAGTCCGGCGCGGTCGCCGCCGGCGCGGTCGTGCTGGCCGGCGGCGGGCTGCTGGCGTTCGGACCGATCCGGCGCCGGCGCGGCCGGTGGCGGCGGCTGCGCCCGGGCGAGTGGGTGACCGGGGCGCCGGTCGACGACCGCTGACCGACGACCATACCGGAGGGTCTGCACGATGGACACCGCAGCGTTCGCGGCCGCCCTGGACGGGATGTTCGACGGGCCGCTGGCCGACGGCGTCCCGCGGGATGCCCGGTTCGCCGCGGTGGCCGCGGAGGTGCCGGGCTTCACCACCCCGGCCGAGCTGGCCGTGCTCAACCTGGCCGCCCGGATGCTGCCGGCCGGCGAGGCCTACCTGGAGGTCGGCACGTTCAAGGGCCGCTCGCTGTGCGGGACGCTGCTGGACGCGCCCGACCGCAGCTACCTGGCGGTGGAGAACTTCCAGGAGTTCGGCATGGTCGCCGGCTCCTCCCGGGCCGAGCTGGCCCGGCACCTGGACCGGTACGTGGCCGGTCACCGGCTCGTCCTGCACGACGCGGACTGCTTCCGGCTGCTGGCCCGCCCGGACCCGGTGCCCGAGCCCGTCGGGGTGTACTTCTACGACCGCCGGCACCCCGGCTGGACTGAGCTCCGGGACATCCGCGCACCCCGCGACCACGACTCGAGGTGGGCCAACGGGATGCTGCTGCTGGCCTATCGGCGGCCGCCCGGCGCCGCCCACCGGATGACCGGCGACGTCCGCTGGCGCCGGGCCGTCCAGGTGCACCTCCGGGCACCGGCCACCGCGCTGGTGTGGCGGTCGCTGCACCGGCTCCCGTGGCTGGTGCCGCTCGCCAAGCGGCTGGTGCCCAAGCGGTCCCGCACCGTGCCGGCCGGAGTTGGCGCCGACGGCTCAACGGCCGGCGTGGACCTCGTCGGTGACGAGCGGTGAGCCGGGCACCGGCTGCCCGGCGGCCGGCCCGCGGCGCAGGTCGAGCGCCACGCCGCCGACCACTAGCAGGCCGGTGGCCACCAGGCACACGGTCAGGATCGACCCCGGGGACTGGTGCGGACCGAACGCGATCGCGGCCGCCTCGCCGGCCGCGACGAGCCACAGCAGCCGGCCCGGGCCCGGGTCACCGGCGGCGACCGCGGCGAGCAGGGCGAGCTGGACCAGCGCCCACAGGGTGCCGAGGACCGCGAACGGGACGACCAGCCGGGCCGCGCCCGCGTACTGCTCGTTCCCGCCGGACACGGTCTCGATGACCGGCCCGCCGGCGACCGCCGCGACCAGCACGCAGCACCCGCCGACCGCGGCGGTCACCAGCGCCGCACGGAGCAGCAACCCCCGCTGGTGACCGCCCCTGGCCAGCCGGGTGAAGACGACCGTCGGCACGAACTGGGCACCCCACAGGCAGACCTTGGCGAACAGCGAGGCGAGCGCGTACCTGCCGGACACCTCGCGGGGCAGGTAGTGCCGGGCCAGCAGCAGGTCCAGGTTGGACAGCACGACGATCCCGGCGATCGCGGAGCAGGACCTGGCCAGGTCACCGAACAGGGCACCGGCGCGCACCGTGCCCGGCTGCCGCCAGGAGCTCGGCCCGGACAGCCAGAAGACCAGGCCGCAGGTGACCAGCGTGCCGAGCGCCAGCGCGGCCATCGCGCCGGCCACCGAGAACCCGGCCAGCCCGCTGAGCAGGCCGGCGCAGAACCGCCCGAGCGCGAGCGCGACCTGGGCCACCGCGAACGCGGCGTACCGCTCATGCCCGAGCAGGCTGCCGAGCAGCGCCCCGGAGACGGTGAACGGGACCAGCATGACGCCGAGCCAGACCACCGGCCAGGCGCTGCCCAGGTGGAAGAAGCCGGCCGCGGCCGGGGCGAGCGCCACGGCGAGCACAGCAAGCGCGGCACCGACCGCGGCGGACAGCCGGAGGCCGGCCGGCTCGTTCCAGCCCGGCCCGAGCCGCCGCACCGCGGTGCCCCTGGCCAGCACGTACTGCAGGCCGCCCGCCGGGATCGCGCCGATCAGCCCGGCGCCGAGCAGGGTCCCGATCGCGCCGTACTCGGCCGGTCCGAAGCCGCGGGCGAACACCACCGTGAGCCCGTAGCCGAGCGCGTTGGCCAGCACGGACGCGACGCCGAGCAGGACGCCGCCGCGGGCCAGTGAGGCGCCGCGGCGCCGGCCGTCCACGGTCATGCGCCGCCCACCGCCTCAGCCCGCTCCCACCGGCCCGATGCCGGGTCCTTGCCGGCAGCCTAACTCCGCCACCGCGCCGAGTCTGGCCGGTCGGCGGGACACCCCGTCGGTAGGGTGGCGACGATGGCGGCCCGGCCAACCCCGCACGGTGACCGGCGGCGGGTCAGACGACCGGCGGTGAGGACGACGCGATGACTGCGGACGCTGACCTCGGCGGCCCCCTGCGGCCCGCGGCGCCGCCGGACCTGCCCGCGGACGACACCGTGCAGGCGCCGGAGCCTCGCCGGCAACCCGGGCCGGCGGCCGGAGCAGGCGGCGGGTCCGACCCGCCGTGGCGACGGCTGGCCGGGTGGCTGACCCCCACCCGCAGCGTGCTGCTCTGCCTGTGGATGCTGCTGGCCGCGGCGGTGCTGGCCAACTCGCCCCGGTCGTTCGCCGTGGACACCAAGCCCGAGCTGTACTTCGCGCCGTGGCGGAGCGCTGCCGCCTACCTGTCGGCCTGGCAGGCCAACCCGCAGCTCGGCGTGCCGAACTTCAACGTCGGCCTGGCCCCGGTGGCGGCCGCGGTGGGGCTGATCCAGGCACTCGGGGTGACCCCGGCGCTGTCCGTGCGGGTGCTGCGGCTGCTGCTGCTCGGGCTCGGCGGGTGGGGCGCGTCCCGGTTGTACCGGGAGCTGCGGCCGAACGTGGAGCGGGGCGACGTCGGGCCGCTGGTCGCCGGCGTCGCGTTCGTGGCCAACCCGTACGTGGTGGTGGCCGGCGCCACCCAGGCGGCCCTGCTGCCCTGGGCGCTGCTGCCCTGGCAGCTGATCTGCCTGGTCCGCGCGCTGCGCGAGCCGGCCGGCTGGCGCTCGCCGCGCGGCTGGCGCTGGCCGGCCGGGTTCGCGCTCACCTTCTTCGCGATGAGCGGCACGAACGCCGGCGTGGTGCCGCTGCTGCAACTGCTGGCCGTGCCGGTGATCGTGCTGCTGCTCCGCCGGCCCGGCCGGGCGGCCTGGTCGCAGGCGCTCCGCGGGCTCGCCCGGTGCGCGGCGCTGGTGCTGGTCGTGTCGGCCTACTGGCTGCTCCCCTCGGTGCTGGCGGCCGGCGCCGGCAACCTGGTGGTGGACAACTCGGAGACGCTGGGAAGCATCTTCGGCGCGTCCTCGTCCGCCGAGGTGCTGCGCGGGCTCGGCCTGTGGCCGCTGTACGGCAGCGGGGCCGGCGGGCCGTGGCTGCCGCAGTACGGCGGCTACCTGCACAACCCGGTGGTGGTCGGGCTGAGCTTCGGGCTGCCGGTGCTCGCCGCGGCCGCCACCCTGCTGACCCGCGGGCTGGTCCGGCGGCTCGGGCTGGCGCTGGTCGCGGCCTGTGTCCCGATCATGGTGGGGCTGTTCCCGCCGTCCGCGCCGAGCCCGTTCGGCCGGCTGCTGCGCTGGGTCTTCGAGCACGTGCCGGCGGCCGGCGCCTTCCGGACCACGAACAAGATCGGAGCGGTGCTCGTCCTCGGCATCGCCCTGCTGGTCGCCGCCGGCGCGGTCGCGGTGGCCCAGCGCACCCGGGGCCGGCTGCGGCTGGCCGCGACCCTGGGGCTCGTCGTGACGCTCGCCGCCGGCACCGCGCCGGCCTGGACCGGCCGGCTTTACGTCAGCACGGTCGACCTGCCGGCCTACTGGGCCGCGGCGGCCGGCGACCTGAACGCCGGCCCGAAGGACGAGCGGGTGTGGTTCGTTCCCGGCGAGGCGCAGTCCTCCTACCGCTGGTCCCAGGACCGGCCGGACGACCTGTCCACCTCGGTGCTGTCCCGCCCGTCGCTGGTGCGCACGGTGATCCCGGTCACCTCGCCCGCCGCGGCGAACCTGCTCGCCGCCACCGACGTCCAGCTCAACGAGGGCACCCTGGCGCCGGGGGCGCTGTCCGCCACCGCGCGCTACCTCGGCGTCGGTGACCTGCTGCTGCGCAACGACGTCGTGTGGGAGGACTCGGCGGGCGGCCGGCCGCAGCTGATCCAGGACGAGGTCAACGCGGACGCCGGGCTGCTGCCGGAGGGCAACCACGGCGCACCGGGCCAGAACACCATCTCCTCCCGGTACCCGCCGACCTCGTCGTTCGAGGCGAGCCTGCCGCCGCTGCAGCGGTACGGGGTGGACCGGGCCAGGCCGATCACCCGGCTCGAGCCGGCGTCCGGCACCGTGCTGGTGGACGGCGACGGCTTCGCGGTGGCCCCGCTGGTGGCCGCCGGCCTGCTCGCCGGCAACCCGCCGTTCCGCTACCTCGCCGACCTCACCCCGGCCGAGCTCGGCTCGCTGCTGGTCGACGACGTCGTCGGGTCCGGCCGGATCGTGCTGACCGACACCAACCGCCGGCGCACCGCGGTCAGCGGCCGGCTGGCCGGCAGCCAGGGACCGCTGCTGCCGGCCGGCGAGGACCCCGGCCCGACCCGGGCGCTGTCCAGGCCCGACGCGCAAACGGTGCTGCGGGTCGAAGGCGGCCGGGCCGCCGCCACCCAGGTCGGGTCCGCCTTCGGCACGCTGGCCTCGGCGGCCGCGGAGAACGCGGTGGACGGCGACCCGGGCACCGCCTGGCGGTTCGGCGACTTCCAGCACGCGGTCGGCCAGACGCTCACCATTCGTACCGACGGCGACCGGACCGTGTCCAGCGTCCGGGTCAAGGTCAGCCGGACCGCCGGGGTGTCGATCAGCCGGCTGCGGGTCGCGGCCGGCGGGGCGAGCCGCGAGGCCGACGTCGACCCGTCCGGCATCGCCGAGGTCGGCTTCGACCCGCCGGTGCGGACGGACACCGTCCGGGTGACCGTGACGGCCACCCGCGGCTCCGGCTTCAACCTGGTCGGCATCGACGAGGTGGAGATCCCGGGCGTGCGGCTGGCCCGGGTGGCCCGGCTGCCGGAGACCGCCGCCCGGCTCGTCCGGGGGCTGGACGCCGGCGGCCGGGCCGCGCTGGACCGGATCCCGGTCGACCTGGTGCTCACCCGGGTGCGGGGCACCGGGCTGCCCGGCGACGACGAGGAGTCCGGGCTGGCCAGGGACCTCGACCTGCCGGTGGACCGCCGCTACCGGGTGTACGGGCTGATCAAGCCCGGCACCCTGAGCGAGCGTGACCTGGACACGCTGGCCGGGGCCGGCGCAGGGGTCTCGGCGACCTCGACATCGCGCGCCTTCGACCTGCCGACCCTGCGCGCCTCGCAGGCGGTCGACGGCGACCGGAGCACGGCCTGGGTGCCGGGCGCGCCGGTGGTGGGGCAGTCGCTGACCCTCCGGGCACCGGCCCGGGTCATCGACCACGTGGACGTCACCCAGCTCGACCCGCTCGGCCGTCGGCCGGCCGACTGGGCCACCCGGGTGCTGGTCGGCGTCGACGGCCGGACAAGGGTCGCCGCGCTGGGGCCGGGCACCACCCGGCTGCCGCTGGCCGCCGGCCCGGCCAGCACGCTGACGCTGACCATCCTCGCCACCCGCAGCGGCGCGCCCACCGGCACGGTGCGGCTGTCCGAGGTGGACTTCGGCGGCGCCCGGATCGGGTTCGACCGGCGGCGGGCCGCCGCCGCGTGCGTCGCCGTCGGCGTGCTGGACGGGCAGCCGCTGCGGATGCGGCCGGTGCAGCCGGTGACCGGCCCGGGTCCCGCGGTCTGGGCCGGCTGCGCGCGGGTGCCGCTGGCCGCCGGACCCCATACGGTCCGGCCGGTTCCCCTGTGGACCGCCGACGAGCTGGTCTTTCGGGACCCGCGCGGCGACACCGCCGGCGCCACCGGCCCCGCCGGTGGCCGGCCGGCCGCGCCGCCGGCCGAGGTGCGGTCCGGCCGCGGCCCGGCCATGACGGTGCGGGTGCGGTCCGCGGACGCGCCCTACTACCTGGTCACCGGGCAGGCCTACGACGCCCGGTGGCGGGCCACCCTGGACGGCCGCGACCTCGGCCCGCCGGTCCTGGTCGACGGCTACTCGACCGGCTGGCGGGTGACCGAGCCGGGCCCGCACGCGCTCCGGGTCGAGTACCGGCCGCAGCGGGTCACCGACGCGGCTCTCGTCGCCTCCGGCCTCGGGGTGCTCGGCTGCCTGGCGTTGCTGCTGCGCGCGCCGCCACCGGGCCCGGGCCCCGGCGGGCGCCGGGTCGGCGACCAGGCCCGGCGCAGGTGGCCGTGGACCGGCCGGACCGCGGCGGCCGGCTCGGTGCTGGCCTGGGCCGGCGTGGTGGCTCTCGGCTGGCTGGCTGGCGGCCTGCTGCTGGCCACCGTGGCGCTCGGGGTCGCCGGCTGGCACCTGGTGCGCAGCCCGGCGCCGGGTACCGTGCTGCTCGGCGGGCTGGCCGCGCTGCTGGCCGTGCCGGTCGCCTGGCTGGCGTTCCGGCCGGACCTCGGCGGGCTGCTGAGCGCCCGGCTCGTGCAGGACAACCAGTGGCCGCACCGGCTCGCCGCGGTCGGCCTGCTGCTGCTGGCGATCGGGGTGGCGCGGGCCGAGCGCGCGGCAGCGGCACCGGAGGGGGAGGCGGAGGGGTGACCGACCCGCTCGTCACCGTGGTGGTGCCCACCCGGGACGTGATCCGCACGATCCGCGCCTGCCTCGCCTCGATCCGGGCCCAGGACTACCCGGCGGTGCAGCTGGTCGTGGTCGACAACGCGAGCACCGACGGGACCTTCGAGGTCGCCGCCGCGCTGGCCGACATCGCCGTCCGCGGCGGGCCGGAGCGCAGCGCGCAGCGCAACCGCGGCGTCGAGCTGGCCAGCGGCGACTGGGTGCTCTGGATCGACTCCGACATGGTGCTCGGGCCGGACGTGGTCCGGCTGGCGGTCCGGACCGCGGCGGACACCGGCGCGGTCGCCGTGTCGATCCCCGAGGTGAGCGTCGGCGCCGGCTACTGGACCGCGTGCCGGGCGCTGGAGCGGCGCTGCTACCAGGACGACCCGGCGCTGTCCAACCCCCGGCTGGTGCACCGCGGCTACCTGGCCGGCCTGGGTGGCTTCGACCCGGGCATGTCCGGGCCGGAGGACGCGGACCTGCGACTGCGGCTGCGCGCCGACGGGGCCCGGATGGCGTACTGCGCGCAGGCCCTCATCCGGCACGACGAGGGCCGCCTGACGTTCCGCTCGATCCTCGCCAAGCGGGTCTACTACGGCCGCAGCCTGCCGGTGTTCGCGGCCGCGCATCCGGGCGCGCTGCGCCGGCAGGGCGCCGGGACCGTGCGGGCGTTCCTGCGCCACCGCCGGCGGCTGCTGCGCGACCCGGCGCACCTGGCCGGCCTCCTGGTCATGCGGCTCGGCGAGACGGCGGCCTACGGGGTGGGCGCCTGGCAGGGGCGCCGGGTGCTGCGCCGCCCGGCGGCGCCGGCCGGCGGAGCGCCGGCCGGAGGTGCGGTGGGCAGGGGATGACCCGGCGGCTGCTCTGGGTGTCACTCGCCGACCAGCGGCAGCGGCGGGAGCTGTTCTGGCTGTCGCTCATGCCGGGCACGAAGGTCGCCGCGCTGGCCGCCGAGCGCCCGCACGGGGACATCCTCTGGCTGCCGGCCAGCTACCGCCGACCGGTGCGCCGGTTCGTGGAGGCCGGCGAGCTGGCCTGGGTGCGGGAGCTGGACGGGCTGGCGCCCGCCTACGACTGGTGCGCCTCGCTGGAGCTGTGCTCGCTGGTCACCGGGCAGGTGGCCGGCTACGCCGGGCGCAACGGGGTCCGCCAGGCGGTGCTCGCCTGGGAGAACGACCCGCTGCAGCCGCTGTACCGGCTGCCGCCGTACCGGGCCGCGGTGCGCCGGGCGCTGGAGTCCGCCGACCTCTTCCTGTGCCTGGTCCAGTCGGCCGCTGACCACCTGCGGGTGATCGGGGTCGGCGACGAGCGGATCCGGGTCGTGTACCCGGGCACCGACCTGCAGCTGTTCGCACCGGCGCCGCGCCAGGTGCTGGACCCGGTCGTCGCGTTCGTCTCCCCGCTGATCCCGAACAAGGGCATCGACCGGGTGCTGCAGGCGTTCGCGTTGGTCCGCCGGCAGGTCCCGGAGGCCCGGCTGCGGGTGCTCGGCGGCGGCCCGCTGGAGCCGCTGGTGCGCCGGGCCGCGGCGGACCCCCGGTCCGGCGTCGAGCACCTCGGGTCCGGCGACCCCGGGCGGGTGGCCGAGGTGCTCCGTGCCGCGGCGGTGTTCGCCACCGCACCGCGGTCGACCTGGAAGTGGACCGAGCAGTTCGGGCTGGCCTACCTGGAGGCCATGGCCTGCGGGCTGCCCGTGGTGACCACCGTCTGCGGCAGCAACGGCGAGATCGTGGTGCCGCCGAACGAGCGGGTGGTCGACCACCCCGAGGCGCTGGCCGCCGCGCTGGTCGGCTTCCTGGCCGACCCGGCGCGGCGGGCCTCGGTGGGCGCCGGAAACCGCCGGTACGTCGAGGAGCGGCACGAGCTGTCCGCGCAGTGCCGGCGGATGGGCGAGGCGTTCGCCGAGATCGAGTCGGCGTGACCGGGACAGCTCGGGAGCCGTCCGGCCTGCTCGGCGCTGTTGGCGCCGGCGGGGCACCGGCGCCCGGGTCGGCCACCGGCCGGCCCGGCCTGGCCGGCCTCGCGGTGGGCGCGGCGGCCGGGCTCGCGGTGTTCGCCCCGGTGCTCGGCCGCGGGTTCGTCCTGTCCTACGACATGGTCTTCGTCCCCCGCCCGCCGATCACCGCGGCCACCTTGGGCATCGACGGGTCGGTGCCCCGCGCGGTGCCCACCGACCTGGTGGTGGCGCTGCTGGCCCGGTTGCTGCCGGCCGACCTGGTCCAGCAGGCGCTGCTGCTGGTGGTGTTCGTGCTGGCCGGATGGGGCGTCGGCCGGCTGGCGCCGGCCCCGGCCGGCGGGGCGGCCGCGGCCGCCGGCTACGTCTGGAACCCGTACGTGGCCGAGCGGCTGGTGCTCGGCCACTGGGCCTTCCTGCTCGGGTACGCGCTGCTGCCCTGGGTGGCCGGCGCCGCGCTGGCGGTCCGGCGGGAAGGCGCCGGGGGCCGGCCCTGGCCGCTGCTGGCCTGGCTCGGCGCGGCCGCGCTGGCCGGCAGCACGGCCGGGCTGATCGCGACCGGGGTCGCCCTGGCGATCCTCGGCCTGCGGCCGGCGCCGACCCGGGCCGTTGCGGTGCTGACGTTCGCGCTGGCGGTGAACGCTCCGTGGTGGCTGCCCGGGCTGGCCCGGCCGGGCGGCATCCCGACCGACCCGGCCGGGGTCGGCGCGTTCGGCGCCCGGGCCGACTCCCCGCTCGGCGTCGTGGGCAGCCTCGCCACCCTGGGCGGGATCTGGAACCCGGCGGTCTGGCCGGCAGAGCGCCGGTACCTGCTGCTGGTGCTGGCCGCGCTCGCCGGGGTAGCCGCCGCGCTCGCCCTCGGCTGGCGCGGGCTGCTGGCCGGCGGCTCGCCGGGCCGGCGCGGGCTGGTCGGGGCCGGCGCCGCCGGGTTCCTGCTGGCGCTGGCCGGCGGGCTGGCGGTGTCCAGGGGTGCCCTGACCGTGGTCGTGTGGCACGTCCCCGGCGGGGGGCTGCTCCGGGACGGGCAGAAGTACCTCGCGCCGACCGCGCTGGTGCTGGCGCTGGCGGCCGGGCACGCGGTCGAGCGGCTCGCCGCCCGGCGCCGCGGCCTGCCGTACGCGGTGCTGCTCGGCCTGCTGCCGGTGCTCGTGCTGCCGTCGCTGGCCGCCGGCGCGGGCGGGCGGCTGGCCGGCGTGCACTACCCGGCGTCCTGGACCGAGCTGCGGGCGGCGGTGGCCGCTGCCCCGCCCGGCGACGTCGCGGCCCTGCCGTGGGGTCCCTACCGCCGGTTCGGCTGGAACGGCGACCGGGTGCTGCTCGACCCGCTGCCGCGCCTGCTGCCGCGGCCGGTCGCGGTAGACGACGACCTGCCGCTGTCGACCGGCACGGTGCGCGGCGAGGATCCGCGGGCCGCCCAGATCACCGCCGGCCTGCAGCGCGGCGCCGACCTGGCCGGCCTGCTGCGTGACGCCGGCGTCCGGTACGCCGTCGTGCACCGCGGCCAACCCGGCGCGGCGCAGCCCGAGGCGGCGCTGGCCGGGCTGCCGGTCCGGTACCGGTCCGCCGACCTGCTGCTGGTCGATCTCCTCGACGTGCCGAGCCGGCCACCGAACGCACCCCGGCCGCGCCCCGCGCTGCTGGTCGGCCTCGGCATGGCCGGACTCTGCCTCGTCGGCGCGTTTTGTCGTGCTCTGAGCGGCATCCGCACCCGCCGGCTGCTACGCTCCCCGGCACCGAGAGAGCCGACAGGCTGACCCCACGGCTACGGAGCGTGCAGGAGATGGCCCTTCAGGGAGGCAGGGACCGGCGGGACCGGGGTGCGGTGATCGTCCCCATCCTGGTCGCGTCCCTGCTCGGCGCAGGGCTCGCCGTCGGCGGCGCGGTCGCGCTGGTCAAGTCCCAGCAGTCCACCACGAGCATCGCGCCGGTGAACAAGCCCCTGGTCAGCTACGACCAGCGCTGAGCCGGCCGGCACGGGCTGCCGCGCCGGCGCCGGCCGGGATGGCGGCCGACCCGCGGCCAAGCACAGCTCCGCCTCGAACGCGGTCACCGTGCCGGCCCAGGTGAAGCCGTCGGCGTACCGGCGGGCCCGGTCCCCGAGCTCGCGCCGGAGGTCGCCGTCGGTGAGCAGCAGCCGCAGCGCCTCGGTCATCCCCTCGGCGTCGTCGACCAGAAGGCCGGTCTCCCCGTCCAGCACCGACTCGACCGGGCCGCCGGCGGAGCGGAATGCCACCGTCGGGATGCGGTGCGCGGCGGCCTCGATCACCGCCAGTCCCCAGCCCTCCTTGACCGACGGCAGCACGTGCAGCCACGCCCCGGCGAGCAGGCGGTGCTTGGTGGGCTCGTCCACGTACCCGGTGAAGGCGACCGCGTCGGACACGCCGAGCCGGGCCGCCAGGCCGCGCAGGTACGGCTCCCAGTAGCCGTGCCCGACCACGACCAGCCGGAGGTCCGGCACGGCGGGGCGCAGCGCGACCAGCGCCTGGATGGCGAGGTCCACCCGCTTGTGCGGGACAAGCCGGCCCAGCACGACCAGGGTCGGGTGGGCGGACCGGGGCAGCGGCACCAGGTCGTCGTCGGCGACCACGTCGTGTCCGTTGTAGACCACGCCGATCGAGGCGGCCCGCACACCGAGGCCGACCAGGTCGTCCCGGGTGGCCCGGGAGACCGTGACGTAGCGGCAGCGCCGGTAGACCCTGGGGGCCAGCCGGGACTCCAACCACCAGCCGAACCGCGCGGCGAGCGGCCCGAAGATCACTCCCCACTGCTCCCGGTGCACGTGATGGGTGAGGTTGACGATCTTCGCCCGGGTGAACAGCGGGGCCCAGAACGGCACCCCGTTCTGCACGTCGACGACCACGTCGTAGCCGCGCCGCCGGCGCAGCAGCCCGAACGCCGCCCTCGGGTACACGCTGAACCGGCCGCCCCGCCGGACGAACCGCACCCCGTCGACCACCTCCTCGCGGAGGGCGCCGCGGTAGGCCGCGCACCGGATGGTGACCTCGTGCCCGCGGCTGCGCAGGCCGCTGGCGATCCGCTCCAGGAAGACCTCCGCGCCGCCGCCCTCCGGGTGTCGCGAGTCCCGCCAGCTCAGCAGCAACACGCGCAGCGCGTCGACCATGCTGGTCCTTCCGTCACCCGGGTCGTGGAAGGTCACTGCCCCACGGGGCCGGCAGCCTACGGCAGGTTGGCCACGAGTGGGCGCGACTCACCCATTTCGGTTACCGACCGGTATCTCGGGCCGGTGGCGGCGACAGCTAGCATCCGGCAGTGCGCGCGTTGGTGACCGACACCTCTGCTCAGGGCCTTCGGCGCTCGGTCCGGCTGCTGCGGGCGTTCCGGGTGGAGCAGACCCGGCCCGAGGTGTTCTACCAGGCGGTCGCCCGGGACTCGGTCCGGCTGCTGTGCCGGCACGACCGGCTGGCCGGCCGGGTGGTGCTCGACGTCGGCGCCGGGCCGGTGCAGTTCGCTGCCGTGTTCGCGGCGGCCGGCGCCCGGTACGTCGCGGTGGACGCCAACCCCCGGGAGCTGACCGGGCCGCGGCCCGCCGGCACGTCGGTGCTCGCCGGTCGCGGCGAGCGGCTCCCGGTCGCCGACGGCGCGGTCGACATCTGCTTCTGCAGCAACGTGGCCGAGCACGTGTCGGCGCCGTGGCTGCTGGGGGAGGAGCTGATCCGGGTGACCCGGCCGGGCGGGCTGGTCGTCTTCTCCTACACCAACTGGCTCTCCCCGTGGGGCGGGCACGAGTGCTCGCCGTGGCACTACCTGGGCGGATACCGGGCGACCGAGCGGTACGGGCGCCGGTATGGGCACCCGCCGAAGAACCAGTACGGCATCGGGCTGTTCCCGGTCTCGGTGGCCGCCGGGCTCCGCTGGGCGCGCGAGCACCGGGACGTGGACGTGGTCGAGGCCCGGCCGCGGTACCTCCCGCCGTGGGCCGCCCCGGTGGTCCGGCTGCCCGGCGTCCGCGAGGTCGTCACGTGGAACCTGTGGCTCCTGCTGCGGCGCCGCTGACCGGCCGGTCGGCCGGGGCGGCGGTGCCCGCGGCCACTCCGGCCAGTGGTCCGGGGACGGCAGCCGGGCCGGACGGCCGGGCCATCGGCGAGCAGCCGGCCGAGCGGGTGCCGCCGCTGGTCAGCCGGCTGCGGGTGTGGACCGGGGCGGTCGCGCTGGCCGCGCTGCCGTTCACCCAGCGGCCGGGCCTGGTGGTCGGCGACACGAAGGCCGACCTGGTGCTCGACCCTGGCCGGTTCCTGGCCAGGGCGCTGACCGCCTGGGATCCGCAGCAGGCGTTCGGCCAGCTGCAGAACCAGGCGTACGGCTACCTGTGGCCGATGGGGCCGTTCTTCTGGCTCGGCCACGCCCTGCACCTGCCGCCGTGGGCGGTCCAGCGGGCCTGGTGGGCGCTGCTGCTCGTGCTGGCCTACCTGGGCACGCTGCGGCTGGCCGGCGCGCTGCGGATCGGCACGCCCGCCACCCGGCTGGTGGCCGGGGTGGGCTACGCCGCCTGCCCCCGGATGCTGTCGGTGCTGGGCTCGGTCTCGGTCGAGGCGCTGCCGCTGGCCCTGCTGCCCTGGGTGCTGCTGCCGCTGGTCCGCGGCGCCGATGGCCGGCTCACCGCCCGGCGCGCGGCGGCGCTGTCCGGCATCGCGGTGGCCTGCATGGGCGGGGTGAACGCGGCGGCAACCCTGGCGGTGCTGCCGCTGCCGGCGCTCTACCTGCTCACCCGGCCCCGGCTCGGTCGGGCCGGGTGGCGCCTCCTCGGCTGGTGGGTGCTCGCGGTCGTGCTGGCCACCGCGTGGTGGGTGCTGCCGCTGCTGGTGCTGGGCCGGTACGCCTACCCGTTCCTGGACCAGATCGAGAACGCCGGGATCACCACCGAGGTCACCACCGCGACCAACGCGCTGCGCGGTGCCTCGCACTGGCTGGCGTACCTGGTGCTGCACGGCCGGCCGCGCTGGCCGGGCGGGTTCGTGCTCGCGGTGTCCCCGTGGCCGGTGGTCGGGACCGCCGCGGTGGCCGGCGCCGGCCTGGCCGGCCTGCTGCTGGCCGGGCCGCGGCGACGCTGGCTGCTGCTCGGCGTGCTGGCCGGGACGGCCGCGATCGCGGCCGGCCATGCCGGCACCCTCACCGGCCCGCTGGCGCCGACCGTGCAGCACCTGCTGGACGGCCCGCTGGCGCCGTTCCGGAACGTGCACAAGGTCGACCCCGTGCTCCGCCTGCCGCTGGCGCTCGGTCTGGCCGCGCTGCTGGCGGCCCGGCTGCTCGGGCGGGCCACCGGACCCGGCCGGCGCCCGTCGGTCCACGTGCAGCGCACCGCGCTCGGCGCGGCCGTCTGCGCGGCACTGGCGGTGACCCTGGCGGCGGCCTGGGGCGGGCAGCTGGCCCCGGACGGCGGCTACGCCGCGGTGCCGGCGTACTGGCGGGACGTCGCCCGGTGGCTGTCCGGGCACGCCGGCGCCGCCGGTGGCGGGCGGGCCCTGCTGGTGCCGTCGTCCAACTTCGCCGACTACCAGTGGGGCAGCCCGGTGGACGAGCCGCTGCAGGCGCTGGCCCGCTCCCCATGGGCGGTGCGGGACGCGGTGCCGCTCGGCGCGCCCGGCGCGACCCGGCTGCTGGACGCGGTCGACGCGCGGCTGGCGACCGGACAGCCGTCCGCGGCGCTCGCGCCGGTGCTGGCCCGGGCCGGGGTCCGCTACCTGGTGCTGCGTAACGACATCGACGTCCTGCGGGCCGGATCGGAGCGGCCCGCCGTGGTGCGGTCCGCGCTGCTCGGCTCGCCCGGGCTGACCCGGGTGGCGGCGTTCGGCCCCGGGCAGCGCGCCGGGCTCTCGGCCGCCGACACCGTGCTCGGCGGTGCGCCGTCGCTCCGGCCGCCGGCGGTGGAGGTGTTCGAGGTGGCCGCCGCCGGCGCGGGCGTCGGCAGCTATCCGGTGGCCGGCACGGTCGCCGTCTCCGGTGGCCCGGAGGGGGTGTTCGACCTGGCCGACGCCGGTCTGCTGGACGGGCGCGCGGTCATCGGCACGGCCGACCTGCCCGGCGGCGAGGCCGGCCGGGTGAGCGGGGTGGCGGTCACCGACACGCTGCGCCGGCGGGCCCTGAACTTCGGCGGCGACCCCGGCCGTCGCTACTCGCCCACGCTCCCGGCCGGCGAGGATCCGGCCGCCGGCCGGCCGGCCGGCGACGTCACCCCGTACCGGGGTCTCGACCGGCAGAGCGTGACCGTGCTCGGCGGCGCCGCCGGGGTCGCCGCCTCGAGCAGCGCGGCCGACCCGTTCGTCCCGGCCTACCGCGGCCCGGACCACCGGCCGGCGGCGGCGTTCGACGGCGACCCGGGCACCGCCTGGATCTCCGGCGCGGGCACCACCGGGGAGTGGGTCGAGCTGCGGCTGTCCCGCCCCGCCGACCCTGCGGCCATCGACCTGCGCCTGGTCGACGACCCCGGCCTGGGCCCCCGGGTCACCCGGGTCACGGTGAGCACCGACGCGGGGGCCCGGACGGTGCCGGTGGCCGCCGGCGAGCGGCCGCAGCGGGTGGCGCTGCCGGCCGGCCGGACCTCCCGGGTCCGGGTCACGGTGGCCGCGGTGGCTGGGACGGGCGGTGCGGTGGGAATCCGCGAGGTGACGGTGCCGGGGCTGACCGTCTCGGAGTCTGTCGCGGTGCCCCGGGACGCGGAGGCGGTGCAGCGCTCCGGGGTGCCGTGGGAGGTGCTGGTCGGCCGGCCGGACGGTCGGCGCGGCGACTGCGTGCGGCCGGGCCAGGCCTGGGTGTGTGTGGCCGGCTTGGCCGCCGCGGGGGAGGAGGTGACCGGGTTGGACCGGCGGTTCGGCACGGTCGCCGCCGCGGACGCGGAGGTGCAGGGCACCGCCCGGGCCCGGCCCGGCGAGGCGCTGGACGCGCTGCTCGACGAGGCGCTCGGCTACCGGGCGACCGCGTCGTCCACGGCGGCCGGCGACCCGGCTGCGAGGCCCGGAGCCGGGTACGACGGCGACCCGGCGACGGCCTGGCTGCCGGGCCTGGCGGACGCCGCACCGCAGCTTCGTCTCGACCTGGGGAGAAGGGTTGTGCTGGACAGCGTGCGGCTGGTCGGGCCGGCGCAGGACTACGCCGGGGTCCGCCGGGTGGTGCTCACCGCCGGTGGCCAGCGCCGGGTGCTCCGTCCGGCGCCGGGCCGGACCCAGCCGATCGCCCCGGTGGCCGCCCGGCAGCTGATGCTGACGGTCGAACGGGCCGCCGCCCGGGACGGCCGGCTGGCTCCGGTCCGGGTCGCCGACGTCGTGCTCGGCGGCGCGCCGGCCAGGGCGGCCGGGGTGGTCCGGCTGCCCTGCGGCGGCGGCCCGCCGATCGGCGTGGACGGTGTGCTGGTCCGCACCTCGGTGGTCGTCCCGGTGTCGGCGCTGGTCTCGCTGGCCCCGGTGCCGATGCGCGGCTGCGCCGGGCCGGTCCGGCTCGGCCCGGGCCGGCACCGGCTGGTCGGTGGCCGGACCGAGGCCCTCGAGGTGGCCGGCGCGACGGTCCGGGATCGTGCCTGGAACGCGGCCCGGCCCGTGGCGCCGCGTGCGGTCGGCGTGCTGTCCTGGCGGCCGGAGTCCCGCCGGCTGGCGGTCGCCGGCGGGGCGGACGGCTACCTCGCGCTGACCGAGGGGTTCAACGACGGGTGGCAGGCCACCGCGGACGGCGCGGCGCTGAGCCCGGTCCGGCTGGACGGCTGGCGGCAGGGCTGGCTGCTGCCGGCCGGTGGCGACACGGTCGTCACGCTGACCTACCGGCCCGGGCGGTGGCACCGCGGCGGCCTGCTGGCCGGGCTGGTCGCCCTCGCGGTCCTGGCCGGGCTGGCCGCAGGGCCGGCCCGACGGCGCCGCCCGCCCGCCGGCCAGCCGACCGGCCCGCCGCCCGACGCGTCCAGCGACCGACCCGCCCGGGCCGGATCCGGTGGCTGGGCGGCCGCGGCGACGACGCTGGCCGTGCTCGTGCCGGTGCTGCTGGCCGGGGCGGCCGGCCTGGTCGCCGGCATGGCGGCGCTGGCCGTGCCGGCCCGGTGGCGACCCCCGGCAGCCGGCGGCTGCCTGGCGCTGGCCGGGCTGGTCCTGGGGCTCGCGCCGAACTGGTCGGGCCAGCCGGCGGTCAGCCAGCTCCTCGCGGTGACCTCAGTCGGGCTGGCCGCCGCGGGCCTGTCGGCCGTCGGCCCCCGCGGGCTGGTTCGCGCGGTCCGCCGCCGGCCCGGGCCGGCGGGCGAGGCGCTCGGCCAGGCTCAGCGCGGGACGCTCGACCACGGCCCATGACAGCGCCGCCACGGCGACCGAACCCGCGGCGGTCAGCACCGCCGCGGCCACCAGGTGCCCACCGAACGCGGGCCACCCCATCAGCTCGTAGACCCAGCGCAGCACCAGCACGTGCCACAGGAAGACGCCGTACGAGATGCGGCCCAGCCACCGGCCGGCCGGGGAGGCGAGCACCCGCCCCAGCCCGGGCCGGCCAGGGTCGCCGAGCGCCGCCGGCAGCAGCAGCAGCGTGCCGATCACCGCGTACAGCGCCTCCTTGACCAGCGCGGCGAGGCCCGGGATGGGCTCGAGGCTGAGCGGCCCGGCGATCGGGGTGGCGGCCAGCAGGAGCAGCGCGCCGGCGGCGGCCCAGCAGCTGCCCGGCCACTCGGCGAGCTGCCGGGCGACCCGCAGCACCGCCGCCGGCCGGCCGGCGGCCGTGGCCCGGCGCCGCCCGCGGGCCCACAGGGCGGCCAGCGCCATCCCGCCGGCGAACCAGTCCAGGTGCCCGGGCAGCCACAGCAGCGCCCGGTCCGGCAGCCCGACGCCGTGGATCGCGGCGATGTAGCCGTAGCCGGCGGCGGTCAACCCGCCGAGCAGCCACCACTCGGCGTCCAGGCCGTGCCGCCCGGCCGCCCGGGACATCGCCGCGGCCAGCGCCGGGAGGGCGGCGTAGAAGGCGATCTCGGTGCACAGCGACCAGGTCTGGGTGTAGCTGGGAAACATCCCGCCCAGATAGGTCTGCGCCAGACCCAGGTGGGTGAGGACCCGGCCGGCCGGCGCCGACCCCGCGGTCAGCACGACCGCGGCCAGCGCCACCCAGTACGCCGGCAGGATCCGGGCGACCCGGCGCAGCGCGTACTGGCGCAGCGCCGGCGGCCGGCTGCCGGTCTGCACCGCCACCGCGTGCGGCCGGTACAGCAGGAAGCCGGACAGCACGAAGAACACCGCGACCCCGGCGTCGAACCGGCCCAGCACCGCGCCCCCGGCGCTGCGCGCCACCTCGCCGGTCTGGAACGCCACGTGGGTGAGCAGCACCGCGAGGGCGGCCACCGCCCGCACCCCGTCCAGCATCGGCAGCGCGGGCAGCCTGGTCGGCGGCCGGGCGGCGCCGACCTCGGGGCCGGCGACCGCCTCGGCCGCAACCGGTGCGCTGGTCAGGTTCGCCCTCCTGGCTGGCTTGCCGCGGGCCGGGTCTGCCCGGGGCGCGGACCACCGTACTGCCGGGGAGCGCCGGACCGCGGCCGCCGGCCGGGCCCTACCCTGCGACTGGTGCGCAGGTGGTGGGCGCTCGGCGCGGTGTGCCTCGGTGCGTTCCTGCTCACCGGGGCGGCGATGCTGCGCTGGTACGCGGCACCGCTGGCGGCCAGGCTACCGGTCGACCCGGACCTGACGGTGACCCTGGTCGGTGCCGGTCTGGCCTACGACCCGGCGGCCGGCACCCCGGTCGGCGGCGCGCTGCGGGAGAGCCTGACCGTCCGCGGCGATCCCGGCGCCGGGTCGGCAACGGTCGCGGTCTGGGCCGTCGACCGCCGGCTGACCCGTGCCGACGGCACCCTGGTCGCGGTCGCCGGGGAACGGGTCGCGCTGGACCGGGAGACCGCGGTCGCCGTCGGCTGCTGCGGCGAGCGGCCCCGGCACGCCGGGCTGAGCTACGCGTTCCCGGCCGGGGTGGCCCCGGCCGACGTCGGGCTGTACGACCCGGACACCGGCCGGCCGCAGCCGGCCCGGTACGCCGGTGAGGACACCGTCACCGGCCTGCCGGCGTACCGGTTCGAGCAGGTCGTACCGGACACCGACGTGGGCAGCCGGCCGCTTCCGGGGGCCCCGCCGGTCGAGCCGGTCGGCGCCGGCACCGCCGCCCGGGAAGGCCCGCGGACCGGCCGGGTCACCGTCGCCGGCCGGCGGACGCTGTGGGTCGAGCCGGTCACCGGGACCGTGGTCCGGCTGGTCGAGCGCCGGCAGGAGCGGATCGCCTGGCCGGGCCGGGGCACCGTCGTCCTGCTGGTCGCCGAGCTGTCCGCCGACCCGGCCAGCGTCGACCGGCTCGCCGGCTTGGCCCGGGACCGGCGCGGGCGGCTGCTCGTGCTGCGCCGCACCGCCCCGGCGGCCGCCGCCGGGACAGGTGGGATGCTCCTGCTCGTAGGCGTCGGGTATCGGATCGTTACCGTGACCCGCTCAATCCGGGCCTAAGAGTCCCCTTTCGGCACCCGCCGCTGATAGCCTCGCGCAGCCGATCACTCGGCCCCGGACAAGGGAGGCGGCATGCGTCGGGTTTGGGGCTCGATCTTGCTGGGCCTTGCGGTGTTCCTCCTGGTCGGAGCCGCGATGGTGCGGTTCTACGCGGCCGACCGGCTGGAGCTGACGCCGGTCGACCAGTACGTGCAGACGGTGGCGCCGGGGACCGGCACCTACTTCGACTCCGACCCGGCCACCCTCACCGAGAAGCAGGCCGACCTGGTCGCCCGCCGGACCGTGAAGGGCGACGTGAAGGCGAGCAACCAGACCACCGGCGTGTGGGACGTCTCGGTGGTGCTGGAGACCGGGGACGGCACGTTCGTGCTGGCCAGCCTGGACCGGGTGGCGTTCGACCGGAAGAGCGGCGAGTCGGCGAACTGCTGCGGGGAGTCGGTCGACTCCGAGCCGACCAGGCACACCGGCCTGAGCTACAAGTTCCCGTTCGACACCGGGAAGCAGACCTACCAGTTCTGGGACGTCAACTCGAAGAAGGCGTACCCGGCCCGGTACGTCGCCGAGGAGAAGATCCAGGGGCTGACCACCTACAAGTTCGTCCAGGACATCCCGATCCAGGAGCTGCGCAAGCAGGAGGTGCCGGGCTCGCTGGTCGGCGAGAGTAGCCCGTCGTTCCAGGCCCCGGTGGTCTACTCGAACACCCGGACGGTCTGGGTGGAGCCGAAGACCGGCGTCATCGTCAAGGGCAGCGAGCAGACCAAGACCACCCTGCAGAACTCGGCCGGCGAGGACAAGGTCACCGTGCTGGACGCGACGCTGACCTTCGACCCGCCGACCCAGCGCTCGCAGGCCGACCTGGCCAGGGACGGCATCACGAAGATCAACCTGGTGCAGTGGGTCGTGCCCGGGGTGGCGCTGGTCCTCGGTCTGGCGCTCGGCGCGGTCGGCCTGCTGCTGCTCCGCCCGGGTAGCCGGCCCGAGGCCACCGGGGGAGACCGGGGCGAGGAGCTGGTGCCGGCCGGCGGGCCGCCCGACCAGGCGGTGCCGGAGTCGGACAGCACCGCGCCGGTCGGTCCGTCCCGCCGCCCCGAGGACCGCGGCGCCGCAGAGCCGCGGGCGTCGGACCGCTGATCGGCGCCGGTCAGGGCTTCCGGCAGACGAAGATCGCGGTGCCGGGCAGGATCGCGCCGCGCAGCGGGCTCCACTGTCCCCACTGCTCGGTGAGGTCCGCCGGCCACTCCGGCTCGACCAGCGCGGTCAGGACCAGGCCGGCGGCCACGATCTCGGCCACCCGGTCGCCGAGGGTGCGATGGTGCTCGGCGTAGGTGGCCGCGCCGGTCCGGTCGATCTCCACGTACGGCGTGCGGTCGAAGTACGGGATCTGCGCGACCAGGCCGTCCGGGCCGGGCTCGTCCGGGAACACCCACCGGATCGGGTGGGTGGTGGCGAACACCCAGCGGCCGCCAGGGCGCAGCACCCGGGCCACCTCGCGCATCACCGCGGCCGAGTCGGCGACGAACGGCACCGCGCCGAACGCCGAGCAGGCCAGGTCGAACGAGCCGTCGGCGAACGGCAGCGCCTGCGCGTCGGCCTGCACCAGCGGCACCGCGACGCCGGTGCGGGCCGCGGCCGCGGTGGCGTGCCGGAGCATCCCGGCGGACAGGTCCAGCCCGACCACCCGGGCCCCCTGGGTGCGCAGCCACCGGGCGCACATGGCCGCGCCGCAGCCGACCTCCAGCACCCGCCGGCCGGGCAGGTCGCCCAGCAGCCGGGCGTCCGCCTCGCGCAGCCGCTCCGGGCACCAGACGAAGTCCAGCTCGCCCAGGAACGCGCCATGCTCGGCCTGGTAGTGGTCCGCGTCCGCGTCCCACCAGCGCCGGTTCGCCCGGACGGTGTCCGCGGCGCCGATCCCCCCTCGCCGCACCCCGGCCGAGCCGAGCAGCGCGGTCCCGCTCGGCGGCAGCGCGCCCGGGTCGGCGCCGGCGGCGCTGGCCGCGGCCACCGGCCAGCCTGGTTGCGGTTCGGCCACGGACCGGCCCACGCCACCCTCCTCGATTGACCCATCTTGCACCGACTCCGTATCCTGGTACTCGCGCTGTGGGCCTGCGCGCCTCGGTAGGGAGCAGGCCGCGCTCGTCAGCACGTCTCAGGTGCGCAATCGCGTACATGTCCACGTCTTCGGCGACAAAGGGCCCTCCGCGTCCCGCACGACCAGTTGTCCGACCGGAGCGCCCCGCCACATGACGTCCACCACCGAGACCCGTCCAGGCTCGACCACCACCCAGACCTCCCCGCAGACCCCCCAGGTCGCGGTCAACGACATCGGATCGGTCGAAGACTTCGCCGCCGCCGTCGACTCCACCATCAAGTACTTCAACGACGGCGACATCGTCGAGGGCACGGTCGTCAAGGTCGACCGTGACGAGGTGCTGCTGGATATCGGCTACAAGACCGAGGGCGTCATCCCGTCCCGGGAGCTGTCCATAAAGCACGACGTCGACCCGCACGAGGTGGTCGCGCTCGGCGACCACATCGAGGCGCTGGTCCTCCAGAAGGAGGACAAGGAGGGTCGGCTGATCCTGTCCAAGAAGCGCGCCCAGTACGAGCGCGCCTGGGGCACGATCGAGCAGAAGAAGGAGAACGACGAGGTCGTCGAGGGCACCGTGATCGAGGTCGTCAAGGGCGGCCTGATCCTCGACATCGGGCTGCGCGGCTTCCTGCCGGCGTCCCTGGTCGAGATGCGCCGGGTCCGCGACCTGCAGCCGTACGTCGGCCGCACCCTCGAGGCGAAGATCATCGAGCTGGACAAGAACCGCAACAACGTGGTGCTGTCCCGGCGCGCCTGGCTGGAGCAGACCCAGTCCGAGGTCCGCACCGAGTTCCTCAACAAGCTGGCCAAGGGCCAGGTCCGCACCGGCGTGGTGTCCTCGATCGTCAACTTCGGCGCGTTCGTCGACCTCGGCGGGGTGGACGGGCTGGTGCACGTCTCCGAGCTGTCCTGGAAGCACATCGACCACCCGAGCGAGGTGGTCGAGGTGGGCCAGGAGGTCACCGTCGAGGTGCTCGACGTGGACCTGGAGCGGGAGCGGGTCTCCCTGTCGCTGAAGGCGACCCAGGAGGACCCGTGGCGGCAGTTCGCCCGCACCCACCAGATCGGCCAGGTGGTGCCCGGGCGGGTCACCAAGCTGGTGCCGTTCGGCGCGTTCGTCCGGGTCGAGGAGGGCATCGAGGGCCTGGTGCACATCTCCGAGCTCGCCGAGCGGCACGTCGAGATCCCCGAGCAGGTGGTCCAGGTCGGCGACGAGATCATGGTCAAGGTCATCGACATCGACCTGGAGCGCCGGCGGATCAGCCTGTCCCTCAAGCAGGCCAACGAGACCGCCGGCGGCGGCGAGCCGGCCGCCTTCGATCCCGCGCAGTACGGGATGGAGGCGCAGTACGACGACCACGGCAACTACATCTACCCGGAGGGGTTCGACCCGGAGACCAGCGACTGGCTGCCCGGGTACGAGAAGCAGCGCGAGGAGTGGGAGCGGCAGTACGCCGAGGCCGAGTCGCGGTACAAGGCGCACATGAAGCAGATGGCCGAGGCGCAGGCCGCCGAGGCCGAGGCGACCGGCGAGACGTCGTACTCCTCGCAGAGCACCGACGGCGGCGGCACGCTGGCCTCCGACGAGGCGCTCGCGGCGCTGCGGGAGAAGCTGGCCGGCGGGGGGCGCAGCTAGGCCGGCCCCGGCGGCCTGGCCCAGGTGCCCTGGCCCGGGTGTCATGGCCCAGGTGTCATGGCCCAGGTGTCGTAGGCCGCTGCTGCGGGTGGCCGCGCTACCGTACGGCATGGTCCCGCGCGGCGTGATCTTCGCCCTCGCCGTCTCGCTCGGGCTGCTCGCCGGCTGCACGAAGTCCGGCTCGACGGCCGCTCGGTCGTCGCCCTCGGCGACCGGCAGCCCGAGTGCGACCGGCTCGCCGACGGCGTCGCCGGCGCCGACCCCGACCGCGCCGCTGCCCGCGTCGTGCGGCGAGATGCTGCCGATCCTCGACCTGGACCAGGCGCTGGGCTTCCCGCTGATCGGCCGGACCGCCTACATCCAGGGCGTGCCGGAGCCGAAGATCAAGCGGCTCGGCCGGGTCACCTGCCGGTACGGCCTGCGCACGCTGCCCGGCAACCGGGCCAGCCCGCCCCGGATGGAGGTGGGCGTCTCGGTCTATGCCGACGCCGCGGCGGCGACCAAGCGGGTGGACGCCACCGTGCTGGACGCCCGGTCCCGGGGTGCGGCGCCGAAGGACGTGCAGGTGGCCGGCCAGCCCGGCACGGTGCTGCTCGGCGCCGGCTTCCAGGAGCTGGTGATCGCCGCCCAGGCCCGCACGCTCGCCCTCAGCTTCGGCACCGGCCTGGTTCGCGGCGACCCGACAGCGCGGCTGGTCGCGGTCGCCGCGCTCGCGTTGAAGAACCTTCCGCAGTAGCCGTACGGGTCTTGCTACTGCTTGTGAGGACTTGATTACGCAGTGTAGAGTCCGGCGAGCTCCTGCGCTGGGTGGCAACTCCGGCCGGAGCAGGCCGAATGCTGCCCTCCCAGAGGTCGTCGTATGAAGCTGCTCGACCGCGCCGTGCGCAAGGCCGTCCCGTCGCTGGCGAAGCTGTCCCACAGCCGGCTGGCGATGCTGCCGGCGGACTCGCTCAGCTACCTGGCCAACGCGCCGTTCGAGGAGCTGCGGTCGCTGCCGCCGAACCGGCTGCGGGTGCGCGTCGGGGTGGGGAACCGGATCGTCACCAACGGGCTGATCACCCGCTACGGCTACCAGAACTTCTGGTACTACATCTTCGCCACCGGTGCGGCCCGGCTGGACTCGAACGTTCTCGACGTCGGGTCCGGGGTCGGCTGCTCGGCGGTGCTCCTGCGTGAGTTCAACCACTGCAACACCCGGTTCACCGGCCACTACACGGGGATCGACGCCGACCGGGAAATGGTCGACTGGTGCCGCGCGAACTACCCGGCCGAGCACTTCACGTTCGAATGGGCGAACGTCTACAACAAGGTCTACAACCCCACCGGGCAGAAGGGCGACTACCGCTTCCCGCTCGCCGACGGCAGCCAGGACCTGGTGTACTCGCACTCGCTGTTCACCCACCTGCTCGAGGACGACGTGCAGAACTACCTGCGCCAGACGTACCGCGTTCTTCGGCCCGGCGGGCAGATGCTGCACAGCTTCTTCGTGCTCGACCACCTCACCGAGTTCGGCCAGCTGGGCGGCCGGTGGACGTTCAGGCACGCGGTCGGCAACGCGCGGGTCGAGAACACCCAGTTCCCCGAGGCGGCCACCGGCTACACCGAGCAGTGGTTGTCCGACACCGCCACCGCATGCGGCTTCGAGCGGGTGAGGTTCCTGAAGGATCCGAAGAACGGCCAGTCCGTGCTGCACTGCACGCGCTGAGCGCGGCAGCCGGAGCCCCGCCCGGCGGCGCCGGGCGGGGCTCCGGCTACCTACAGCGAGATGATGAGCGCGAACGCGGGACGCGGGCGCGCTCCGCTGCGAGTGAGCGCGGCCACGGTGTGCCGCCCGCGCAGCCGGAACACTCCCCACGGCGCCCGCGACGCCTCCAGCCGCGCCCGTACCTGGCCGACCTGCCGGCAGTGCACGAGCTGCGGCGAGGACCCGAGCCGGTGACGTCCGCCACCGCGGGGCCGGCGCCGATGCTTGGCCATGAGTGACGCACCCTTCGTCGGGTGGGGGAAGCCGCCGCGGCGAGATTACGGGCTGCCGGAGCCAGCACCGCCGCGGCACGCCGTACCGTGATCGAGGGGATCGGCCGTGGGCCTTGGCGGATGCGGGCGGCGTCCTGCCGTCGGTCCGGCAAGGCGGAGGAGGGGTCGATATTGGACATATCGACGACGACGACAACGCGGCTGGTCGGCGTCAGGACGCCGATCCGCGCCGCTGAAGGCCCACGGCCGACCCCCTGATGCTGAAGGTCGGGCTGACCGGGGGGATCGGCGCGGGCAAGAGCGCGGTGGCCGGCCTGCTGGCCCGGCACGGCGCCGTCGTCGTCGACGCCGACGCCATCGCCCGCGAGGTGGTCGAGCCGGGCGGCCGCGGCCTGCAGGCCGTGCTGGCGGAGTTCGGGCCGGGGGTGCGCGGCGCGGACGGCCGGTTGGACCGGGCCCGGCTGGCCTCGATCGTGTTCGCCGACCAGGCGGCCCGGCGCCGGCTGAACGCGATAGTGCACCCGCTGGTGGCGGAGCGGACCGCCGAGCTGCTGGCGGCCACCCCACCGGACGCGGTGGTGGTCCTCGACGTCCCGCTGCTGGTCGAGAACGGGCTGGCCGGGCAGTACGACCTGGTCGTGGTCGTGGAGGCGCCGGAGGCCGCGCGGCTGGCCCGGCTGGCCGCCCGCGGCGTCCCGGCGGACGAGGCGCGGGCCCGGATGGCGGCGCAGGCCAGCGACGCCGACCGCCGGGCGGTGGCCGACGTGCTCATCAGCAACGCCGGCACGCTGGACGACCTGGCCGCGGTCGTCGACGCCGTCTGGCGGGACCGGATCGGCCCCCGGCAGGCCGACCCGTCCGAGGACCGGCCCGCGGCGCCGCTGCGGCCGGAGCCGCCGCCGCAGGCGTGACCGCGGCAGGGCCGCTCAACTCGCCCCGATGGGCGTGACCACCTCAGCCGACCTCGGGCAGATCGGCCGCTCCGGCGTGCAGGGCGTCCACCGCCTCGCGCAGCCGGGCGGTGCGCCGGGCCAGCTCGGCGAGCCCGGTGGTGGTGGCCGCCTCGGGGTCGGCGGCCGCCGCCGCAACCAGCACCGCCACCTGCTCCTCGACCGCGCCGACCCGGCCGGACAGCTCGCCGACGAGGTCGGCACCGGACCGCCCGGCGGCGTCCGCCACCGCGGAAAGCTGCTGGCGCAGCAGCGCGGCCTGCTCCTGCAGCTGCCGGTTCTTCAGGTAGAGGTCGACGAACACGGACACCTTCGCCCGCAGGATCCAGGGGTCGAACGGCTTGGTGAGGTAGTCCACCGCGCCGACCTCGTAGCCCCGGAACGCGTGCTGCGGCTCGTTCTGGTAGGCGGTGAGGAACAGGATCGGGATGTCCCGGGTCCGCTCCCGGCGCTTGATCCGGGCCGCGGTCTCGAACCCGTCCATCCCCGGCATGCTCGCGTCGAGCAGGATCAGCGCGAAGTCGGTGGTGAGCAGCGCCTTGAGCGCCTCCTCCCCGGAGCCGGCCCGGACCAGCTCGTGGTCGAGCGATGTGAGGATCGCCTCCAGCGCGAGGAGGTTCTCCGGCCGGTCGTCGACGAGCAGGATCCGGACCGGCCTCGCCGGGTCCTCCCGCGGCACCGGCTGCGCGGCGACCTCCTGGTCAGCTGCCATGGCCGAGGGCCGTCCTGTCGGTCAGCCAGGTCGCGATGACCTGGATCAGGTGGTCGACGTCCACCGGCTTGATCACGTAGTCGGACGCGCCGGCGGCGAGGCTCTTCTCCCGGTCCCAGGCCATCGCCTTCGCGGTCAACGCGATGATCGGCAGATCGGCGAACTCCGGCCGGCTGCGGATCGTCTGGGTGGTCTCGTTGCCGTCCATGCCCGGCATCATGATGTCCATCAGCAGCAGGTCTACCTCAGGGTCGCTGTCCAGCAGGGCCAGCGCGTCCCGGCCGTTCTCGGCGTACCGGACCGACATGCCGTGCTGCTCCAGCGCGGCGGTGAGCGCGAAGACGTTGCGGACGTCGTCGTCGACGATGAGCACCTGCCGGCCAGTGAGGCGGGCAACGAGCTCGCTCGGCGGGGTCACCGGGTAGTCCGGCGAGACCTCGGCCGGCCCCGCATCGGCCGCCCGGTCGTCGGCCGACCCGGCCTCGGCCGGTACCGCGGCACCTGGCGCGGCCGCGGTGGCGGTGCCGGCCGCCGCCGGGTCGTCCGCATCGGACGCGGTCGCGACCCCGCCGGCCGGCACCAGCGGCAGGTAGAAGGTGAACGTGCTGCCCCGGCCGAGCTCGCTGGTGGCGTGCAGCTCGCCGCCGAGCAGGTGGGCGATCTCCCGGCTGATCGACAGGCCCAAGCCGGTGCCGGCGTGCCGGCGGCTGCTGGTGCCGTCGCCCTGGTGGAACGCCTCGAAGATGACCGGCAGCGCCTGCTTGGCGATGCCGATGCCGGTGTCGGTCACCGAGAACCGCAGGACCGTGCGGGCCGGCTGGCCGCGCAGCCGCCGGCCGTCAGCCCGCGAGATCGCCAGCCTGACCCGGCCGGAGTCGGTGAACTTCACCGCGTTGGACAGCAGGTTGCGCAGCACCTGCTGCAGTCGCTGCTCGTCGGTATGCACGATCGGCGGCACGTCCGGGTCGAGGGTGATCTCGAACCGGAGCCCCTTCTCCACGGTCATCGGGCGGAACGTCGCGTCGACGTAGGCCACCAGGTCGCTCAGCGGCACGTCGGTGGGCCGCAGGTCCATCTTCCCGGCCTCCACCTTGGACAGGTCGAGGATGTCGTTGATCAGCTGCAGCAGGTCGCTGCCCGCCTCGTGGATCACCTGGGCGAACTCGACCTGCTTGGCGCTGAGGTTGCCGGGCCGGTTGTCGGCCAGCAGCCGGGCCAGCACCAGCAGGCTGTTCAGCGGCGTGCGCAGCTCGTGCGACATGTTCGCCACGAACTCCGACTTGTACTTCGAGGACAGCGCGAGCTGCTCGGCCCGGTCCTCCAGGCTGCGCCGGGCCTGCTCGATCTCGAAGTTCTGCACCTCGATCGCCCGGTTCTGCTCGGCCAGCAGAGCCGCCTTCTCGGCCAGCTCGGTGTTCGTCCTGCGCAGCTTCTCCTGCTGTCCCTGCAGCTCCTCGGTCCGCTCCTGCAACTGCTGGGCCAGCCGCTGGGACTCGGCCAGCAGCGCCTCGGTGCGCGAGTTGACGATGATCGTGTTCACGATCACGCCGATCGTCTCGACCAGCTGGTCCAGGAACGCCAGGTGCAGGTCGCTGAACGCGGTGAAGGAGGCCATCTCGATCACCGCGAGCACCTGGTCCTCGAACAGCACCGGGACGATCACGATGCTGGCCGGCGACGCGTGCCCGAGCCCGGACTCGATCTGCAGGTAGCCCGGCGGTGTGCTGGGCACCAGGATCCGGCGGCGCTCCACCGCGGCCTGTCCGACCAGGGACTCGCCCAGCCCGAACGCCACCGACTCCCGGCCGGCCGCGGCGTCGCCGTAGCCGGCGATCCGGCGGAGCCGGGTCTCGCCGGTCACCTCCCGCTCGGCCAAGAAGAACGCGGCCCGCTGGGCCGCCACCGCGGGGGTCAGCTCGTTCATAATCAGCTGCGCTACCCCGAGCAGGTCCCGGCGACCCTGCATCAGTCCGGACAGTCGGGCCAGATTGCTCTTCAGCCAGTCCTGCTGCTGGTTGGTCCGGGTGGTCTCGCGCAGGTTGCCGATCATCCGGTTGACGTTGTCCTTGAGGTCGGCCAGCTCGCCCACCGCATCGACGTTGATCTTCCGGGTCAGGTCGCCCCTGGTCACCGCGGTGGCCACCTCGGCGATCGCGCGGACCTGAGAGGTGAGGTTGCCGGCCAGCCGGTTCACGCTCTCGGTGAGCCGCTTCCAGGTCCCGGACACCCCCTCGACCTCGGCCTGGCCGCCGAGCTTGCCCTCGCTGCCGACCTCGCGGGCCACCCGGGTCACCTCGGAGGCGAACGCGGAAAGCTGGTCGACCATCGTGTTGATGGTGGTCTTCAGCTCCAGGATCTCGCCGCGCGCGTCGACGTCGATCTTCTTGCTCAGGTCGCCGCGGGCCACCGCGGTGGTGACCAGGGCGATGTTGCGCACCTGGCTGGTCAGGTTGAAGGCCATCGAGTTGACGTTGTCGGTGAGGTCCTTCCAGGTGCCGGCCACGTTCGGCACCGTCGCCTGCCCGCCCAGCTGGCCCTCCGAGCCAACCTCCCGGGCCACCCGGGTGACCTCGTCGGCGAACGCCCGCAGCGTGTCCACCATCGTGTTGATCGTCTGGGCCAGCGCGGCGACCTCGCCCTTGGCCTCGACGGTGATCTTCTGGGACAGGTCGCCGCGGGCCACCGCGGTGGTGACCTGGGCGATGTTGCGGACCTGGCTGGTCAGGTTGGAGGCCATCGAGTTGACGTTGTCGGTGAGGTCCTTCCAGGTCCCGCTTACCCCGCGGACCTGCGCCTGGCCGCCGAGCAGGCCCTCGGTGCCGACCTCGCCGGCCACCCGGGTCACCTCGTCGGCGAACGCGGACAGCTGGTCGACCATCGTGTTGATGGTGTTCTTCAGCTCGAGGATCTCGCCCCGGGCCTCGATGTCGAAGGTGATCTTCTTGGTCAGGTCGCCGCGGGCCACCGCGGTGGTGACCTGGGCGATGTTGCGGACCTGGGCGGTCAGGTTGCCGGCCATGAAGTTCACCGAGTCGGTGAGGTCGCGCCAGGTGCCGGACACCCCGGGCACCCTGGCCTGGCCGCCGAGCTTGCCCTCGGTGCCGACCTCGAGGGCCACCCGGGTGACCTCGGAGGTGAACAGCGCAAGCTGGTCGACCAGCCCGTTCACGGTGGTGGCGACCCGGAGGAACTCCCCGCGCAGCTCGCGCTCGGCCGGGCTGATGTCGACCTTCTGCGCCAGGTTTCCGTCGGCCACCGCGGCGAGCACCCGGCCGACCTCGACGGTCGGCCTGGCCAGGTCGTCGACGAGGCCGTTGGCCGCCTCGACCGCGGCGGCCCAGGCGCCCTCGCCGCCGGTCGGCCGCAGCCGCTCGTCCAGCCGCCCGTCCCGGCCAACCGCCTGCCGGACCCGGACCAGCTCGGCGCACAGCCGGCGGTTGCGCGCCACGACCTCGTTCAGCACCTGGGCGACGTCCGCCATGACCCCGTCCCCGTCCGGGTCCAGGTGCACGTCGAAGTCGCCGTCCCGCACCGCGGTCAACGCCTGCAGCAGCCGGCGCAGCTCGGACCGCGAGGACGCCGACCCGCCGTTGCCGCCAGCACCCGTAGGCTGGTCGGACGTTGACACAGTTTGGGTCATGGTCCCGCCTTCCCCGTGGCACCACTGAGCGTCCACGCGGACAGTCTGGCACCATCCCCGACTTACGCCGTTCCTCAGGAAGATCGTGGTCAGCACGACGCAGCAGTCCAGCCGCGCCCGGTTCGAGCCGGCCGCCGGTTCGGTCGCCGCCGCCCGCCGGTTCGTCCGCGAGTGGCTGGTCGAGCTGGGCGTCGGCGAGCTGCTCGACGACGCGCTCGTGCTGGTCAGCGAGCTGGCCACGAACGCGGTGGTGCACGCCGGCACGCCGTTCGAGATGACCTGCACGGACCTGGGTGACGGCGTCCGGCTGGAGGTCCGCGACCAGTACCCGTCCCGCGGCCTGCCGGCCACCCCGCCGAGGATTCTCGACCCGGGCCGGCCGGCCGGCCGCGGGCTGATGCTCTGCGCGGCGCTGTCCTCCTCCTGGGGCGTCGAGTACACCCGCACGGCGAAGACCGTGTGGTGCCGGCTCGACCTGGCCGGCCGGTCCGCGCCCGCGTCCTGGCCGGCCGAGGATCTGCCGGACGAGCCGCTGCCGGTGGCGGTCGTCGGCACCGACGCCGCAGGGACGATCTCGGCCTGGAACCCGGACGCCGAGGCGCTGCTCGGCTGGACGGCCGGGGCGGTCCGGGGCACGCCGCTGGCCGGGCTGACCCTGGACGGCCGGCTCCCGGCCGGGCTCGACCCGCCGGCCACGCCGCCCGCCGCCGGGGCGGATCCGGTCGAGCCGGCGCCGGACGAGCCGGGCGCCGGCGCCGATCTTGGGCCGCGCCGCTGGCAGGGCGAGCTCATCCTGCAGCACGCCTACGGCGACCCGGTCCCGGTGTACGCGGTGCGCCACCCGGGCCGCGGCCGGTCCGGCCGGCGGCGGGCCACCTGGCTGCTGGTGCCGGCCGCGCACCGGGCCGCGCTGGCCCCGGCCGGTGCCGGGACCGGCGAGCCGGCGGTAGATGCCGAGACCGCGTGGGCCACCTTCAGCGACGCCGACCTGGTCCGGCTGCGGTTCGAGGACCTGCTGCGGCGGGCCGCCCACCGGGCCTGCGACGCGTTCCGGGCGGACGCCGCCTACCTGCTGCTGGCCGGCGGCGAGGGAGCCGACCCGCGGCTGGCCACCTCCGGGCTTCCCGAGCCGGCCGTGCTCCCGCTGCCCACCCCGTTGCCGCTGCGCGCGGCGGCAGCCGCCGGCGGCCTGCCGGCGGTCTACGGCGACCTGCCGGAGACGAAGGCGGTGCCGCTGCTGGTGGGCACCGACCTGCAGTCCGCGATCGTCGCCCCGCTGCTCGCCGAGGGCCGCCCGATCGGCCAGCTGTGCGTGGCCTCGGCCCGGTCCGGTCAGTTCGGCCACGACGACGCGGTGACCCTGCAGCGGGCCGCGGACCGGCTGGCGCTGTCCGTCGAGGGCCGCCGGGTGGCCGAGCTGACCCGCCGGCACCGCGACCAGCTCGGCTTCCTGGCCGAGGCCAGCGACCTGCTCGCGGGCACCCTGGACCCGCAGATGACGCTGGCCATGCTGGCTCAGCTGCTGGTACCGCGGCTGGCCGTGTGGTGCGCCCTGTGGGTACAGGGCGCCCGCGGGATGGCGACGCTGAGCTACGTCTGGCACGCCGACGAGGGCCGGCTGGACAGCGTGCGGGCGGCGCTCGACGACCTGCTCGCGGCGTCCGCGGACCCGGCCGGGCCGGCCCGCGCCGCCGCCGAACCGTTCCCGGTCGACGTCCGCGAGCTCGGGCCGGACCCGGCGGTCGCGCTGCCGCTGCGGGCCCGCGGCCGCACCCTGGGCGTCGCGATGCTCGGCCGCGGGGGCGGTGACCGGATCGAGCCGGGCGACCTGGACTTGGCCGCCGAGCTGTCCCGGCGGGCCGCGCTGGCGCTGGACAACGCCCTGCTCTACCGCACCCAGCTGGCCACCAGCCGGGCGCTGCAGCAGAGCCTGCTGCCGGCCGCGCTGCCGGCGGTGCCCGGGCTGGAGGTCGGCGTCGCGTACCGGGCGGCGGGGGAGGGGCTGGACGCCGGCGGCGACTTCTACGACCTGTTCGCGGTCGACGAGGGGCGGTGGCGGTTCGCGGTCGGCGACGTCTCGGGCAACGGCCCGGAGGCGGCCGCGGTGACCGGGCTGGCCCGGCACGCACTGCGCCTGCTGGCCCGCCTGGACCGGCCGCTGGCCGACGCGGTCGCCCAGCTCAACCAGGCGATCCTGGACCAGGAGGGCAGGACGCGGTTCCTCACCGTGCTGCACGGCGAGATCTCGCTCCGCCCGGCCGGCGGGATCCTGGTGGTCGTGGTGGCCGCCGGTCACCCGCTGCCGTACCTGGTCGAGCCGTCCGGCCGGGTCCGCGTGGTGGGCACTCCCGGGCCGCTGCTCGGGGTGCTCGACCGGGTCGAGCACCGCACCGAGGCGATCCACCTGGCCCCCGGCGAGACCCTGGTCTGCGTCACCGACGGCGTGCTGGAGCGGCGCAACGCGGGCCGCACGCTCGGCGAGGACGATCTCGGCCCGCTGCTGGCCCGGTGCGCGGGGATGTCCGCGGCGGCCACCGCCGCCGCGTTGCGCCGGGCGGTCATCGAGTACGCGCCGTCGCCGCCGCGGGACGACATGGCGGTGCTGGCGCTGCGCGCGGTCGAGGGCGACGGCTGACCGGCAGCCCGGTCAGGCGTCGATGGTGAGCAGGGTGCGCCCGGTGGCGGTCTGCACCCGCAGGTAGTCGATGCCCGTCTTCGGTATCGACACCGAGCCCTGCACGTTCGTGCCGGCCCCGTTCGCCGCGACGGCGGTCACGATCCAGTTGGCCGCGATCTCGCGCTCACCCGACGACGAGACCACGAACAGCCGGCACGTCTCGCCCTTCGGCTCGCCGGTGAACCTGGCCTGCAGCTTGGTACCCCATGGCGCGGAGACCAGCGTCGCCACCCCGGACACCCCGGTGGCCGAGTCGCTGGCCTGGATGACCGTCCCGGCCGGTGCGGTGGACGCCGGTGGCTGCGCGACCGGGGTCCCGCCGGTCCCGCCACCCAGCGCCACCGCGGTGATCACCGGCGCGGCGACGAGCGCGACCAGGCCGGCGGCCACCGCCAGCGTCCGGCGCCGCCGGGCGGCGACCCGCTCGGCCCGGATGTCCCGGAGGGTGCGCTGCAGGATCAGGTCGTCGGTGCCGCCCCGGGGGGCTGGCCCGGCCGGGAACGGCGCGGTCAGCCCTTCGGCCAGTGTCTCGGCGACCAGTTCCGGCGGGACCAGGGCTAGCTGGGCCGCCGTGTCGGTGAGCTCGGCCAGCTCCCGCTGGCAGTCCGGGCAGTCGTCGAGATGGCCCTCGAGCTCGGCAGCCTCCTCCGGCTGCAGCCCACCGAGCACGTAGGCGCCGATGGCGACACGGTAGTCCTGCTCGGTCGTCATCCCGCCTGACTCCGTCCCTCCTCGAAGGCCAGCCGTAACGCCCGCAACGCGTAGTAGACCCTCGACTTCACGGTGCCGACCGGTACCTGGAGCACACCGGCCGCCTCCCCGACGGTACGTCCCCGGTAGTACACCTCGATCAGGACCGCACGGTGCTCCGGTTTCAGGCTATCCAGCGCGTCCAGCATGTGAAGCGTGTCGACCACCGCCTGACTCTCGTCCGGCCCGGAGCGCGACTCGAGCGCCGTGTCCTCCACCTCGGGCGGCCGGGACTGCCGGGCCCGGTGCCGGTCGATGACGATGTTGCGGGCCACCCGCAGCAACCAGCCGCGCACCGAGCCGCGGTCCGGGGTCAACGACGCGGCGTTCCGCCAGGCCCGGACGAGCGTCTCCTGGACGACGTCCTCGGCCTGGTGCCGGTCGCCGATCAGCCGGGTCACGTAGACCAGCAGCGGCTTGCCGTGCTCCGCGTACAGCGACCGGATCAACGCCTCGTCGGTGGACTGCCCGGCGGCCTCGCCGACTCCCCCGCGGGGACGGCGGTCCGCCGCGTCCTCCGCGGGCGTACGCATGGCGTCGTTGTACCGCCTGCGCGTCCCGCGGTCGACCTTCTCGGCTGAGCTTTGCCCTAACGTCCCATGCCCGGCTCGGCAGCCCGCTGCTGGTCGGCCGGGTCGGCGACGGCGTCGAGCAGCGCCGTCCGCAGCGACGGCGGGTCGCCGGCCTCGCCCAGGCGCAGCGCGACGATCGCTGCCCGGACGTCGGCCATCGTCTGGTCCAGGCCGGCCACCGCGTCGGTGAGGGTGTCCCCGGCCGAGCCGCCCACGACGGCGGCCAGACCCTGCAGCTGCAGGCCGGTCGCGAACAGCCGCTGCATCACCACGTCGTGCAGGTCGCGGGCCACCCGGTCGGCGACCGCGGAGCGGGCCGGCCGGACGCCGTCGGTCGACGCCTCATCGATGAACACAACGTAGAAGATAGTGACTCACAGTAGCGATCTCGGCAAGACCCAGACTGGCCCCCGGCGGCCGCCGGACCGTGGGGTCCGCGGGGGTCGCCCCCGCGGCCAGCATGGCGAGTGGCCCTGCCAGCGCATTCCGCGGGCAGGTGTCCACCACTAGAACCGGCGGCCGCCGGACCGTGGGGTCCGCGGGGGTCGCCCCCGCGGCCAGCATGGCGAGTGGCCCTGCCAGCGCATTCCGCGGGCAGGTGTCCACCACTAGAACCGGCGGCCGCCGGACCGTGGGGTCCCAGCCAGGACACTCGTGGGCGGCACTGGGATCGAACCAGTGACCTCCTCCGTGTCAGGGAGGCGCTCTCCCGCTGAGCTAGCCGCCCGTAGGGCCCCCGAACTCTAGCGCGAGCCCCCGGCACTGCTGGAGGCGGAGGCGGGAATCGAACCCGCGTACAGGGCTTTGCAGGCCCTTGCCTATGCCACTCGGCCACTCCGCCGGCGTTCTCCCGGAAGCACCCCCGGAGCCCGGCAGGACGCCCGAGGGCGTCTCCGAGCGGACGACGGGATTCGAACCCGCGACCCTCACCTTGGCAAGGTGATGCTCTACCAACTGAGCCACGTCCGCATGACCCGGGAAAGCGTCTCCGGGTGCGTTTGCCGACTGTAACGGATCGCGGTCGGTCCCTTCAAACCACCTCTCCCACCACCGCGGCGCCCGCCGGACCGGTTCGTGACAGCATTCCGGCGAGCGCTGCCACCGCGGCGGGCACTCAGGGAGGAGCCTCCATGCGGCCGTGGACCTCCGACTTCGTCGGCCGGTTCGACGAGGTCACGATCGACAGCGCCGCGCTGCGGGACAACCCGCTGGGCGACTCGGCCAGCCGGCCGCTGTGGGCCTACCTGCCGCCGGGCTACGACGACGACCCGCAGCGGCGGTACCCGACGATCTACCTGATCCAGGGCTACACCGGGACGCTGTCCATGTGGCAGAACCGCTCGGCGTTCCGGCCGACCGTGCCGGAGCTCATCGACGACCTGTTCGCCGGCCCAGACCCGGCGCCGCCCGGGCTGGTGGTCGGGGTGGACGCGTGGACCGCGTACGGCGGAAGCCAGTTCGTCGACTCCCCGGGCACCGGCCGCTACCACACCTACCTCTGCCAGGACGTGGTCCCGTTCGTGGACGCCCGCTGGCGGACGATCCCGGACCGGGAGTCGCGGGCGATCGCCGGCAAGTCCAGCGGCGGTTTCGGGGCGATGATCACACCGATGCTCCGGCCGGACCTGTTCGGCGCGTTCGCCAGCCACGCCGGCGACGCGCTGTACGAGCTGTGCTACATCAAGGAGTTCGGGGAGGCCGTCCGGGCGCTGCGGGACTCCTACGGCGGCTCGTACGAGGCGTTCTGGAAGGACTTCCGGACCAGGGTCGCGTTCGCCCGGCCCAGCGACGCCGCGCTGGTGACCGCCTACGGCGTGGCGGCCTGCTTCTCGGCCGACGCCGACGGCACCGTCCGGCTGCCTTTCGACCCGGTCACCGGCCGCCTGGTGGAGCCGGTGTGGCAGCGTTGGCTGGACTGGGACCCGGTGCGGATGGTGCCGCGCTACCCCGAGGCGCTGCGGTCCCTGCGGGCGATCTGGGTCGACGCCGGGCTGCAGGACGACTACTACCTGGATCTCGGCGCCCGGGCTTTCGTCGCCGAGCTGGCCGGGATCGGGGTGACCGACGTGGCGTTCGAGCTGTTCGAGGGCACCCACCGGGCGATCGAGTACCGCTACCCGCTGGCGCTGCGGTTCCTGGCCGAGCGGCTGGCCCGCTGACCGGGCCGCGGTCCGCGGTCAGCCGGGCGGCTTCCCGGCCAGGCCGGCGCAGCCGCGCACCTCGTCCCAGCCGGCCAGGATCCGGCTCGCCTCCGCACCGGCCGGCCGTACCGGCACACCTCGGGAGTCGATCGCGCCCGGCACCAGCGCGGCGGCCACCACCCGGCGGCCGCGGAAGGTGAGGGCGAGCACCCCGGTGTCGTTGGAGTACGCGTTGTCCCGCCACCACACGAAGTTGCCCAGCCCGTAGGACACGTAGGTCGGGCCCAGCCAGCCGGCGCCAAGCAGCAGGTGCGCGTGCGTGCCGACGACGGCGTCGGCGCCGGCGTCGGCCAGCCGCTGGGCCAGCGCCTCCTGCTCGGGCAGCGGGCAGGCCCGGCCCTCCTGGCCCCAGTGCACGTAGACGACGACCACCTCGGCGCGGCGCCGGGCTTCCCCGACCGCGGCCACCAGCCGGTCGGAGAAGGCCGAGGCGATGCCCGGGCTGCCCGGGCCGGCGGTCCAGGCGGCCAGCGTGTGGTCCCGGATCTGGCTGGCCGCCAGGATGGCCACCCGGTGTCCGCGAACGTCGGCGTACCAGGGGGCGTACGCCTGCGCCGCGGTCTGCCCGATGCCGACCACCGGGAAGCGGGTGTCCCGGATCGCGGCCAGCGTGTCGTACAGGCCGAGCAGCCCGAAGTCGACGCCGTGGTTGTTCGCCATCGTGGCCACGTCGACCCCGGCGGAGCGAAGCGCCACGAACGCGGTCGGCGGTGCCCGGAAGTAGAACTGCTTCGGCTCCGGGTTGCCCCGCTCGGTGATCGAGGTCTCCAGGTTCACCATGGCCAGGTCGGCCCGGGAGAGCACGCTGGCCACCGGGCCGAGGGCGCTGGCCGGGTCGGCTGCGAGGCGCTGCGCCACCCGGCCCTCGAAATGCACGTCCCCGGCGAAGGCCAGGGTGATCTCGGCCGCCGGCGGCGCCGTGGTCTGCGGCTTGGCCTGCGGCTGGGCGGGCCGGCTGGACGCCGCCGCCGCCCTGCCGGTGGCGGGCGGGCCGAGGGTGGGACGCTGCGCCGGCCGGATCGTCCTGGCCGCGGCCACCAGCCCGAAGACCACCAGGCAGACCGCCAGCACGGCGAGCACGGACGCGGCGGTGAGCCGCTGGCTACGCCCGTCCCGCCGCCCCACGGCGCTGAGCGTACGGCGAACGAGCCGCCCGAGGGGCGGACTACCGTGCGCCCATGCGAACGGTGACCGTCGACGGAGACGCGCTCGCCCTGGCGGACGTGGTGGAGGTGGCCCGCGGCCGGGCCCTCGCGGAGCTCGGCGACAAGGTCGCCGACCGGATGGCGCCAAGCCGCCGGGTGGTGGTCGACGCGGTCCGCCGGGCGGCCGTGGTCTACGGGGTGACCACCGGGTTCGGCGCGTTGGCGGACGTCACGGTGGGCGGCGGGGACCTGGCCCGGATGCAGCTTGCGCTGCTGCGCAGCCACGCCGCCGGCACCGGCGAGCCGCTGCCGGACGAGGCGGTCCGGGCGCTGCTGCTGCTGCGGGCCCGCACCCTGGCCGCCGGGTACAGCGGCTGCCGCCCGGAGCTGCCCGCCCGGCTGCTGCACCTGCTCCGGCTGGGACTGCTCCCGGTGGTGCCCGGCAAGGGCTCGGTGGGCGCGTCCGGCGACCTCGCCCAGCTCGCCGCGGTCGCGTTGCCGCTGGTCGGGGAGGGCCGGCTGCGCCGCGCCGGGGACGGCGACCGGGACGGCCGGCCGGCGGCCGAGGTGCTGGCCGAGCACGGCCTGCAGCCGCTCGGCCTGGAGCCCAAGGAGGGCCTCACGCTGATCAACGGCACCGAGCCGATGCAGGCGCTGCTCGCCCTCGCGGTGGCCGACACCGAGCTGCTGGCCAAGGCCGCCGACCTGGCCTGCGCGCTGTCGGTGGAGGCGCTGCTCGGCACCGACCGGGCCTACGACGATCGGGTGGTGGCGATCCGCCCGCACCCCGGCCAGCTGGTCTCGGCGGCGAACCTGCGCCGGCTGCTGGTCGGCTCGCCGCTGCTCGCCTCGCACCGGCACTCCACCCACGCGGTGCAGGACTCGTACTCGCTGCGCTGCGCGCCGCAGGTGCATGGTGCCGCCCGGGATGTGCTCGGGCACTGTCGCCGGGTGCTGGAGGTCGAGCTCGGCTCGGTGGTGGACAACCCGGTGGTGGTCGCCGGCGACAGCGGCGGGTTCGAGGTCATGTCCACCGGGAACTTCCACGGCCAGCCGCTGGCGTTCGCCGGCGACCTGCTCGCGATGGCCGCCGCCGAGCTGGGCAGCATCAGCGAGCGGCGGGTCTACCGGCTGCTCGACCCTGCCACCTCGCGCGGGCTGCCGCCGTTCCTGGCCCCCGAGGCCGGCACGAACTCCGGCTTCATGCTGGCCCAGTACACCGCCGCGTCGCTGGTGGGGGAGAACAAGGTGCTGTGCCACCCGGCCGCGGTCGACACCATCCCGACCAGCGGCAACCAGGAGGACCACGTGTCCATGGGCTGGCACGCGGCGCGCAAGGCCGGCGAGGTGGTGGACAACGTGCGGACCGTGCTCGCGGTCGAGGTGCTCTGCGCGGTGCAGGGCATCGACCTGCGGGCCGACCTGGCCGGGCCCGGCCCCGCCACTGGGGCGGTGTGCGCGGCGGTCCGGGCGCAGGTGCCGCCGATGCAGGTGGACCGGGAGGTCACCCCCCAGCTGGAGGCGGTCCGGGAGATGTTGCCCGGGCTGGTGCGGGTGGCCGAGGAGGTCGTCGGCGATCTTGGCTGAGTCACCGTGTCGCGAGGTGCGATGAGGTTGACACAGCCAAGATCGGCGCGGTTGTGTGGCCGGAGGCGGAGGAGGTCGCGATGCACGGAGCGCGGGTGGTGCGGTCGCCGCGCGGGCCGGAGCGGTCGGCCCGGAGCTGGGGTGCCGAGGCGGCGCTGCGGATGCTGCACAACAACCTCGACCCGGAGGTGGCCGAGCGGCCGGACGACCTGGTCGTCTACGGCGGCTCCGGCAAGGCGGCCCGGGACTGGCGGTGCTTCGACGCGATCGTGGAGTCGCTGCGGACGATGGCGCCGGACGACACGCTGCTGGTGCAGAGCGGCAAGCCGGTCGGCGTGGTGCGCACCACCGAGCCGGCCCCGAGGGTGCTGATCGCCAACTCGCTGCTGGTCCCCCGCTGGGCCACCCCGGAGCACTTCCGGGAGCTGGAGGACGCCGGGCTGACGATGTACGGGCAGATGACCGCCGGCTCGTGGATCTACATCGGGACGCAGGGGATCCTGCAGGGCACCTACGCGACCTTCGCCGAGGTGGCCGCGCAGCACTTCGACGGTTCGCTGGCCGGCACGATCACGCTGACCGCCGGCCTCGGCGGGATGGGCGGCGCGCAGCCGCTCGCGGTGACCGGCAACGGCGGCGCGGCGCTGTGCGTGGAGGTCGACCCGGCGCGGGCCCTGCGGCGGCTGGAGGGCGGGTTCCTGGACGTCGTGGCCGACTCGCTGGACCACGGCATCGCGCTGGTCGAGGAGGCGAAGCGGGACCGTCGGGCGCTGTCGGTCGCGGTCATCGGGAACGCCGCCGAGACCCATCCCGAGCTGGTCCGCCGTGGCTTCGCGCCGGACGTGGTGACCGACCAGACCTCGGCGCACGACGCGCTGCACGGCTACGTGCCGGTCGGCGTCTCGGTCGAGGAGGCGCCGGACCTGCGCCGGCACAAGCCGGCGGAGTACGTGGAGCGGGCGCAGGCGTCGATGGCCCTGCACTGCCGGGCCATGCTGGACCTGCAGCGGGCCGGCTCGGTCGTCTTCGACTACGGCAACGGGCTGCGCGGGCAGGCCCAGGACGCCGGGGTGGCGGACGCGTTCGACTACCCCGGCTTCGTGGTCGCCTATATCCGGCCGCTGTTCGCCCGCGGCGCCGGACCGTTCCGGTGGGCCTGCGTGTCCGGCGACCCGGCCGATCTGGCCGAGACCGACGCGGCGGTGCTGGCCGCGTTCCCGGACGACGACCCGCTGCAGCGGTGGATCCGGTTCGCCCAGCAGCACGTGCAGGGGCAGGGGCTGCCATCCCGGATCTGCTGGCTCGGCTACGGCGAGCGGCACGTGGCCGGGACCGCGTTCGACGACCTGGTCGCCCGCGGGGTGCTCACCGCGCCGGTGGTGATCGGCCGGGATCACCTGGACGCCGGGTCGGTCGCCTCGCCGGAGCGGGAGACCGAGGGGATGCGCGACGGGTCGGACGCGATCGCCGACTGGCCGATCCTCAACGCGCTGCTGAACACCGCGTCCGGGGCCAGCTGGGTGTCGGTGCACCACGGCGGCGGGGTGGGCATCGGCAAGTCGATCCACGCCGGCGTGGTGGTGGTCGCCGAGGGGACGCCGGAGTCCCGGGAGCGGGTCGAGCGGGTGCTCACCAACGACCCGGGCACCGGGGTGCTGCGGCACGCCGACGCCGGCTACGAGATCGCCCTGGACGCCGCCCGCGACGTCGGCATCCGGATCCCGCTGGAGCCCGGCACGCACGCACCGGCCTGGCAGGTATGACCGCCCAACCCCGCCCCGCCCTCTCGGCGCAGATTCGTGGTTGGGTCACTGTGTCGCGGGTGCCATGAGGTCGGCTCGGCCAAGATCGGCGACCGCAGGCCGAGGCGGCGGCCGGTGAGCCCGCCGGTTGGCGACCTCCTGGTGCGGCGTGCCGGCCGGGTGGTGACGAATGCCGGCCCGCCGGTGGACGGGCCGGCCGCGGTGGCCATCCGTGCCGGGGTGGTGGCCTGGGTCGGCGCCGACCGGGGCGTGCCGTACGCGCTGACCGACTCGCCCGAGCTGGACGCCGAGGGCGCGTGCGTCGTGCCGGGCTTCGTCGACCCGCACACCCACCTGGTGTGGGCCGGCAGCCGGCGGGCCGAGTTCGAGGCGCGGCTGGCCGGTCAGCGCTACGACGGCGGCGGTATCGCCACCACGGTCGCCGCGACCGCCGCCGCCTCTGACGACGACCTGCTCCGGGTCGCCGAGCGGCGGGTGCAGACGATGCTCGCGAACGGGACGACCACGGTCGAGGTGAAGACCGGGTACGGGCTCGCGCCGGCGGCCGAGCTCCGCCTGCTCGACGTGATCGGCGCGCTGGCCCGCCGGGTGCCGGCCAGGGTCGAGCCGACGTTCCTGGCCCACGCCGTCCCGGCCGGGACGGACCGGGCCGGGCACGTGGCCGCGCTGGCCGAGGCGCTGCCGGAGGCGGCCCGCCGCGGCGCCCGGTGGTGCGACGTGTTCTGCGACCGCGGGGCGTTCTCGGTGGACGAGACGCGGGAGCTGCTGGCCGCCGCCCGCGCGACCGGGCTGGACGGTCGGCTGCACGCCGAGCAGCTGTCCCGGACCGGGGCGGCGGCGCTCGCCGCGGAGCATGGCTGCGCCAGCGCCGACCACCTGGAGCACGTGGACGAGCCGGGCGCCAAGGCGATGGCGGCGGCCGGCGTGGTCGGGGTGCTGCTGCCGACCGCGACCCTGTCCACCCGCGGCACCGCCTGGGACAGCGCCCGGGTGCTGCGGGACGCCGGGGTGCGGCTGGCGCTCGGCACCGACTGCAACCCGGGCACGTCGTGGTGCGAGTCGATGCCGTACGCGATCCAGTTGGGCTGCCTGCTGCTCGGGCTCACGGTCACCGAGGCGCTGGACGCGGCCACCAGGGGCGGGGCGGCCGCGCTGCGCCGGGACGACGTCGGGCACCTCGGCCCGGGCGCCCGCGGCGACCTGGCCGTGCTCGCCGCCGGGCACGAGGCCGACCTGGTCGCCCACCTCGGCGCCCCTGCGGTACGGGCCACCGCGGTCGGCGGCGTCGTGGTCCGCCTGATCAGCTGAGGTCGTCGTGCAGTAGCATGTCCAGCTCGGCGTCCAGGTCGAGGTGACCGCCCTCCATGCCCGGCGGCACCAGCCCGTGGCAGCGGCGGACGAACTCGACCAGGGTGCGCCGCGAGGCGGTGAACAGCGCGCGCCCGGACGGCGAGCTGAGCTGGACGTAGATCCCTCCGTCCGCGTCCTCCGGCGACGGCCAGATCCGCACGTCGCCGTCGCCGGCCGGTGCCACCAGCCCGTCCGCGATCAGCTGCCGCGCGAACATCCATTCGATGCCTTCCCGTCCCGGTCCGGTCGGAAAGGCGAGGTGCACTGCATACGGATCGTCCGCGTCATAGCGCAGCACCGCCTCGAGCGCCACGTCGGCCTTCGGCACGACGAGGTGAAGCGTGAGCGCCGAGCGGACCTCCGCCGGCCGTTCGACCATGGCAACTCCCCCGTGTGAGCATCTTCTTACCATGAGTAACCGCATCCGGGGGAGTGCATCGCGATGGACGACTAAGGTGATCGCGTTCGGCGACCTGGACGCAACCGGCCGCGGCGCCGATCGAACCATGCGAATCTGGACCGCGAACGCCACATGTGAGGACGGTCGCCGTGAGCCGGTCGACGACGCCTCGCCCGGACGGGGAGCTGTCGGACGTCGCCCTGGTGCGGCTCGTCGCCGAGGGCGACCCGCGCGCGCTGGAGCAGCTGTACGACCGGTACAGCCGCCCCGCCTACTCGCTGGCCCGGCGGATCACGGGCGAGGGGGTGTTCGCCGAGGAGGTCGTCCAGGAGGTGTTCTTCGCGCTGTGGCGAGACCCGGCGAAGTACGACCCGGCCCGCGGCGGGTTCGCCAGCTGGCTGTTGGCGACCACTCATCACAAGTCGGTGGACGCGGTGCGCCGGGAGGAGACGCTGCGCAAGCGCCGGGCGCAGGCGGTCGAGGAGGCGGACTGGTTCACCAACGCGGCCAGTGACGCGCCCGCTGTGGAGGACGCGGTCTGGGTCGGGCTGCGCGGTGAGCGGGTGCGCGGCGCGCTGCGCGCCCTGCCGGCGGCGCAGCGGGAGGCGCTGACGCTGGCCTACTTCGGCGGGTACACCCAGCGCGAGATCGCCACCCTCACCGAGACGCCGCTGGGCACTGTGAAGACCCGAATGCTGGCCGGGATGCGCCGGTTGCGCGACCTGCTCGACGGCGTGACCGACACCTCCGAGGGGGCAAGGCGATGACCCCCGGACACGGCAGCGACGAGCACGGCGGCTGGGACGCGCTGGCCGCCGGGTACGCGCTGTCCGCGCTCGAGCCGGACGAGGAGACGCAGTTCGTGACGCACCTGGCCACCTGCGCCCGGTGCACCGAGACGGTGCGCGAGGCCACCAGGACGGTCGGTGACCTGGCCTACGTCGTGCCGGACGAGGAGCCGCCGCCGGCGCTGAAGCAGCGGCTGATGGCGGCCGTCGCGATGGCCCAGCGCGGCGCGGTGCCGCCGCCGCGGCCGGTCGCCGAGCCGGAGTCGCCGGACTCCGCCGACACCGCCGGCCGGCGTCCTACCGGGGAGCCGGCCGCCGGGGAGCCGGCCGCCGTCCCGTTCCGCCGCCGCATGCCGCGCTGGCAGCGGCTCGCCGCGGTGGCCGCCGTCCTTGCCGCGTTGGCCGGTCTGGCCGGCTGGAACGTCAAGCTCCGCGCCGACCTGCACCGGCTGCAGGGACCGGCCCGAGTCGTGGCGCTGGACAGCAACGGCAGCCGCCTGGCCACCCTGGTAGTGCGGCCGGGCACGATCGACGTGATCAGCGAGACGATGCAGCCGAGCGCCGCGGGCCAGCGGTACTGGCTGTGGGCACTGGACAGCCCGACCGACCCGAGCCCGGCCCCGATCGCCGGCTTCGAGGTGCGGTCGGCGGGGGTGAGCGTACAGACCGTACGATCGAGTCAGCCCGGCTTGGACCAGGTCAAGGACTTCGCCGTGAGCGAGGAGCCGGGCGGGAGCACGCCAACCAAGCCCAGCAAGGTCCTCGCCGCCGGCGCGGCGAGCGGCTGACCGACGATCCGGAGTCACCGCTGACCGACCCGCGCGACCGCCCCGATGACGAGCCCGGCCTCCTCGACGAGGTCGCCGAGCGGCTGGGCTTCCGGGACCGGCTGAAGGCCAACCCGGCGCTCAACCTGGCGTACCGGGTCGCGGTCGCCCTGATCGGCACCGCCGTCGTGCTGCTCGGCCTGTTCCTGATCCCGTTCCCCGGCCCCGGCTGGCTCGTGGTGTTCGTCGGGCTCGGCATCCTGGCCAGCGAGTTCGCCTGGGCCGAGCGACTGCTCGACTTCGCGAAGGCCAAGGTCCGCGGCTGGACCGCCTGGGTCGGCCGGCAGTCCCGGCTCGTCCGCGGCCTGCTCGGCCTCGCCGCCCTGACCCTGGTCGGCGGCCTGGCCTGGGGCTATGTGGCCTGGCAAGGCGTGCCGTTCGTGACCGACTGATCCGGTAGGCTGGCCGGCACGGGCGATTAGCTCAGCGGGAGAGCGCCTCGTTCACACCGAGGAGGCCGCTGGTTCGATCCCAGCATCGCCCACGAGTGTCCTGGGTGGCCCCTGCCCGCGGAGTGCGCGGGCCGGGGGCCACTCGTCATGCTGGCCGCGGGGGCGACCCCCGCGGACCCCACGTTGCGGCGGCCGCCGGTTGGGGTGGTGGGCCGGGGGCGACCCCGCGGGGGGCCCGGGTTGCGGCGGCCGCCGGTTGGGGTGGTGGGCCGGGGGCGACCCCGCGGGGGGCCCGGGTTGCGGCGGCCGCCGGTTGGCGTGGTGCACCCGAGGCGACCTCCGCGGACCTCCGCATGCGCCCGCGACGACTCCACCTGTGCGGCGCCAGGCCGCGCCGTCGGTCCAGGACGTTCAGGCTGCGGGGCAAGGTCGCGAAGACCGGGGATGGCGCGGCGCCGATCCTGGCGCCGCATGGCCGCCGGAGGAGCGGGCAGGCGTTTCGGGTGGAAGCCATCGGGGTCGGACTGCTCGGGGAGGAGCAGCCGTCGAGTGGCGGTCGCGGTCCCGCGTGCGCGATTTGCGCGCGCTACACGGTTTGCCAGTCAAAACTGAGGCAGGGTTTCGCCGGTCTCGGGGCGAGAAGTCTGGTATCATTCGAACATGTGTTCGATCACGGTTGAGAGGCTTGGCGAGCTTGCGGGGGCGCTGGCGAGGCTCGCCGGCGAGTCACTCGACGATGCGCCGGACGCCGTCTTGGCCGAGAGCCTGGTTGGGCTGCGCGAGGTGATCGATGCGCTGGAAGCGCAGTGGTTGCGCCGGTTGGAGGTGTTCGATCGGCGGGGTGGCGCGGCCGCGGCCGGGGCGGTGAGCACCGGAGCCTGGGTGCGGCACCAGTGCCGGCTGGCGCCGGGTGCCGCACGGGATCGGGTGGAGCTGGCGCGGGCGCTGGCCGAGCGTCCGGAGACCGCCGCCGCGCTGGCAGCCGGCGAGATCTCGGTCCCGCATGCCCGGCTGGTCACCGTTGCGCTGGCGGAGCTGGCGGAGGCTGCGAGCCGGGAGCTGGCGGCCGAGGCGGAGCCGGCGCTGGTCGATGTTGCCCGCGGGATGGATCCAGGTCGGCTGCGCCGTGAGTTGGTGCACGTGCGGCATGCGCTGGCTCCGGAGGCGGCCGCGACGGCCGCCGATCGGACGTTCGACCGGCGCGGTCTGTCGGTCAGCGAGACGTTCGGGGGAATGGTGGCCGTGGACGGGATGCTCGACGCCGAGGGCGGAGCGGCGCTGCTGTCCGCACTGATGGCGTTGGCCGGTCCGACCGGCCCGGAGGACCGGCGCACCTCCCGGCAGCGTCGCACCGATGCGCTGGTGGACCTGGCCCGGCGGCAGCTCGACCGCGGTGACCTGCCCGCACTCGGTACTGAGCGGCCACACCTGACGGTCACCGTCCCGCTGGCCACGCTGCGGCGGCAGCCGGGATCGCCGGCCGCCGACACAGGGTGGGTCGGTCCGGTCTGCGGCGAGACCGCCCGCCGGATCGCCTGCGATGCCGGGCTCTCCAGGGTGATCACCGACGGGCCCAGCCAGCCGCTGGACGTCGGCCGACGCACCCGCACCGTCCCGCCCGCGCTGCGCACCGCGCTCGCCGTCCGGGATCGTGGCTGCGTGTTCCCCGGCTGCGACCGGCCGCCGCCGTTCACCGACGCCCACCATCTTGTCGCCTGGGTCGACGGCGGGCCGACCAGCCTGGCCAACCTTGCCCTGCTCTGCCGGATCCACCACCGCACCGTCCACGAAGGACGGTGGCAGCTCACCCGCGGCCCGGACGGACAGTGGACCGCCATCCCACCCGGCCGGGCCTCGCCACCTGCTCCGCTGGCCGCCTAGCCGGCAGTTGACACCAGGGGTTGACGGGATCCCGCTGGTCAGCGTAGTTTGCCAACTAGCTAATTAACTAGTAGGGAAAATGCCGAGACAAGCTGATCAGCTCAGCGCCACGTTCGCCGCGCTTGCGGACCCGACGCGGCGGGCGATTCTGGCGCGGCTGGCCGGCGGGGAGGCGACTGTCGGGGAGTTGGCGGAGCCGTTCGAGCTGAGCCTTCCGGCCATCTCGAAGCATCTGAAGGTGCTGCAGAAGGCCGGGCTGGTGGAGCAGGGCCGGCAGGCGCAGTGGCGCCCGTGCCGGCTCCGGGCGCAGCCGCTGCAGGAGGTGGTGACGTGGATGGGGCAGTACCGGGAGGTTCTTGGCCAGAGCTACGACCGCCTCGGTGCGTACCTACGGGATCTGCAGAGCGAGCCAGGAGGGGAAGGGCAGTGACGAGACAGGATCTGGGCAACGAGACGACTACCTTGGTCGCCGATGGCGCCGATCTGGTGCTGGAGCGGGTCTTCGACGCGCCGCGGGAGCTGGTCTGGACGGCGTTGACCTCGCCCGAGCACATCCCGCAGTGGTGGGGACCGCACGGGACGACGCCGACCGTCGTCGAGATGGACGTTCGGCCGGGCGGCAGGTGGCGGTGGATCGCCGCCGCATCGGACGGCGGGGGCGCCCCGTTCGCGGGGGAGTACCTGGAGGTCGTGCCGCCCGAGCGGATCGTCCGGACGGTCATCTTCGACGTCGAGCCGTTCAACGCCGGGCCGGCCGCGGTGGAGACGACGACACTCGAGGACCTCGCCGGCAGGACCAGGGTCCGCGGCCACACCCGGTTCCCGTCCGCGGAGGTGCTCGGCGGAGCGCTGGCGACCGGGATGTCGAGGGGCGCCCTGGAGAGCTACGACCGCCTGGCCCACCTGCTGACCGAGTTGGCCTGACCGGAGCGCCGGCACCGCGGGGCGCCCGGCTGGTTGACTGGGCGGGTGAGCATCGGCTTCCTGCTGACGACGATCATCGTGGTGGCCTCGCCCGGCACCGGCGTGCTGTACACCGTCGCCGCTGGCCTGTCTCGCGGGCGCCGGGCGAGCGTCGTCGCCGCGCTCGGGTGCACGCTCGGCATCGTTCCGCACATGGCCGCGGCGGTCCTTGGGCTTGCGGCGCTGCTCTACACCAGCTCCGTCGCCTTCCAGACGTTGAAGTACCTGGGCGTCGCCTACCTGACCTTCATGGCCTGGAACACGCTGCGGGAGCGCGGGACGCTCAACCTGGAGGAGAAGGTCGACGCCCGCGCCCCCGCCCAGGTGATCGTGTCGGCGATCCTGGTCAACTTCCTCAACCCGAAGCTCTCGATCTTCTTCTTCGCCTTCCTGCCCCAGTTCGTGACCGCGGGGGATGCACACCGGCTCGTCCACATGCTGGAGCTGAGCGCGGTCTTCATGCTCGTCACGTTCGTCGTCTTCGTCGGCTACGGCCTCGCGGCCGCCTGGGTCCGTCGGCACGTCATCGCTCGCCCCCGCGTGCTGGTGTGGATGCGCCGCACGTTCGCCGGCGCCTTCGTCGGGCTCGGCGCCAAGCTCGCGCTCGCCGAGCGCTGACCGCTCGGTCGGGGCCCGCCTGGGGCACATCGCGGCAACCTCGGGGCGGGGCGGCTCCGTTACCGGCATGGTGACAACCCAGTGCGGGTCAGGGCCGCGGGGCGTGCTGCACGAGCCCGATCGGGTTGCCGCCGGGATCGCGGATGGTGGCCAGGACGCGGGTCGGCCCGTCCGGTGCCGGCGGCTCCAGGACCTCGCCGTCGAGGCCGCGCACCAGGTCGAGGGCCACGTCGATGTCGTCGACATGGATCCACAGCAGCGGCCCGGCGCCGGGCGCCGCCGGGCGGTCGTCCACCCACTGGCCGATCAACCCGGGCGCCTCGAAGCTGGGGTAGGGGCGTTCGACCCGCCAGCCGAAGACCTTCTCGTAGAACGCGGCCGACTGCACCGTGTCGACCGCCGGCAGCTGCAGGTAGGACAGCTGGCCGTGGGTGAGGCCGCGCGGGCCGTCGGCTGGTGGTTCCTCGTTCGATGTCATCGGGCTCCTCGCTCATCTGCCGGCGCGGCGTCGGGGGTCGCCGCGGAAGGTAGCGTTTCACGGTGCGCGCGGGAGGGGTCGGCCGGCTGGTGTCGGTCAACGTGGGGATGCCGAAGAACGTCGCCTGGCGCGGCCGGACCGTCTACACGGGAGTGTGGAAGCATCCGGTCGGCGGGCCCAGCATGGTGCGCCGGCTGAACATCGACGGGGACGGGCAGGGCGACCTCGACGGGCACGGTGGCGAGCAGCGAGCCGTCCTGGTCTACCAGCTCGACTCGTACCGGTACTGGCAGCGCGAGCTCGGCCGGGACGACTTCGTGCTCGGGCAGTTCGGCGAGAACTTCACCGTGGAAGGCCTGCCGGACGACGAGGTGTGCATCGGGGACCGGTACCGGATCGGGGACGCGGTCTTCGAGGTGACCCAGCCGCGGGTCACCTGCTACCGGGTCGGTGTCCGGCTGAACGACCCGCAGATCCCGGCGCTGCTGGTGGCTCGCCACCGGCCCGGCTTCTACCTCCGGGTGCTGACCGAGGGCGAGGTGCGGCCCGGCGACGAGATCGTGCAGGTGGCCGCTGAGCCCGAGCGGATGACGGTGGCCGAGATCGACGCGTTGCTCTACCTGCCCGGCCACGGCCGCCACCAGCTCGTCCGGGCGCTGCGCATCCCGGCGCTGAGCCCGGGCTGGCGCGGCTCGTTCCAGGCGATGCTCGACCAGCCCGAGGACGGGGGACCGGACGACACAGGGACCGCCGGGCACACCGGGAACGCCGGCCTGACCACCACCGCTGGACCGGCGCCGCACTGGCCGGGGTTCCGCCGGCTCACGGTGACCGCGGTCGACCGGGAAAGCGCGACGGTGTTCTCGCTGTGGCTGGCCGACCCGGCCGGCACGCCGTTGCCGGCTGCGCTCCCGGGCCAGTTCCTCACCCTCCGGCTGGCGCCGGCGCAGCTGCCGCGACCGCTGCTGCGCAGCTTCTCGCTGTCCGGGCGTCCGGGCGCCGACTACCGGATCAGCGTCAAGCTGGAGCCGCTCGGCGCCGGCAGCCGCTACCTGCACGACACCGTGCGGGCCGGCGACACCATCGAGGTGGCGGCGCCGCGCGGCAGCTTCACCCTCCGTCCGGGCAGCGGGCCGGTGCTGCTGATCAGCGCCGGGGTCGGCGCCACCCCGGTGCTGGCGATGCTGTACGACCTGGTCGCCGGACCGCCGCGCGAGGTGTGGTGGTTGCACGGCGCCCGCAGCCGGGACGAGCACCCGTTCGCCGCGGAGAGCCGGGCGCTGCTCGGGCAGCTGCCCAACGCCCGCCGGCACATCTGCTACAGCCGGCCGGGACCGGGCGACCGCGCCGGCCAGGACTACGACACCGCGGAGCGGCTGTCCGCGGCCGTGCTCGGCCGCCTCGGCCTGCCCAGGGACGCCGACGCCTACCTCTGCGGCCCGGCCTCGTTCATGCGCGAGGTGTCCGCCGGCCTGGTCGCCCTCGGCCTGGACCGCGCCCGCATCCACACCGAGGTCTTCGGCCCGGAGCCGTCCATCACCCCCGGCCTGCTGCCGGCGCCGGTGCGGCCACCACACCCGCCCGCCGGCCGCCCCGGCGACGGGCCGCTGGTCGCGTTCGCCCGCACCGGGCTGACCGTGCCGTGGGACCCGGCCTTCGGCAGCCTGCTGGAGCTGGCCGAGGCCTGCGACGTGCCGGCCCAATGGTCCTGCCGCACCGGCGTCTGCCACACCTGCGAGACCCGTCTGATCTCCGGGGCCGTCGGCTACCACCCCGACCCGGTGGAGCTGCCGGCGGACGGGAACGCGCTGGTCTGCTGCTCACAGCCACGAGTCGATCTGGTGCTCGACCTCTAAGCCGCGCCGGCTCTGAGCCTTGTCACTCCCCCACGCCGCGCCGTAACGTCGATATGTGGCGATGGCGATTTCAGTCGTCGCGCTCGTGCTGGTCATGGCCATGGCGACGGCCATGCTCCCGACCGGGGTGTTATGGCTGCTGACCCACGGCGAGGAGATCGGCGAGCGCGCGCGGGCCATCGGGCGCCGGTGTCGCCTGCTGCGGCCGGCGCCGGTCGTCACCCACGACCCACCGATCGAGCGGATCGCCGCCGACCTGCGCCGGCTGTCCCGGCAGCGGCGGCAGCAGCACAGCGGCACGTCGGCGGCCCGGCGGCGCGGCCTGCAGATGGCCTACGACGGGACGCTGGTGGCCGCCTGCCGCGCCCTGGACGTGCCGCACTTGCTGGACGAGCTGGCCGAGGGTATGGACCGGGACTTCGAGCGGGTACGGATCGAGTCGGCGCTGGAGGCCGCCGGGCTGCGGTTCCGGTCCGCGATCCGCTGACCATCCACTGACCAAGGCAGGCGCGGCGGCGACGAGGTGTCGGGCGGGCGGTGGTTGACCGGCGGGTCGATCCGGCCGGTCACCCGATCCCGCGGAGCCGCCCCGGCCTTGCACACTCATGCCACGGCCCCACCGGGGGGTCCGGAGCGAGCAGAGATGTTGGGCGCTGGCGCAGCAGCACGACGCGGCGCCCGCGTCCGCCCGAGGCCCGGTGAGCCTCGGCGCGGTGGTGCCGGCGGCCAGCAGCAAGCCGGTCAAGGACGACCCGCCGCACGCGTTCACCATGAGTGGCGCCGTCACCGGCCTGGTGCCCGGTCGGACAGTCACCCTCCCGGTCCTGGTCAGCAGCCCGAACAGCCAGTCGATCAAGATACTGACGATCACGGTGGCGGCCGGCAACGCCTCCCCGGCCTGCCCGGCGGCGGGCAACCTGTCGGTGCCTGACTATGACTCCGGCCGGTCGGGCGCGGCCTCCTACGTGGTACCTGCCCGTGGCTCGGCCACCGTGCCGCTGTCGATCCAGCTCGTGGACGCACCGAGCCGGAACCAGAACGCCTGCAAGAGAGTCACCTTCCCACTGTCCTATTCGGGCACTGCCATGCAGTGGGACAGCTGATGACCGGTCGGCGCCGGCTGCGCATGCTGCTGGCCGGTGGCGCGGGCGCGGCCGTGGTGGTCTACGCCGGCGCGGCCTCCGCCTACTGGTCGGCCGGCGGCTCGGGCACCGGGGCGGCAAGCACCGACACGCTCCCCGCCGGCGGCACCCCGACCGCGACCGTCGCCGGCGGCACCACCGTCACGGTGAGCTTCGGCCGGGCGGTCACGCCCGCCGGGCACGACGTCACGAGCTACGCGGTGCGTCGGTACGCCGCCCCGACGGGCGGCACCGCGACCGCCGCGTTCACCTGCTCCTGGCCCTCGGCCGGCGCGCCGAGCTGCGTGGAGACCGGCGTGCCCGCCGGTGTCTGGTACTACACCGACACCCCGCTGGCCGGCAGCAGCTGGGTCGGGACCGAGAGCGCACGCAGCAACGGCGCGGCCACCGACAGCACCGCGCCGACCATCGCGGTCACCTCGATCACCCCGCCGCCGAACGGGAACGGCTACCACGACTCCAGCCCGGTCACGGTCAACCTCGCCGCCACCGACAACGCCGGCGGCGCCGGCGTCGCGTCGATCACCTACTGGGTCGACGCGGGGACGCACACCACGGTGATCGCCACGACCGCCGCGGTGTCGGTGGCTGGGGACGGCGCGCACTCCGTGTCCTACTTCGCCACCGACAACGCCGGCAACGCGTCGGCGACCTCGACACAGACGGTCCGCATCGACACGGTGGCCCCCGGAGTGGCGACGGTCGGCAGCTACCCGAACCCGGTGAACCTGGCCAACCGCGCCAGCGTCGCGGTCAGCGGCAGCGCCGAGGCGGCCGCCACCGTCACGCTCACCATCGCCGACGCCGGCGGCGCGCACACGGTGACCGCGACCACCACCGCGAACGGCTTCGGCGCCTGGTCGGTCGCCGGTATCGACGTGACCGCGCTGAACGACGGAACCGTCACCTACCGGGCCACCGCCACCGACGCCGCCGGCAACAGCGGTCCGGTCGGCACGGCGACCGCCAGCAAGGACACCGTGGCTCCGACCGTCGCGATCGGCGCGGTCACCGACCCGATCAGCACGGGCAACGCCGCCGCCGCGGGGGCGTCCGGCACCGTCGAGTCGGGCGCGTCTGTCGCCCTGGCCGTGACCGACGGGACACCCAGCCACACCATCCGGCCGTCGGTGAGCGTCAACGGCGGCAGTTGGACGGTGACCGGCGTCAACCTGTCCACGCTGACCGACGGCACGATCGGCTACACGGCCACCGCTACCGACCCCGCGGGGAACAGCGCGACGGCGTCCCGGACCGCGACCAAGGACACCACGGCCCCGGCCGTGACCGCCCTGGCCGTCGGACCGGCCGCGAACGCCAGCACCGGCCAGATCCGCAAGAGCGGCAGCTACTACGTATACGCGAACGCGACCGACACCGCGCCCGGCACCGTCGCCACCGTGACCGCGAACGTCGGCAACCTGACGGGCGGCGCGACAGCGGTCGCGCTGACCGGCACCGGCGGTCCGTTCAGCGCTGGCGGCGTCACGTACGCCTACCGAAGCGCAGCCCAGACCGCGGGCAGCGGGCTGACCAACGGCAGCAAGACCTTCACCGCGACCGCCACCGACGCGGCCGGGAACACCTCGGGCGCCGCCACCGGGTCGGTGAACGTCGACGGCACCGCGCCGAGCCCGGCCGGCGTCACCCTGGGCAACCACACCGGCGGCCTCGCCGGCAAGCCGGAGACCGGCGACACGATCACGTTCACCTTCTCCGAGGAGATGGACCCGGGCACCCTCTACGCCGGCTGGGGATGGGGCATCACGCCCGACGTCACGAACGCGGTCATCACGTTCAACGACAACACGGGAGGCAACGGCACCAACCAGCCCGACTCCCTGACGGTGACCGGTCCGTCCGGCGTGAGCCTTGGCACCGTGACCAACCTGGAAGGTCATCTGGTCACGGCGAAGCAGCGGTCGTACACCTTCGGCGCGACGGTGCAGTACGCGGTGACCGGCGGGCAGAGCGTCGTCACCGTGACCCTCGGCGGCGTCACCGCGGGCGCGAGTGGCATCGGCACCGCCGGCAGCAGCACGTTCACCTGGGCAGCGGCGAGCACCACCACCGACCTGGCCACGAACCCGATCGGCAGCACGGCCAACACAGTCGACCGGACGGCGACGCCGTTCTGACCCCGCTGCCGGAATGTTGCCTGTGCAACTATCGTTCCTGCACCGGTTGGCGCCACACTGGAGCCGATCGGTGGAGGAGGCCTCGGATGCCCGCTGTGACCGTCCAGAACGTGCTTGCCCTGCCCCGGGTCCCGGAGCCGGACCCGGTGGCCGGCCGGGACCGGCCGGTGGTGTCGGTGACCACCGCGCCGAGCGGGCTGGAGGGAGAGGGCTTCCCGGTCCGCCGCGCGTTCGCCGGCGTGGACCTGCGCGCCCTGGACCCGTTCGTGCACATGGACCAGATGGGCGAGGTCGAGTACGCGCCCGGCGAGCCGAAGGGCACCCCGTGGCACCCGCACCGGGGCTTCGAGACCGTCACGTACATGATCGACGGCCAGATGGCGCACCAGGACTCCAACGGCGGCGGCGGCCTGATCACCAACGGCGACACGCAGTGGATGACCGCCGGCGCCGGGATCCTGCACATCGAGACCCCGCCGGAGCACCTGGTGGCCAGCGGTGGCCTGTTCCACGGCATCCAGCTGTGGGTGAACCTGCCGCGCACGCTGAAGTTCGCCCCGCCGCGCTACCAGGACATCCGCGGCAACCAGGTCGGGCTGCTGTCCTCGCCGGACGGCGGGACGCTGCTGCGGGTGATCGCCGGCGAGCTGGCCGGGCACCCCGGGCCGGGCGTCACGCACACCCCGATCACGCTGGTGCACGCCACGCTGAGCCCGGGCGCGTCCGTGACGCTGCCCTGGCGAGCCGACTTCAACGCGCTGGTCTACGTCCTGGCCGGCGCCGGCACAGTGGGCCGGGCCGGGCAGCCGATCCGGACCGGGCAGCTCGCGGTGTTCGGGGCCGGCGACGCGCTCACGGTGGCAGCCGACCGCCAGCAGGACAGCCGGACGCCCACCCTGGACGTGCTCGTTCTCGGCGGCCGTCCGATCCGGGAGCCGGTGTTCGCCTACGGGCCGTTCGTGATGAACAGCAAGGCCGAGCTGATCCAGGCGTTCGAGGACTACCAGGCCGGCCGGCTCGGCAGCATCCCCGCCGCGCACGCCGACGTGCGGGCCCAGACGCCGACCGACGAGTAGCCGCCGCTGCGGGGGGATCCCGCCCGGTATCTCGGCAGCACCCGAACGGGGCCGGCCGATAGCATCGAGCGGTGTAGCCGTTCGATCACCGGAGGAGAGCCCCGTGTCGCAGCCCAGGCCGCCCGCTGGCCGCGTCGCCGTTCCGGTCGCGGCCGGCACCACGGCCGAGCAGGCGCTGCGCGCGGCCGGGGTGCCGCTGGACGGGCCGTCCGGCGCCGTGGTGGTGCGCGATCTCGGCTCCGGCGAGCTGCGCGACCTGGCCTGGGCTCCGGCGACCGACGCCGAGGTGGAGCCGGTGCCGATGGACTCGGCCGACGGCCGCACGGTGCTGCGGCACTCGACCGCGCACGTCATGGCGCAGGCGGTGCAGGACCTGTTCCCGGGCACCCGGCTGGGCATCGGCCCGCCGATCGAGAATGGCTTCTACTACGACTTCCTGCCCGAACGCTCGTTCCACCCAGACGACCTGGACCGGATCGAGCGGCGGATGCGGGAGATCGTCAAGGCCGGGCAGCGCTTCTCCCGCCGGCCGATCTCGGACGACGACGCCCGGGCCGAGCTGGCGGACGAGCCGTTCAAGCTGGAGCTGATCGGGCTCAAGGGCGCCGCCGCCGACGCCGCCGAGGGTGCCTCGGCGGAGGTCGGCGGCGGGCAGCTGACCATGTACGACAACCTCGACGCCGGCACCGGCGACCGGGTGTGGACCGACCTCTGCCGTGGCCCGCACCTGCCCACCACCCGGCGCATCCCGGCGTTCAAGATCATGCGTTCGGCCGCCGCGTACTGGCGCGGCTCCGAGCAGAACCCGCAGCTACAGCGCATCTACGGCACCGCATGGGAGTCGAAGGACGCGCTCGCCGAGCAGTTGCGGCTGCTGGCCGAGGCGGAGCGGCGGGACCACCGGCGGATCGGCACCGAGCTGGACCTGTTCTCGTTCCCGGCAGAGATCGGCTCCGGCCTGGCCGTCTGGCACCCCAAGGGTGGGGTGGTGCGCCGGGTGCTGGAGGAGTACTCCCGACAGCGGCACGAGCAGGCCGGGTACGAGTTCGTGGTCACCCCGCACCTGACCCGTTCGACCCTGTTCGAGATCTCCGGCCACCTGGACTGGTACGCCGAGGGCATGTACCCGCCCATGCAGCTGGAGGGCGCCGAGTACTACCTGAAGCCGATGAACTGCCCGATGCACATCCTGGTCTACCGGTCCCGCGGCCGGTCCTACCGGGAGCTGCCGCTGCGCCTGTTCGAGCTCGGCACGGTGTACCGGTTCGAGAAGTCCGGGGTGCTGCACGGGCTGACCAGGGCCCGCGGGTTCACCCAGGACGACGCGCACATCTTCTGCACGCCGGACCAGCTCGCCGACGAGCTGGCCTCGCTGCTGCAGTTCGTCATCGACCTGCTGCGCGACTTCGGGCTCACCGAGTTCGAGGCGGAGCTGGCCACCCGCAAGGAAAGCCACATCGGCACCCTGGAGGAGTGGGACCACGCCGAGTCGGCGCTGGAGTCGGCGCTGGTCAAGGCCGGCCTGCCGTACGTCGTCGGCCGGGGTGAGGCGACCTTCTACGCGCCGAAGATCGACGTGCACGTGAAGGACGCGATCGGCCGCCGCTGGCAGATCTCCACCCTGCAGGTCGACCTGCAGCTGCCGATGCGGTTCGGGCTGGAGTACCAGGCGCCGGACGGCTCCCGGCAGCGGCCGTACATGATCCACCGGGCCCTGTTCGGCTCGGTCGAGCGGTTCTTCGGCATCCTCACCGAGCACTACGCCGGTGCGTTCCCGGTCTGGCTGGCCCCCGTGCAGGCGGTCGGCATCCCGGTGACCGACGCGCACGTGCCCTACCTTGCGGTGCTCGCCGATCGGCTGCGCGCCCGCGGCATCCGGGTCGAGGTGGACGACTCGGACGACCGGATGCAGAAGAAGATCCGCACCGCGGCCAAGCGCAAGGTGCCGTTCCAGCTCATCGCCGGGGACGAGGACGAGGCGGGCGGCACGGTGTCCTTCCGGTACCGGGACGGCTCGCAGCGCAACGGCATCCCGCTGCCGCAGGCGATCGAGGAGATCGTGCGGTACGCCGAGCGGCGGGAGAACGCCGACCCGACGGCGACCACTGTGGACAGTCCAGGCGGGACGGGCGGCGCCCCGGCGTGACCGGGGGGCAGCAGGAGCACCGGCAGGACGGGGCCGGCGAGCCGGACGCGTTCGACCGGCTGTGGACGCCGCACCGGATGGCCTACATCCGCGGCGAGGGCAAGCCCAAGGAGGGCGCCGGCTGCCCGTTCTGCCGGATGCCGCAACTGTCCGATGAGGACGGTCTGATCGTGGCAAGGGGCAGCCTGGTCTACGCGGTGCTGAACCTGTACCCGTACAACTCCGGGCACCTCATGGTGGTGCCGTACCGGCACGTCCCGGACTACACCGACCTGCGGCCGGACGAGTCGGTCGAGTTCTCCGCGTTCACCCAGCAGGCGGTCCGCGTGCTGCGCCGGGCCAGCGGGGCGCAGGGCTTCAACATCGGGATGAACCTCGGCGGGGTCGCCGGTGCGGGCATCGCCGAGCACCTGCACCAGCACGTGGTGCCGCGATGGGGCGGGGACACCAACTTCATGCCGGTGGTGGGCCGCACCAAGGTGCTGCCGCAGCTGCTCGCCGACACCCGCAGGCTGCTCGCTGACGCCTGGGACGGCTGACCCGAGGCTGCCGGGCCGGGCGCGGCGTGCCGGGTCAGGCGCTGGCGCGGCGGCGGAGCGCGGCGACCGCGACGGCGCCGGCGAGCAGCAGTCCAAAGCCGAGCCCGGCCACCGGCAGGACCGGGAAGCCGGTGTCCGGCAGCCCGGCGCCGCCGGACTCCGAGCCGCTCTTGGTGCCGGCCGCGGTGCCCGTCGTGCCGCCGCCGGTGCCCGCCGCGCCTCCGGCCGCCGCCACGTCGACGACCAGCCGGTTCGGCCCGGTGAGGGTGAACGCCCGGAAGCCGGCCTTGGTGGCCTGCCCGATGCCGTAGGAGGTGACCGCCTCGAAGTCACCGGCGCCCTTGACCTGGCGGAGCGCCGCGAACCCCGGTGTGATCGTGTTCTGCGGTGCGTGCGTCGAGGTGGACGTGGGCCGCAGCACCAGCTCCAGGAACGCCGAGCCGAGCAGCGAGACCGGCTGCCCGGACGCGTCGGACACCACCTGCGGCACGTACTTCACCGAGTAGCCCGGCACCGGACCGGAGAAGGTGACGACCACCCGGTCGAAGCCGGCGTGCCGGCCCACCGTCACCGATTGCACGACGGTCTGCGTCGTCGACGTCGCGGCGACGCTCACCGGCGCGGTGCCGAACGCCGGCAGCGCCGCCGCGGCCGGTGACGCCATCGCGACGACGGTCGCGGCGGCGAGCGCGCCGAGCATTCCGGCGCGGCGGGACAACCTGGTGGACATGGGAACCCCCTGACTCCGGAACCGCTCCCGGATGCATAGCAGACGCCGGCCGGGGCCGGGGGGTTGACGCGCGTGCCGCGGTTTGCTCAGGACTCCTTTGCCTTGGCCGCGGCCAAGGCCTTCTGCGCCTCGTACTCCGGCATCGGGTCGTGCCGCAGGTAGCTGCGGGTGAACCGGCCGGTGCCGGCGGTCAGCGCACGCAGGTCGGTCGCGTACCGGACCAGCTCGATCTCCGGGACCTCGGCGCTCACCCGGCTGCGCTCGCCGCCGATCGACTCGGTGCCGGTGACCCGGCCGCGGCGCCCGGACAGGTCGCTCATCACCGCGCCGACGTACTCGTCCGGCACCACCACCGTGACCACATGAACCGGCTCCAGCAGGTTGATCTTGGTCGCCTTGGCCGCCTCGCGCAGCGCCAGCGCGCCGGCGGTCTGGAACGCGGCGTCCGAGGAGTCGACGCTGTGCGCCTTGCCGTCGACCAGGGTGACCCGGATGTCCACCAGCGGGAAGCCGGCCGCCACCCCTCGCTCCATCTGGGCCCGCACACCCTTCTCCACCGACGGGATGAACTGGTTCGGGATCGCCCCGCCGACGATCTTGTCGACGAACTCGAACCCGCCACCGCGCTCCAGCGGCTCGACCTCGATGTCGCACACCGCGTACTGCCCGTGCCCGCCGGACTGCTTCACGTGCCGGCCGTGTGCGGTCGCCTTGCCGCCGAACGTCTCCCGCAGCGGCACCACCACCGGCACCGTCTCCAGCTCCACGCCCTGCTCGCGCAGCCGGTCCAGCAGCACGTCGGCATGCGCCTCGCCCATGCACCACAGCACCAGTTGGTGGGTCTCCGGGTTGCGCTCCAGCCGCAGCGTCGGGTCGCCGGCCGTCAGCTTCGCCAGCCCCTTCGCCAGCGCGTCCTCGTCGCTGCGGGTCTTCGCTTGCACGGCGACCGGCAGCAGCGGCTCCGGCATCTCCCACGGGGCCACCAGCAGCGGGCTGTCCTTGGCCGAGATCGTGTCGCCGGTCTCGGCGGAGGACAGCTTCGTCACCGCGCACAGGTCGCCGGCCACGCAGTGGGTGACCGGGCGCAGCGTCCCGCCCAGCGGCGAGAACAGGTGACCCAGCCGCTCGTCCACGTCGTGGTCGTCGTGCCCCCGCTCGGCCAGCCCGTGCCCGGACACGTGGATCGTGGAGTCCGGGCGCAGCGTGCCGGAGAACACCCGGACCATCGACACCCGCCCCACGTACGGGTCGACGGTGGTCTTCACCACCTCGGCGACCAGCGGGCCGTCCGGGTCGCAGCTCAACGGGTCGCGGGGGGAGCCGTCGGTGCCGGTGACCGGCGGCAGCTCGCGCTCCAGCGGCGACGGGAACGCGCTGGTCAGCACCTCGAGCAGCTCGGCGAGGCCGACGCCGGTGGTGGCCGCGGCGGCCAGCGCCGGGTGGAACGACCCGCGGGCCACCGCGGTCTCCAGGTCGTCGACGAGGATGTCCAGGTCGATGTCCTCGCCGCCGAGGTAGCGTTCCATGAGGGTCTCGTCCTCGCTCTCCGCGATGATTCCCTCGATCAGCGCGTTCCGGGGGGTCTCGATCAGCTCCACGTGCTCCGGGTCCGGCTCCCGCTCCTTCGGCGGGAACCCCCCGGAGTAGTCGAACACCTTCTTCGACAGCAGCCCGATCAGCCCGGCGACCCCGCCCTCGTCCGCGTGCAGCGGCAGGTACAGCGGCAGCACGTTGTCGCCGAACACCCGCTGGCAGACCGCGACCGACTCGTCGAAGTCGGCCCGCTGGTGGTCCAGCCGGGTGACCACCACGGCGCGCGGCATGCCGACCGCCGCGCATTCCTCCCACAGCGACACCGTGGTCGCGTCCACCCCGTCGACCGCGGACACCACGAACAGCGCGGCGTCCGCGGCCCGCAGGCCGGCCCGCAGCTCGCCGACGAAGTCCGCGTAGCCGGGCGTGTCCAGCAGGTTGACTTTGACCCCGTCGTGCTCGAACGGCGCCAGTGCCAGTGAGACTGAGCGCTGCTGCTTGACCTCGGCCGGGTCGGAGTCGCTGACCGTGTTGCCGTCCGGCACCGAGCCCATCCGCGGAATCGTGGCGGTGGCGTGTAGTAACGCCTCGGCTAGCGTCGTCTTCCCCGAACCGGAGTGGCCGACGAGCGCGACATTGCGCACCTTTTCCGGGCGGTCGACCGCCGCCACTCCGGCGACCGCCCCGCGGTCCGCGCCCTTGCTTGCCCCTTTCGACGACATGGTGAACCTCCCGCGCTCCGCCGCCGTGCGCCGATCCAGCGATTCGACACCCTCCCGGCCGCCACCGACAAGCCTCCCAGGCGGCGGCCGCGGTTCACCGGCCACCCCCCGGACCCACGCGCCGCCCGGGGACCAGCGAAGATCCAGCCTGGCCGGCCACGCACTATCGTGGATGGCACATCCGACCGAACGGACGGCCGATGCTCAACGTCTTCGCCCGCGCGTCGGTGTCGCGGGCGCTCGCACCGCTCGGCACCCGGCTGGCCCGGGCCGGCGTCACCGCCGACGCGATCACCGTGGTCGGCACGGTGGGGGCGGTGGGCGGCGCGCTCGGGTTCTACACCCGCGGCGTGTTCTTCGTCGGCACCCTGGTCATCTGGTTCTTCGTGATGCTCGACATGGTCGACGGAGCGGTGGCGCGGGCCGGCGGCGGGTCCTCCAAGTTCGGCGCGATGCTCGACTCGACCGCCGACCGGGTCGCCGACGCGGCGGTCTTCGGCTCGCTGCTGTGGTGGTTCGCCGGGCCCGGGGGCAGCCGCTCGCTCACCCTGGCCTGCCTGCTCTGCCTGGTGCTCGGCGCGCTCATCTCCTACGTCAAGGCCAGGGCCGAGGGGCTGGGTTTCACCGCCGACGTCGGCCTGGTGGAGCGGCCCGAGCGGCTGATCATCGCGCTGGTCGGCACCGGGCTGGACGGCCTGGGCGTGCCGTACGTGCAGGCCGGAGCGCTGTGGCTGCTGGTGGGCCTGTCCGCGGTCACGGTGGGGCAGCGGGTGGTCGAGGTGCGCCGGCAGTCGGCGGGGCTACCGGCGGCCCGCTCCACCGGGCCGGCGGAGACCCCGACCGGCACCGCGACCCCGCCCGGTCGGCCAGTGTGAGCGGCCTGGCCCGGGTGCGTGGCGGGCTGCTGGACGCCGGGTACGCGGCCGGGTGGGCGGTGGTCAAGGCGCTGCCGCACCGGGTGGCCGCCGCCGCGTTCCGGCTGGTCGCCGACATCGCGGTCCGGCGGGACGGCAGGGGAGTGCGCCGGCTGCGGTCGAACCTGCGCCGGGTGGTCGGCCCCGGCCCGACCGAGGCCGAGCTGGACGCGCTGACCCGGCGGGCGATGCGCTCGTACGCCCGGTACTGGCTGGAGGTCTTCCGGCTGCCGGTGTTGGGCACCGAGGCGGTCGCCGCCGCCTGCCAGAGGCACACCGAGGGCGAGCAGCACCTCGCGGACGCGTTGACGGCCGGCAGGGGGGTGATCATCGCCCTGCCGCACAGCGGCAACTGGGAGACCGCGGCGGTCTGGTTGATCTTCCGGCACGGCCCGTTCACCACGGTGGCCGAGCGGCTGCGCCCGGAGTCGCTGTACCGCCGGTTCCTCGCCTACCGGCAGCGGCTGGGCATGGAGGTGGTGCCGCTCACCGGCGGCGACCGGGCGCCGTCGGAGGTGCTCGCCGAGCGGCTGCGGGCCGGCGGGGCGATCTGCCTGCTCGGCGACCGGGACCTCACCCGCGGCGGGGTCGACGTGACGTTCTTCGGTGGCCCGGCCAGGATGCCCGCCGGCCCGGCGCTGCTCGCGGTGACCACCGGGGCGGCCCTGCTGCCGGTGGGACTGTGGTTCACCGATGACGGGTGGGGGCAGCGCATCCACCCGCCGCTGGTGCCACCGGAGGGCGGCCGGCTGCGGGACCGGGTCAAGGCCACCACCCAGGCGCTGGCCGACGTCTTCGCCGCCGACATCGCCGAGCACCCCGAGGACTGGCACATGCTGCAACGCCTGTGGGTCGACGACCTGCCGGCCGGCCTGCCCGCCAGCGCGCCGGCGGAGCCGGTCCAAGCGGAAGGGTAGCCGATGCACATCGGCCTGGTCTGCCCGTACTCATGGGACATCCCGGGCGGCGTGCAGGCGCATGTGCGCGACCTCGCCGAGACGCTGCTGGCGATGGGGCACCAGGTCTCGGTGCTGGCACCGGCCGACGACGACACCCCGCTGCCCGGCTATGTCGTGGGCGCCGGCCGGGCGGTGCCGGTGCGCTACAACGGCTCGGTCGCTCGGCTCCAGTTCGGCCCGGTCTCCGCGACCCGGGTGCGCCGCTGGCTGCGGGACGGCCGTTTCGACGTGCTGCACGTGCACGAGCCGGTGGCGCCCTCGCTGTCGCTGCTGGCCTGCATGCTGGCCCGGGGCCCGATCGTGGCGACGTTCCACACCGCGACCACCCGGTCCCGGTCGCTGGCCGCCGCGCACTCGGTGCTGCAGCCGTTCATGGAGAAGATACGGGGCCGCATCGCGGTGTCCTCCGCGGCCCGGACGGTGCAGGTCGAGCACCTCGGCGGGGACGCGGTGGAGATCCCGAACGGGGTCGCGGTGGCCCGGTTCGCCGCGGCCACGCCGCTGCCCGGCTACCCGCGGGCCGGTGGCACGGTCGGCTTCGTCGGACGGTACGACGAGCCGCGCAAGGGCATGGCGGTGCTCCTGCAGGCGATGTCCAGGCTGGTCGCCGACCGCTCCGAGCTGCGGTTGCTGGTCGCCGGCCGGGGGGACGCCGCCCAACTCCGCGCCTCGCTGCCGGCCCGGCTGACCGGACATGTACACCTGCTGGGCCAGGTCAGCGAGGAGGACAAGGCGCGCATGCTGCGCTCCGTGGACGTGTACTGCGCGCCGAACGTCGGCGGGGAAAGCTTCGGGATCATCCTGCTGGAGGCGATGGCCGGCCGGGCCCCGATCGTGGCCAGCGACCTCGACGCGTTCCGCCGGGTCCTGACGCTCGTGCCGGGTCCGATCCCGGGGTCGGCCACCGAGCCGGCCGGCGAGCTGGCCGGGGTGCTGGTGCCGACCGGCGATCCGGCGGCGCTGGCCGGTGCGCTCGGCGCGCTGCTGGACGACCCGGCCCGGCGGGCGGCGATGGCCGAGCAGGGGACCCGGGTGGTGGCCGGCTACGACTGGCCGGTGGTGGCCAAGCAGGTGCTCGACGTGTACGAGACGGTGATCGCGGCCGACCCGCACGCGGTCACCGCCGAGTCCCTCGGCGTCGCGAGGGCGACGGGCGAGTGAGCATGCTTCTCCGCGGCACGGCCTACTATCGAGTGGCATGGGCAGCATCGTGGCCGTGGTGGCAGTGGTGATGCTGCTCGCCACCTGGGCGACGTGGACCGCCGCCCGGGTCGACCGGCTACACGGCCGGGTGGACGCGGCCAGGGCTTCGCTGGACGCCCAGCTGGTCCGCCGTGCGGCGGCGCTGCAGGCGCTGGTCGACGCGTCCATGCCGGCGCTCGGGCCGGCGCTCGCGGACCGGCTCCGCACGGTCGCCAGGGCCTGCCTGGACGCCGACCCGACGGTCCGCGAGGCCGCGGAGAACGACCTGAGCCGGGCCCTGCACGAGATCCCGGCCGACCTCGACCCGGACCTGCTCGCCGACCTCGCCGACGCGGCCCGCCGGGTCGCGCTGGCCCGCCGGTTCTACAACGACGCGGTCCGGGACACCGCCGCGCTGCGCCGACGCAGGCTGCCCCGGCTGCTCCGGCTCGGTGGCCGGCGCCCGGTGCCGGCGTTCTTCGAGATCGACGACACGGTGCCGCCGGTTGGCGGCCGCCGGGTGGTCGGCCCGCCGGCGTCCCGGCGCTGAGCCGTCCCGGCCGGGTGGCCTACCCTGACCCGTCCGCGCCGAACCCGGAGGGAGTCACCCGTGCGTGGTAGGTCGAGGTACGCGATCGCGCTGGCCACCGCGCTGGTCGCGACGGTCGCCGGGTGCTCGTCCGGCAAGCCGGCACCGCAGGCGGCGCCCAGCAGCACGGCGCCGACGACCACGGCGACACCGAGCCCGACCCCCGCCAAGCCACCGGCCCGGCCGAAGCCGCCGCGGATGACCCACAACCCGCTCACCGGCCGGCTCGGCGTGCCGGCCGGCCCGGTGATCGCGGTGAAGATCGACAACACCGCGGCGGCCCGCCCCCAGGTCGGTCTCGAGTCGGCCGACGTGGTGTACGTCGAGCAGGTGGAGGGCGGCCTGACCCGGCTCATCGCGGTGTACGCCAGCCGGCGCCCGCACCGGGTCGAGCCGGTGCGCAGCGTGCGCGGCAACGACCCGGAGCTGCTCGGCGCGTACGGCCGGATGGCGCTGGCGTTCTCCGGCGGAGCCGGCAACGAGCTCGCCGCCCTGCACCGCTCCGCGCTGCTAGACGCCTCCCCGGACACGAAGGGGTTCGCCTACCGCCGGGACGGTGGCCGGCGGGCGCCGTACAACCTGTTCGTCGACCTGGGGCGGCTGGCCGCCGGGCTGCCCCGGGTGGCGGCCCGGGTGCGGGACGTCGGCTTCCGGTGGGGCGGGCCGGACCCGCGGTTGGCCAGGGCGCCTCGGGTGAGCTCCCTCTCCGCGGTGATCGGCAGCACCTCGATCTCGTTCCGGTGGGACTGGCGCGGCCACCGCTGGGTGCAGACCGGGCCCGGCCAGGTGATCCGGCGGTCCGCGTCCGGCGCGCCGCTGGGCTCCCCGAACGTGATCGTCCAGTTCTGCCGGGTGACCCCCGACTTCCACGACATCGACCAGGCCGGCTCGCCGGCGGCGTACACGCACAGCGTCGGCACCGGCCGGGCGATCCTGTTCCGGGACGGCCGCGCGGTGGTCGGCAAGTGGGTCCGGCCCACCCGTGGCGCGCCGACCCGGTTCGTCGACAATGCCGGCCGCGACCTGCTGCTCCAGCCGGGCGGCGTATGGGTGCTGTTGGTGCCCACCGGCGGGCGGTGGATGGCCCGGTAGCCCTACCATCGAGGCATGGCTCAGCCTCCGTCGACCACCCCCGACCCGACTACGCCCGACCCGACCTCATCGACCGCTTCCGGGGCCCCGACCGCGGTGGACCAGCCGGTGTTGGGCACAGCCCGGGTCAAGCGCGGCATGGCCGAGATGCTGAAGGGCGGCGTCATCATGGACGTCGTCACCGCCGACCAGGCGAAGATCGCCGAGGACGCCGGCGCGGTTGCGGTGATGGCGCTGGAACGGGTGCCGGCGGACATCCGGGCGCAGGGCGGGGTGGCTCGGATGTCGGACCCGGACATGGTCGAGGCCATCATGTCGGCGGTCTCCATCCCGGTCATGGCCAAGGCCCGGATCGGCCACTTCGTCGAGGCCCAGGTGCTGCAGACCATCGGGGTCGACTACGTCGACGAGTCGGAGGTGCTGACTCCGGCCGATGAGGCGCACCACATCGACAAGTGGGCGTTCACCGTGCCATTCGTCTGCGGAGCCACCAACCTGGGCGAGGCGCTGCGGCGGATCTCCGAGGGCGCGGCCATGATCCGGTCCAAGGGCGAGGCCGGCACCGGCAACGTGGTCGAGGCCACCCGGCACATGCGGGCGATCCGGGCCGACATCCGCCGGCTGTCCACGCTGCCCGAGGACGAGCGGTACGCGGCGGCCAAGGAGCTGCGCGCGCCGCACGCTCTGGTGGCCGAGGTGGCCGCGGCCGGCAAGCTGCCGGTGGTGCTGTTCACCGCCGGCGGGATCGCCACCCCGGCGGACGCGGCGATGATGATGCAGCTCGGCGCGGAGGGGGTGTTCGTCGGCTCGGGCATCTTCAAGTCCGGCGACCCGGCCAGGCGGGCCGAGGCGATCGTGAAGGCCACCACGTTCTACGACGACCCGGGCATCGTCGCGAAGGTGTCCCGGGGGCTGGGCGAGGCGATGGTGGGGCTCAACGTGGCGACGCTGCCGGAGGCCGAGCGGTACGCCGGCCGCGGCTGGTAGCCGCGGCTGGTAGGTCGGGCCGCGGCTCGCCGGCCGGGGCTCGCCGCGCCGCGCAGTGGGCGGCGGCCGACCTAGACTCGGGTGGTGTCTGCCGTCGGCCCGCTGATCGGGGTGCTCGCCCTGCAGGGCGACGTGCGCGAGCAGTTGCGGGCGCTGGCCGACTGCGGTGCGCGGGCGGTGCCGGTGCGCCGGCCGGAGCAGCTCGACCAGGTCGACGGGCTGGTGCTGCCCGGCGGCGAGTCCACCACGATCGCCAAGCTGGCCGCCGCGTTCGAGCTCATGGAGCCGCTGCGGAAGCGGGTCGACGACGGCATGCCGGCATACGGGTCGTGCGCCGGGATGATCCTGCTGGCGGACCGGATCCTGGACGGGGTGGCCGGGCAGGAGACGATCGGCGGCATCGACATGACCGTGCGGCGCAACGCGTTCGGCCGGCAGGTGCACTCCTTCGAGGAACGGATCCACATCGCCGGCGTGGACCGGGAGCCGTTTCACGCGGTCTTCATCCGGGCGCCGTGGGTGGAGTCGGTCGGCGAGCCGGTCGAGGTGATCGGCTCGGTGGAGGCCGGCCCGGCCGCCGGTAGGATCGTCGCGGTCCGGCAGCGACACCTGCTCGCGACGTCATTCCACCCGGAGCTGACCGGGGACCCGCGCGTGCACGCGCTGTTCGTCCAGATGGTGAGGGAACAATGAGCGAGCGCGAGAGCCCGCGGCGCGAGCGGGTTTTGGGTCCCCGGCGGAGACGCGCAGCGTTTCCGCCGGGCCCAGCGACGGCGGCTGTGCGGCCCGACGCAGGAGGGCCGGGCTACCGGGAGGAGCGGGCACAGTGAGCGGCCACTCCAAGTGGGCGACGACCAAGCACAAGAAGGCTGCGGTCGACGCGAAGCGCGGCAAGCTCTTCGCGAAGCTGATCAAGAACATCGAGGTGGCCGCACGCACCGGCGGGGGCGACCCGGCCGGCAACCCGACCCTGTACGACGCGGTGCAGAAGGCGAAGAAGAGCTCGGTCCCGAACGACAACATCGACCGGGCGATCAAGCGCGGCTCGGGCGCGGAGGGCGGCGGCGCGGAGTACCACACGATCACCTACGAGGGGTACGCGCCGGGTGGGGTGGCGATCCTGGTCGAGTGCCTGACCGACAACCGGAACCGGGCCGCGTCCGAGGTGCGCACCGCGATCACCCGCAACGGCGGGTCGATGGCCGACCCTGGCTCGGTGGCGTACCTGTTCACCCGCAAGGGCGTGGTGATCGTGCCGAAGGCCGGTGGGGTGACCGAGGACGGCGTGCTGACCGCGGTGCTGGACGCCGGCGCCGAGGAGGTCAACGACCTGGGCGAGTCGTTCGAGGTGGTCAGCGAGCCGGGAGACCTGGTCGCGGTCCGCACCGCCCTGCAGAGCGCCGGCATCGACTACGAGTCGGCCGAGGCCTCGTTCGTGCCCAGCGTGCAGGTGCCGCTGGACGAGGACACCGCCCGCCGGGTCTTCCGGCTGATCGAGGCACTGGAGGACAGCGACGACGTCCAGAACGTCTACGCCAACTTCGACGTCTCCGACGAGATCATGGAAACCGTGGGCTAGCCGCCTCGTCGGCGTGTCGTCGCGCGGCGCTGGACGCGCCGCCGGTTAGCGTGTCGAACGGGTGTTCGCCGACGGTGAGGGAGCGCGGGCGGTGCGGGTGCTCGGGGTGGATCCGGGGCTGACCCGGTGCGGCATCGGCATCGTGGAGGGCAGCCCGGGGCGGGTGCTGCGGCTGGTCTCGGTGGCGGTGCTGCCGACGCCGCCGGCGGCCGCCATCGGCGACCGGCTGCGGATGCTGGCCGACCGGCTGGAGGCGGACATCGCCCGGTACCGGCCGGACGTGGTGGCGGTCGAGCGCGTGTTCAGCCAACACAACGTGCGGACCGTGATGGGGACCGCGCAGGCCGCCGCGATGGCGATCCTGGCCGCGGCCCGGGCCGGCGTGCCGGTCGCGCTGCATACCCCGAGCGAGGTCAAGGCCGCGGTCACCGGGTCGGGGCGGGCGGACAAGGCGCAGGTCACAGCTATGGTGATGCGGCTGCTGGAGTTGCCGGAGAAACCCCGTCCGGCGGACGCGGCGGACGCCCTCGCGCTGGCGATCTGCCAGCTCTGGCGGGGTGCCGCGCAGGCCCGGATCGCCGCCGCCGAGGCCCGGATCGCCGCCCCGCTGGCCGGGACGGTGCCGTGATCGCCAGCCTGGCCGGGCGGGTCGCCGCGCTCGGCCCGGACGGGGCGGTCGTCGAGGTCGGCGGGGTCGGGCTCGCGGTGTCCTGCACGCCGGGCACGCTGGCCCGGCTCCGGGTCGGCGAGCCGGCCCGGCTGTCGACCAGCCTGGTGGTGCGGGAGGACTCGCTGACCCTGTACGGGTTCGCCGACGACGACGAGCGGTCGCTGTTCGAGCTGCTGCAGACGGCCAGCGGGGTGGGGCCGCGGCTGGCCCAGGCGGTGCTCGCGGTGCACCCGCCGAACGAGGTGCGCCGGGCGGTGGCCACCGCCGACCTCACCGCGCTGACCCGGGTGCCGGGCATCGGCAAGAAGGGCGCCGAGCGGCTGGTGCTCGAGCTGCGGGACCGGATCGGCAGCCTGGAGGTCACCGCCGCCGCGGACGGCTCGGTCACCCCGGTGACCCCGGTCGCCCCGTGGCGGGACCAGGTCCGGCACGCCCTGGTCGGGCTGGGCTGGACCGCCCGGGAGGCGGAGGAGGCGCTCGCGGCGGTGGCGCCGGAGGCGGACGGCGGCGCCGACATCCCCACACTGCTGCGCAGCGCGCTGCGAATGCTGGGCCCGCGATGAGCGAGCGGGGATGGAGCGGGGACCGGACCGAGCCGGAGGCCGACTCGGCCACCGACTCGGCCACCGACGTGGTCTCGCCGTACCCGGTCGCCGACGACCGCGAGGTGGAGGCCTCGCTGCGACCCCGCCGGCTGACCGAGTTCGTCGGCCAGCCGCGGGTGCGCGAGCAGCTCGGCCTGGTGCTGGAGTCGGCCCGGCGGCGCGGCCGGCCACCTGACCACATCCTGCTGTCCGGGGCACCGGGCCTGGGCAAGACCAGCCTCGCCATGATCATCGCGGCGGAGCTGGGCGCCGGTATCCGGGTCACCAGCGGGCCGGCGATCGAGCGGGCCGGCGACCTGGCCGCGATCCTCACCACGCTGGTCGATGGGGACGTGCTGTTCATCGACGAGATCCACCGCATCGCCCGGCCGGCCGAGGAGCTGCTCTACGTGGCGATGGAGGACTACCGGGTCGACGTGGTCATCGGCAAGGGCCCCGGCGCCACCGCGATCCCACTGGCCGTGGCGCCGTTCACGCTGGTCGGGGCGACCACCCGGGCCGGGCTGCTGACCGGGCCACTGCGGGATCGGTTCGGCTTCACCGGGCACATGGACTTCTACCAGCCGGCCGAGCTGGAGCAGGTGCTGCGCCGCTCGGCGGCGCTGCTGGCGGTCCGGCTGGAGCCGGACGGTGCCGAGGAGATCGCCGGCCGGTCCCGGGGCACCCCGCGGATCGCCAACCGGCTGCTGCGCCGGGTCCGCGACTTCGCCGAGGTCCGCGCGGACGGGGTGGTCGACCGGCCGGTCGCCCGGGCCGCCCTGCACCTGTACGACGTGGACGAGATCGGCCTGGACCGGCTGGACCGGGCCGTGCTGGACGCGCTGGTCCGCCGGTACGGCGGCGGCCCGGTCGGGGTGTCCACCCTGGCGGTCGCGGTCGGCGAGGAGCCGCAGACCGTCGAGGAGGTGGCCGAGCCGTACCTGGTCCGGGCCGGCCTGCTGGCCCGCACCCCGCGCGGGCGGGTGGCCACCCCGGCCGCCTGGGCCCACCTGGGGCTGGTCGCGCCGGCGCCGGCGGCCGACGCGCCCAGCCTGTTCGACCGGCTCTAGCCCCGTTCTCATCCGGTTCTGCTCCCGTCCGGACCGGCGGGAACCCGCACGGAGACCGGCTGCGTTCGGTTTATGGAAGCTTTGCCCCGGCTCCACCGATGGACCTACACTCCGCGGACGCTGCCCGTCTGGAGGTCTGCCTGCGCCGTGAACAACCTGTTTCCACTGCTGCTGCTGCTCCTGTTCGCCGTGATCTTCCTGTTGCCGATGCGGGCCCGGTCCCGGCAGGCGCAGCGGGTGCGCGAGATGCAGCAGTCGCTCACGGTGGGCACCGAGGTCATGACGACCTCCGGGCTGTACGGCCGGATCAGCAGGCTGGGCGACCAGACGATCGACCTGCAGATCGCTCCCGGCGTCACCGTCGAGTGGGCTCGCGCCGCGATCGCCGAGGTGCGTGGGCCGGGCGAGCCCGGCCAGGCCACCGAGGGTCCCACGGAGGCGGTCGGGGAGTAGCCGGCGGGCGCCCAGAAGGGGGTCGGCCATACTGGCAGGGACCGTCCATAGCGACGGAGAGCAACGAGGAGAACGGACACCGTGGCCGCACCGCCTGCACAACTGCGCCCCGGGCGCTACTTCGGCGCCCTCCTGGCCCTCATGGCGGTGCTCTACGCGATCGTCTTCCTGAGCGGCTCGAGCAAGGCGCCGCGGCTCGGCCTCGACCTGCGCGGGGGCACCACCGTCACGCTCACCGCGCACACCGAGAGCGGCGGGGCGCCCAGCAAGGACAGCCTCGAGCAGGCCAGGCAGATCATCAACGACCGGGTCAACGGCCTGGGCGTGGCCGAGGCCGAGGTGGTGACCGAGGGATCCGACCGGATCGTCATCTCGGTGCCGGGCGCGCGGGGTGAGCAGGCCAAGGAGCTCGGGCAGACCGCGCTGATGCGGTTCCGCCCGGTTATCGCCGGCCCGTTCCAGCCCACCGCGTCGGCGGCCGCACCGTCCGGTACCGCGTCACCGTCGCCGACCGGCACCGCCTCGCCGACCAGGTCGCCCGGGGCCACCCCCACCACGCCGAAGGCGGCCGGCACGACCTCCCCGTCGCCGCAGGGCCGGCCGGTGCCGCCGGTGGCGGCCGCACCGACCAGCACGCCGGCCGGCACCCCGAAGCCCACCCCGACGCGCACTCCGACGGCCACCCCGACGGCGCCCGCCAGCGGGTCGGTGGACTTCTACAGGCAGCAGGGCGCCACCCCGCAGCAGGCGGCCATGCTCGCGGAGCTCAACTGCGCGGCGACGGAGGCCGGCGGCAGCACCGACAAGGCCGATCAGGTCATCGCGGCCTGCGACCAGAAGGGCGAGACCAAGTACGTCCTCGACAAGTCGATCATCGAGGGGACAGAGATCAAGGACGCCGCGCCGGGGCAGGACAGCCAGGGTCTCGGCGGCTGGCAGATCCAGCTCGACTTCAAGAGCAAGGGCCAGGCGATCTGGGCCGAGTACACCTCCAAGCACAACGCCCAGGCCACCCCGAAACAGCCCGCGAACCGGGTGGCGTTCGTGCTGGACGGAAAGGTGATCTCGGCGCCGGAGATCCAGACCACGATCAACGGCACCACCTCGGTCACCGGTGACTTCGACCAGACCAGCGCGACCGAGCTGGCGAACGCGCTGAAGTACGGCGCGCTGCCGCTGACCTTCACCCAGCAGGAGGCCCAGACCGTCTCCCCGACGCTGGGCAGCGACCAGCTGCGAGCCGGCTTCCTGGCCGGCGGCATCGGCCTGGCCCTGGTGATCGTCTACTCGTTCATCTATTACCGGGCCCTCGGCCTGGTCACCGTCGCGAGCCTGGCCATCTCCGGCGTGCTCACCTACGCCTGCCTGGTCATCCTCGGCCGGCAGATCGGCTTCACCCTCACCCTGGCCGGCATCGCCGGCTTCATCGTCGCGGTCGGCATCACCGCCGACTCGTTCGTGGTGTTCTTCGAACGGCTGAAAGACGAGGTCCGGGAGGGCAGGTCGATGCGCTCCGGGGTGCCCCGCGCCTGGGTGCGGGCCCGGCGGACGATCCTGTCCGCCGACGCGGTGTCGTTCCTGGCCGCCGCGATCCTGTACATCCTGGCGGCCGGCGCGGTGAAGGGGTTCGCCTTCACCCTCGGCATGTCGACGGTCCTCGACCTAGTGATCGTCTTCCTGTTCACCCACCCGCTGGTCTACGTCGCCTCGCGGAGCGCGACGTTCTCCTCGCCCCGGTTCTCCGGGCTTGGCGCCGTCCAGCGGGTCGCCGCGGCGCACGCGACCGCCACCGCCGGCGCGCCGTCGCCGGCAGCCACCCGGGCCGCGGCCCGCCGCGCTCGCACCGGCAAGGAGTCCTGACCGTGGCCGGCATCATCGGACGCCTGTACCGGGGCGAGACGAGCTTCGACTTCATCGGCTCGCGCCGCCGCTGGTACCTCGCCTCCGCCATCCTGCTGCTGGTCTGCGTGATCAGCTTCGGGGTGCGCGGGTTCAACTTCGGCATCGACTTCAAGGGCGGCACCCAGTTCCAGTTCTCCGCGCCGCCCAACGTGTCGACCGAGGAGGTCACCAAGGTCGTCGAGGACGCCGGTGCGCAGACCGGGGCGGCGCCGCAGGTGGTCGGCTCCGGCAGCACCCGGCAGATCGTGGTGAAGACCGGCGAACTGTCGGGCGCCGAGGAGAAAAAGGTCAAGCAGGCGCTGGCCAACCGGTACCACCTACACGAAGAAGACGTCTCGGTCAGCTCAGTCAGCTCGTCCTGGGGCAGCGACATCACCAAGAAGGCGATCAAGGCGCTGGGCGTCTTCCTCGTCCTGGTCTGTATCTTCATCGCCGTCCGGTTCGAGCCGAAGATGGCGATCGCGGCGATTCTCGCGCTGATCCACGACCTGATCGTCGCCGCCGGGATCTACTCGCTGGTCGGGTTCGAGGTGACCCCGTCCACCGTGGTCGGGCTGCTGACCATCCTCGGTTTCTCGCTGTACGACACCGTGGTGGTCTTCGACAAGGTGGCCGAGAACGCACGCGGCATCCTCGGCGGCAGCCGCATGACGTACTCCGAGGCGGCCAACCTCGCGGTCAACCAGACGCTGGCACGGTCGATCAACACCTCGCTCATCGCGCTGCTGCCGGTCGCCGGCCTGCTGTTCGTCGGGGCCGGGCTGCTCGGCGTCGGTACGATCAAGGACCTGGCGCTGGTCCTGTTCGTCGGCCTGGCCTCCGGCGCGTACTCGTCGCTGTTCCTGGCCACCCCGATCCTCTGCGACCTCAAGGAGCGGGAGCCGCAGTACGCGGCGCTGCGCAAGCGGGTCGCGGCGAAGCGGGTGGCGACGGTCAGCCGGGCGGCGACGGCGAGCCGGCCCCGGACGGCGACGGCGACCGGGCCGGGCGAGGAGGAGGTCGAGGCCGCCCCCGCCGGGGAGCCCGAGCCGGCCACCGCCGGCGCCACCGCCGGCGAGCGGCGGGGCGGCGGTGGCTCCGGCGGCTCGACGCCCAGACCGGGCGCCCGACCCAAGCGCCCGCAGCAGCAGCGCCGCGGCGGCGGTGGCCGCCCGTCGGCCAAGCGCCGCAGATGACCGCGCCGGGGAGGAGCCCGGTGTCGAGCCAGCGCGAGAGCCCGCATCGCGACCGGGACGTGCTGAGGGCCGCCGGGCCGGCGACCGCCGGCCGGGCCGGGCGAGGAAGCGGGAGTTGACCGGGCGGCCGGTGCCGACCGCGGGTCCGGGCGACGAGCCGGCCGGCGCCGGGCTGGACTCGGTCGCCGCCCTGGTCGCCTCCCGGGTCCGGGACGTGCCGGACTTCCCGCGGCCGGGCATCCAGTTCAAGGACCTCACCCCGCTGTTCGCCGACGGCCCAGCCTTCCGGGCCGCGGTCGCGGCCATGCTGCGGCAGCGGGACCGCGGCTCGTTCGACGTCGTGGTCGGGATCGAGGCGCGTGGCTTCCTGGTCGCGGCCGCGGTGGCGTGCGCCGCCGGCACCGGCGTCGTCCCGGTGCGCAAGGCCGGCAAGCTGCCCTGGCACTCGGTGTCGGCCCGGTACGAGCTCGAGTACGGCGAGGCGACGGTCGAGATGCACGAGGACGCGTTCGCGACCGCCCGGCGGGCGCTGATCGTCGACGACGTGCTGGCCACCGGCGGCACGCTGGCCGCCGCGGCCGACCTCGTCGGCCGGGCCGGCGGCCAGGTCGCGGGCATGTCGGTGCTGCTGGAGTTGGCCGCGCTGGGCGGCCGGAGCCGACTCTCCGGGTACGACGTGCACAGCCTGCTGACGGTATGAAACGGACGTCGGCGCCCATATTCGGACCGACCCGCTCACCTAGGGTGGCCTGACGGCGCCCTGCCCGGCCCCTACACTGGTCGGTCAGGGTCCGCCAGGGCCCTCGCGTCGAGTGGATCTGGGAGCTGCCCTGAGTTCGGATCTCGCCCCGGCCGCCCGCGAGGACCAGGCCGTCACGCCGGATGAGTTGCGGGGGGGTTCCTCGACGCCCGTCGCCGCGCCGGCCGCCTCGGACCCGGCACCGGCTCCGGCGCCGGCGGGCGACCAGCTGGTGGGTGACCAGCCGGCGGGCGACGGGCCGGCGGGCGACGGGCCGGCCCCGCGGGCGCCGGCCTCCGCGCCGGTCGCGACGGCGCGCCGGCCGGTGCGGCACGTGGTGGACGACGACGACCCGTACCCGACCCAGCCGCTGCCCGGCCTGCCGGTGGAGGCCGACGAGGACGAGCCGGTCGACGGGCTGCCGGCGGACGTCAGCACCTACCGGCGCCGGGTCAGGGCCCGGTTCGCCCGCCGGCTGGCCTCCGGTGGCCAGCGCCCGTCCGGGGTCAAGGCCGTGCTGGAGCCGCTGGTCGCCACCCACCGGGCGGCGCACCCGAAGGCGGACGCCCGGCTGCTGCAGCGGGCCTACGACATGGCCGAGGCGCACCACCGCGGCGCCCTGCGCAAGAGCGGCGACCCGTACATCACCCACCCGCTCGCGGTGTCCGCGATCCTGGCCGAGCTTGGCATGGACACCACCACCCTGCAGGCCGCGCTGCTGCACGACACCCTGGAGGACACCGGCTACTCGCTGGAGACGCTGAAGGCGGACTTCGGCGCCGAGGTCTCGCACCTGGTCAACGGGGTGACCAAGCTGGACCGGGTCAAGTATGGGGACGCGGCCGAGGCCGAGACGATCCGGAAGATGATCGTGGCGATGGCCAGCGACCCCCGGGTGCTGGTCATCAAGCTGGCCGACCGGCTGCACAACATGCGCACGCTGCGGTTCCTGCCGCCGCAGAAACAGGAGCGGATCGCCCGGCAGACGCTCGAGGTGCTCGCCCCGCTGGCCCACCGGCTCGGCATGAACACGGTGAAGTGGGAGTTGGAGGACCTGGCCTTCGCCACCCTCTACCCGAAGCGGTACGACGAGATCGTCCGGCTGGTGGCCGAGCGCGCCTCGAACCGGGACACCTACCTGGCACACGTGACCGACCGGGTCAACGCGGACCTGCGGGCGTCCCGGATCAAGGCGACGGTGACCGGGCGGCCGAAGCACTACTACTCGATCTATCAGAAGATGATCGTGCGCGGGCGCGACTTCGCCGACATCTACGACCTGGTCGGCATCCGGGTCCTGGTGGACACGGTCCGGGACTGCTACGCCGCGCTGGGCGTCGTCCACTCGACGTGGCAGCCGGTGCCGGGCCGGTTCAAGGACTACATCGCGATGCCGAAGTTCAACATGTACCAGTCGCTGCACACCACGGTGATCGGCCCGGAGGGCAAGCCGGTGGAGCTGCAGATCCGGACGCTGGCCATGCACCGCACGGCCGAGTACGGCATCGCCGCGCACTGGAAGTACAAGGAGGACAAGGACAGCCCGATCAGCGCGCCCGGCGAGGACATGCTGTGGCTGCGCCAGCTCCTGGACTGGCAGCGGGAGACCCAGGAGCCCGGTGAGTTCCTCGACTCGCTGCGCTACGACCTGGGCTCCCGCGAGGTGTTCGTGTTCACCCCGAAGGGCGACGTCATCTCGCTGCCCAGCGGGTCCACCCCGGTGGACTTCGCCTACGCGGTGCACACCGAGGTGGGCCACCACTGCATCGGCGCCCGGGTGAACGGCAGGTTGGTGTCGCTGGAGAGCCAGCTGGAGAACGGCGACACGGTTGAGGTCTTCACGTCCAAGTCCGAGGGCGCTGGACCGTCCCGGGACTGGCTGTCGTTCGTGGCCAGCCCGCGGGCCAAGACCAAGATCCGGCAGTGGTTCGCCAAGGAGCGCCGCGAGGACGCCATCGACGCCGGCAAGGACGCGATCAGCCGAGCCATGCGCAAGGCGGCGCTCCCGCTGCAGCGGCTGCTCGGCGGCGACGCGCTGGTGACGATCGCCCGCGACCTGCGGTACCCGGACATCTCCGCGCTGTACGCGGCGGTCGGGGAGAACCACGTCTCGGCGCAGTCGGTGGTGCAGCGGCTGGTCGCCTCGCTGGGCGGGCCGGAGGGTGCGGTCGAGGACATCGCGGAGACCGCGATGCCCAGCCGGCTGGCCCGGCGGCGGCTGTCCGGCGACCCGGGCGTGGTAGTCAAGGGCGCCTCGGACGTGTGGGTGAAGCTGGCGAAGTGCTGCACGCCGGTCCCCGGCGACGACATCCTCGGCTTCGTCACCCGCGGCGGCGGCGTCTCGGTGCACCGGCGAAGCTGCACGAACGCCGCCTCGCTGGTCAAGGAGCCGGACCGGCTGGTCGAGGTGGAGTGGGCGCCGTCCACCGACTCGGTGTTCCTGGTCGCGATCCAGGTCGAGGCGCTCGACAGGCACCGCCTGCTGTCCGACGTCACCAGGGTGCTGTCCGACGAGCGGGTGAACATCCTGTCCGCCTCGGTGACCACGTCCCGCGACCGGGTCGCGGTGAGCCGGTTCACCTTCGAGCTCGGTGACGCTAAGCATCTGGGCCATCTGCTGCGCGCGATCCGGAACGTCGAGGGCGTGTACGACGTGTACCGGGTCACGTCCGGCATGTGATTGTCAAGATCACCTCGGCCTGTCTGATCACAGTATGCTTACAAGTGGTAGACGTCTGGCGCGGCCAGGGTCACACTAAGTACCGCCAGATGGACGCACAGTGTGTCCTCCGTTCTGCTTACTTACAGCAGCGGAGGTACAACAGAAAGTCGTAGTTGCTTTACTGTGCCGTTGGATGTCTGAATAGAGACGTCACCTGTCACCACCACGGAGAGTACGGACTGCGGGGGTCTCCGAGGGTTGCCGAAGTGGAGCCGCTGATGGCCTCCGGCCGACGCATCAGCTGGGCCTCGACCGGGAGGTACAGCCCAGTGCAGGACCGTGTCGGTATCCACGACCCGGCCCCCGATGAGCTACCCTCCGTGATCGCTCGGGTCGAACAGCACCCCGACCCGTACGCCACCGAGTTCCTGGACGAGCGGGAGATCCTGCGCGTCACCTACCAGGGCGACGACCGCTGCCAGCTGCGCTGTCCGGGCTGCTACACCGGCGAGCGGCTGTCCCGGCCGGGCCTCCCGCTGACCGGCGCAGGGCACCGGCTGCGGACCCCGTTCGAGGACTTCACCGGCCAGGTCGCCGCGCTGGGTCCCGGCCTGCAGGACTTCTACCTGCTCGGGGCGGAGCCGACGATGGACCCGGAGGGGTCCGCCGAGCGCCTGGCCTGGGCGGTCGAGCAGGGCCTGACCGTCATGTCCATCACGAACGGGGCGGTCTCCGCGGACCGGTTCGACCGGACCTTCGGGGCAGACGGCGGGGCGCTGTACAAGCTGATCGTCAGCCTCGACTCGATCGACCCGGAGATCAACAACCGGCTGCGCGGCACCGCGTTCGCGTTCGACCGGACGATCGCCACCATCCGCCGGTGCGTGCAGCGCGGGCTCCCGGTCAAGGTGCAGGTCACCGTCTGGCCGCGGAACTACCCGACCGTCATGGACACCGTGCAGGCCTTGTGGGACCTCGGGGTGCGCGGGTTCGCGTTCCACTGCGGCTCGGTGGAGGGCGTGCCCGACTTCCTCGCCCGCGGGCTGGACCACCTCGACCCGCTGGCCTGGCGCGCGCTGTGCGAGCGGCTGTACGAGTTCCGGGCGGCGCACCGGGACGAGCTGTGGCACTTCAACTTCCCGCTGCTCTACTTCACCGAGGCCGAGCTGAGGCGCACCGTCATCGGTGCCGACCGGCTGACCGAGGAGTACCTCGCGCACGTGGCGGCGCTGGAGGCAGGGCAGGAGTCCACCAAGCCGTTCCACGCCTGCCCGAGCCTGGACGTGCCGCAGGTCTACGTCTTCGGCAACGAGGGCGCGGACAGCCAGGGCGCGGTGTCCCTGTGCAACGTGCACAGCCCGGACAGCGAGACGGCGTACGCCGACTACGACCCGGCGGTCCGGCGCTGGCGGGTCCGGCAGGACCCGGAGCGCAACCAGATGCAGCACATGGTCGACTCGCCGCACCTGTGCCCGGCGATGCCGGGGGCCACCGGCGGGCGGACGTCCGACCGGGTCGGCACCGAGCGGGGCGACCTCTACCACGCCTGCCGCTACCTCGGCTGCAACCAGGTGCCGGTCGACCAGCACCAGTTCGGCCGGCAGGCGTACGACGACGCGATCGCCTACTACCGGGCGCTGGCGGTGGCCGAGGCGGCCGCCGCGGCCGGTCCGGTTTCGGGGAGCACCGGCGAGGCCGAGCCGTACCTGGCCCGGGCCCGCCGGATCGGCGAGCGGATGCCGTGCCTGCGGGACCGGGCGGCGGCGGTGCTGCGCGACGCGGTGGACACCGCCGGCCTGGCGCTGGACGACCTGCCGGCCGCGGTCGGGCTGCCGGCCGAGCTGCTGGCCGCGGTGCGGGCCGCCCCGGTCCTGGCGCTGGACCCGGCTCCAGCCCGGGACAGCCGGGTCGTCCCATTGCCGTTCCCGGTATGGTCGGTGGAAGGCAAGCTGGACGAGCCAGCGCGAGCCTGCGGAGGCTGTCGGTGACGACGGATGTGCCGCGAGTAGCCGAAGGGGCCGCAGAGTCGGCGCCTGGCTCGGGCACGCCCTCGCCCTCCGCCACCCCCGGGCCGCCGCCGGAGCCGGCCGGGCCGGCCGGTCCGGGCGAGCCGTCGTTGCAGCAGCGGGTGCGCGGCCTGGTGGCCAAGTCGGTGATGGCCGGCCGGCGGGGAGCCGGCGGCAGCGCGCTCGACCCGCTGCTGAGCCTGCACCAGTCGATGTTTCCGCATATCGACATGGAGGCCCTCCGCCGTGCGTACGCGGTGGCCGAGGCGCACCACCGCGGCCAGCTGCGGCGCAGCGGCGAGCCGTTCATCACCCACCCGCTCGCGGTCGCCACCATCCTGGCCGAGCTCGGCATGGACACCACCACGCTGGTGGCCGCGCTGCTGCACGACACGGTGGAGGACACCGGCTACACCATCGCCCAGTCGCACGCGGACTTCGGGCTGACCGTCGCGCACCTGATCGACGGGGTGACCAAGCTGGACCGGGTCAGGTTCGGCGAGGCGGCCGAGGCCGAGACCATCCGCAAGATGATCGTCGCGGCCGGCCGGGACCTGCGGGTGCTGGTGATCAAGCTCGCCGACCGGCTGCACAACATGCGCACCCTGCGCTACCAGCCGGACGCGAAGCAGCAGCACACCGCCCGCGGCACGATCGACGTGCTGGTGCCGCTGGCCGACCGGCTGGGCATCCACGTGCTGAAGCGGGAGCTGGAGAGCCTGTGCTTCGCCACCCTCCAGCCGCGGGAGTACCACGAGGTGGCCCGGCTGGTCACCGAGCGGGCGCCGGCCCGGGAGCGGCTGACGGCGCAGGTGATCCGCCAGGCCCTCGGCGACCTGCGGACGGCCCACGTGCAGGCGACGGTCACCGACCGGCCCCGGCACTCGTTCTCGGCGCACCGGACCACGCTGGACCGCGGCGGGCAGGTCGGCGAGCTGCGCGACTCGGCCCGGATCCTGGTCGTGGTGAAGGGGGAGCCGGGGGACTGCTACGCGACCCTCGGCGTGGTGCACGGCCGCTGGCGGCCGGTGCCCGGCAGGTTTCGGGACTACATCGCGCTGCCGAAGTTCAACATGTACCAGTCGCTGCACACCACGGTGCTCGGCCCGGACCGGGAGCCCGTGGACGTGCTGATCCGGACCGAGGGGATGCACCGGGTCGCCGAGTACGGCATCGCCGCGCACGTGCGGGAGGCGGCGATGACCGGATCCCGCCCGGACGGGGTAGCCGGTGGGCCGACCGATCTGGAGTGGATGCGTCGGCTGCTGGAGTGGCAGCGGGACATCGGTGACGCAGGAGAGTTCTTCCGCACCCTGCGCACCGACCTCGGCGGCGACCGCGAGGTGCTGGTGTTCGCGCCGAACGGTGAGGCGCTGACCCTGCCGGAGGGCGGCACCCCGGTCGACTTCGCGTACGCGGTGCGCAGCGACATCGGGCACCGCACCGTGGCGGCCCGGGTGAACGGCCGGCTGGTGTCGCTGGCCTGCCCGCTCGCCGACGGCGACGTGGTCGAGGTGATGACCTCCGAGTCGGAGAGCCCGGGGCCGTCGCCGGACTGGTTGGAGTTCGTCCGCACCCCGAACGCGCACGTGCGGATCCGGCAGTGGTTCGTCGAGCAGAGCCGGGACGGGGTGATCGAGCTCGGCCGGGAGCAGCTGGACGGCGCGTTCAAGGCGGACGGCGCCTCGCTGGACGAGGCGGTCGAGGACGGCTCGCTGCTGGTGACCACGCTCGAGCTGGGGTACCGGCAGGTGGAGGAGCTGTACGCGGCGGTCGCCGACCAGCAGGTCGGCGCCGGCGAGGTGGTCAAGCGGGCCGAGCAGATCGCCGAGGTGGAGTCGACCGAGCCCACCGAGCCGACCGCACCCACCGGGCCGCCGCCGGCCCTCGACGACTGAGCCAGCTCGGGGCCGGCCTGCCGCCGGACGAGCCGGAGGCGGCGAGCACCGCAGCCAGCACGAGCGCGACCGCAGGGACCCGCACTACGTGATCCGGGCCGTCTTGATGATCACCGACATCCTCGGCGCCCCGTCGCCGCTGCCGTTCTTGTTGTCGCTGCCGGCCTTGGCCACCCGGTCCACCACGTCGAGGCCCGCCGCCACCTTGCCGATCACGGTGTAGCTCTTCGGCAGGCTGGTCGAGTCCTTCCAGAGGATGAAGAACTGGCTGCCGTTCGTGTTCGGCCCGCCGTTGGCCATCGCCACCATGCCGCGGGTGTACTTCGCCTTGGCCAGGTTCTCGTCCTTGATCTGGTATGTCGGGCCACCGCCGCCGGTGCCGGACGGGTCGCCGCACTGCAGCACGAAGATGTTCGCCGTGGTCAGCCGATGGCACTTGGTGTTGTCGAAGAACTTCTTGCCGGCCAGGTAGACGAAGCTCTGCACGGTGCACGGCGCCGCCGCGCGGTTGAGCTGGATGGTGATCGCGCCGTCGTTCGTGTCCAGCGCGAAGTTGGCCGTCCCGCTGCTCGGTGTGCTCTTCGGGTCCGGCGGCAGCCCGACGTCCTTCACGTTCGGGCTGGTCAGCGTCGCGTTGGTCTCGGCGTACTTGCACGGTCCCGAGGTCGACTTGGCCGGGTGCTTCGGGGTCGGTGTCGGGGTGGCCGGCGTGCTGGCCGGCGCCGACGAGGAGGCGGCCGCCGCCGGCTTGCCGGTGCCGCCGGTCTTCGCGATGACCAGCCAGACCGCTCCGACGACCAGCACCACGCCGAGCGCCGCGGCGAGCACCAGGTTCCGCCGGCGGCGCCGCGCGGCCTGCTCCTGACGGCGCTGCAGCTGACGCTCCAGCCGGCGCCGGGCCGTCTCCCGGCGCTGCTTGCTTGTCGGCACGCGGACCCTCCTCAAGATCGCCGGCCAGGCCGCCCGGCGCACCTCCGTAGAGCCGGCAGTGTAGGAAACCTGTCTGGGCACCCTGCTACAGGGCCGGCAGGTCGGTCACGCGGCGGCCAACTCGGGCAGGCGGCGGGTAACCGGCCGGCCGGGCGGCGCGGCTGCCGATACGCTCGGTACTGGTGCGGCGCCCGCGTCCGGGGTGCCCGTCCGCCTAGCGCTGCCCAGGGAGGGATGCCGTGCTCCTCGCCGGGTTCCCGGCCGGCCCGACCGGGACCAACTGCTACCTGCTCGCGCCGGGTCCCGGCGAGCAGTGCCTGGTGGTCGACCCGGGACTGGGCGCGGTGGAACAGCTCGACGCCCTGCTGGCCGAGCACCGGCTGTATCCGGTCGCGGTGCTGCTCACCCACGGGCACGTGGATCACACGTTCTCCGTCGTGCCGGTGTGCGAGGCCAAGGACGTGCCGGCCTACCTGCACCCGGCCGACCGCTACCAGCTCACCGACCCGTGGTCCGGGCTCGGCCTGCCCCGGGAGACCCCGCTGTTCGGGCACGGCCCGCTGACCTTCGCCGAGCCGGCGGACCTGCGCGAGCTCGGCGACGGCGACGTGCTCTCGTTGGCCGGGCTGGAGCTGACCGCGCGGCACGCTCCCGGGCACACCCCCGGCTCGGTGACGTTCTCGCTGCGGACGGCGGACCGGCCGCTGCTGCTGTCCGGCGACCTGCTGTTCGCCGGCTCGATCGGCCGGGTGGACCTGCCCGGCGGCAGCGAGCAGGCGATGCTCCGCTCGCTGGTCCGGGTGGTGCTGCCGCTGGAGGACGAGACCGTGGTCCACCCCGGCCACGGACCGTCGACCACCGTGGGCCGGGAGCGGGCCAGCAACCCGTACCTGCACCTGGCCGCGGACGCGGCCGACCGCATCCGCTGACACCGGCGCCCCCGCGACCCGAGCTCGAAGGAGAGGCTTCGTGATCCGCAGCGTGACCGCCGGGACGCTCCGCGCCGCGGACGCCGACCGCAGCGTCACCCTGGCCGGCTGGGTGGCCCGCCGGCGCGACCACGGCGGGGTGATCTTCGTCGACCTGCGCGACGCCTCCGGCGTGGTGCAGGTGGTCTTCCGGGAGGGCCCGATGGCCGCGCAGGCGCACCACCTGCGGGCCGAGTTCTGCCTGCGGGTGACCGGCACCGTGGGCCGGCGGCCGGCCGGGAACGAGAACCCGGAGCTGCCCACCGGCGAGGTGGAGGTCACCGCGACCGAGCTGGAGGTGCTCAGCGAGGCGGCGCCGCTGCCGTTTCCGATCAGCGATGGCCGGGCCGAGGTCGGGTCCAGCGTCGGCGAGGAGGCCCGGCTGAAGTGGCGCTACCTCGACCTGCGCCGCCCGAACGGCCCGGCCGGGGCGCTCCGGCTGCGGTCCCGGGCCAACCAGATCGCCAGGACCGTCATGAGCGAGCGGGACTTCGTCGAGGTGGAGACGCCGAACCTGACCCGGTCCACCCCGGAGGGGGCGCGCGACTTCCTAGTCCCGGTGCGGCTGCAGCCCGGCAACTGGTACGCGCTGCCGCAGTCCCCGCAGCTGTTCAAGCAGCTGCTGATGGTGGCCGGGCTGGAGCGGTACTACCAGCTGGCCCGCTGCTTCCGGGACGAGGACCTACGGGCCGACCGGCAGCCCGAGTTCACCCAGCTCGACATCGAGATGTCGTTCCCGGACCCGGACGACGTGATCGAGGTGACCGAGGAGGTGCTGGCCCGGCTGTGGAGCGAGCTGGCCGACCACGACGTGCCCCGGCCGATGCGCCGGATGAGCTACGCCGAGGCGATGGACCGCTACGGCTCGGACAAGCCCGACCTCCGGTTCGGCGCGGAGCTGACCGAGCTGACCGGGTACTTCGCCGGCACCGGGTTCCGGGTCTTCCAGGCGCCGTACGTCGGGGCGGTCGTGATGCCCGGTGGCGCGTCCCACTCCCGGCGGGAGCTGGATGGGTGGCAGGAGTGGGCGCGCTCGCGCGGCGCTCGAGGCCTGGCGTACGTGCTGGTCGACTCGGAGACCGGCGACCTGCGCGGCCCGGTGGCCAAGAACCTGTCGGCCGAGCATCTGGCCGGGCTGGCCGACGCGACCGGCGCGGCCAACGGCGACGCGATCTTCTTCGCCGCCGGCGAGCGGGCGGAGGCTCAGGCGCTGCTGGGCGCGGCACGGCTGGAGATCGGCCGGCGCTGCGGGCTGATCGACGAGTCCCGGTGGGAGTTCGTCTGGATCGTGGAGTGGCCGATGTTCGAGCCGGCCCACGACGAGTCGGGACGGCAGGTGGGCTGGGCCGCCATGCACCACCCGTTCACCGCGCCCGCGCCGGAGTGGACCGACCGGTTCGCCGACCACCCGGGCGACGCGTTGGCGCGGGCCTACGACATCGTGGTGAACGGGGTGGAGTTGGGCGGCGGCTCGATCCGTATCCACCGCGCGGACGTGCAGCAGCGGGTGTTCGACACGATCGGGCTGTCCAAGGACGAGGCGGAGGCGAAGTTCGGGTTCCTGCTGGAGGCGTTCCAGTACGGCCCCCCGCCGCACGGGGGGATCGCCCTCGGCTGGGACCGGCTGTGCGCTCTGCTGACCGGCGCCGACTCGATCCGCGAGGTGATCGCGTTCCCGAAGACCGCCTCGGGCGCCGACCCGCTCACCGGCGCCCCGACCCCGATCACACCCGAGCAGCGCCGCGAGGCCGGCGTCGACGCCGGCCCCGGGCAGCGGCCGCCGTCCCGATAGGAGCCCAGTTCCGTTAGGAGCCCAGTTCCGTTAGGAGCCCAGTTCCGTTAGGAGCCCAGTCCCGATGGCCCGACCGAAGCCGCTGTCCGGCTTCCCGGAGTGGACCCCCGACCAGCGGATCGTCGAGCAGGCGCTGCTGGACCGGCTGCGCGCGACGTTCGAGCTGCACGGGTTCAGCTCGGTCGAGACCCGGTCGGTGGAGCCGCTGACCACGCTGCTGTCGGAGGGGGAGACCGGCAAGGAGGTGTACGCGCTGCGCCGGGCCGGCGCCGACCCGGACGAGGGGCAGGGCGAGCTGGGGCTGCACTTCGACCTCACCGTGCCGACCGCGCGGTACGTGCTCGAGCATGCGCCGAGGCTGGCCTTCCCGTGGCGGCGGTACGCGATCCAGCGCTGCTGGCGCGGGGAGCGCCCGCAGGAGGGGCGGTACCGGGAGTTCCTGCAGGCCGACATCGACGTGATCGGCCGCGGCTCGCTGCCCCAGCACTACGACGCGGAGATGCCGGTGGTGATGGCCGAGGCGGTGCGCGGGCTGCCGATACCGCCGATCACCGTGCACGCGAACAACCGCAAGGTGGCCGAGGGCTTTTACCGCGGCCTCGGCATCGCCGACCCGGTGCCGGTGCTGCGCGCGGTGGACAAGCTCGAGAAGATCGGCCCGGGCGGGGTGCACGAGCTGCTCGTCGACCAGGTCGGCTGCACCGAGGCACAGGCCGAGGCGTGCCTCGGCCTGGCCCAGATCCAGACCGCGGACGGGTCGTTCGTCGACCGGGTGGGCGCGCTCGGGGTGCGCGACGACCTGCTCGACGCGGGCCTGGCCGAGCTGGCCGACCTGGTCGAGCAGGTGCATCGGGCCGCGCCCGGACTGCTGGTGGCCGACCTGCGGATCGCCCGCGGGCTGGACTACTACACCGGCACGGTCTACGAGACGACCCTGGCCGGGCACGAGGACCTCGGCTCCATCTGCTCCGGCGGGCGGTACGACGACCTGGCCCGGGGCGCCGACGAGGTGTACCCGGGGGTCGGCATCTCGTTCGGGGTGAGCCGGCTTCTGGGCCGGCTGTTCGGGCGGGGCGAGCTGCGTGCGTCCCGGCCCACCCCGACCTGCGTGCTGGTCGCGCTGCCCACCGAGGCGGACCGGCCGGGGAGCGGGGCCACCGCGCGAGTGCTGCGCGGCCGCGGCATCGCCGCCGAGGTGGCGCCGGAGCCGGTGAAGTTCGGCCGGCAGATCCGGTACGCCGAGCGGCGCGGCATCCCGTTCGTGTGGTTCCCCGGCCGGGACGGCGCCTCGGACGAGGTGAAGGACATCCGCTCCGGCGACCAGATCCCCGCCGACGCCGCCACGTGGTCCCCGCCGCCGGACGACCTGCACCCCAGGGTGCTGGCCGCCGACGCCGGGTAGCCAGGCCGGAGCGGCCGCGGTCAGCCGGGCGCAGTCAGCCGGGCGCAGTCAGCTGGGCGCAGTCAGCCGGGCGCGTCCAGCCGGGTCGCGGCGATATGTCGGTGTCAGCGGATATCGTCGCTGGTGTGGCGGGAGAGTCGCTGTTCGACGCGGCCGAGGAGGAGGCCGTGGCGTCGGCCGCCCCGCTGGCGGTGCGGATGCGGCCGCGGACGCTGGACGAGATGGTCGGCCAGCAGCACCTGCTCGGCCCGGGCGCCCCGCTGCGCCGGCTGGTCGAGGGCGACGCGCCGCTGTCGCTGATCCTCTGGGGCCCGCCCGGCACCGGGAAGACGACCATCGCGTACATCGTCTCGCTGGCCACCCAGCGCCGGTTCGTGCAGATGTCCGCGCTGTCCGCCGGCGTCAAGGACGTCCGGGCGGTGATCGAGTCGGCCCGCCGCGAGCTCGGCATGGACGGCCGGCAGACCGTCCTGTTCATCGACGAGGTGCACCGCTTCTCCAAGACCCAGCAGGACTCGCTGCTCGGCGCGGTGGAGGACCGGATCGTCACCCTGGTCGCGGCCACCACGGAAAACCCGTTCTTCTCGGTCGTCTCGCCGCTGCTGTCCCGGTCCCTGCTGTTGACGCTGGAGCCGCTGAGCGACGAGGACATCCGGGTGGTGGTGCGCCGGGCGCTGGCCGACCAGCGGGGCCTGGGTGGCGCGCTCCGGCTGGACGACGACGCGTTCGACCACCTGATCCGGATCGCCGGCGGGGATGCCCGTCGGGCGCTGACCGCGCTGGAGGCCGGCGCCGGTGCCGCCCAGGCGGCCGGCCACGACCGGGTCGACCTGGCCACCCTGGAGGCCGCGGTCGACAAGGCGGCGGTCCGCTACGACCGGGACGGCGACCAGCACTACGACGTGGCCAGCGCCTTCATCAAGTCGATGCGGGGCTCCGACGTGGACGCGGCCCTGCACTACCTGGCCCGGATGATCGAGGCCGGCGAGGACCCGCGGTTCATCGCCAGGCGGATCGTCATCCTGGCCGCCGAGGACGTCGGCATGGCCGACCCGACCGCGCTGCCGCTGGCGGTCGCCGCGGCCGAGTCGGTGCGGCTGCTCGGCCTGCCGGAGGCCGCGATCCCGCTGGCCCAGGCGGTGATCCACCTGTCCCTGGCGCCGAAGTCGAACGCGGTCGTGGCCGCGCTCGGCTCGGCGTCGGCGGACGTCCGGGCCGGGCGGGGCGGCCCGGTGCCGGCGCACCTGCGGGACGCGCACTACGCCTCGGCGAAGCGGCTGCAGCACGGCATCGGGTACCAGTACGCGCACGACTTCCCCGGCGGGGTGGTCCGCCAGCAGTACCCGCCGGACGCCGTCGTCGGCCGGGACTACTACACCCCCTCCGAGCACGGCGCCGAGCGTGGGCTGGCCGAGCGGCTGGCCCGGCTCCGCGCCATCGTCCGCGGTGACCTCGGTGATCCCACCGCCCGTGACGGGGGGTGACGGCGGAGACGGTAGGGTCGCGGCGTTCGTCCCTGCCCGCACCGCCGAGGAGGGTCCCGCGTGTCCGCTGGGGAGATCGCCGGGCTGATCGCTGCCGCGGCGTTCGTGCTGCTGGTCGGGCTGCTCGCCGTGCCGATCCTCAAGCTGGGCCGGACCCTGGACGAGGCCACGCTGGCGATCCGGAAGGCGCACGAGGGGGTGCAGCCGCTGCTGTCCGGTGCCGGCACCACGGTCAGCCAGGTGAACAAGGAGCTGGAGCGGGTCGACGGCATCGCCCAGAACGCGCAGGCGGTCAGCACCAACGTCGCCGCGCTCACCTCGGTGTTCGCCGCCACTCTCGGTGGGCCGGTGGTGAAGGTCGCGGCATTCTCCTACGGCGTGCGCCGGGCCGCGCAGCGCCGCCGGCGGGCCGAGCTGGAGCGCGCCGCCGACCGGGCGGCCCGGGCCGACCGGCAGGCCCGCCGGGCCGCTCGCAAGGCGGGCCGGTGAGCTGGATCGGCAGCAGGCCGGCAGCCGAAGCGACAGCGGTCGCCGGCGCGGGCAGGATGGACCGGACGGCTCCGGCGACGGCGGAGCCGGCGGTAGCGCGGAAGGACGAGCGGTGAGGCGGCTGTTCTGGCTGGCGATGGGCGTGACGATCGGGGCGCTGGTGGTGCGCAGGCTGGCCCGCACCGCCGAGTCGCTCAGCCCGCGCGGCATCGCGGCGTCGGTCGCCGAGTCGGTGCGCGGGCTGACCGCCGCGGTGCGCGAGTTCGCCGGTGACGTGCGCGAGGGGATGGCCGAGCGGGAGGCCGCGCTGACCGAGGGCACCGGCCTGGACGGCAGGCTGGGCGCCCGGCCGGAGGACTTCTGACCATGCGATCAGCCGAGATCCGGGACCGCTTCCTGCGCTTCTACAAGGACAACGGGCACACCGAGGTGCCCAGCGCGAGCCTGATCTCCCCGGACCCGACGACCCTGTTCAACATCGCCGGGATGGCCCCGTTCAAGCCGTACTTCGAGGGTCTGCTGCCGGCGCCGTACAAGCGGGCCACCAGCGTGCAGAAGTGCCTGCGGACGCTGGACATCGACGAGGTCGGCAAGACCACCCGGCACGCCTCGTTCTTCCAGATGGCCGGCAACTTCTCCTTCGGCGACTACTTCAAGGACGGCGCGATCGCGTTCGCCTGGGAGCTGGCCACCACCCCGCAGTCCGACGGTGGCTACGGCTTCGACCCGGACCGGATCTGGGTCACCGTCTACACCGAGGACGACGAGGCCGCCGACATCTGGCACCGGAAGGTCGGCCTGCCGACCGAGCGGATCCAGCGCCGCGGCAAGGAGGACAACTACTGGGACATGGGCGTGCCGGGGCCGTGCGGGCCGTGCTCGGAGATGTACTTCGACCGCGGCCCGGAGTACGGCCCGGACGGCGGGCCGGTGGTCGACGAGGACCGGTTCCTGGAGTTCTGGAACCTGGTCTTCATGCAGTACGAGCGCGGGCCTGGGGTGGGCAAGGACTACCCGATCCTGGGCGAGCTGCCGGCGAAGAACATCGACACCGGCCTGGGCCAGGAGCGGATGGCCTTCCTGCTGCAGGGCGTGCAGAACCTGTACGAGATCGACGAGGTGTTCCCGGTCCTGGCCCGGACCGCGGAGCTGACCGGGCGGCGGTACGGCGCCGAGCACGAGGCCGACGTGCGGCTGCGGGTGGTCGCCGACCACGTCCGGTCCGCGCTGATGGTGCTCGGCGACGGGGTGGTCCCGTCCAACGAGGCCCGCGGCTACGTGCTGCGCCGGATGCTGCGCCGGGCGATCCGGACGGTCCGGCTGCTGGGCCACGAGGACCGCGCGCTGCCCGAGCTGCTGCCGGTGGCCCGGGACTGCATGGCCCCGTCCTACCCGGAGCTGGCCACCGACTTCGGCCGGATCGCCGACTACGCCTACCGGGAGGAGGAGGCGTTCGTGCAGACCCTCCGGGCCGGCACGGCGATCTTCGACAACGCGGTCGCCGGGGTGCGCTCCGCCGGCGGCACCCAGCTGCCCGGCGACCGGGTGTTCCAGCTGCACGACACGTACGGCTTCCCGATCGACCTGACCCTGGAGATGGCCGCCGAGCAGGGCCTCTCGGTCGACGAGGACGGCTTCCGCCGGCTGATGGCCGAGCAGCAGGAACGTGCCAAGGCCGACGCGCAGGCCCGCAAGACCGGCGGCGCCGACCTGTCCGCCTACCGCTCGGCGCTGGAGTCGGCCGGCAGCTCGACGTTCACCGGCTACACCCAGGCCGAGCGGGAGGCGACGGTCACCGCGGTGCTCCGCAACGGTGCGCCGGTGCCGGCGGCCGGGGAGGGCGACGAGGTCGAGCTGGTGCTGGACGCCACCCCGTTCTACCCGGAGGGTGGCGGGCAGCAGGCCGACTTCGGCCGGATCACCGTGGGCTCCGGCTCCCGGTCCGCGGTGGTCGAGGTGCACGACGTGCAGTCGCCGGTGCCCGGGCTGATCGTGCACCGGGGCCGGGTGGTCAGCGGCGAGCTGCGGCCCGGCGACCAGGTCTACGCCGAGGTGGACGTGGCCCGCCGGCAGTCGGTCTCCCGCAGCCACACCGCCACCCACCTGCTGCACCGGGCGCTGCGCGGTGCGCTCGGCGAGTCCGCCGCGCAGGCCGGCTCGCTGAACGCGCCGGGCCGGCTGCGGTTCGACTTCACCACCCCGACGGCGGTGCCGCCGAGCGTGCTCGCCGACATCGAGGACGAGGTCAACGAGGTGCTGATCCGGGACCTCGAGGTGACCGCGTTCCTCACCTCGCAGGACGAGGCGCGGCGGATCGGCGCGCTGGCGATGTTCGGGGAGAAGTACGGCGACGAGGTCCGGGTGGTCGAGGTCGGGGACTACTCCCGGGAGCTGTGCGGCGGCACCCACGTCCCCCGCTCGGCGCACATCGGGCTGGTCAAGGTGCTCGGCGAGGCGTCCATCGGCGCCGGCGTGCGCCGGGTCGAGGCGCTGGTCGGGCTGGACGCTTTCCGCTTCCTGGCCCGCGAGCACGTGCTGGTGTCCGGGCTGGCCGAGGCGCTGAAGGTGCCGCCCGACCAGGTGCCGGAGCGGGTGCAGTCGCTGGTCGACCGGCTGCGGGCGGCGGAGAAGGAGCTGGACCGGCTGCGCGCCGAGTCGGTGCTGGCCGGAGCCGGCGCACTGGCCGCGTCGGCCAAGGATGTGGCCGGGGTGGCCGTGGTGGCCGCCGAGGTGCCCGGCGGGCTGGCCGGCGGAGACCTGCGCACCCTGGCCGTCGACGTCCGGGGCCGGCTCGACCCCGGCCGGCCCGGGCTGGTCGCGCTTGCCTCTCGGCGGGACGGGAATGTCGGCTTCGTGGTGGCCACCAACGAGGCGGCCCGGCTGCGCCGGATCTCCGCGCACGACGTGGTCCAGGCGCTCGCCCCGCCGGTGGCCGGGAAGGGCGGCGGCAAGGACGACCTGGCCCAGGGCGGCGGGACCAACCCGGACGGGGTGCCGGAGGCGCTGCTGCTGGTCGAGCACGTGGTCGGGCGGCGCGCGGCCGGCTCCGCATGACCCATCGCGGCGGCGGGTTCCCCGGGCCCCGGTTCGCACCGGGGGTGCGGCTGGGGGTGGACCTCGGATCCGTCCGGGTCGGGGTGGCGGTGAGCGACCCGGCCGGCGTGCTGGCCTCGCCGCTGGTCACCCTGACCCGCGACCAGGCCGGGGGAGCGGATCTCGCCGAGCTGGCCCGGCTGGTAGCAGAGCGGTGCGCGGTCGAGGTGGTGGTCGGCCTGCCCCGGTCGCTGTCCGGGCGGCGCGGGCCGGCCGCGCTGGCTGCCGAGCAGTACGCGGCGGCGCTGGCGGCCAGGGTGGCGCCGGTGCCGGTGCGGCTGGCCGACGAGCGGCTGACCACCGTTGCCGCCAGCCGAACACTAGCCGAACGGGGGATTTCCAGTCGTCGCCGGCGACCCGTCGTTGACCAGGCAGCCGCCGTCCTGATACTGCAGGGGTGGCTGGACGCGGCCCGGAGGGTGCGGTGAGCTACGGCGGCAGCGACCTCTCGACCTTCTTCGGCTCCGCCTACGACGAGGCCCCGACCCGGGCGCAGCGGCGGCGCCAGCAGCACCGCAGGCGGCGCCGCCGCCGCCGTGGACCGCTCGGCGTGCTGATCGCGCTGATCCTGATCGGCGGGCTGGTCATCGGCATCGCGTACGGCGGCCGGAAGGTGATCGCCCGGCTCGGCACCGTCCCGGACTACACCGGCACCGGGGTGGGCAGCGTGCAGATCCAGGTCCGGCCCGGCGACACGGCCACCGACATCGCGGCCACGCTGACCAAGGCCGGGGTGGTGAAGAGCGAGCGGGCGTTCCGGGACGCGGCCAAGAACGACCCGCGGTCCACCGGCATCCAGCCCGGCTACTACCGGCTGCACCGGCAGATGAGCGGCGCGGCGGCGCTGGCGCTGATGCTGGACCCGGTGTCCCGGCTGCTGTCCCGGGTGACCATCCCGGAGGGCTTCACCGTCGCGGAGATCCTCAAGCTGCTGGCCGCCAAGACCGGCCGGCCGCTGTCCACGCTGCAGGCGGCAGCCAAGGACCTCCCCTCGCTGGGGCTCCCGAGCTACGCGAAGGGGCGGCTGGAGGGCTTCCTGTTCCCGGCCACCTACGACGTCGACCCGGGCACCAGCCCGGCCGAGATGCTCCGGCAGATGGTCGCGACGTACCGGGACAAGGTCGACGACGCGGCGCTCGCCGCCGGCGGGAAGGCTGTTGGTCTCAGCCCGTACCAGGTGATCGTCGTTGCCTCGATGGTGGAGCGGGAGGCCCGGTTGGCCAGCGAGCAGGGCAAGATCGCCCGGGTCATCTACAACCGGCTCGGGCACGGCTTCTTCCTCGGCGTGGACGCGGCGGTGCTGTACGGGCTGGGCCGCACCAGCGGCACGCTGACCGATGCCGACCTGGCCAAGGTCACGCCGTACAACACCCGGGTGGTCAAGGGCCTGCCGCCGACCCCGATCGCCAACCCGGGGCTGGCCGCGATCGACGCGGCGCTGCACCCGACGCCCGGGGACTGGCTCTACTACGTCCTGCTGGACCGCTCCGGGCGGCACTTCTTCACCGCCGACCAGGACGCGTTCAACGCGGCCGCGGCGCACTGCCACGCAGTGGGGCTCTGCTGACCGAGCCAGGGCCGACCGAGCCAGGGCCGACCGAGCCGGCGCGGCGGGCGGCGGTGCTCGGCCGGCCGATCGGGCACTCGCTGTCTCCGGTGCTGCACCGGGCCGCGTACGCGGCGCTCGCCCTGACCGGCTGGCGGTACGACGCGGTCGACTGCGACGAGGCCGGCCTGCCCGGGCTCGTCGACCGGCTGGGACCGGAGTGGGTCGGCCTGTCGCTGACGATGCCGCTGAAGCGGGCAGTCCTGGCGCTGGCCGACGAGGCGACGCCGCTGGCCCGGGACGTGGGCGCGGCCAACACGCTGCTGCTCGACCGCGGCCGCCGGCGGGTGGACAACACCGACGTCGCCGGCATCCTGGCCGCGCTGGGCGAGGTCGGCACCCGGGCAGGGCCACCGCCGGCGTCGGGCGAGCCGAGCCGGTCGGCGGTGCTGCTGGGCGCCGGCGGCACCGCGCAGGCCGCGCTGGCCGCGCTGCGGGCGCTGGGCGTGACCGAGCCCGCCGCGGTGGTCCGCGACCCGGCCCGGTCCGGCGAGCTGCGGGCCACGGCGGACCGGCTGGGGATCCGGCTGCGGGTGCTGGACTGGGGCGACGCCGGGCTGGCCGCCGACGCCGACCTGGTGATCAGCACGCTGCCGGCCGGCGCGGCCGACCCGCTGGGCGGGCTGCCCTGGTCGGCCGGCACGACCGTGCTGGACGTGGTGTACGCGCCGTGGCCGAGCCCGCTGGCCGCGGCGGCGGAGGCGGCGGGCTGCCCGGTGGCCGGCGGGCTGGCGGTGCTGCTGCACCAAGCCGCCGCGCAGGTCGAGCTGATGACCGGCCGGCGCGCGCCGGTGCCGGCGATGCGGGCGGCGCTGGCCGCGGCCGGCGGCGGGGCGGAGGCCGACCCGCCCGGTCGGTAGGCTGGCCGGCCGTGTCCGTCTGGCCGGGGGTGGGGAGCGCGGCGCTGGGCCTGCTGATCGGGCCGTTCCTGGCCGGCCTCACCGTGCGGATCCCCGCCGACCAGCCGGCGCTCACCCGGGAGGGCTGGCGCGGCGGGGCGGCCGGGCCGGTCCGGCGGGTCGTGCTGACCGGGCTGGCCGGCGCGGTGCTGGGGACCATCGGCGGCGGCCTCGGCGCGGATCCGGCGCTGCCCGCGTACCTCTGGCTCGGCGCGGTCGGGGTCACGCTCGCGGTCATCGACGCGGACTGCCACCGGCTGCCGGACCGGCTCACCCTGCCGTCCTACCCGGTGGGCGTGGTGCTGCTCGGCGCGGCCGGGCTGGCCCACCACGACCTGGGGGCGGTGGGGCGGGCGCTGCTGGCCGGGGCGGCGGTGGCCGCCGGTTTCCTGCTGCTGGCGCTGCTCAGCCCGCGCGGGCTCGGCCTCGGCGACATGAAGCTGGCCGGGCTGCTGGCCCTGCACCTGGGTTACCTCGGCTGGGCCCAGGTGCTGCTCGGCCTGCTCGCGGGGTTCCTGGTGGGCGCGCTGGTGGCGGTGGCGCTGCTGGCCGGCGGCCGGGCCGGCTGGCGCAGCGACGTGGCGTTCGGGCCGTCACTGCTGGCCGGCGCGCTGGCCGCGGTGGTCGCCGGGCGGCAGCTCGCCGACGCGTACCTCGGCGCGGTCGGCCTGCCCCCGACCTGACCGACCCCGCCGGCCCGCCCGGCCCGCACCGCGCCGCCGTGGGACGATCCAGACATGCTTCGGTGGCTGACCGCGGGGGAGTCGCACGGGCCGGCGCTGGTCGCCGTCCTGGAGGGGCTGCCGGCCGGCGTGCCGATCACCACCGACGCGGTGGCCGACGAGCTGGCCCGCCGGCGGGCCGGATACGGCCGCGGTGCCCGGATGTCGTTCGAGCGGGACGACGTCGAGCTGCTCGGCGGGGTCCGGCACGGGCTGACCCTCGGCGGCCCGGTGGCCATCCGGATCGGCAACACCGAGTGGCCGAAGTGGACGGCGGTGATGAGCGCCGACCCGGTGGACCCGGCCGCCCTGGCCGGGCTGGCCAGAGCCGCGCCGCTGACCCGGCCCCGTCCGGGGCATGCCGACCTGGTTGGCATGCAGAAGTACGGCTTCGCCGACGCCCGCCCGGTGCTGGAGCGGGCCAGCGCCCGGGAGACGGCCGCCCGGGTCGCCCTGGGCACCGTGGCCAAGGCGTTCCTGGCCGAGGCGCTCGGCGCCACCGTGCTCAGCCATGTGGTCGCGGTGGGCGGCGCGTTCGCCCCGGACGGGGTGCTGCCCGGCCCTGGCGACCGGGACGCGGTCGAGGCCTCCCCGGTGCGCTGCCTGGACCCGGCGGCCGGCGCGGCGATGGTGGCCGAGATCGACGCGGCCCGCCGGGACGGCGACACCCTCGGCGGCGTGGTGGAGGTGGTGGTGCACGGGCTGCCGCCGGGGCTGGGCAGCCACGTGCACTGGGATCGCCGGCTGGACTCCCGGCTGGCCGGCGCGCTGATGGGCATCCAGGCGATCAAGGGGGTCGAGATCGGCGACGGCTTCGGGCTGGCCCGCCGGCGCGGCTCGCAGGCGCACGACGAGATCGAGGGCGGCCCGAACGGGCTGCGCCGGCGCACCGGCCGGTCCGGCGGCACCGAGGGCGGGATGACCACCGGCGAGGTGCTGCGGGCCCGGGCAGCGATGAAGCCGATCTCGACCGTGCCGCGGGCGCTGGCCACGGTGGACGTGGCGACCGGCGAGCCGGCGGCCGCGATCAACCAGCGCAGCGACGTGTGCGCGGTGCCGGCCGCCGGTGTGGTCGCCGAGGCGGTGGTGGCGCTGGTGGTGGCGGACGCCGCGCTGGAGAAGTTCGGCGGCGACTCGATGGCCGAGACCCGGCGGAACGCCCGGGAGTACCTGGATGCGCTGGTGGTGCGGTGAACTGGTGGTGCGGTGAAGTGGTGGTGCGCTGATGCCGGTGCTCGTCTTCGTCGGCGTGTCCGGGTCGGGGAAGACCACGGTCGGTGAGCTGACGGCCGAGCGGCTGAACGTCGACTTCCTGGACACCGACCAGGTCGTCGAGTCGGTCGCCGGCAAGCCGATCCAGGAGATCTTCGTCGACGACGGCGAGCCGGCGTTCCGGGCGCTGGAGCGGGCGGCGGTGGCCGGCGCGCTGGCCGACCATGCCGGTGTGCTCGCGCTGGGTGGCGGTGCGGTGCTGGCCGCCGAGACGCGAGCGCTGCTGGTCGGGCACAGGGTCGTCTTCCTGGACGTGGGACTCGCCGCCGCGGTCCGCCGGATCGGCCTGGCCCGAGACCGGCCGTTGCTCGCCATCAACCCGCGGTCCCAGCTGCGGGTGCTGATGGAGGAACGCCGGCCGCTGTACGAGTCGGTCGCCACGATCACCGTGTCGACCGACGACCGCACACCGGAGGAGGTCGCCGACGCCGTGCTGGCCAGGGTGGCGCTGCCGTGACCGACGCGAACGGGGTGACTCGGATCCCGGTGGGGGAGGCGTACCGGGTGGTGGTCGGCACCGGGCTCGCCGGCGAGCTGCCCGGCCTGCTGGCCGGTGCCGAGCGGGTCGCCCTGCTGCACCCGGTCGCGCTGAAGGAGCGGGCCGCGGCGCTCACGGCTGACCTCGGGGCCGCCGGGTTCGCGGTGCACCCGGTCGAGCTGCCGGACGGCGAGGACGCCAAGACGCTGACGGTGGCCGGCGCCTGCTGGGACGCGCTGGGCCGGGCCGGGTTCACCCGCACCGACGCGATCGTCGGCCTGGGCGGCGGCGCCACCACCGACCTTGCCGGCTGGGTCGCCGCGGCCTGGCTGCGCGGGGTCCGGGTGGTGCACCTGCCCACCACCCTGCTCGGCATGGTGGACGCGGCCGTGGGCGGCAAGACCGGGATCAACATCGGCGCCGGGAAGAACCTGGTCGGCGCGTTCCACCCGCCGGCCGGCGTGCTGTGCGACCTCGCCGCGCTGGGCACGCTGCCCCGCCGGGACCACGTCGCCGGCCTGGCCGAGGTGGTGAAGTGCGGGTTCATCGCCGACCCGGCGATCCTGGCGGCCGTCGAGGCGGATCCCGTCGGGGCCGCCGAGCCGGCCGGCCCGGTCACCCGGGAGCTGGTCGAGCGGGCCGTGCGGGTCAAGGCCGGCATCGTGTCGCGGGACCTGCGGGAGAGCGGCGAGCGGGCGTACCTCAACTACGGCCACACCCTCGGCCACGCCATCGAGAAGGTCGAGGGCTACCGGTGGCGGCACGGTGACGCGGTCTCGGTCGGCCTGGTCTTCGCCGCCGCGCTCGGCCGGCTGGCCGGCCGGCTGGACCGGCCGACCGCGGACCGGCACCGCGCCGTGCTGGCCGCGCTCAGCCTGCCCACCGGCTACCGCGGCGACTGGCCGGCGCTGCTCGAGGCGATGCGGGTGGACAAGAAGGCTCGCGGCTCGGTGCTGCGGTTCGTGGTGCTGGACGGGCTGGCCCGCCCCGCCATCCTGGCCGACCCCGACCCGGACCTGCTGGCAGATGCGTACGCGGAGGTTTCTGGATGATGCAGACCCCGGCGATCTGGGTGCTGAACGGCCCGAACCTGGGCCGGCTGGGCACCCGGGAGACCGACATCTACGGCCTGGGCAGCTACCCGGACCTGGTGGCGCGGTGCGAGAAGGAGGCGGCCGCGGTCGGCGTGGCGGTGGACGTCCGGCAAACCGACGACGAGGGGGAGATGGTGCGCTGGCTGCACGCCGCCGCCGACGCCAGCGCGCCGGTGGTGCTCAACGCGGCGGCCTGGACGCACTACTCGGTCGCGGTCCGGGACGCCTGCGCGCTGCTGTCCGCCCCGCTGGTCGAGGTGCACATCTCGAACGTGCACAAGCGGGAGGAGTTCCGGCACACCTCGCTGATCTCCGCGGTGGCGACCGGGGTGATCGTCGGGCTCGGCTTCGAGGGATACGCGCTGGCGCTTCGCTACCTGGCCGGCTCGCTGACGCTGCCGGCCCGCTGACCCTGGCGGCCCGCTGACCCTGGCGGCCCGCTGACCCTGGCGGCCCCTGACGGCGCAGCCCCGACCGGGCGGGTAGCGTCGGGGCATGACTGCTCACCGCGCCCGCAGGGACCGGCTGCGGGAGACCGTGCGTGCCGCGGAGCTGGACGCCGCACTGGTCAGCCGGCTGGTCAACGTCCGTTACCTGACCGGATTCACCGGGTCCAACGGCGCGCTGCTGGTCGGCGCGGACGGCACCGACCTGCTGTGCACCGACGGGCGGTACCGCACCCAGGCCCGGCGGCAGGCCCCCGACCTGCCGCTGCTGATCGAGCGGGCGAGCGCGGCGGCGCTGGCCGGGCAGGCCGGCAAGGACGGCGCCCGCCGGCTGGGCTACGAGTCGCACGACGTCACCGTCGACCTGCACGCCACCCTGGCCGACCGGGCCGAGGGCGCCGAGCTGGTCAGCCTGCACCAGGCGGTCGAGGCGCTGCGGGCGGTCAAGGACGAGGACGAGGTCGACCTGATCCGGCAGGCCTGCGTGATCGCCGACCGGGCGCTGGCCGCCCTGCTGGCCGCCGGCGGGATCGGGGCCGGCCGCACCGAGCGGGAGGTCGGCAGGGACCTGGACGGCCGGATGCTCGACCTCGGCGCCGACCAGGTGTCGTTCGAGACGATCGTGGCCGCCGGACCAGACTCGGCGATACCGCACCACCGGCCGACGGGCCGGGCGCTGGCCGCCGGCGACCTGGTCAAGCTGGACTTCGGGGCGACGTACCGGGGCTACCACTCGGACATGACCCGCACCTTCGTGCTCGGCGAGCCGGCCGGCTGGCAGCGCGAGCTGTACGACCTGGTGTCCGCCGCGCAGCGGGCCGGCCTGGAGGCGCTGGCCGCGGGCGCCGACGTGGTCGAGGTGGACCGGGCCGCCCGGGCGGTGATCGAGGCGGCCGGGCACGGCGACGACTTCGCCCACGGGCTCGGCCACGGGGTCGGCCTGGAGGTGCACGAAGCGCCGGCGGTCAGCCCGCTGGGCAGCGGTACACTCGCCGACCGGATGGCCGTCACCGTCGAGCCCGGGGTCTACCTGGAGGGCCGCGGCGGCGTCCGGATCGAGGACCTGCTGGTGGTCCGCCCCGGCGGGCCGGAGCTGCTCACCACCACGACCAAGGACCTCGTCGTCCTCTGATCCACCGACCCGCACGCAGACCAGACACGGAGAACCGCACCCGGTGGCAACGACCAACGACCTGAAGAACGGCATGGTGCTCGACCTCGACGGCCAGCTCTGGTCCGTCGTGGCGTTCCAGCACGTCAAGCCCGGCAAGGGCGGCGCCTTCGTGCGCACCACGCTGAAGAACGTGCTGTCCGGGAAGGTGGTCGACCGTACCTTCAACGCGGGCGTCCGGATCGACACCGCCACCGTGGACAAGCGCGCGATGACCTACCTGTATCGCGAGGGCGGCGACTTCGTCTTCATGGACGCCGAGACCTACGACCAGGTGCACGTCCCGGCGGACACCGTCGGCACCGCCGCGGACTACCTGCTGGAGAACGCGGACGCGGTCGTCGCGGTGCACGACGGGGCTCCGCTGTACCTGGAGCTGCCCACCAGCGTCGAGCTGGTGATCTCGCACACCGACCCGGGTCTGCAGGGCGACCGGTCCACCGGCGGCACCAAGCCGGCCACCCTGGAGACCGGCGCGACGATCCAGGTCCCGCTGTTCCTGAGCACCGGCGAGAAGGTCAAGGTCGACACCCGGGACGGGCGCTACCTCGGTCGCGTCAACTGAGCGGGCAGGGCCCCTCGATGACCGCCCGCAGCAAGGCCCGCAAGCGGGCGCTGGACCTGCTGTTCGAGGCCGACCTGCGGGGGATCGACCCGGTCGGCCTGCTGGCCGAGCGGCTGGCGGCGGCCGACCCGCCGGTCGGCGAGTACGCGGCCGGCCTGGTCGAGGGGGTCGCCGGGCACCGCGAGCGGATCGACGAGATCCTGGGCAGCTACAGCGAGGGCTGGACGCTGCACCGGATGCCGGCGGTGGACCGGGCGATACTGCGGCTGGGCGTCTACGAGCTGCTCTGGCGCGACGACGTGCCGGACGCGGTGGCGATCGACGAGGCGGTCGAGCTGGCCAAGGCGCTGTCCACCGACGAGTCGCCCCGGTTCGTCAACGGCGTGCTCGGCCGCATCGTCCTGGTCAAGCCGGCCGTGTAGGGCACCGGCCGGCCGAGCCCGGCTGCCCGGGTAGAGCGGTCAGCGGGGGCGGGCGTCCGGGTCGACGCCGCGGGCCTCCGGGGCCAGCACGCCCCACTCGATCAGCCGTTCGGTGAGCTCGCCCGGCGAGGCGTCGTAGATGATCGCCAGCGACCGTAGGTCCTCGGCCCGGATGGACAGCACCTTGTTGTTGTAGTCGCCGCGCTGGCTCTGGATCGCCGCCGCGTACCGGGCCAGCGGACCGACCTGGTCGGCCGGCAGCTGGAACAGCCGCTCCAAGTTCAGCACGATCTTCGTCGCCGGCTCGACCGCCGAGCTGGGCCGCCCCTCCGGGAGCAGCTCGCTGACCGGCACGCCGTAGAAGTCGGCGAGCTCGGCCAGCTTCTGGACCGTCACGGCTCGGTCGCCACGCTCGTACGAGCCGACGACGACGGCCTTCCAGCGGCCCTTGGACTTCTTCTCCACGCCGTGTAGGGAGAGCCCCTGCTGCGTGCGGATCGCGCGCAGCCGGGCACCGAGGGCCCTGGCGTAGTCGCTGGTCATTCCCCTGGGCTCCGTTTCCACCAGTGCGACAGGCATCTGAAAGGCTCCCCCGCTCTTCCGACTACGGAGCGTGACCGTAGGGGAGGCGACGCACTGTAGTCAAGCCAAACCGCAGAAGATCGCCCCGAGTCGTTACCGCTCGTGGTCCGGCTGAGCGTAACCGACCAGTGGATATCACCCGTACGGAGTACGCCGACTGCCGGGTAAGCCGACTCCGGTGACCCGGCCGTTCGCCGCCACGCCGGGGCCCATGCCGGGTCGCCGGTCGACTCGCTGTTAGCGTGGACCCCGTCCGACGTCCTTTAATGACCGTCCAGCGAGGCGGGAAAGGGGGTCTCCGTGACGAGTGCCGCGCCGGACCGGCCGAGCACGCGCACCCTGTTCGACGCCGCCGATGTCACCCGAGTGGTGGATCGTATCGCCCACCAGATCCTGGAGAAGACCGGCGGTGCCCGGGACACCGCAATTCTGGGCATACCGACTCGCGGCGCGCCGCTCGCCGCCCGGTTGGCCACCCGGATCCGGGCGTTCGAGGGCGTGGACGTCCCGGTCGGCTCGCTCGACATCACCCTCTACCGGGACGACCTGCGGCTGCGCGGGGTGCGTGCGCTGGCCGAGACCCAGGAGCCGCCCGGTGGCGTGGACGGCAGGCTGGTGGTGCTGGTCGACGACGTCCTCTACTCCGGCCGGACCGTGCGGGCCGCCCTGGACGCGCTGCGCGACCTGGGCCGGCCGCGGGCGGTGCAGCTTGCCGTGCTGGTCGACCGCGGGCACCGGGAGCTGCCGATCCGGGCCGACTACGTCGGCAAGAACGTGCCGACCTCCCGGGACGAGGTGGTGCAGGTGCAGCTGGCCGAGATCGACGGCCGGGACGCGGTGCTGCTCGTCCCGGCGCCGGCGGCGGACGGCTCGGAGGTGGCCCGGTGAAGCACCTGCTCTCCGCGGCCGACCTGGACCGGGAGGCGGCCCTGCTGGTGCTGGACACCGCTGAGCGGATGGACCGGGCGCTGGCCGGCCGGGAGGTGAAGAAGCTGCCGACCCTGCGCGGGCGCACCGTCGTCAACCTGTTCTTCGAGGACTCCACCCGGACCCGTACCTCGTTCGAGCTGGCCGCGAAGCGGCTGTCCGCGGACGTGGTCAGCTTCTCGGCCAAGGGGTCGAGCGTCTCGAAGGGAGAGTCGCTGAAGGACACCGCGCTCACCCTGGAGGCAATGGGGGCCGACGCGGTGGTCATCCGGCACGCGTGCTCCGGCGCGCCACACCGGCTGGCCGGCTGGGTGCGCGGCAGCGTGGTCAACGCCGGCGACGGCACCCACGAGCACCCGACCCAGGCGCTGCTCGACGCGTTCACCATGCGCCGGCGGCTGGGCCGGCTGGACGGGCTGCGGGTGACCATCGTCGGCGACGTGCTGCACAGCCGGGTGGCCCGGTCGAACGTGCTGCTGCTGGCCACCCTCGGCGCCGAGGTCACCCTGGTCGCGCCGCCCACCCTGCTGCCGGTCGGGGTGGAGGCCTGGCCGGCCGTGGTCGGCTACGAGCTGGACGGCGCGCTGCCCAAGGCGGACGTGGTGATGATGCTGCGGGTGCAGCGGGAGCGGATGGCCGCGTCGTTCTTCCCGTCGGCCCGGGAGTACAGCCGCCGGTACGGCCTGGACCGGGCCCGGATGGCGGCGCTGCCCGAGCACGCCATCGTCATGCACCCGGGCCCGATGAACCGCGGGATGGAGATCGCCGCCGAGGTGGCCGACGACCCGCGCCGGTCCACCATCGTCGAGCAGGTCACGAACGGGGTCACCGTCCGGATGGCGGTGCTGTATCTGCTGCTCGGCGGCACCGACCCGAGGGAGCGACGATGACCGGGGCCTGGTTGGTGCGGGGAGCCCGGCGGTACGGCGAGGACCCGGTGGACCTGCTGCTCCGGGACGGGGTGATCGCCGAGGCCGGCCGCCGGCTGGCCGCGCCGCGCGGCGCGGGGCGGCTGGACGCCGACGGGCTGGTCGCCCTGCCCGGCCTGGTCGACCTGCACACCCACCTGCGCGAGCCGGGGCGGGAGGACGCCGAGACGATCGAGACCGGCTCCCGGGCCGCGGCCCTGGGCGGCTTCACCGCGGTGCACGCGATGGCGAACACCGACCCGGTGGCGGACACCGCCGGGGTGGTCGAGCAGGTCTGGCGGCTGGGCCGGGAGGCCGGGCTGGTCGACGTCCGGCCGGTCGGCGCGGTCACCGTGGGACTGTCCGGTACCCAGCTCGCCGAGCTCGGTGCGATGGCCGACTCGGCGGCCCGGGTCCGGGTGTTCTCCGACGACGGCAGGCCGGTCGCCGATGCCGCGCTCATGAGACGGGCGCTGGAGTACGTCAAGGCGTTCGACGGGGTCGTCGCGCAGCACGCCGAGGAGCCACGGCTCACCGAGGGGGCGCAGCTGAACGAGGGCACGCTGGCCGCCCGGCTCGGGCTGGCCGGCTGGCCAGCGGCGGCCGAGGAGGCGATGATCGCCCGGGACGCGCTGCTGGCCGGGCACGTCGGGTCCCGGCTGCACGTCTGCCACGTGTCCTCCGCCGGCTCGGTGGAGATCCTGCGCTGGGCGAGGGAGAAGGGCTGGCGGGTGACCGCGGAGGTGACCCCGCACCACCTGCTGCTCACCGAGGACCTGGCCGCCGGCTACGACCCGGTCTACAAGGTCAACCCGCCGCTGCGGACCGCCGACGACGTCGAGGCGCTGCGGGCCGGCCTGGCCGACGGGGTGATCGACGCGGTGGCCACCGACCACGCCCCGCACGCCCTGGAGGACAAGGAGACCGAGTGGGCCGCCGCCCGGCCCGGCATGCTCGGGCTGGAGACCGCGCTGTCCGTGGTCGTGCAGGCGATGGTCGACAGTGGACGGCTGGGCTGGCGGGGGGTGGCGGACCGGATGTCGGTGCGCCCGGCCCGGATCGGCGCCCTGGACGGGCACGGCCGGGACCTGGTCGAGGGCGCGCCGGCGGCGCTGACCCTGATCGACCCGAGCGCCCGGTGGACCGTCGAGCCGGGCCAGTCGGCCAGCCGCAGCCGCAACACCCCGTACGCCGGGATGACGCTGCCGGCCCGGGTGGTGGCCACCTTCCTGAACGGCCAGCCGACCGTGCTGGACGGAAAGGCGGTCAGATGAGCGAGTGCGGGGGCTCGCAGCGCGAGCGGGGAGCGATGAGGGCTGTCCGGCCGGCGCTTGCGCCGGCCGGACGGGCCGAGGAGCGGGCAGGCCCCGGGCCGCCGGCGGTGCTGGTGCTGGAGGACGGGCGGACGTTCCACGGCGAGGCGTTCGGCGCGGTCGGCGAGACGTTCGGCGAGGCGGTGTTCACCACCGGGATGACCGGCTACCAGGAGACCCTGACCGACCCGTCCTACCACCGCCAGGTGGTCGTGCAGACCGCTCCGCACATCGGCAACACCGGGGTGAACGACGAGGACCGGGAGTCCGGCCGGATCTGGGTGTCCGGCTACGCGGTGCGCGAGCCGTCCCGGCGGCCGTCCTCCTGGCGCTCGGTCCGGCCCCTGGCCGACGAGCTGGTCGCCCACGGCGTGGTCGGCATCAGCGGCGTCGACACCCGGGCGGTGACCCGGCACCTGCGCGAGCGCGGCGCGATGCGGGTCGGGGTGTCCAGCGTGGACATCGACCCGCCCGCGCTGCTGGAGCGGGTGCTGGCCAGCCCCGGCATGCTCGGCGCGGACCTGTGCGCCGAGGTGTCCACCCCGCAGCCCTACCTGGTGCCGGCGGCCGGGCCGCCCCGGCACCGGGTGGTCGCGCTGGACCTCGGCATCAAGCGGATGACCCCGCGCCGGATGGCCGAGCGCGGCGTCGAGGTGCACGTGCTGCCGGCGACCTCCACAGTGGACGACGTGCTGGCGGTCGAGCCGGACGGGGTGTTCGTCAGCAACGGGCCGGGCGACCCGGCCACCGCGCACGGGCCGGTCGAGCTGCTGCGGGCGCTGCTTCGCGCCGGCGTCCCGGTGTTCGGCATCTGCCTCGGCCACCAGCTGCTCGGCCGGGCGCTCGGCTTCGGCACCTACAAGCTGCGCTTCGGCCACCGCGGCATCAACCAGCCGGTGCGGGACAAGGCCACCGGGCGGGTCGAGGTGACCGCGCACAACCACGGCTTCGCGGTCGACTTCCCCGACCCGGCCGGCGCGCCGGTGCACACCCCGTTCGGCCGGGTCGAGGTGAGCCACGTCAACCTCAACGACGGCGTGGTGGAGGGGCTGCGCTGCCTGGACGTGCCGGCGTTCTCGGTGCAGTACCACCCGGAGGCGGCCGCCGGCCCGCACGACGCCGGGCACCTGTTCGATCGGTGGAATGAGCTGATGGCCCGTGCCGCGGCGGGATGACATCCGGCACGTGCTGGTGATCGGCTCCGGGCCGATCGTGATCGGCCAGGCCAGCGAGTTCGACTACTCCGGCACCCAGGCCTGCCGGGTGCTGCGGGCCGAGGGGCTGCGGGTCAGCCTGGTCAACAGCAACCCGGCGACCATCATGACCGACCCGGAGTTCGCCGACGCGACCTACATCGAGCCGCTGACCCCGGAGTTCGTCGAGCAGGTCATCGCCCGGGAGCGGCCGGACGCGCTGCTGGCCACGCTCGGCGGGCAGACCGCGCTGAACATCGCGGTCCAGCTGCACGAGCGTGGCGTGCTGGACCGGCACGGGGTGCGGCTGATCGGCGCCGACGTCGAGGCGATCCGGCGCGGCGAGGACCGGCAGCGGTTCAAGGAGATCGTCCGCTCGGTCGGCGGCGAGGTGCCCCGGTCCGCGGTCTGTCACTCGGTGGACGAGGCGGTCCGGGCGGCCTGCGAGCTCGGCCTGCCGGTCGTCGTCCGGCCGTCGTTCACCATGGGCGGTGCCGGGTCCGGGCTGGCCAGGGATGCCGCCGAGCTGCGCCGGATGGCCGGCGCCGGGCTCGCCGCCAGCCCGGTCCGCGAGCTGCTGGTCGAGCAGAGCGTGCTCGGCTGGAAGGAGTTCGAGCTCGAGCTGATGCGCGACCGCGCGGACAACGTGGTGGTCGTCTGCTCGATCGAGAACGTCGACCCGATGGGGGTGCACACCGGCGACTCGGTGACCGTCGCGCCGGCGATGACCCTGACCGACCGCGAGTACCAGCACATGCGCGACGTCGGGATCGCGGTGCTGCGGGCGGTGGGGGTGGACACCGGCGGCTGCAACATCCAGTTCGCCGTGCACCCGGGCACCGGGCGGATGGTCGTCATCGAGATGAACCCGCGGGTGTCCCGGTCGTCCGCGCTGGCCAGCAAGGCCACCGGCTTCCCGATCGCGAAGATCGCCGCCCGGCTGGCCATCGGCTACACCCTGGACGAGATCCGCAACGACATCACCGGACAGACCCCGGCCTCGTTCGAGCCGGCGCTGGACTACGTCGTGGTGAAGGTGCCGCGGTTCAACTTCGAGAAGTTCCCCGGCGCCGACCGCGGCCTGACCACGAGGATGAAGTCGGTGGGCGAGGCGCTGGCGCTCGGCCGCAGCTTCACCGAGGCGCTGCAGAAGGCGATGCGGTCCACCGAGACGGACGCGGCCGGCTTCTGGACCCGGCCCGACCCGCCTGGCTCGACCCGGGAGTCCACTCTGGACGCGTTGCGCACCCCGGCGGAGGACCGGCTCTACGCGCTGGAGCGGGCGCTGCGGCTGGGCGCGAGCGTCGAGCAGGTCAGCCGGACCAGCGGGGTCGACCCGTGGTTCGTCGACCAGGTGCTGTCCCTGGTGGAGCTGCGGGCCGAGGTCGAGGACGCACCGGCGCTGGACCCGGCCCTGCTGCGCCGGGCGAAGCGGGCCGGCTGCTCGGACCGCCAGGTGGCCGCGCTGCGCCCCGAGCTGGCCGGCGAGGACGCCGTCCGGCTGCTCCGGCACCGGCTCGGCATCCGTCCGGTGTACAAGACCGTGGACACCTGCGCTGCCGAGTTTTCCGCCCGCACCCCGTACCACTACTCGGCCTATGAGGGCGGCTACGAGGGCGCCCACGAGGGCGCCGATGCGGAGTCCGAGGTGCTCGACCAGCCGGACCGGCCGAAGGTGCTGATCCTGGGCTCCGGGCCGAACCGGATCGGCCAGGGCATCGAGTTCGACTACTCGTGCGTGCACGCGGCCATGGCGTTGCGGGACGCCGGCTACGAGACCGTCATGGTCAACTGCAACCCGGAGACCGTCTCCACCGACTACGACACCGCGGACCGGCTGTACGTGGAGCCGCTGACGCTGGAGGACGTGCTGGAGGTGGTGCACGCCGAGCAGTGCTCCGGCACCGTCGCCGGGGTGCTCTGCCAGCTCGGCGGGCAGACCCCGCTCGGGCTGGCCCGGCGGCTGGAGCGGGCCGGGGCGCCGCTGGCGGGCACCTCGCCCGCGGCGATCCACCTCGCCGAGCACCGCGGCGCGTTCGGGCGGCTGCTCGCCGAGGCCGGCCTCACCGCCCCCCGGCACGGCACCGCGACCTCCTACCCGGAGGCCCGCGCGGTCGCCGCCGAGATCGGCTACCCGGTGCTGGTGCGCCCGTCCTACGTGCTGGGTGGGCGCGGGATGGAGATCGTCTACGACGAGACGGCGCTGGCCGCCTACGTGGAGCGGGCCACCGCGGTCAGCCCGGAGCACCCGGTGCTGGTGGACCGGTTCCTGGACGACGCGGTGGAGCTCGACGTCGACGCCCTGTTCGACGGCACCGAGCTGTACCTCGGCGGGCTGATGGAGCACATCGAGGAGGCCGGCATCCACTCCGGCGACTCGGCCTGCGCGCTGCCCCCGATCACCCTGGGCGCGAAGGACATCGCCGCGGTCCGCGCGGCCACCGCCGAGCTGGCCAGCCGGATCGGCGTGCGCGGGCTGCTGAACGCGCAGTACGCGCTGAAGGACGACGTGGTCTGGGTGCTGGAGGCCAACCCGCGGGCGTCGCGTACGGTGCCGTTCGTGTCCAAGGCGACCGCGGTCCCGCTGGCCAAGGCGGCCGCCCGGATCGCCCTGGGCGCGTCGATCGCCGAGCTGCGGGCCGCCGGGCTCCTCCCGGCCAGCGGGGACGGCGGCGACCTGCCGCTCGACGCCCCGATCGCGGTGAAGGAGGCGGTGCTGCCGTTCTCCCGGTTCGCCACCGCCGAGGGGCACGGGGTGGACACCATCCTCGGCCCGGAGATGCGCTCCACCGGCGAGGTGATGGGCATCGACGCCGTGTTCGGCACCGCGTTCGCCAAGTCGCAGGCCGCCGCGTACGGGTCGCTGCCGACCAAGGGCCGGGTGTTCGTCTCGATCGCCAACCGGGACAAGCGGGCCGCCCTGTTCCCGGTCAAGCGGCTGGCCGACCTGGGGTTCGAGGTGCTGGCTACCGAGGGCACCGGGCAGGTGCTGCGGCGCAACGGGGTGGACGCGCAGGTGGTGCCGAAGTACCGGGCCGGGCCGGACGACTGCGTGCAGCGCATCCTGCGCGGCGAGGTCGACCTGGTGTTCAACACGCCGTGGGGCAGCCCGGGCAACTCCGGGCCCCGGCTGGACGGGTACGAGATCCGCACCGCGGCGGTGACCATGGGGATCCCGTGCATCACCACGGTGGCCGGCGCGGCCGCCTGCGTGCAGGGGATCGAGGCGCTGCAGCGCGGGACGGTGGGGGTGCGCTCGCTGCAGGAGTACCACGCCCAGCTCCGGGCCCTGTCCGCGCCGCCGCCGGCCGCAGAGCGGGGGCCCTGAACATGCCGCCGGTGCAGGTCCGCGGCGAGGTGCTGTCCCGCCGCCGGGCGGGCGCCTACCACCTGCTCGAGCTGGTCGCGCCTGGGGTCGCCGACACGGCCCGGCCGGGGCAGTTCGTCGCGCTGCGGGTCGGCGGGCCGGTCAGCGGGCTGCTGCTGCGCCGGGCGTTCGCCATCTACCGGGCCACCCCGGTGGGCGCCTACGCCGGCACCGTGCAGATCGTCGTGGCGGCGCGCGCCGCCGGCACCGAGTGGCTGGCCGCGGTGCGGCAGGGCGAGCAGCTGGACGTGGTCGGGCCGCTGGGCGCGCCGTTCCGGCTGCCGACCACCGCGGTCGGCTGCGTGCTGGTCGGCGGCGGCTACGGCTCGGCGCCGCTGTTCGGGCTGGCCGAGGCGCTGCGGGCCCGGGACTGCCGGGTCGACATGGTGCTCGGTGCGGCCACCGCCGACCGGGTGTTCGGCGCGCTGGAGGCCAAGCGGGCCGCGTCCTCGGTCGTGGTCACCACCGAGGACGGCTCGACCGGCGTGCAGGGCCGGGTCTCGGACGTGCTCCCGGACGTGATCGAGCAGTCCGGTGCTCTGGTCGTCTACGCCTGCGGGCCGATGCCGATGCTGCGCGCGGTGAGCGAGGTGGCCGCCTCCTACGCGACACCCTGCCAGGTCGCCGTGGAGGAGGCGATGGCCTGCGGCATCGGGGTGTGCATGACCTGCGTGTTGCCGGTGACCGGCGACGACGGGGTCACCCGGATGACCCGGTCGTGTGTGGACGGACCGGTGTTCCTGGCCGACCGGGTCCGGTGGGACGAGCTGGGCCGGGTGCCGGCGGACGCGCTCGGCGCGCCGGCGCTGGCCGCGGGCGGTGAGCGGTGACCGGGACCGATGAGCCGGACTGCGACCTGACCACGCACCTGGGTGCGGCCCGGCTGCCGAACCCGGTGCTCACCGCGTCCGGTTGCGCGGCCGCCGGCCGGGAGCTGCAGCAGTTCTTCGACGTCGCTGAGCTCGGCGCGGTGGTCACCAAGTCGGTGCTGCTGGAGCCGCGGGCCGGCCGGCCCACCCCGCGGATGGCCGAGACGCCCAGCGGGATGCTCAACTCGATCGGCCTGCAGGGGCCGGGGATCGACGCGTTCTGCGAGCACGACCTGCCCTGGCTGGCCGAGCGGGGTGCCCGCACCATGGTGAGCATCGCCGGCGGCACGGTGGGCGAGTACGCGGGGCTGGCCGCCCGGCTGCGCGGCCACCCCGGGGTGGTGGGCATCGAGGTGAACATCTCCTGCCCGAACGTCGAGGACCGCGGGCAGGTGTTCGCCTGCGACCCGCAGGCCGCCGCCCGAGTGGTCGCCGCGGTGCGCCAGGAGACCTCGCCACTGGTCCCGGTGCTGGCCAAGCTGTCCCCGGACGTCACCGACATCGTGGCGATCGCCCGGTCCTGTGTGGACGCCGGCGCGGACGGTCTGTCGCTGGTGAACACGCTGCTCGGCGTCGTCGTCGACACCGGGACGCTGCGGCCCGCGCTGGCCGGCCTGACCGGCGGGCTGTCCGGGCCGGCCATCCGGCCGGTGGCCGTCCGCTGCGTCTGGCAGGTGCACGCCGCCATGCCCGAGGTCCCGATCCTCGGTATGGGCGGCATCATGACCGGCCTGGACGCGCTGCAGTTCGTGCTCGCCGGCGCCGCCGCGGTGTCGGTGGGGACCGCGGTGTTCGCCGACCCGCGGGCCCCGGTGCGGGTGCTCGCCGAGCTGCGCCGGGCACTGCTCGAGCGCGGGTTCGCCCGGCTGGCCGACGCGGTCGGCTACGCCCACCGGCCGGCGAACGCCGAACCGCTGGCGGCCCCCGCCGTTCCGGAGCAGCGGGTGCCCGCGCACCGGCTCGGCTAGGAGGGGGTCTCCGATGGATCCGTTCGGGGTCCGGCTGCGTGCCGCGGTTGCGGCCCGCGGGCCGCTGTGCGTCGGCATCGACCCGCATCCGGGCCTGCTGCGGGACTGGGGGGTCGGCGACGACCCGGACGGGCTGGACCGGTTCGCGAGGGTCGCGGTGGACGCGCTCGCCGGCCTCGTCGCGGTGGTCAAGCCGCAGTCGGCGTTCTTCGAGCGGCTCGGCAGCCGGGGGATCGCGGTGCTGGAACGGGCGATCGCCGACATCCGGGCGGCCGGCGCGCTGGCCCTGCTGGACGTCAAGCGCGGCGACATCGGCTCGACCGCCGCCGGCTACGCCGACGCGTACCTCGACCCGGCCAGCGCGCTGGCCGCCGACGCGGTGACCGCGAGCCCGTACCTCGGGTTCGGCTCGCTGCAGCCGCTGCTCGCCGCGGCGCGGTCCGCGGGCGCCGGCGTGTTCGTGCTCGCGCTGACGTCGAACCCGGAGGGTGCCGAGGTGCAGCGGGCCATCGGCGCGGGCGGCCGGACCGTGGCCCAGCGGGTGGTGGACGCGGCGGCGGAGCGGAACGTCGCCGAGCTGGCCGCCGACCCGGCCGCCACGGCGGCCGGGCTGGGGTCGGTGGGCGTCGTGGTCGGCGCCACGGTGGGCGCGGCCAGCCTGGACCTGTCCAGCCTGCACGGCCCGGTGCTGGCGCCGGGGGTCGGGGAGCAGGGCGCGGCCCTCGCCGACCTGCCCGCCGCGTTCGGCGCAGCGCTGCCGGACGTGCTGCCGTCCGTGTCCCGGGACCTGCTCCGGCACGGCCCGGACCCGGCGCGGCTCCGTGCCGCGGCCGTCCGGCTGCGGGACGAGGCCGCAACGGTGATACCTGCCCGTTCGGGCCGCGTCGGTGCCCCATCGGGCAGATCGGTCACACGCGGACAGACTTCGTAACGTCCGGTGATCAAACCTGGTCAGCTGACCGCCGTTCGACGTACCAGTCCCCGATCTGCGCCCTCCCGCCCGTTACTCGGCATTGCCGGCAGGGCATAGGGATCGCTAGGTTGCCCTCACAGTCCACGCCTGCCGAGGAGACCTCGCGTGCCCCTGCCGCCCCTCACCCCGGAGCAGCGCGCTGCTGCGCTGGAGAAGGCTGCCGCCGCCCGTAAGGCAAGGGCGGAAATCAAGGAGCGCCTCAAGCGCAGTGGCACGTCCATTGCGGATGTACTCGCCCAGGGCGAGACCGACGACGTCGTCGGCAAGATGCGGGTATCCGCCGTTCTCGAGTCGATGCCGGGAGTGGGCAAGGCCCGCGCCCAGCGCATCATGGAGCGGCTGGAGATCTCGCCCACCCGGCGCGTCCGCGGCCTCGGCGCCAAGCAGCGCACCGCCCTGGAGCGGGAGTTCGCCAAGCCCGACGCCGGCTGACAGGTGTCCCGGACCGATCATCGGCTCGACCAGCCCGCCGAAGCGAGGTTGACCGTCCTGTCGGGACCGTCCGGGGTCGGCAAGGACGCGGTGGTGGCGGCGGTCCGGGTGCGCCACCCGGAGGTGTGGGTGTCCGTCTCGGTCACCACCCGCCCGCCCCGACCGACCGAGACCGACGGCGTGGAGTACCACTTCGTGGACCGGGCCGAGTTCTCCCGGTTGGTGGAGGCCGGGCTGCTGCTCGAGCACGCCGAGTACGCAGGGAACCTGTACGGCACCCCGCGGCTGCCGGTGGTCCGCCGGCTCGCCGAGAGTCGGCCCGCCCTGCTGGTGATCGAGCTGCAGGGCATGCGGCAGATCCGCAAGGTGATGCCGGACGCGCAGTTCGTCTTCCTCGCCCCGCCGTCCTGGGCGGAGCTGGTGCGGCGGCTGGTCGGCCGCGGCACCGAGCCCGAGGACGTGCAGCGGCAGCGGCTGGACCAGGCCCGGATCGAGCTCGCCGCGGAGGCCGAGTTCGACGTGACCATCGTGAACGACTCGGTCGAGCACGCCGCCGACGAGTTGGTACGCTTGATCGAGCACCCCGTCCAGCGCAGCAGAGGATGATTTGTGTCCGGTACCGTCGCGGTCCCCGAAGGCATCACCAACCCGCCGATCGACCAGTTGCTCGAGCGGACCAGCTCGAAGTACGCGCTGGTCATCTACGCGGCGAAGCGGGCCCGCCAGATCAACGCCTACTACAGCCAGCTGGGCGAGGGGCTGCTCGAGTACGTAGGACCGCTGGTGGAGACCTCGCCGCAGGAGAAGCCGCTGTCCATCGCGCTCCGCGAGATCAACGCCGGGCTGCTCACCCACGAGCAGGTCGAGGGTTAGTCGCCGGGCGAGCCGGCGCTCGGCGCGGTCTGCCAGAGTGGTGGGGTGACCGAGGGGCCGCGGCGGGTGGTGCTCGGGGTGAGCGGGGGGATCGCCGCGTACAAGGCCGCCGAGCTGGTCCGGGAGCTGACCGAGTCCGGGCATGACGTGCGGGTGGTGCCGACCGCGAGCGCGCTCCGGTTCGTCGGGGAGCCGACCTGGGCTGCACTCTCCGGTCACCCGGTACACACCGATGTGTGGGCGGGCGCACACGAGGTCCCGCATGTGCGGCTGGGCCGGGAGGCCGACCTGGTCGTGCTCGCGCCGGCCACCGCCGACCTGCTGGCCCGCGCCGCGCACGGGCTGGCCGACGACCTGCTCACCAACGTGCTGCTGACTGCGCGGTGCCCGGTGCTGGCCGCCCCGGCCATGCACACCGAGATGTGGGAGCACCCGGCGACCCGGGCGAACGTGGCCACGCTGCGGTCCCGGGGCATGATCGTGCTCGACCCGGCGGTCGGCCGGCTGACCGGGCCGGACACCGGGCGCGGCCGGCTGCCCGACCCGGAACAGGTCGCCGAGCTGGCCCGGCTGCTGCTGGCCCGCCCGGACGCGCTACCGCGCGACCTGGCCGGGCGGCGGGTCGTGGTCACCGCCGGCGGCACCCGGGAGGCGCTCGACCCGGTGCGGTTCCTGGGCAACCGGTCCAGCGGTCGGCAGGGCTACGCGCTGGCCCTGGTCGCCGCCGCGCGGGGCGCCGAGGTCACCGTGGTGGCCGCGAACGTGGCGCTGTCCGACCCGGCCGGCGCCCGGGTGCTGCGGGTCACCTCCGCCGCCCAGCTGCGGGAGGCCACGCTGGACGCGGCGGACGCGGTGGACGCGGTGGTGATGGCCGCCGCGGTCGCCGACTTCCGGCCGGCCGAGTCGAGGTCGGACAAGATCAAGAAAGAGGCCGGCCCGCCACCGCCGGTGCGGCTGGAGCCCACCGCGGACGTTCTGGCCGAGCTGGCGGCCGACCGGCGGCCCGGCCGGCTGGTAGTCGGCTTCGCCGCGGAGACCGGCGACGCGGAGGGCGGCTGGCTGGCGCACGGCCGGGCCAAGCTGGCCCGCAAGCGCTGCGACCTGCTGGTGGTCAACCATGTCGGCGAGGGCCGGGCGTTCGAGCGGACCGAGAACGCGGCGGTCGTGCTGGCCGCCGACGGCACCGAGGTGGAGGTGCCGCACGGGCCGAAGGCGGCGCTCGCCGCCACCGTGTGGGACCTGGTCGCCGCCCGCTTAACCGCGGCATGACGGGGCAGGCATCCGGCGACCCGTAAACTGACCCGCACAACCCGTCCGCCCCGACAGTCAGGAGCACCGTGAGCCGGCGCCTGTTCACCTCCGAGTCCGTGACGGAGGGCCATCCAGACAAGATCGCGGACGCGATCAGCGACTCGATCCTCGACGCCCTGCTGGCTCAGGACAAGCGCAGCCGGGTGGCGGTCGAGACCCTTATCACGACCGGACAGGTGCATGTCGCCGGCGAGGTGACGACCGAGGCGTACGCGGACATTCCCACGATCGTCCGGGACAAGATCCTGGACATCGGTTACGACTCGTCCAAAAAGGGGTTCGACGGCGCGTCCTGCGGGGTGAGCGTGTCGATCGGCTCCCAGTCGCCGGACATCGCGCAGGGTGTGGACACCGCACACGAGGTTCGGGTCGGCGGGCAGATCGACGAGATCGCCAGGCAGGGCGCCGGCGACCAGGGGCTGATGTTCGGCTTCGCGGTCGACGAGACCCCCGAGCTGATGCCGCTGCCGATCGCGCTCGCGCACCGGCTGGCCCGCCGGCTGACCCACGTGCGCAAGGACGGCACCGTGCCCTACCTGCGACCGGACGGGAAGACGCAGGTGACCATCGAGTACGTGGACGGGCGCCCGGTGCGGCTGGACACCGTGGTGGTCTCCTCCCAGCACGCCGCCGACATCGACCTGCGCACGCTGCTCGAGCCGGACGTCAAGGAGCACGTGATCGACCCCGAGGTGGCCGCGCTCGGCCTCCCGCCCGACGGCTACCGGCTACTGGTCAACCCGACCGGCCGGTTCGAGATCGGCGGCCCGATGGGCGACGCAGGGCTCACCGGCCGGAAGATCATCGTGGACACCTACGGCGGGTACGCCCGGCACGGCGGCGGTGCGTTCTCCGGCAAGGACCCGTCCAAGGTGGACCGGTCGGCCGCCTACGCGATGCGCTGGGTCGCGAAGAACGTGGTGGCCGCGGGGCTGGCCAGCAAGTGCGAGGTCCAGGTCGCCTACGCGATCGGCAAGGCCGAGCCGGTCGGCCTGTTCGTGGAGACGTTCGGCACCGGGCAGGTCCCGGAGGAGCGGATCGAGCAGGCCGTGGTCGAGGTGTTCGACCTGCGCCCGGCCGCGATCATCCGCGACCTCGACCTGCTGCGCCCCATCTACGCGCTGACCTCGGCCTACGGTCACTTCGGCCGCGAGCTGGCGGAGTTCACCTGGGAGCGGACGGACCGGGCCGACGAGCTGAAGCGGCTGGTGCTCGGCTAGGCCGGCGACGGGACCGGCTACGTCTCGGCCAGCGACGGCTGGGTGACCGCCATCGCGAACCGCAGGTCGGCACTGTCCGTGTTGGCGTAGCGGTGCGGCCGGTCGGCCAGGAAGAGCGCCGCACCGCCGGTCGGCACGGTGGCCGTCTCGCCGTCCACGGTGAGCGTCAGCGTGCCCTCGATCACCCAGACGATCTCCCGGCTGCCGGCCGGGTGCGCCTCGCCGTCGTAGCCGTCGCCGGGGCGCATCCGCCAGTCCCACAGCTCGAGATGCTGGGGCGGGTCGGAGCCGACCAGCAGCACCGCGGAGCTGCCCGGCTGCCCGGTCCACAGCGGCACCGTCCGCTGCGGCTCCACCACCCGGATCGCCGGCGACTCGGACACCTCGACCAGGCGGGCCAGCGCGATGCCGAACGCGTCCGAGATCCGGCACAGGGTGGCGATGCTCGGGTTGCTGCGGCCCTGCTCGATCGCGATCAGCATGCCCTTCGACACGCCGGAGCGGGCGGCCAGGGCGTCCAGGGTCCAGCCGCTGCGGGACCGGATCGCCCGCAGGTTGCGGGCCACGGCGGCGTTGGCGGTGGCCGGATCGGTCACGGCGAGGCTCCCTGCGCGGATCCCGCGGTGCAGTGCGGGGCACCGACGGGTGCAGGGGAGTGTACGGGAAGGTCAGCGTCGGTGCCGCCTGGTACACCCGTACCGTGACCAGCGCGGCGTCCTCCGTTCCCGGCCGGTCCGCCGGGTCCCGGCCTGCACAGCGGGCCGCGGCGGAGCGCGACCCGGTGGCCCGGGTGGCCGTCGACCTGCGGCTGGCGCACCTCGACCGGCCGTTCGACTACCTGGTGCCGGCCGAGCTGGCCGACGCGGTGGTGCCCGGCTCCCGGGTGCGGGTGCGTTTCGCCGGGCAGCTGGTCGACGCGGTCGTGCTCGACCGGGTGCCGGGCAGCGAGCACGCTGGGCCGCTCACCGCCGTGCAGCGGTCGGTGTCCGCCGAGCCGGTGCTCAGTCCCGAGGTGGCGCACCTGGCCAGGGCGGTCGCGGACCGGTACGGCGGGTCGCTGCCGGACGTGCTGCGGCTGGCGCTGCCGCCCCGGCACGCCCGGGTGGAGGCCGAGCCGCCGCGACCCGCCGCCCAGCCGCCGGACCGGCCGCCGGACGGGGCCGCGGCAGCCGCTGGCGGCGGGTCCGGGTGGGGCCGGTACGGAGCCGGTGCGGCCTGGCTGCGCGCGGTGGCGGAGGGTCGGGCCGCCCGGGCCGTGTGGTCGGCGCTGCCCGGTGAGGACTGGCCCGGCCGGATCGCCGAGGCGGTCGGCGCGGCGCTCGGCGCCGGGCGGGGGGCTCTGGTGGTCGTGCCGGACCGCACCGACCTGGCCCGGGTGGACGGGGCGCTGACCGCGGTGCTCGGCGCCGGGCAGCACGTCACGCTGGCCGCCGAGCTGGGTCCGGCCGAGCGGTACCGTCGCTGGCTGGCCGTCCGGCGCGGTGCGGTGCGGGCCGCGGTCGGCACCCGAGCCGCCGTCTTCGCCCCGGTCGCCGACCTCGGGCTGGTCGTGCTCTGGGACGACGGCGACGACCTGCACGCCGAGCCGCGCGCGCCGTACCCGCATGCCCGCGACGTGCTGGTGCTGCGCGCCCACCTGGCCGGCGCGGGGATGGTGCTCGGCGGGTTCGCCCGCACCGCCGAGGCGCAGCAGCTGGTCGAGTCCGGCTGGGCGCACGAGCTGGTCGCCGACCGGGCCACGGTGCGGGCCGCGGCGCCGCTGGTGATCCCGGCCGGCGACGACGCGGAGCAGGAGCGCGACCCGGGCGCCCGAGCCGCCCGGCTGCCGACGCTGGCCTGGCGGACGGCCCGCCAGGCGCTGGCCGCCGGCACGCCGGTGCTGGTGCAGGTGCCACGCCGGGGCTACCTGCCGGCGCTGGCCTGCGCCCGCTGCCGGCTGCCGGCCCGGTGCGCCCGGTGCCGCGGGCCGCTCGCCGCCGGCTCCGGGCACGCCGTGCCGGCGTGCCGCTGGTGCGGGCGGCCGGCCGGGAGGTGGAGCTGCCCAGCCTGCGGCGCGGACCGGCTGCGTGCCGTCGTGGTCGGCGCCACCCGCACCGCCGAGGAGCTGGGCCGGGCGTTCCCCGGCGTGGTGGTGCACACTTCGGGCGGCACCCGGCCGCCGGGCGGCCGCAGATCGGCCGGTGCCCCGCCGGGCGGGCCGGCCGGTGCGGGGCAGCGGCTCACCGGGCCGGGTCGGGCCGGCGCCGGGCTGCCCACCGTGCCGGCAGCACCGGCGCTGGTGGTCGCCACTCCGGGCGCCGAGCCGCTGGCCGACGGCGGCTACGGCGCCGCACTGCTGCTGGACGGCTGGGCCCTGCTCACCCGCCCCGACCTGCGAGCCGCCGAGGAAGCGCTGCGCCGCTGGGCGAACGCCGCCGCGCTGGTCCGGCCGGCGTCCGCGGGCGGGCGGGTGGTGGTGGCCGCGGACGGCGGGCTGCCGGTCGTCCAGGCGCTGCTGCGCTGGGACCCGGGCGGGTACGCGGCACGTGAGCTCGCCGACCGGGCCGAGCTCGGCTTCCCGCCGGCGGCCCGGTTCGCCAGCCTGACCGGCGCGCCCGGCGCGGTCGCCGAGCTGGTCGACGCGGCCCGGCTGCCGGCCACCGCGGAGCTGCTCGGCCCGGTCCCGGTCGACCGCGCCGGCCAGCCCGACCGGCCCGACCGGCCCGGCTCGGTCGAGCGGCTCCTGGTCCGGGTGCCGAGGGCGGACGGCGCTGCGCTGGCCAGAGCGCTGCACGACGCCGCCGCGGTCCGCAGTGCCGGCAAGGCTCCCGACCCGGTGCGGGTCCAGCTCGATCCGCTGGAGCTGTTCTGACCGTCCGGGCAGCGCGAGCGTCTCACCGGCCGGACCGGCGGGGTGCCCCCTCGTACACTGGTGATCTCCCTGCCCGCCGGCCCGCGGAGTTGCCCGTGCCCGTCCAGCCGATCCGCCTGTTCGGCGACCCGGTGCTGCGCACGCCGACCGAGCCGGTGGTCGACTTCGACGCGGAGCTGCGGCGGCTGGTGGCGGACCTGTTCGACACCATGCTGGACGCCTCCGGGGCCGGGCTGGCCGCCCCGCAGATCGGCGTCGGGCTGCGGGTGTTCACCTGGCACATCGACGACGACGAGCACGGCCACCTGGTCAACCCGGTGCTGACCTTCCCCACCGAGGAGGACCAGGACGGGCCGGAGGGCTGCCTGTCGATACCCGGCCTGTCCTGGGACTGCCGGCGCCGCCGGCAGGCGGTGGCGACCGGCTGGTCGATGCACGGCGAGCCGATCACCATCAGCGGCAGCGACCTGCTCGCCCGCTGCCTGCAGCACGAGACCGACCACCTGGACGGGGTGCTGTTCGTCGATCGGCTGGACCGGGACACCCGCCGGCAGGCGCTCGCCGAGATCCGGGCCGCCGAGTGGTCCGGCCAGCCCGTTCCGGCCGTCCGGGTCAGCCCGCACGCGACGCACGGGCGGGCGCTCTGAAGCTCCTGTTCGCCGGCACCCCGGCCGTCGCGCTCCCGTCGCTGCGGGCGCTGCTGGCCTCCCGGCACGAGGTCGCCGCGGTGCTGACCCGGCCGGACCGGCCGGCCGGTCGAGGCCGGCAGCTGCAGTCCTCGCCGGTGGCCGCGGTGGCCCGCGAGCTGGGCCTCCCGACGCTCACCCCGACCCGGCTGCGCGACCCGGGGTTCCTGGACCTGCTGCGGTCGGTTGCCCCGGACTGCTGCCCGGTGGTGGCCTACGGCGCGCTGATCCCGCCGGCCGCGCTGGAGGTCCCCAAGCACGGCTGGGTGAACCTGCACTTCTCGCTGCTGCCGGCCTGGAGGGGCGCGGCCCCGGTGCAGGCCGCGGTGCGGCACGGCGACGAGATCGTCGGCGCGTCCACGTTCCAGATCGAGCGGGGGCTGGACACCGGCCCGGTGTACGGGGTGGTGACCGAGCCGGTGGGCCCCCGGGACACCGCCGGCGACCTGCTGGACCGGCTCGCCCGGTCCGGCGCCCAGCTGCTGGTGGCCACCGTGGACGGGATCGAGGACGGCACGCTGGTGCCCCGGCCGCAGCCGGCCGAGGGCGTCTCCACCGCGCCCAAGGTCACCGTCCCGGACGCCCGGGTGGACTGGGCCGCACCGGCCATCCAGGTGGACCGGCTGGTGCGCTCGTGCACGCCGGAGCCCGGCGCCTGGACCACCTACCGGGGCCACCGGCTCGAGCTCGGCCCGGTGCTGCCGATCGAGAGGGTCGATCGGGAGCAGACGGTCCCAGTCGCCGGCCCGCTGCGGCCGGGCGAGCTGCGGCCGGAGAAGCGGAGGGCGCTGGTGGGTACCGGCACGACCCCGGTCGAGCTGAGCGAGGTGCGGCCGGAGGGGCGGCGCGCCATGCCGGCCACGGATTGGGCCCGCGGCGTCCGGCCGGCGCCGGGAGACCGGTTTGACTGACCGCTCCGGCCGCGCCGGGCGGGCGCCGAGTCCGGGCCGCGGTGCCGCCGGCCGGCCCGGCCCGGCCTCGCCGGACCCGGCCCGGCAGGCCGCGTACGCCCTGCTCCGCGCGGTGGCGGAGCGTGGCGCGTACGCCAACCTGACCCTGCCCGGCCTGCTCCGGGAGCGCGGGCTCTCGGGCCGGGACGCGGCGTTCGCCACCGAGCTCGGGTACGGGACGCTGCGCGCCCAGGGCAGCCTGGACGCGGTGCTGGCTCGGTGCGCCGACCGGCCACTGGCCGCCGTGGACGGCCCGGTGCTCGACCTGCTGCGGCTCGGGGCGTACCAGTTGCTGCGCACCCGGGTGCCGGCGCACGCCGCCGTGTCGGCCACCGTGGACCTGGCCCCGCGGCGGGCCGCCGGCTTCGTCAACGCGGTGCTCCGCCGGGTCGGCCGGCATGACTGGGCCGGCTGGGTCGCCGCCGTGGCACCGCCGTACGACGTGGACCCGGTCGGGCGTCTCGCCCTGCAATACGCGCATCCCGCCTGGGTGGTGGCCGCGTTCGCCGACGCGCTGGGCGGCGACCTGGACGAGACCGGCCGGGCGCTGGCCGCCGACGACGCCAGGCCGGAGGTGCACCTGGTCGCCCGGCCCGGCCGGATCGACCGGGACGCGCTGGCGGCCGTGTCCGGCGGCGAGCCGGGTCCCTGGTCGCCGTACGCGGTCCGGCTGCCGGCCGGCGGCGATCCGGGCGCAATCGCCGCCGTCGCCGACGGCCGGGCTGGGGTGCAGGACGAGGGCAGCCAGCTGTGCGCGCTGGCAGTGGCGACCGCGCCGGTCGGGCCGGCCGACCACCCAGGCGACCAGCCGGGCCCTGGCGGGTCGCCTCCGGACGGTCGCTGGCTTGACCTGTGCGCCGGACCGGGTGGCAAGGCCGCGTTGCTCGGCGCGCTGGCCGGGCCTCGGGGGGCCTGCCTGCTCGCGGTCGAGCGGCAGGCCGGCCGGGTCCGGCTGGTCGCCGCGGCGACGGCCGGCCTCCCGGTCGCGGTCGTGCAAGCGGACGGGACGGTGCCGGCTTGGTCGGCCGGCTCGTTCGACCGGGTGCTGGTGGACGCGCCGTGCACCGGCCTCGGCGCACTCCGCCGCCGGCCGGAGGCCCGCTGGCGGCGGCGGCCCGCCGACCTGCCGGAGCTGACCCGGCTGCAGCGGACCCTGCTGGACTCGGCGGCGCGAGCGCTCCGGCCGGGCGGGCTGCTCGGCTACGTGGTGTGCAGCCCGCACCTGGCCGAGACCCGGGCGGTGGTGGCCGAGGTGGTCCGCCGGGCCGGCGACCGGCTCGAGCAGCTCGACGCCCGGCCGTTCTTCCCGGGCGTGCCGGAGCTGGGCGACGGCCCGCACGTCCAGCTGTGGCCGCACCGGCACGGCACCGACGCGATGTTCTGCGCGCTCCTGCGCCGGCGAGGCTCTGCCGACGTGGTCGACGGGTCGACTGGGTAGGGTCGACGGGGTGGAGCCCACTCCCGTGATCGCGCCGAGCCTGCTGTCCGCGGACTTCGCCCGGCTCGCGGACGAGGCGGCCGCGGTGCACAACGCGGACTGGCTGCACGTCGACGTCATGGACAACCACTTCGTGCCGAACCTCACGATCGGGCTGCCGGTGGTGCAGGCGTTGCGCACGCATACCGCGCTGCCGCTGGACTGCCACCTGATGATCGACGACCCGGACCGGTGGGCCCCGCCGTACGCCGAGGTCGGCGCGCACAACGTGACCGTGCACGCGGAGGCGACCGCCGACCCGGTCGGGCTGGCCCGCGCGCTGCGTTCGGCCGGCGCGCTGGCCGGGCTGGCGATCAAGCCCGCCACCGCGCTGGAGCCGTACCTCGACGTGCTGCGGGAGTACGACACGCTGCTGGTGATGACGGTCGAGCCGGGTTTCGGCGGCCAGCGGTTCATCGCCGAGGTGCTGCCCAAGGTGCGGGAGGCCCGCCGCCGGGTGCAGACCGGGCACCTGAGGCTGTTCGTCGAGGTGGACGGCGGGGTGACCGCCGAGACGATCGTGGCCGCCGCGGAGGCCGGCGCGGACGTGTTCGTGGCCGGCAGTGCGGTCTACCACGCCGACGACCCGGCGAAGGCCGTCGATGCCCTGCGCGAGCAGGCCCGGCACGCGATGGCCGGCGCCGACGACCCGGGCGACAGGCCCTGATGTTCACCGGGATCGTCGAGGAGCTCGGCGAGATCGCCGACGTCGAGCAACTGACCGCGGCCGCGCGGTTCACGGTGCGGGCGCCGCTGGTCACCTCCGACGCCCGGCCCGGCGACTCGATCGCGGTCAGCGGCGTCTGCCTGACCGTGGTCGAGGTGACCGGCGACAGTTTCACCGTCGATGTGATGCAGCAGACACTGGAGCGCTCCTCGCTCGACGGCCTCCGTCCGGGCGACCGGGTCAACCTGGAGCGGGCCGCCACCCTGGCCACCCGCCTCGGCGGCCACCTCGTCCAGGGCCACGTGGACGCGGTCGGCTTCGTGCTGGACCGCGGCCGGGCCGAGCACTGGGAGACGCTCCGCATCGGGCTGCCGCCCGGGCTGACCCGGTACGTCGTGGCGCAGGGCTCGGTCGCGGTCGACGGGGTGAGCCTCACCGTCGCGGAGCTGACCGACTCCGGGTTCGCGGTGAGCCTCATCCCGACCACCCTGGCGCAGACCACGCTGGGCGGGGTCGCGGTCGGTGACCGAGTGAACGTCGAGGTGGACGTGGTGGCCAAGTACGTGGAGAAGCTGCTCGTCGCTCGGGGCGGCGGGAACGGCCGGGACGGCCGGGACCCGCTGGGCGCGTGGTGGCAGGCGCCGGCCCGGGAGGGTTAGGAGCCGGCCGCGGACCCCCGACCGGGTGCGCAACGGCGAAGTCGCCGCTGCTCAGGTCCGCGTGCAACACTGGTCGGGTAGCTCGACGCGCTCCGGGGTCGGTGCAACTCCGAGCCGGCGGTGACAGTCCGCGACCCGCTCGCAGCCAGCGTGCGGTTGACCCGGTGAAACTCCGGGACCGACGGTGACAGTCCGGATGGGAGGCAGCGCGCGGGTACGTACGGCCGGGACCGCGTCCCGGCCGCGGCGTCCGCCCGCCCGTTCCTGTCAGGACGTCGCCCGGCACCCGGCCAGCGCGTCGCTGGGAAGGGATGCCGGATGGGATTCGACTCTATCGACCGGGCGGTCGCCGAGGTGGCCGCCGGCCGACCGGTGCTCGTCGTCGACGACGCGGACCGGGAGAACGAGGGTGACCTGGTCTTCGCCGCCGAGCTGGCCACCCCCGAGCTGCTCGCGTTCATGATCCGCTACACCAGCGGGGTGATCTGCGTCCCGATGGAGGGCGCCGCGCTGGACCGGCTGCAGATCCCGCTGATGGCTCCGCACAACACGGAGCGGATGCGCACCGCCTTCACGGTGAGCGTGGACGCCCGGGAGGGGGTCAGCACCGGGATCAGCGCGGCTGACCGGGCCCGCACGATCAGGTTGCTCGCCGAGCCGGACACGAGCGCGCACGACCTGACCATGCCGGGGCACGTGTTCCCGCTGCGGTACGCCGAGGGAGGGGTGCTGCGCCGGGCCGGGCACACCGAGGCCAGCGTCGACCTGGCCCGGCTGGCCGGGCTGCGTCCGGCAGCGGTGATCTGTGAGGTGGTCAACGACGACGGGACGATGAAGCGGCTGCCCGACCTGGTGCCGTTCGCCGCCGAGCACGGGCTCGCGCTGGTCTCGATCGCCGACCTCATCGCCTACCGCAGGCGGTTCGAGACCCAGGTGGAGAAGGTCGCCGAGGCCCGCATCCCGACCCGGTACGGGGTGTTCCGCGGCGTCGGCTACCGCTCGACGCTGGACGGCAGGGAGCACGTCGCGCTGGTCGCCGGCGAGATCGGGAACGGCGAGGACGTGCTGGTGCGGGTGCACTCGGAGTGCCTCACCGGCGACGTGTTCGGCTCGCTGCGCTGTGACTGCGGCCCGCAGCTGGACGCGGCGCTCGCCGCGGTGGCCGCCGAGCGGCGCGGCATCGTGCTGTACGTGCGCGGGCACGAGGGCCGCGGCATCGGCCTGCTGCACAAGCTGCAGGCGTACCAGCTGCAGGACGGCGGCATCGACACCGTCGACGCCAACCTGTCCCTCGGCCTGCCGGCGGACGCCCGGGACTACGGCACCGGCGCGCAGATCCTGGTCGACCTCGGGGTGCATACGATGCGGCTGCTGTCCAACAACCCGGCCAAGCGGGCCGGCCTGGAGGGGTACGGGCTGAGCGTGCTCGGGCGGGTGCCGCTGGCCGTCCACGCGAACCCGGAGAACCTGCGCTACCTGCGCACCAAGCGGGACCGGATGGGCCACGACCTCCCCGAGCTGGGGCACGACCAGACCGAGGCGGACCTGCCACTGCCCGAGGTGCTGCCGTGACGGGCGGTTCCAGCGGGGAAGTCGGACGGCGGCCGGGGTGGCCGAGGAGCGGGCGTTGAGGGAGGGCCGGCCCAAGCTGGCCACAGTGGATGCGAACGGGCTCCGGCTCGGCATCGTCGCCGCCCGCTGGCATGCGCCGGTCACCGACGCGCTGCTGGATCGGGCGCTCGCCGCGGCGGCCGGCTGCGGGGTGACAGAGCCGGTGGTCGCCAGGGTGCCCGGCGTGATCGAGCTGCCGGTCGTCGTGCAGGAGCTGGCCCGCCGGCTCGCCGCGGTGGTGGCGCTCGGGGTGGTGGTGCGCGGCGGCACGCCGCACTTCGAGTACGTCTGCGACGCGGTCACCGCCGGGCTCACCAGGGTGGCGCTGGACGAGGGCACCCCAGTCGGCAACGGGGTGCTGACCTGTGACACCGTGGAGCAGGCCCTGGACCGGTGCGGGCGGCCGGACAGCCGCGAGGACAAGGGGTGGGAGGCCACGGTGGCGGCGCTGCAGACCGCGCTGGTGCTGCGCGACCTGCGCCATCCGGCGCACCACACCGGCTTCTCCGCCGGTCCGGAGAGGTAGTCGGCGGTGCTCTCCCTGGTGCTGCCCAAGGGCTCGCTGGAGCAGGCCACCCTCGACCTGTTCGACGCGGCCGACCTGTCCGTCCGGCGCGGCTCGAACCGGGACTACCACGCGGTGGTGGACGACCCGCGGATCGACCGGGTGCGCTTCCTGCGCCCGCAGGAGATCCCGCAGTACGTCGAGCAGGGCCTGTTCGACCTCGGCATCACCGGCCGGGACTGGATCGCCGAGACCGACGCGGAGGTCGTCTCGCTCGGCGAGCTGCAGTACTCCAAGGCCACCGGGGATCCGGTCCGGGTGGTCCTCGCGGTGCCCAAGGAAGCGCCCTGGCACCGCGCCGCCGAGCTGCCCGAGGGCATCCGGATCTCCACTGAGTTCCCCGCGCTGACCCGCCGCTACCTGGACCAGCACGGCGTCAAGGCGGTCGTGGTGCCTTCCTACGGGGCGACCGAGGCGAAGGTGCCGGACATCGTGGATGCCATCGTCGACCTCACCGAGACCGGCTCGTCGTTGCGCAAGAACGGGCTGCGCATCCTGGACACGCTGCTCACCAGCTACACCGAGCTGATCGCGAATCACGCCGCGCACGCTGTCCCGGAGAAGCGGGCCGCCATGGAGGACATCCTGCTGCTGCTCGGCGGCGCGGTGCGGGCCCGCCGGCACGTCCTGGTGAAGCTGAACGTGGCGGTCGCGGACCTGGCCGCCGTCCTCGCCGTGATGCCGGCGGCCACGTCGCCGACGCTGATGCCGCTGGCCACCGGCGAGCACTCCGCGGTCGAGGCGGTGGTGCCGAAGGCGACGGTGAACACGCTGATCCCGGCGCTCAAGTCCGCTGGCGGTTTCGACATCCTGGAGCTGCCGATCTCCAAGATCGTGTAGGCCCTGGTGACCGGACCGGACTCCGGGTATCGGCGGGCCGGCCCGCCGGTGCCGCTGGCGCTGCTGCTGGCACTGACCGGCGGGGTGCTCAGCGGGCTGCAGACCCGGGTCAACGGCGCGCTGGGGGATCGAATCGGCTCCTCGCTCGACGCCGCCCTGCTGTCCTTCGCCGGTGGCCTGCTGCTCGCGGTACTGGTTGCCGTGCTGCGGCCGGGCACCCGGGCGGTGCTCCGGCCGGCCACCCGGGCCCATCGACTGCCCGGGTGGGCCTACCTGGCCGGCCTCGGCGGGGCCGTCCTCATCGCGGTCGGCGCGGCGGCCGGGCCGGTGATCGGGGTCGCTCTGTTCACCGTCGGCATGGTGGCCGGGCAGACCGCCGGCGGGTTGCTGGTCGACCGCGCCGGGCTGGGGGCCGGCGGGCAGCGGCGGCTGTCGGCCGCACGGCTGGCCGGCGCCGGGCTGGCCGTGCTCGCGGTGGGCGTCGTCCGGCTCGGCGCGGGCGGCTCCGCGACGCCCGGCGACAGGGTGCTGGCGCTGCTGCTCCTGTCCGTCGCCGGCGGTACCGCGATCGCCGGCCAGCAAGCCGTGGTCGGACGGCTGCAAGCGGTCACCGGCGACCCGACGCTCGTGGTCACGGTGAACTTCCTCGTCGGCACCGCCGCGCTGACCGTCGTCGTGGGGTTGGCCCAGGTCGCCGGCGCCGACTGGCCGCGGCACTGGCCGTCCACCCCCTGGGTGTACCTCGGCGGGCCGGTCGGCATCGGCGTCGTCGGCACGATCGCGCTGGCGTTGCCTGCCCTGGGAGTCCTGCGCGCCGGGCTGGTCATCGTCGCCGGCCAGCTCGCCGGTGGCGTGGTGCTGGACCTGCTGCAACCGGCCAGGGCCGTCCGGGTCGGACCGGCCACCGTCGTCGGCGTGCTGCTCACCTTCGTCGCCGTGGCGATCACCGAGGCGGGCGCCCGGCGTCGAACGCCCACCGACCGTCCAGCGGCCACCGTCGAGCGGTAGCGGACCGCCCGCCAGGCCGAGGTATGGCCGGGCGGGCTGCCAGGGCGGCGCTGCCGGAGCGGCGCTGCCGGAGCGGCGCTGCCGGGGCGGCGCTGCCGGGGCGGAGCTGCCAGGGCGGAGCTGCCAGGGCGCCTCTGCCGGAGCGGAGCTGCCGGAGCGGCGCTGCCGGGGCGCCTCTGCCGGAGCGCCTCTGCCGGAGCGGCGCTGCCAGGGCGGCGCTGCCGGAGCGGAGCTGCCAGGGCGGCGCTGCCGGAGCGGAGCTGCCAGGGCGGCGCTGCCGGAGCGGAGCCGCCGGAGCGGAGCAGCCGGACCGGAGCTGCCAGACTGGATGGGTGACCGACCAGCCTGCCGGACCGGCTCCCGGACCGGCTCCCGGACCGGCCGTGGTACGGGCCCGGCCGGTGCGGCTGCGCCGGATCTGCACGGTGGTGGCGGCGGTCGTGCTCGGTGCGTTCATCCTGGCTGCTGTCCTGCTGCGGGCGACCTCCACGGGCGCCCGGTTCGGCCGAGGTGACCAGGTCGCGCTGGTCGGCATCGGCCTGCTGGCCGCCGGCGGCGTGCTGCTGATCGGCCGGCCGGCGGTCGAGGCGGATGCCCGAGGCCTGCGGGTCCGCAACGTCCTCAACTCGCACGAGCTGCCCTGGGACGTCGTGCGCGCGGTCTCGTTCCGGGACGGCTCGCCGTGGGCGTCGGTGGATCTCCTGGACGACGAGGCGGTCGCGCTGATGGCGGTGCAGGCGGCCGACGGCGAGCAGGCGGTGCAGGCGGTGCGGGCGCTGCGCGAGCTGCACGAGCGGTACGGCCCGGGTCCCTCGGGCTGAACGCGCGGCCCCACCCGCGGTCGACCTGACCGGGTTGACGAAATTCGGGATGGGGACATTGCGTTGTGCCCTGGTATCCTTTTGGATACGACCGGCTCCTGCTTCGGCGGGGGCATGCAAGAGGAGCCCCGCTCCCACCCGCGCCGCCGAGAGGCTGCCGGGTCCGGTCCGTCGCGGCCTTCGTGCCGCGCGCGTGGCGACGGTGGCCCGCTGGGCCACGGTGGTCCGACCGGTCGAGCGTGGGCCCCGCGAGCGTCGGTTCGCGGGGCCTTCGTCGTCGAAACGGCGACGGCAGGCCACCGCGGCGGCGGTCACCACACCCACCATCCAAGGAGGCCCCATCAGCGCCGAGCCCCGCATCAACGATCGGATCCGCGTCCCCGAGGTGCGTCTGGTCGGTCCGGAGGGCGAGCAGGTCGGCATCGTGCGCATCGAGGATGCGCTGCGGCTGGCCCAGGAGTCGGATCTCGACCTCGTCGAGGTCGCTCCGATGGCCCGCCCGCCCGTCTGCAAGCTCATGGACTATGGCAAGTTCAAGTACGAAAGCGCGCAGAAGGCGCGTGAGGCCCGCCGCAACCAGGCGCTCACCGTCATCAAGGAGATGAAGCTCCGACCGAAGATCGACCCGCACGACTACGAGACCAAGAAGGGTCACGTCGAGCGGTTCCTCCGCGCGGGCGACAAGGTGAAGGTCACGATCATGTTCCGGGGCCGCGAGCAGTCCCGCCCTGAGCTCGGCTTCCGGCTGCTGCAGCGGCTCGCGAACGACGTCGCCGAGCTCGGCTTCGTCGAGTCCGCCCCGAAGCAGGACGGCCGGAACATGATCATGGTGATGGCTCCGCACAAGAACGCCAAGGCGGTCCGGACGACGCGGCAGGCCGCGCCGACACCCGGCCCGGTCGTCGGTTGACCCGAGGAAGACGATGCCCAAGAACAAGACCCACAGCGGTACCTCGAAGCGGTTCCGCCTCACCGGCAGCGGCAAGGTGGTCCGGCAGCAGGCCAACCGCCGGCACAACTTCGAGCACAAGCCGTCCACCCGCACCCGGCGGCTGGCCGGCATCGTGCCCGTGAACGGGCCCGACGCCCGCCGGATCAAGCGTCTGCTCGGCCGCTGACGCCGACCTTCGCCACTCTCGAAGACCGCCGCCCGGCCCGTCCGGGCGGCGCCGGATGACAAGGACAGGTGCACTCCCGTGGCACGCGTGAAGCGGGCGGTCAACGCCCAGAAGAAGCGGCGGAACGCGCTGGCGGCGGCGAGCGGGTACCGCGGGCAGCGGTCCCGGCTCTACCGCAAGGCCAAGGAGCAGTTGCTCCACTCGGCTACCTACGCCTATCGCGACCGGCGGGCGCGCAAGGGCGACTTCCGGCAGTTGTGGATCACCCGGATCAACGCCGCCGCGCGGTCCAACGGCATGACGTACAACCGGTTCGTGCAGGGCCTGCGCGCCGCCGGACTGGAGGTCGACCGGAAGGTGTTGGCCGACATCGCGGTCACCGACCCGACCGCATTCGCGGCGCTGGTGCAGGCCGCCCGAGCCGCCCTGCCCGGCGCCGACGAGAGCGCCGCGTAGGCTCGCGTCCGCTGCAGGCTCTCCGAGCACCGGCCAGCCGACGAGCACCGGCCAGCCGACGAGCACCGGCCAGCCGACGAGCACCGGCCAGCCGACGAGCACCGTGACCAGGTGACGAGCCACCGCCCGCTGGACCCTGGCGGCCACCCGGATCGCGCTCCGGATCGTGGCCCGGATCGTGGCCAGGACCGCAGCCAGGACCGCGGCCGGGCCGACGGCCGCCAGGCGCCCGGCGGTGGGCCGGCCGCCGGCGATCGCCCGTCTCCCGGAGGCGACCGCCCCGCACGCTCGGTCGCTGATCCACCCGCCCTTCGTCCGGGCGACATCGCGCGGCCGTACACGGAGCGCACGGGCCGCGTCGCCGCCGCCCGGCGGCTGACGAAGCGCCCGGCTCGGGAGTCTGCCCGGGAGTTTCTCGCCGAGGGGCCGCAGGCCGTTCGCGAGGCGCTGACCTCGGCGCTTGCCCGGCCGGGGCTGGTGCGGGCGCTCCTGGGTACCGAGGAGGCCCTCGACCGGCACCCCGACCTCGCCATCCTGGCCGGGCAGGCCGCCGTCCCGGTCTCCCCCATCACCCCGCGGGCCGCCGGGGGGCTGTCGGAGACCACCACCCCGCAAGGCCTGGTCGCGGTCTGCCGGTTCCTCGACGTGCCACTCGCAGCCGCGTTCGGCGACTCACCGCCGCGGCTGGCCGCCGTGCTGGTCGCCGTACGAGACCCCGGCAACGCCGGGACCGTGCTGCGCACCGCCGACGCGGCCGGCGCGGGGGTCCTCGTGCTCGCCTCAGACAGCGTGGACCCGTACAACGGCAAGGCGGTCCGGGCCAGCGCCGGCAGCCTTTTCCACGTGCCGCTGGTCCGGGGGGCCGACCTCGGCGCGACGGTGCAGGCCGCCCGCGCCGCCGGACTGGCCGTGCTGGCCGCGGACGCCTCGGGTGAGACCGACCTCGACGATCTCGCCGACCGCGGCGCGCTGGCCCCTCCGACCGCGTGGCTGTTCGGCAACGAGGCCCACGGGCTCCCGCCCGAGACCGCGCGACGGGCGGACGCGCGGGTCCGGATCCGGATCCACGGACGAGCGGAGAGCCTGAACCTGGCCGCGGCGGCGGCCGTCTGCCTGTTCGCGTCGGCGCGAGCGCAGCGCCCGGCGGCGGGAAATCGGCCTGGCAAGATCGCCAACTCTGGCGCTCCGGTACCGCCGCGTGCTATGCCGTAAGCAGCCAGTTGGGGGGCTGACCCGCAGAACGGAGGGGGACCGCACTGGGGGGCAACGAGCAAGACGGGACAACCGGCCCGGTTGCGCGGGTCCGGACAGCTGGCCCCGACGGCGGTGTGTCCGTCCGCGGCGCGCCGGCCTCGCCCAACGGCGCCGTCGACACGCGCCGGGGCGAGCCACCGGTCGGCTACGACGACTACCCGGACGGGGTACTGGTCGCGGGCGCGGACGGACGCGTCCTCATGGTGAACCTGGCCGGCGGGCGGCTGCTCGGGCTGGACCCGGCACGCTGCGTCGGGCAGGACTACCGCGACGTCCTCCCGCTGGCCGACCTCGGCGGCCGGGACTGGTGGGCCTACACCGACCCGTACTGCGGGCTGACCACCCGGACCGGCCAGCCCGAGCGGCTGCTGGAGGTGGACCGCGGCCCGCGGCGCGGCCGGCACCTGCTGGTGACCGCACGGCACCTGCGCGACCGCGGCCGGCTGGTCCGGCTCGTCATCGCGTTCCGGGGGACCCGGGCGCGGGAACGGTCCGACCGTGACCAGGCCGACCTGGTGTCCGCGGTGGCGCACGAGATCCGCTCCCCGCTGACGACGGTGAAGGGCTTCGCCGCGACGCTGCTGGCCAAGTGGGATCGGCTCGCCGACGAGCAGAAGCGGACCATGGTGCGCGCGGTGGACGCCGACGCGGACCGGGTCAACCGGCTGCTGGCCGACCTGCTGGACGTCTCCCGGATCGACGCCGGCCGGCTGACCCTCCGCACCCAGGTGGTCGACCTGCCCGCGGCGGTCGACCGGGTGCTGGCCGGGCGGGTGGCGAGTGGCGACAGCGCAGACCGCTTCGCGCTGGTGGTCGACGGCCCGCTGCCGGAGATGTGGCTGGACCCGGACCGGTTGGGCCAGGTGCTCGGCAACCTGGTGGAGAACGGGGTGCGGCACGGTGCCGGCCGAGTGACCATCACGATCGCCTCCGGCAGCACCAGGACCGGGGACAAGGCCGCGGTGCTCGACGTCGCCGACGAAGGCAGCGGCGTCGGCACCGAGGTGCGACAGCGAGTCTTCCGGCCGTTCTGGCGCGGCGACCACGCCGGCGGCACCGGCCTCGGCCTGTACATCGTCAAGGGCATCGTCGAGGCGCACGGCGGGACCATCGAGGTGGACGAGGCGCCGGGCGGCGGCGCCCGCTTCCGGGTGGTGCTGCCGGCCGGCCGCCCTCCGTACGAGGCGTAACCGGCCGGCGGCTGCGGCGGCCGCGTCCCTACACTGCACGGCGTGTCCGCAGCGAATGACCCGTATGACCCGAAGCAGGTCGCCGCGCTCGCTCCCGAGGCGCTGGACGCGGCCGTGCGGGAGGCCGAGAAGGCGTTCGCCGAGGCCGGCGCCCTCGACGCGCTGGCCCGGACGAAGCCGAGCCACCTCGGCGACCGGTCCCCGCTGCGGCTGGCCCGGCGGGAGATCGCGGCGCTGCCGCCGCACGCCCGGGCCGACGCCGGCCGCCGCCTGAACGAGGCCCTTGCCGCGGCCCAGGCCGCCTACGACGGCCGGCTGGCCGCGCTGACCGCCGAGCGGGACGAGCGGGTGCTCCGGGAGGAGACGGTCGATGTCACGCTGCCCTGGGACCGCGTCCCGGCCGGCGCCCGGCACCCGATCAACTCCCTGCAGGAGCGGATCGCCGAGGTCTTCGTAGCGATGGGGTACGAGGTCGCCGAGGGTCCCGAGGTCGAGGCCGAGTGGTACAACTTCGACGCGCTGAACATCGGACCCGACAATCCGGTCCGCAGTGCGATGGACACGTTCTTCGTGACCGCCGAGGGGTCCGGCGTGGTGCTGCGCACGCACACGTCGCCGGTGCAGGCCCGAGTCATGCTCGCCCGGAAGCCGCCGATCTACGTGATCTGTCCGGGCACCACGTTTCGCACCGACGAGCTGGACGCCACCCACACCCCGGTGTTCCACCAGGTCGAGGGCCTGGCGGTGGATGTCGGGTTGACCATGGCCCACCTGCGCGGCACGCTCGACCAGTTCGCCGCGTCGATGTTCGGCGCCGGCCTGCGCAGCCGGTTTCGCCCGTCGCACTTTCCGTTCACCGAGCCGTCCGCGGAGTTCGACCTGCAGTGCTGGGTGTGCCGCGGCGCGTCGGTCGGCGACCCCGACCGGCCATGCCGGACCTGCTCGTCCGAGGGCTGGGTCGAATGGGGCGGCTGCGGCATGGTCAACCCTCGGGTGTTGGCCGCGTGTGGCATCGACCCGGAGCGGTACACCGGGTTCGCATTCGGGATGGGCGTCGAGCGCACCCTGATGGCCCGGCACGGGGCCGAGGACATGCGGGACATCGTGGAGGGCGACGTCCGCTTCACGCTGCCGTTCGGAACGGAGGTCTGACCAGTGCGGGTCCCGCTGTCCTGGCTGCGTGAGTACGTGGACCTGCCGGCCGGGCTGACCGGGCGGGACGTGGCGGCCGGGCTGATCCGACTGGGCCTGGAGGTGGAGACCGTCGAGGCGGTCGGCACCGGCGTGGCCGGACCGCTGGTCGTCGGCCGCGTCCGGTCGTACGAGCAGTTCACCGCGAGCAACGGCAAGACCATCCGCTGGGTGCAGGTCGGGGTGGGCGAGGGCGAGGCGCGCGGGGTGATCTGCGGCGCGCTCAACTTCGCCGAGGGCGATGCTGTGGTCGTCGCGCTGCCGGGCGCGGTGCTGCCCGGCGGCGTCATGATCTCGGCGCGGCCGGCCTACGGCCACGTCTCGGACGGGATGATCTGTTCCGCCCGCGAGCTCGGCCTCGGCGACGACCACACCGGCATCCTGGTGCTGCCGGCCGACGCCCCGGTGGGCGCGGACGCCATCGGATATCTCCGGCTGCGGGACGAGGTGCTGGATGTCGCGGTCACCGCGGACCGCGGATACGCGCTGTCGATCCGCGGGATGGCCCGGGAGGCCTCGCACGCGTTCGACGCGCCGTACCGGGACCCGGCCGACGCGGTCAGCCCGCCGGACCCGGACGTCGACGGCTGGCCGGTGCGGATCGACGACCCGGCCGGCTGCGACCGGTTCTCCGCGCGCACGGTGACCGGGCTCAACCCGACCGCGCCGACTCCGCTCGAGGTGCGCCGGCGGCTGCTGGCCGCCGGGATGCGGCCCATCTCGCTGGCCGTCGACGTGACGAACTACGTGATGCTGGAGACCGGTCAGCCCATGCACGCGTTCGACCGGGCCAAGCTCGCCGGGTCGATCGTGGTGCGCCGGGCCGCCGCTGGCGAGCGGCTGGTCACCCTGGACGGGATGGACCGGGTGCTGGACCCGGACGACCTGCTGGTGGCAGACCGATCCGGTCCGATCGCGCTGGCCGGCGTCATGGGAGGCGCGTCGACTGAGATCGGCCCGCAGACCGTCGACCTGGTGCTGGAGGCGGCGCACTGGGAGCCGGGCACGATCGGCCGGACCGTCCGCCGGCACCGGTTGCCCAGCGAGGCCGCCCACCGGTTCGAGCGCGGGGTGGATCCCGAGGTGGCCGCCGCGGCCCTGCAGCGCGCCTGCGACCTGCTGGCTGAGCATGGCGGCGCGGGGGTGGCCGCCGGGTACACCGTCGCCGGCCCAGGGCCGGAGCGGGTCGCGATCACGCTGGCCGCCGACCGGCCAGCCGCGCTGGCCGGCATGCCGATCAGCCGATCGGCCGTGGTGCGCCGGCTGGAGCAGATCGGCTGCGCGGTCGGCGGCGCCCAGGCCGACATCCTCGGGGTGATTCCACCGCCGTGGCGGCCGGACCTGACCGACCCGGCCGACCTGGTTGAGGAGGTGGTGCGGCTGGAGGGATACGAGCGTATCCCGTCGGTGCTGCCCACTCCGCCGCCCGGTCGGGGGCTGACGGCCGCGCAGCGCACCCGCCGCTCGGTCGGCCGCGCGCTGGCCGACGCCGGCTACGTCGAGGTGCTGTCCTACCCGTTCGTCTCGCCCGAGGTGCACGACACGCTCGGGCTGGACCAGGACGACCCGCGACGGCGGGCGCTGCGGCTGGCGAACCCGCTCTCCGATGAGGAACCGGAGCTGCGCACCTCGCTGCTGCCCGGGCTGCTCGGCACGCTGCGCCGCAACGTCGGCCGTGGCCTGCGGGACGTGGCGCTGTTCGAGGCCGGTCTGGTCTACCTGCCTCGCCCGGCCACGCCCCGGCCGCCCGCGGTCGGAGTGGACCGGAGGCCCACCGAGGCCGAGATCGCCGCGCTCGACGCGGCTCTCCCCGACCAGCCCCGGCACGTCGCGGTCGTGCTGGGCGGGGACCGGGAGCCGGCCGGGTGGTGGGCACCTGCGCGTCCGGCGAGCTGGGCCGACGCGGTCGAGGCCGCCCGGCTGGTGGCCCGCACCGTACGGGTGCCGCTGTCGGTGCGCGCCGACCGGCTGGCGCCCTGGCACCCGGGCCGGTGCGCGGCCCTGCTCGGAGCCGCCGGCCGCGTCGTGGGCCACGCCGGCGAGCTGCATCCCAGGGTGGTCGCCGCACTCGACCTGCCCGAGCGCAGCTGCGCCATGGAGCTGGATCTCGACGCGCTCGGTGTCGGCGGCCTGGCTCAGGCGCCGCGCCTGTCCAGCTACCCCCCTGCGCTGCTGGACGTGGCGCTGCTGGTACCGGACTCGGTGCCCGCCGCCGAGGTGGAGAGCGCGCTGCGGGACGGGGCCGGGGAGCTGCTGGAAGCGCTGCGCCTCTTCGACGTGTACGCCGACCCGGCCCGGCTCGGCGCCGACCGGCGGTCTCTGGCGTATGCGTTGCGCTTCCGCGCCCCCGACCGGACGCTCACGGTGGAAGAGGCCGGCGCGGCGAAGGACGCCGCGGTGGCCGAGGCAGGTCGGCGGACCGGCGCGGTGTTGCGCGGCTGACGCACCGTCGCTCACCCGCCGAGCTGTTCGAGCTCCTCCCGCGGGGGACAGCCGACCGAGCAGGTGACTGGCCACGAGGCCGGCGACCCGGGCCGGGTCGGTCTTGGCATGTGCCCGCAGCGCCCGTCGCCTCCGGTCTCGTGTGGTTTGCATAGTCTCGCAGGGTACTGCATAATCATGCGTATGGGAATCACCGTCGCGGTGGCCGGAGCCAGTGGTTACGCCGGCGGAGAGCTCCTTCGGCTGCTGGCCGGTCATCCGGACCTCGAGCTGGGCGCGATCACCGGGCAGGACAGTGTTGGCCAGCCGCTGGGCGCCGTGCATCCGCATCTGGTCTCGCACGCCGACCGGGTCCTGGTCCCCACGACCGCCGAGGCGCTGGCCCGGGCGGCCCTGGTCTTCCTCGCGCTGCCGCACCGGCGGTCGGCTGCCGCGGCGGCGGGTCTCCCGGCCGGGGTGCGCGTCGTCGATCTCGGCGCCGATCACCGGCTGGCCGATCCGGACGCGTGGCAGCGACACTACGGTGGCGCGCATCCCGGCTCGTGGACCTACGGCCTGCCCGAGCTGCCCGGCCAGCGGGGCCGGATCGCTGCCAGCGGGCGGGTCGCGGCCACCGGATGCTATGCGGTCGCGGTGATCCTGGCGCTCGCGCCGCTGATCGCTGCTGGCGTGGTCGAGACCGAGGACGTGGTCGCGGTCGCCGCCTCCGGCACCTCGGGCGCCGGTCGGACCGCGGCCGGCCATCTGCTCGGCAGTGAGGTGATGGGCGACCTCTCTCCCTACAAGGCGGGCGCGCACCAGCATGTCCCGGAGATCCTCCAGGCCACCGGGGCCGGCAGCCTCTCCCTCACCCCGGTGCTTGCCCCCATGCCACGCGGCATCCTGGCCACCGTCACCGCCCGCCCGACCGGCCACACAGTGTCCATTGAGGACATCCGCGCGGTGCTGGCCGGGGCATACCTCCAGGAGCCGTTCGTGCACCTGCTCCCGGCCGGCAGGTGGCCGCACACCGCGGCGACGCTGGGCAGCAACGCCGCTCAGCTGCAGGCCACCATCGACACCAGCTCCGGGCGGGTCATCGTCTGCGTCGCGATCGACAACCTGGGCAAGGGCGCCGCCGGCCAGGCCGTGCAGTGCGCCAACCTGATGCTCGGCCTACCAGAGACCGCCGGGCTGACCAGCAACGGGGTTGCACCGTGAGCGGGGAGCGGTCATGTCGGTGACAGCGGCGAGGGGGTTCCGGGCCGCCGGGATCGCCGCCGGCATCAAGGCCTCGGGCGAGCTGGACCTGGCCCTGGTCGTCAACGACGGGCCCGCCGACGCCGCCGCCGGAGTGTTCACGACCAACCGGGTCAAGGCCGCGCCGGTGCTGTGGTCCCGGCAGGTGGCCGGCACCGGCCGGCTGGCCGCCGTGGTGCTCAACTCCGGCGGGGCGAACGCGTGCACCGGTCCTGCCGGGTTCGCCGACACGCACGCCACCGCGGAAGCCGCAGCGGCCGCGCTCGGTGTCGGCGCGGTCGACGTGGCCGTGTGTTCCACGGGGCTGATCGGCGAGCGGCTGCCGATGGACGCCCTGCTTCTCGGCGTGCAGAAGGCTTCGGCCGCCCTGTCGAGCACTGGCGGAGACGCCGCCGCGCGAGCCATCCTCACGACCGACACCGTGGCGAAGACCGCGGTCCGGCACCGCGCCGGCTGGACGGTCGGCGGGATGGCCAAGGGCGCCGGCATGCTCGCTCCCGGCATGGCCACAATGCTCTGCGTGCTGACCACCGACGCGGTGGCTGCTCCATCCACCCTGGACAGTGCGCTGCGGGAGGCCACCCGCCGGACCCTCGACCGGCTCGACTCGGACGGCTGCATGTCCACCAACGACGCGGTGCTGCTGCTGGCCAGCGGCGCCTCCGGGGTGGTGCCGGAGCCGACGGAGTTGGCCGCCGCCGTGCACGAGGTGTGCGCCGACCTCGCCGGCCAGTTGTTGGCCGACGCCGAGGGGTCGACCAAGGACGTGACCATCGACATCGTCGGCGCGGCCAGCGAGGACGACGCGGTCGAGGTCGGCCGTGCGGTAGCCCGCAGCGCCCTGCTCAAGTGCGCGCTGCATGGCGAGGACCCGAACTGGGGCCGGGTGCTGGCCGCGGTGGGCACCACCGCCGCGGCGTTCGACCCGGACACCCTCGACGTCTCGATCAACGGCGTGCCGGTGTGCCGAGCCGGCGCCGCCGGAGCGCCGCGTCACCTGGTCGACCTGTCCGGCCGCGCCGTGCACCTGCTGATCGACCTGCACGCCGGTGCCTCGACCGCGACGGTGTGGACGAACGACCTGTCGCCCGGCTACGTCCACGAGAACTCGGCGTACTCGTCATGACCCCGACCGACGCCCGCTCCCGCGATCGGGACGCCGCGCTGACCAAGGCGGCCACCCTGGTCGAGGCTCTGCCGTGGCTGGAGCGTTTCCACGGCGCCATCGTCGTCCTCAAGTACGGCGGGCACGCGATGACCGATCCCGCCGGCATGCGGTCGTTCGCCGAGGACGTCGTGTTCCTCCGCTACGCCGGCCTGCGACCGGTGGTCGTGCACGGCGGCGGGCCGCAGATCAGTGCCCACCTGGACCGGCTGGGGATCGCCTCCGAGTTCCGGGCCGGGCTGCGGGTCACCACGCCGGAGGCGATGAAGGTGGTTCGCATGGTGCTGGTCGGGCAGGTCAACGGGGATGTCGTCCGGCTCGTCAACGACCACGGCTCGTTTGGTGTCGGGCTGTCCGGAGAGGACGGCGGCCTGTTTGCCGCGCGGAGGCGCACGGTGCAGGTGGACGGCGCCGAGGTCGACCTCGGCCTGGTGGGCGATGTGGTGTCGGTCGACCCGGGCGCGCTGCGCGCGCTGCTCGCCGACGGCCGGATTCCCGTTGTCGCGACCGTCGGTCGAGGTCCGGGCGGCACCGTCTACAACCTCAACGCCGACACCGCGGCCGGCGCGCTGGCCGTCGCGCTCGCCGCGCAGAAGCTGGTCGTGCTCAGCGACGTCGAGGGCCTCTACACCGACTGGCCGGCGGGCGAGGTGATCAGCGAGATCTCCGCGCACGCCCTGGAGGCGATGCTCCCGACGCTGTCCGCGGGCATGATCCCGAAGATGGAGGCCTGCCTGCGGGCCGTCCGCGGGGGAGTGCCGCAGGCGCATCTCCTCGACGGTCGCCTGCCGCACGCGGTGCTGCTCGAGGTATTCACCGATGCTGGCGTCGGCACCATGGTGGTGCCGGACGGAGGTGCGCGATGACCGGCTACGCGTCGCTCGCAGCCAGGTGGGATGCGGCGATGATGCCGACGTACGGCACGCCGCCGGTGGCGCTGGCTCGCGGCGAGGGCTGCCGAGTGTGGGACGTCGACGGCAGGGAGTATCTCGACCTGATTGCCGGCATCGCCGTCTCCGCGCTCGGCCACGCGCATCCGGCCCTGGTCGAGGCGGTGAGCAGGCAGGTCTCGCTGGTCGCCCACACCAGCAACCTGGCCATCCACGAGCCCGCCGTCCGGCTCGCCGAGCGGCTGCTCGACCTGCTCCGCGGGGATGGTCGGGTGTTCCTCTGCAACGACGGCGCGACTGCCAACGAGGCCGCGTACAAGCTGGCTCGCCGGCACGGGCGCGTCCTGGACCCCAGCGGCGGCCGGCTGGAGGTGGTCGCCGCGGAAGGGGCGTTCCACGGCCGCACCATGGCGGCGCTGTCGATCACCGGCGCGCCGGCCAAGCGGACGCCGTTCGAGCCGCTGCCCGGACCCGTGCGATTCGTCCCATACGGGGACGCCGACGCCCTCCGCGCGGCCGTGAGCGACCGGACTGCCGCTGTCTTCCTCGAGCCGGTCCTCGGTGAGGGCGGAGTGGTGCCACCGCCGCCGGGGTACCTGCGGGCGGCGCGGACCGCCTGCGACGTGAGCGGCGCGCTGCTCGTGCTCGACGAGGTGCAGGCCGGGATCGGCCGGACCGGCGCCTGGTTCGGCCACCAGAGGGAGGGCATCCGGCCGGACGTGGTCACGCTGGCGAAGGGTCTCGGCGGCGGGATTCCGATCGGCGCGTGCGTCGGGCTCGGTGCGGCTGGGCAGCTGCTCCGGAAGGGGGACCACGGCAGCACGTTCGGGGGCAACCCGGTGGCCTGCGCTGCCGCGCTCGCGGTGCTGGACACGATCGAGCAGGACGGGCTGCTCCGGCACGCCGCCGACATCGGCGCGCGCCTGGCCGCCGGGCTGCGGGCGGTCGGCCATCCGCTGCTCGCCGGGGTGCGGGGGAGTGGGCTCTGGCTCGGCCTGCTGCTGACCCGACCAGTGGCCGCCGAGGTTGAGGCGGCGGCCCGGGAGGCCGGCTTCCTGGTCAACGCCGTCCTGCCGGAAGCGGTGCGGCTTGCCCCGCCGTTGGTCCTCGCCGCCGCGGACGCCGACGAGTTCGTCGACGCCGTGCCAGCGATCCTGGACCACGTCGATCGCGGAGCTATCGTCGCCGGAGCCGCTGGCCCGGTCGCCGGCGTGACCCGGCCATCGCAGCCGGTCGGCCGGGCGCACTGAGGACAGAGGAGCCACATGGTCCGCCACTTCCGCCGCGACGACGACCTGACGCCGGCCGAGTTGATCGAGGTGCTCGACCTCGCCGACCGGATGAAGGCCGAGCGGTTCGAGCACAAGCCGCTCGCCGGTCCGCAAGCGGTCGCGGTCCTGTTCGACAAGCCGTCCACCCGCACCCGGGTCTCGTTCAGCGTCGGGATCGCCGAGCTCGGGGGTTACCCGCTGGTGATCGACGCAGCCGGCACCCAGCTCGGCCGCGGTGAGCCGATCGAGGACACCGCCCGGGTGCTCGAACGGCAATGCGCCGCCATCGTGTGGCGCACATTCGGGCAGGACCGGATCGAGGCGATGGCACGGGTCAGCCGGGTCCCGGTGGTCAACGCGCTCACCGACGCCTTCCACCCCTGCCAGGTCCTCGCCGACCTTCAGACGATCCGCGAACACGTCGGACGGCTGGCCGGGCTCACCCTCTCCTACCTCGGCGATGGTGCGAACAACATGGCCCACTCGTACCTGCTCGGCGGCGCGGCCGCCGGGATGCACGTTCGCATCGGCTCGCCTGCGGGCTACGACCCCGACCCGGCGGTGCTGCGCCGCGCGGCCGAGATCGCGGCGGAGACCGGCGGGTCGGTGAGCACGACGCACGAGCCCAAGGAGGCCTTCGAGGCCGCCGACGCGGTAGCCACCGACTGCTGGGTGTCGATGGGCCAGGAAGCGGAGGCGACCGAGCGGGAGACGCCGTTCGTGCCGTTCGCGGTCACCGAGGACGCGCTCGCGCTGAGCCTCCCCGACGCGGTCGTGCTGCACTGCCTGCCGGCATACCGCGGGAAGGAGATCGCGGCCGCCGTCTTGGACGGCCCGCAGAGCATCGTCTGGGACGAGGCGGAAAACCGGCTGCACGCCCAGAAGGCGCTGCTCGCCTGGCTGCTCGACCGGTCGGAGGGCTGAGCCATGCCCGAGCGAAGGCCCGCCAGGAAGCGCCGAGTAGCCGGCACACCGCCGGCTCTCCGCCAGTCCCACCCGCTGCTCGGTGCTCCGCTGACCAAGGCGGCACGCCAGGCGCGGATCGCCGACCTGGTGTCCGAGACCCGGGTTCGGTCGCAGACCGAGCTCGCCAGGCTGCTGGCCGCCGAGGGCGTGTCGGTCACCCAGGCCACGTTGTCCCGCGACCTCGAAGAGCTCGGCGCAGTCAAGGTCCGGGCGCCGGACGGCGGCATCGGGATGTACGTCATGTTCGACGCGCCGCACCATCCGGTCCGGGAGCTCACGGAGCTGTTGCATCCGAGGCTGGTCCGGGTGCTCGGAGAGCTGCTGGTCGGCACGGACGCCAGCGGCAACCTCGCCGTGCTGCGCACTCCCCCCGGCGGAGCCCATTTCCTCGCCTCGGCGCTGGACCGAAGCAGCTTGCCGGAGGTGGTCGGCACGGTAGCCGGTGACGACACGGTGCTGGTCGTCGCCAGGGACCCCGACGGGGGCAGCGCCCTGGCGGACAAGCTGCGCCGGCTGGCCGAAGGTGCCCGCGGCGGCGCAGCACCGCCGGGTGAGACCCGGACGGACACGCCGCCGGCAACGGCCGATCAGCAGAGCGGCTGGCATTCCGTGGCCGAGAGCGGGTGAGCCGGGTCGATCCGCACCTACCTGAACACATCGAGAGGAGTCCCTGGTGACCGAGCGCGTCATACTCGCCTACTCCGGCGGCCTTGACACGTCCGTGGCGATCGGCTGGATCGCCGAAAAGGCCGGCGCCGAGGTCGTCGCGCTGGCCGCCGACGTCGGGCAGGGCGGCGAGGACCTGGAGGTGATCCGGAAGCGGGCGCTGGCGTGCGGGGCGGTCGAGGCAGAGGTGGTCGACCTGCGCGACGAGTTCGCCGAGTCGTACTGCCTGCCCGCGCTCCGCGCCGGCGCCCTGTACATGGAGCGCTACCCGCTGGTCTCGGCCTTGTCCCGGCCAGCGATCGTGACTGCCCTGGTCGATGCCGCCCGGCGGTATGGCGCCACGACCGTGGCGCACGGCTGCACCGGCAAGGGCAACGACCAGGTGCGGTTCGAGGTCGGGGTCGGCGCGTTGGCGCCCGACCTCCGGGTGCTCGCCCCGGTCCGGGACTCCGGCATGACCCGGGACCGGGCGATCGCCTTCGCCGAGCAGAGGGGCCTGCCGATCGACGTCGACCGGAAGTCGCCCTACTCCATCGACCAGAACCTCTGGGGCCGCGCCGTCGAGACCGGTTTCCTCGAGGACCCGTGGCACCCGCCGGTCGAGGACCTCTATGCCTACACCGCCGACCCGGGCATCCCGCGGGATCCCGACGACGTCGTGGTCTCCTTCGTCGCCGGGGTGCCCGTTGCGCTGGACGGCCATCCGGTCACCATCCGGGAGGCCATCGAGCAGCTCAACCTGCGCGCCGGTAGCCAGGGGGTGGGCCGGCTCGACATGGTGGAGGACCGGCTGATCGGCATCAAGAGCCGGGAGGTGTACGAGGCGCCGGGGGCGGTGGCGCTGCTCACCGCGCACCGCGAGCTCGAGGACCTGACCATCGAGCGCGATCTTCGGCGGTTCAAGCGCGGGGTCGAGCAGCGGTGGGCCGAGTTGGTGTACGACGGGCTGTGGTTCTCCCCGCTCCGCGCTGCGCTGGACGCCTTCGTCGACTCCGCCCAGGAGCAGGTGGCGGGTGAGGTCCGGCTGCGGCTGCACGGCGGACGGTCGGTGCCCACGGGCCGGCGCGGCGAGGCCAGCCTGTACGACTACGGCCTGGCCACCTACGACACCGGCGACACGTTCGACCAGTCGTTGTCCCGTGGGTTCGTCCAGCTGTGGGGGCTGCCCAGCCGGATCGCCGCCCGCCGGGACCTGCGGGCGGCAGACGGCGCGTGACAGGATCGACCATGTGACCGGAGCGGTCGACAGGGGTGGTCCCACCAAGCTGTGGGGCGGGCGGTTCACCGGCGGGCCGGCCGACGCGCTGGCCCGGCTGTCAGTGTCCGTGCACATCGACTGGCGGCTGGCCCCGTACGACATCGCCGGCTCACGGGCGCACGCCCGGGTGCTGCACCGGGCCGGGCTGCTCGACGACCGGGAGCTGGATCGGATGCTCGCCGCGCTCGACGACCTCGCCGGCGCGGTGCGCAGCGGGGCGTTCCGGCCCACGGCGGACGACGAGGACGTGCACACCGCGCTGGAGCGGGGCCTGCTGGAACGGCTCGGCTCGCTCGGCGGCAAGCTGCGCGCCGGGCGCAGCCGCAACGACCAGGTGGCCACCGATCTCCGGCTGTACCTGCGGGACGCCGCCCGCCAGGTCGCCGCGGGCGTCGCCGATCTGGAGGCGGCGCTGGTGCGCCGGGCCGAGGAGCACCGTGCGGTCGCCATGCCGGGCATGACCCACCTGCAGCACGCCCAGCCGGTGCTGCTCGCGCACCATCTGCTCGCTCACGTCCACGCCCTCTCCCGGGATGTGGACCGCCTGGTCGACTGGGACGAGCGGGCTGCCGTGTCGCCGCTCGGCGCGGGCGCGCTGGCCGGGTCGTCGCTGCCGCTGGACCCGCTGGCCGCCGCGAAGGAGCTGGGCTTCCGGACGGCTGCGGCGAACTCGATCGACGCGGTGTCCGACCGCGACTTCGTCGCCGAGTTCCTGTTCGTCGCGGCGCTGCTCGGCGTGCACCTGTCCCGCCTGGGCGAGGAGCTGTGCATCTGGGCGACCACCGAGTTCCGCTGGATCAGCCTCGACGACGCGTTCTCCACCGGCTCGTCGATCATGCCGCAGAAGAAGAACCCGGACATCGCCGAGTTGGCCCGTGGCAAGGCCGGGCGGTTGATCGGCAACCTCGCCGGGCTGCTGGCCACGCTCAAGAGCCTGCCGCTCGCCTACGACCGGGACCTGCAGGAGGACAAGGAACCGGCCTTCGACGCCGTCGAGCAACTGCTGCTCGTGCTGCCCGCGCTGACCGGCATGGTGTCCACCATGACCGTCCACACGCAACGGATGTCTGCCGCCGCCGCCGAGGGCTACGCCCTGGCCACCGATGTGGCCGAATGGCTGGTCCGTCGGGGGGTGCCGTTCCGGGAGGCGCACGAGGCGGCCGGCGCGCTGGTCCGGCGCTGTGAGGAGCTCGGCATCGAGCTGTCCGAGGTGGACGATGACACGCTCGCCGCAGCGGACCCGCGCCTCACCGCGGGGGTCCGCTCGGTGCTCACCGTGTCGGGGTCGGTGCGGGCGCGTTCCGCCCACGGCGGCACCGCGCCAGATCGGGTCGCCGAGCAGCTGGCGGCGGTCGTCGACGTGGTGCACCGGCACGCCGCCTGGGGTCATGCACCGGCCGGGGTGGCGCGCTGAGCGAGAGGCGGCCGGCGGGCGAGGGACCGGGCCGGGGTGCCGATCCGGTGCTGCCGGCAGCGCGGTCGGGCGAGGCGCGGAGGCCGCGCGAGGGCGTGCTGAGCCGCCGCCCGCTGGATCGTTCCCGGCTCGCCGGTCCGGTGCTGGATGCCGCCCGCGACCTGCTCGGCCGGTTGTTCGAGGCCCGGAGCCCGGAGGGGACCGTCGCGGTGCGACTGACCGAGGTGGAGGCGTACGCGGGGACCGCGGATCCCGCCTCGCACGCTTATCACGGTCGCACCAGCAGGACGGCGGTGATGTTCGGTCCGCCCGGACACCTGTACGTGTACTTCGTCTACGGCATGCACTGGTGTTGCAACGTGGTCTGCGGCGTGGACGGAGCGGCCAGTGCGGTGCTGCTGCGCGGGGGCGCCGTGGTGTCCGGAGTCGAGCTCGCCCGCGCCCGCCGGGTGACCGCCAAGTCGGACATCGAGCTCGCACGCGGACCGGCTCGGCTCGCGGCGGTGCTCGGCATGGACGGCCGGGCGAACGGGATCGATCTGTGCGGCCGCGGCTCGCCGGCGCGGCTGCTGTCAGGCGCGCCGGTGCCGGACAGCGCCGTCCGCCATGGGCCGCGGGTAGGCGTCGCCAGTGCCGGCGACGTTCCCTGGCGGCTGTGGATCGCGGCAGATCCGACCGTGAGCGCCTATCGGCTGGGCGGCCGCCGGCGTCGCCTCGACGGCATATC